>Ga0070707_100005007_pt1 | contig 12411 bp, 8 predicted proteins | sample KBSK5502metaG_FD_65468 | JGI IMG/M metagenome (GOLD analysis project Ga0070707, IMG submission 65468) | Corn, switchgrass and miscanthus rhizosphere microbial communities from Kellogg Biological Station, Michigan, USA - KBS K5-50-2 metaG | ecosystem: Host-associated > Plants > Roots >... | reverse complement strand
GTAGAAGTAGCCGTAATAAGGATCACACGGCGAGTAGTAACCGTAATTGTTATACGCATACGCGTTGGTGGCACCACCCGCGAAGCGCATGAAGTCGCGTCCGATTGGCTCGTCCCTCGCACCCAGGTAGTTCGCCAGCACGCTCAGCGCCTCCAGCGGAGTGCGATACTCGATCAACTGGCGGATCGCACTGATGTTCCAGTCGCCGCCGCTCTCGATCAGATCGAGGTTGAACGGAGCGCGCGAAGCGAGCGCGAGCACCGTTCCGCGCGTATCCATGTAGCCGCCGTAAGCGCTGTACCGCTGAAACTGCGCCGAGGAGTAAACGCCGCCATTGGGCACTGCCTGGTTGAAGCCGGCGAAAAAGTTCGGCAGGCGGAGATTGGTGTGGGCCGAGATCTTAACCGAGAGTCCCGGGAAGTCGGGGTGCAGGACCTGTATCTGTCCGTCGAGGTCCATCTCGACGGCGAACACGTAAGCGTTCTCGGACAGTACTATCTGCGGCTCAACGTACGTCGATGTATTGATGTAGTCGACGCCGCTCGTCGAATAAACGCGAATGATCGGTGCGCGCTGGCGGGCTCTATCCTGCGCACCTGAGGCGGACGTGAGCACGCAGAGCATCAATGCCACCGCGCTCGGCGCTGGTCCAACTTTCAGAGCTCGCATCTCGCCCTCCCAAGGTTTGTATACAATTTGGTCAGATGTATCAGCAAGGGTCAAGCCCGAAGTTCCCCTATTGGCTACGCATCCGCGTGGCTACCTGCTGATCGAAGCCCGATTTACCTTGCGCCATGCCACTCCCACAGCTGCTCTCGATCGCCGAATCCTTAAGGGAATTCACTGAGCTTCGTGATCAGCTTCCGGCCCCGGGTGCCCACTGTGGCGTCGGCGGTCTCCACGGATCGTCCGACGCCGTTGTCATCGCCGCGCTCTCCCGATCACTGCCTTCCCGTTTTTTCACGGTCGTCAGCGATGATGTGGCGGGCGCCGAGCGCTGGCTTGCTGATCTCACCACTCTCGTCGAGCCGGAACACGTAGCGTTTTATCCGCCACGCGAAAGCTTCGGCGAAGCCGAGGCGCACGCCGAGATCGCCGGTGAACGAGTGGAGACCCTCGAGCAGATCGGGAAGGGCGATCTTCGCATCGTTGTCACGACGAGTCGCGCGCTCCTCGAGCGGACGCAGCTGCCGCGGGCGTTGGCGTCGGCTCGACTCGAGCTGCGCAAGGGTGACACCCGTCGTCCCGAGGAGCTGGCTGCGCATCTCGAATCGATCGGGTTCGAGCGAGTTCCGATGGTAGAAGATGTCGCCCAGTTCAGCGTCCGCGGCGGAATCTTCGACATCTACAGCTTCGGGATGGCGGAGCCGGTGCGGCTTGAATTCTGGGGCGATGACATCGTCGAGTTGCGGCACTTCGATTTGCTCACCCAGCGATCAACCCGGGATGCCGAGCTGGCGCTGATCCTCCCCGTCGACGGACAGATCAAGACCGGGGATGTTGACCCGGCGAGGTCCTCGATACGCGCGCTGTTTCCGCCTGACACGCTCCTCGTCGTTCCGCGCGGCACGCACATGAAACCCGAGCTCGAGCGGACCTGGACCGAAGCGCAGCATCACATCGATCTGGCGCGTCGGCGCGGCGAAGATACCCCCAGCCGCGACGAGCTGTTCGAGTCGCCCGAAGAGACGTTTCGCGCGCTGAGATCGTACGGCACGATCGATCTTTCCGGCGATGACGCATCGCTCGTTTTTCCGTTCCGTGAGCCGGAGGAGATTCAGCGCGACATCAAGCGTCTCAAGCAGATCGCGGCAGACGGAATCCCCACCCTTATTCTCTGCGACAACGCCGGCCAGGCCGAGCGTCTCGACGAGCTGCTCAACGACGATCGCGTCTCGCCCGCTGCCCTGGCGATTGGCGTTCTCGATGGAGGGTTCGTCACTCCGCCTCGCGGTGAATTCCCGGGATACCGCGTACTCACCGACCACGAAATCTTCCGCCGCGAGCGTCGCTTTCGTCGCGCCAGACGCTACGTCACCGGCAGCGCACTGGAGAGCCTTACCGCGCTCAAGCCCGGGGATTATGTCGTGCACCTCGAGCACGGCGTCGGGATCTATCGCGGGATGGAGAAGATGTTCGTGCGCGAGAGCACGGTCGAAGTCGCCGTCATCGAATACGAGGGCGGCGATCGGCTCAATGTCCCGTTGTACCGCATCGATCAGATCGAGCGTTATCGATCGGCGGCCGACATGACGTCCGATGCACCACCGCCGCGGCTCCATTCCCTCGGCGGAAAACGCTGGGCATCGCAGCGCGACAAGACCCGCGCGGCAATTCAGGAGATGACCGTCGAGCTGCTCGACCTCTACGCCCGGCGCAAAGTCGCCACTCGTCCTCCGCACTTGCCGGACACAGTCTGGCAGCGCCAGCTCGAATCCTCGTTTTTGTTCGAGGATACTCCTGATCAGCGGACTGCAACGAGCGATGTGAAGGGCGACATGGAGAAGCCGCGTCCCATGGATCGTCTGTTGGTCGGCGACGTTGGCTACGGCAAAACCGAGATCGCTGTCCGTGCAGCGTTCAAGGCGGTTCAATCAGGCCGGCAGGTAGTCGTCCTCGTCCCGACGACGATTCTCGCCGATCAGCATGCGCGAACGTTCGGCGAGCGGCTCGCTGATTTTCCCCTCAAGGTGGACACCCTCAGTCGATTTCAGACAACGAGGGAACAGGAAACAATTCTCGCCGATCTCAAGGCGGGCAAGACGGACATCGTCATCGGAACCCACCGATTGCTCAGCGCCGACGTGGGGTTCGCCCAGCTCGGGCTCATCGTCGTTGACGAGGAGCATCGTTTCGGTGTCAAACACAAGGAACGATTGAAGAAACTTCGCCTCGACACCGACGTTCTCACGCTGACTGCCACTCCGATCCCGCGCACGCTCCATCTCTCCCTCGCCGGCCTGCGCGACATGACGCTGATGCAAACGGCGCCGCGAGACCGCTCTCCGGTTCTGACTTACGTCGAGCCGTGGGACGATGGCTTGATCGACGAGGGAATCTCCCGCGAGCTCGATCGTGGCGGGCAGGTCTTTTTCGTCCACAACCGCGTCGAGACGATTGATGGAATGGCCGAGCACATCCGACGCGTGGTGCCGCGCGCTCGCATCGGCGTTGGACACGGTCAGATGCGGGAACGCGATCTCGAGCGAGTCATGCGCAGCTTCGTCAACGGCGAGATCGACGTGCTGGTCTCAACGATGATCGTCGAATCGGGGCTCGACGTCCCCAATGCCAACACGATGTTCGTGAATCGCGCTGATACTTTCGGACTCGCCCAGCTGTACCAGCTGCGCGGCCGCGTCGGACGCTCGCACCGTCGGGCGAGCTGCTACCTGCTGGTGCCCGACTCCATCGACGAAGACGCCAATCGCCGGCTCACCATCCTGGAGCACCACACCCAGCTCGGCGCCGGTTACCAGATCGCGCTCAAGGATCTCGAGTTGCGCGGCGCCGGAAATCTCCTCGGGCCGGAGCAATCCGGATTCGTACACGCCGTCGGCTTCGACATGTACCTTCGGATGCTCGACGAGACGGTGAAGCGCGTCATGCGCGGTGACGACGCTCCGCGCCTTCAGCCATCCGAGATCTCCGTCGACCTGCCTTCGTATCTGCCGGACGAATACATCAACTCACAGGACGCCAAGCTCGACATCTACCGTCGTCTCACTCACATGAGCGAGACCGGTGAGATAGAAGCGTTGCAGGAAGAAGTGCGCGACCGCTTTGGCGCGCTACCCGAACCAGCGAGAGTGTTTTTCGCCGTCGCGCTCCTCCGCGTCCTCGGTGGCGCCTCGGATATCGAGTCAGTGCTGGTGCGCGGAAACGAGGCGCGTATTACCTTTCGCGAGCACGCAGTGCCCCGTATGAAGGGGATTTCGGCGGCTTTCCACGAGGTACAGTTCCAGGCGGAGGTGCGACGCGCTCACCCGCTCTCACTCAAGCTCACCCGTCTTGGAGGAGCTGAGATGCTCGATGGACTTGTCCGTGCCCTTACTACACTGCGGCCCACCTGACAGCCAACCTGTACTACTAACTCATGAAACGGAATCTCGTTGTTGCCGCGGCAGCGGCTGTTACGATTTCAGCCTGCTCCGGGCTGAGAGACGCTCTTAACGCGCATACCGATTGGGTTGCACGCGGCGGCAACACCGAGTTGACCGTGGCGCACCTCTCCACCCTACTCGGCAAGTCGCGGGCGCCGGTTCGCAAGGATATTGCAAAGTCCATCGCCAACGTCTGGGTCGATTATCAGCTGCTCGGATATGCCGCGGCGCACAACGATTCGCTCAGCGATCCGAAGCAGATCGACGAGGCGATGTGGCCGGCGATCGCCAATCTCAAGGCGCGAAAGTGGTACGAGATCGTTTCGAAAAGCTGGGGCGTCGAAGACACCACCGCTGCCCAGCGCCAGTGGGAAAGCGGACAGATCCTCGCCGCCGACCACATCCTGCTGCTGACCCAGGGGATGAACGACACGCAAAAGGCCGGCGTCAAGAAAAAGATCGACGCCATACGTGCCAGGGTCACGCCGGCGAACTTCGCCGACATGGCGAAAGCGAACAGTCAGGATCAGGCGACCGCAAAATCGGGTGGATCGCTGGGATTGTTCCCGCGCGGCTCAATGGTTCCGGAGTTCGAGAACGCACTGCTCGCTCTCAAGCCGGGCCAGATCTCACCGGTGATCCAGACCCAGTACGGATACCATATCATCCGCCGTCCGACGTACGAGCAGATCAAGGGACAGCTGCTCCAGGCCTCGAAGGGCAGGAGCGTCGCTGTCGCCGAGAGCACCTACCTCGCCAAGCTCGAGCAGAATGGCAAAATCGAAGTGAAGAAGGGAGCCGTGGCCACTGTCCGCGCGCTCGGCAATGATCCGGATGCGTACCGTCGCGATAACACCGTGCTGGCAACATCCACCGCAGGAAAATTCACGACATCGAGACTCGTCGGCTGGCTCGAAACGCTGCCGCCTCAGGCCCGAGTGCTCGACCAGATCAGACAGTCGCCCGACTCTCTGCTAGTTCAGCTGGTTCGAAACTTCGTCAAGAACGAGTTGGTGCTGAAGCAGGCAGACAGCGCCAAGGTTACGATCGATCCTTCGGAGCTCGCGCAGCTCCACGCCAGTTTTGTAAACGCCGTTCATTCAGCTTGGTCGCAGCTCGGTGTGACGCCGACGTCATTGTCCGACAGCGCCAAGAGCGAGGCCGATCGAGAAAAGCTCGCCGCGCGGCGCATCGACGGTTATTTCACGCGCATGGTCCAGGAGCAGGCACCGTTCGTTCCGGTTCCCACGCCGCTCTCCAACATTCTGCGAGAGAAATACAAGTACTCGTTCAACGACGCTGGTCTCGACCGCGTCGTCCAGGAGGCGTCCAAGATTCGCAGCTCGGCTGACTCGGCCCGCAGTGCTGGCCAGCCGCAAACTGCGGTGCCATTCGGACTGCAGCGGCCGCGCACACCGGCAGCGAGCTCGACGCAGCCATCGGCATCTTCAACTCCGGGCGGCAAAAAGTGATTGAACCAGCCTTTGGCGAAGGGGTAAGAGCGTAAATGATCAAGCGATTCATTCTTGCTGCTGCGATCGCTCCGATGAGCCTCGCCGCGCAGGTCCCGGCTGCTGCCGCCAGTAACGTTCCGCCTTCATTGCCGATCGATCGTGTCGTTGCGATCATCGGCGATCAGCCACTCCTGTGGAGTGATGTTCTCACTGCCATAAATCAGCGCCGCGCCCAGGGCCTGCAGCTTCCTGCAGATTCGGCTGCCCAGGCAACGCTGGCTCGCTCCGTTCTTGGCGACCTGGTGGACGAAGAGATTCTCGTCCAAAAAGCCAAGGAGATGAAGCTCGAGGTGACGGACGCTGACGTCACTTCCGCCGCCGATCGACAGATCAAACAGGCCCGCTCGCAGTTCACTTCCGACGAGGAGTATCGGAACGAGCTCCGCAAAGCGGGACTCGGCACGCCCGAGGAGTATCGCAAAGGACTCATCGAGCAGTATCGCCGCCAGAATCTCCAGCAGAAGGCGTTCGCTGAGCTGCGCAAGCAGGCAAAACCCGTCAACGTCAGCGATGAAGAAGTGACCGCTGCATTCGAGAAGAGCCGGTCCGATCTGCAGAAGCGTCCGGCGACCGTGACGTTCCGACAGATCATCATCGCCCCCCACGCATCTGCCGCTGCCAAGGCAAAGGCAAAAGCGCGCGCCGATTCACTGCTCGCTGAAATCAGAAAAGGTGGCGACTTCGAGCAAATCGCCAAGCGCGAGTCCATGGATCCCGGAACCAAGCAGCTCGGCGGCGACCTCGGCTGGAATCGCCGCGGCAGCGGACTCGTTCCAGAGTTCGAAGCAACGATGTTCGCCCTCCGGCCTGGAGACCTGAGCCCGGTCATCGAGACAGCGTTCGGCTACCATATCATTCGCGTCGATCGCGTTCAGTCGGCCGAAGTCAAAGCCCGCCACATCCTGATCGCTCCCGTCGTCGACTCGGCGGATGTCGCGGCGGCAAAGGTCGAAGCGGATAGCGTTGCCGCCCAGTGGCGTCGTGGCGTTCCGTACGACACCCTGGTGGCGAAGCACCATGACCCGACGGAAGAGAAGGGCGTGCTGCAGCCATTCCCGCGCGATTCATTGCCGGCTTCTTACTCCGCTGCTCTTACCGGGGCAAAAGCTGGCGAAATTACCAAGCCGTTCCAGCTCGCGAATCCGCGTGGCCAACCAAAGTTTGCTGTCCTTCAGGTCGTTACGGCGACCGACGCCGGCGAGTACAATCAAAACGAGATACGCGATCAGATTCGCGCACAGCTTTCAGAGGAGCGCTCGATCAGGCAATTGCTCGACGAGTTGCGAAAGAAGACTTACGTGTCAATCAGGATGTAGAACGTGAAAGCGCGTCTTGCCATGACCGTCGGGGATCCCCGCGGGATTGGACCAGAGATCGTCGTCAAAGCGCTCGCTGACCCACGGGTTGGCGAGCGCTGTGACGTTGTGGTGGTCGGCCCCGAGGGATCCGCCGCGCCCATCGCTGAGTCGATCGGAAAATGGACGAAAGGCGGCAGCGCAGCGCAGGCCGGAGCGTTGAGCGGTCTCGCCATCGAGCGCGCCGTGAAACTGGCGATCGAAGGCGATGTCCATGGCATCGTGACGGGCCCAATTGATAAAGCAGCGTTGCTCGCCGGCGGCTACGATTTTCCCGGCCACACTGAAATGCTGGCAAAGCTCACCGGCTCCACCGTGGCGATGATGCTTGCCTCGGACAAGCTGCGAGTCGTACTCGCGACAACACACCTTCCCCTACGCGACGTTGCCAGGAGTCTGACGCCGAAGGCGATCTTCGACACTGCGCGGATCACGCGAGAAGGGCTGCAGGAATGGTTCGGTATCGCCGAGCCAAGAATTGCGCTGTGCGCGCTCAATCCGCACGCCGGTGACGGCGGGCGATTCGGCGACGAAGACGCGAAGCTGCTCACCCCAGCCGCCAGGAAGGCGGGAATCGCCGGGCCATTCCCGGCGGACACTGTTTTCGTTCGGGCGATGCGCGGCGAGTTCGACGCAGTCATCGCCCCCTATCACGACGTGGGGATGACCGCCATCAAAGTCGCGTCGTTCGGCAACGCGGTGAACGTGACGCTTGGCTTGCCGTTTCCGCGCACGTCCCCCGATCACGGAACCGCGCTGGACATCGCCGGACAGAACCGAGCCGACGCGTCGAGCATGATCGCGGCTACACTTCTGTGTGCGTCGATTGCGTTTCGCGTTCAGGCGCGCGGCGATCGCCAAGCGAGTGCAGGTCGACAGCGAGAGTCTCGATCCGCCGCCCGTCCATCTCGCGCACGGTAAAGATTGCACCTCCGGCGATTACGCGGTCGCCAACTACGGGAAGTCGCCCCAGCACGCCGAAGACGTAACCACCGATCGTCGTGTAGTCCTCATCCGGTACGGTGAGTCCGAAGTGTTCGTTGAGCTCCCCAATGTGCGTGCTTCCCGGTACGAGGGTTTCTCCCGCGCGCGTGTGCAGCGGCGCTTCAGCATCTTCGGGCGTGTCGTACTCGTCGAGGATCTCGCCGACGATCTCCTCCAGTAGATCCTCCATCGTCACGACGCCGGCGGTCCCGCCGTACTCGTCCAGCACGATTGCCATATGCTCCTTGAGTCGCTTGAAGTCGGCGAGCACTTCCTCGACCTCACGGGAACCGGGAATCACATGGACCGGTCGCATTATCGACGGCAGATCGAACTCCTCGGTGTTGGCGCGCGGCGCGAGCAGCTTGAGCAGATCCTTGGCGAGCACCACGCCGACGATGTTGTCGATCGATTCGTCGTAGACAGGATACCGCGAGAGTCCGGTTTCCTGGACGACGCCGAGCACTTCCGAGAGCGTCGCCTCGACGGGCAGCGCGACGAGCTCGGTACGCGGCGTCATCACCTCGCGCGCATTCTTCTCCGAGAACTCGAACACCGCGTCGATGAGATCGGCATCGTGCGCCTGCATCTGGCCGCTCTCTTGTGATTGCTCGACGAGCAGCCGAATCTCCTCCGGCGAGTGCACCGCCTCATCCTGGCCCGCCGCTTCCTGTCCGAGCGCATGCAGGATGACCTGCGACGATTTGTTCAGGAAATAGGTGAACGGTTTGGTGACCAGCGCGAACAAAAGAAGCGGTGGTGCCAGCCAGCGCGCGAGTCCCTCTGGATGATTGAGCGCCGCGGCCTTGGGCGTCAGCTCGCCGAAGACGACGTGAAGGTAGGTCACGACGATCAGCGCGATGGTCGCGCCGATCGTGAGGCGCACCGATGCTTCAATGGCGAACGGAAGATTGTTGAACAGCGTCGCGAAGATGTCGCCGACCGTCGACTCGGCAACCCAGCCGAGGCCCAGGCTGGCGAGCGTTACGCCAAGCTGGCTCGCCGAGAGTACGCGAGAGATATTTGAGGAGGCGCGCAGCGCAATGCGGGCGAGCCGGTCACCGCTCCGGGTCATCGCTTCCAGACGCGTCCGTCTGGACCGGACAAGAGCGAACTCGGCGCCTACGAAGAACGCGTTGAGGAGCACGAGCAGAATTATGGCCAGCAGCCGACCGAACACGGATGCAAGTTATCACAATTCCGGGCACGGACACCAGCACAGCGACGGGCACGATCATTACCACGGCCTCGGACATTCTCACGCAGGTGATGCATCGGTGCCGAGCCTACGGCTCGCTCTGATTCTCACCGCCGTACTGCTCATCGTCGAAGTAATCGGCGGCCTGCTATCCAATTCGATTGCGCTGCTTGCCGATGCCGGTCACATGTTCACCGACGTCGCCGCACTGGGGCTGGCGTTGTTCGTAGCCTGGTTCAGTCGGCAGCCCGGGACCCCGGAAAAGACATACGGATTCCTGCGCTGGGAAATACTCGCCGCCCTCATCAACGGCTCGACCCTTCTTCTCATCTCGGGGTGGATTCTCTGGGAGGCGGTCACGCGACTGCGAGTACCGCAGCCGGTTGCGGGCGGATTGATGCTCGGCGTTGCCACGGCCGGGTTGATGATAAACATCATTGCGGCGCGCATATTAGTCGGTAGCTCGTCTCGCAATCTCAACGCGCGTGCTGCCTACCTGCACATACTCGGCGATCTCCTCGCCAGCCTCGGCACGATCGTGGCGGCGATTCTGATTCGATTCACGGGCTGGTTGCTAGCGGATCCGATCGCGTCGATTCTGACGACGGTGCTGATCATGACGGGCGCGTGGCGTCTCGTCCGCGAGTCTACCGATATCCTGCTCGAGTCAACTCCCCGGCACATCCCGCTGCCGGCGGTGCGTGGCCAGCTCGAGGCGATTCCCGGCATCGAGTCAGTGCACGATCTGCACGTATGGTCGGTGACGCCCGCGGTCGTGGCGATGAGCGCGCACTGCATCGTGCGCGAGCCCGACCGACAACAGCACGTGCTCGAGCACATCCACGATGCGATGCTTCTGTTTGGAATCCAGCATGTGACCATTCAGCTCGAGCGAGACGAGATGCTCGACCGCGAGAGGCACTTGCACGCCTAGCTAACTTATAAGGCTATGGCAAAGCAGGAAATTCGTAACGTCGCCATCATCGCGCACGTCGATCACGGCAAGACGACACTCGTCGACAAGATGCTGCGACAGGCAGGCGCTTTTCGCGAGAATCAGGTCGTTGTCGAGCGCGTAATGGACTCCAATCCGCTCGAGCGCGAGCGCGGCATCACCATTCTGGCGAAGAACACGTCCATTCGCTGGCACGGCACCAAGATCAACATCGTCGACACACCCGGCCACTCGGATTTTGGCGGCGAAGTGGAGCGCATTCTACGAATGGTCGACGGCGTCCTGCTCGTGGTCGATGCATTCGATGGTCCGATGCCGCAGACGCGTTTCGTGCTGCGTAAGGCGCTGGCGCTGCAGCGCACCCCGATAGTGGTGATCAACAAGATCGACCGTCCCGGCGCGGATCCGCTGCGCGTTCACGACGAAGTTCTCGATCTCTTCATCGAGCTCGAGGCCGGTGAAGCCCAGCTCGATGCACCCGTCGTCTATGCCTCTGCGCGCGAAGGCATAGCGACGATGGATATGGATGTCGCTCCCGTCGATTTGTCGCCTTTGTTCGACTCGATCATTCGATACGTGCCCGCGCCACCCAGCGATGCAGATAGTCCGTTCCAAATGCTGATCTCTACGATCGATCACTCTCCTTACCTCGGGCGGCTGGGCATCGGCCGCATCGAGCGCGGAACGGTTCACGTCGGCGACCCCGTCGCGCTGCTGCCGCTCGACACCAACCAGAAAAGCGAGCAGTCACGCGTCACCAGGCTCTTCACCTTCGAGGGTCTCGATCGCATCGAAGTACCCGAGGCGTCAGCAGGTGAGATCGTGGCCCTCGCTGGGCTCGAAGGCGTAGAGATCGGCCTCACCGTGACGGACACCGAACATCCGGAGCGCCTGGCCGGAATTGCTGTGGAGGAGCCGACGATCTCCGTCGATTTTCTCGTCAATAACTCACCGTTCGCCGGCAAGGAAGGGAAGTTCGTCACCTCACGCCAGATTCGCGAACGATTGTATCGGGAGCTCGAGCGCAACGTTGCCTTGCGAGTCGATGACACCGAGTCGACCGATACGTGGACCGTATCCGGCCGCGGCGAGCTGCATCTGACGATTCTGATGGAGACGATGCGCCGCGAAGGATACGAGTTCCAGGTCTCGCGTCCGCGAGTGATCACGCGCGAAGGTGCGCAGGGCGAGCGGCTCGAGCCCTACGAGGAGCTGGCCATCGACGTTCCCGAAGAATTCCTCGGCGTCGTCATCGAAAAGCTTGGCCAGCGGCGAGCGGCGATGCTGGAGATGAAGAACCCCGGGCAGGGAATGGTACGACTTCTTTACAAAATTCCCGCGCGGGGATTGTTCGGCTATCGATCAGAATTCCTGACCGATACTCGCGGCACCGGCATCATGCACCATCGTTTTCTCGAGTACGGACCGTGGGCGGGACCGCTCGCAGGTAGAATGCGCGGAACACTAGTATCAATGGAGTCCGGAGTCATAGTTGCTTTCGCGCTTGCAAATCTCTCCGAGCGCGCTACCCTATTCGTGTCCCCGGGTGATGACGTTTACGAGGGGATGCTGGTTGGTGAGAATTCGCGGCCGGGTGACATGGATGTAAATCCGACCAAGGAAAAAAAACTCACCAACATGCGCTCAAAGGCGAGTGACGAGAACATTCAGCTCGAGCCGCCGAGGGAGTTGACGCTGGAAGGGGCGCTGGAGTATATCGAGGAAGACGAGCTGATCGAAGTCACGCCGCAGTCGATAAGACTGCGCAAACGCTTCCTCAGCGCGAACGATCGTAAGAAGTTGTCACGCGAGGCGAAGCGAGAACGCGCTTCGGTCTAACAACCAGGAGATCACGGTAATGTGCGCCATGCTGGAGTCCGCGGAGAGCTTCCCGATCGACAACTCGGAGAAGCCGGAACCGTGGCTGGCGAAGCGGACACCAGACGCCGATCCCGAGGACGAGGACCTCGAGGACGATCTGGAAGATGACGATGAAGACGATGTCGAGGACGAGGATGACTGGGACGATGAAGACCTCGACGACGACCTGGATGACGACGACCTCGACGACGAGGATGACGACGAGCTGGATGACGATCTCGACGACGATCTCATAGATCTGGACGACGAGTTCGACACCGAAGACGACGAACGCCCTCACCCGAGTCATCCCCGCAAGTACGAGGATTAGCGGCGTTCTACAGCGACGCCCGTACTCCCACTTCAGCGATGTGCAGCAAGAGGTCGGCTGGGTCTTCGTACACCCGATACGCGCCGGCACGCTCCAGCTCTTCTCGCCCAT
>Ga0070707_100005006_pt1 | contig 12412 bp, 7 predicted proteins | sample KBSK5502metaG_FD_65468 | JGI IMG/M metagenome (GOLD analysis project Ga0070707, IMG submission 65468) | Corn, switchgrass and miscanthus rhizosphere microbial communities from Kellogg Biological Station, Michigan, USA - KBS K5-50-2 metaG | ecosystem: Host-associated > Plants > Roots >... | reverse complement strand
AGGCCCTCCTGCGCGGTGCGCTTCCACATGTTGCTCATCTCGCCGTCCGCACCGAAGCCCCAGACCGGGCCCACTTTCTTCGCAACGTCATCTCCCAAGAGCTTCGCGACCACGACCTCCTGCGAAACGAATCCGGTCGCGAGGATGATGAGATCGACGCGCTTGACCGATCCGTCCTTGAGCAGCGCGCCGCTTTCGACGAACCGTTCGATCTGATCGAATTGCAGCAGGCCGACTTCGCCATCGATGATCAACTGGGAGCAACCGGCATCGAGGTAGTAGCCGCCATAGCGCGTGCGCACCTTCCACTGGTGCCCGGCCCCGTCCTCACCGTTGTCGATCTTGAATCCGCGCGCGATCAGGCCGTCGGTTGTCTTCCGGTCAAGCTCGACCATGCGCGCGGTGAGGAGCTGGAGATTTTTTTTCACGATTGGCTTGGTGTTCGTGCTCACGAGCAGGTCGCCGTCTTCGACCGGGATGCCGTTGTAGATGCCGTAGATCATTTTCGCGGAGGGATCGATGCTTACCACCATCGTCGAGCCGCGCTGTACGATGGTCGTCTCGCACCCGTTGCAGTGCAGATCCTGCGCGACATCGTGGCCGCTCGTTCCCGTGCCGATGATCAGTGCCTTCTTGCCCCGCCAGTTGATGCCGTTCGTGTACTCGGTGGTGTGCAGCACCCCGCCCTTGAAGTCCTTCAATCCCGGCAGCTCCGGAATGTGAGGGGAGCCCACGAGTCCGTTGGCGAAGACGAGATGCTTCGGATGCAACGTGCGCTCGCTGCCGTCGGTGTGGCGCACCACCGCGTTCCACCTACCCGCGGATTCGTCGTAGGTCCCGCCGACCAACTCCGTGCCGGTCCAGAAATTGATCTCCATCGCCCACGCGTAGGCCTCGAACCAGTCCGCGAGCATGTCCTTGGGCAGATAGGTGGGCCACGATATTGGAAAGGGCATGTACAGCAGGTGATTGAAGCGAGTATCGTTGTGCAGCGCGAGCGAGTGGTAGCGCTGGCGCCAGCAGTCACCGACGCGCTCGAATTTGTCCACGACGAGCGTGTCCACGCCGATCCGTCCGAGCGTGGCAGCAAGCGACAGTCCGGCCTGGCCGCCGCCGGCAATGAGCACCACGGGCTCGCGGTCGGCATAGGCCTGGCTCGCGATGCGCTGCTCCTTCCAGTTGGTGCCGCCGAAGTTGCGCGAAAACGCTTCACCCGTCGGCGCGCGCTTGCCGATTTTTTCTTCGAAGCCTTTCAACTCGTGCAGGCCGGTCATGAGCTGGAACGCCATCGAAGGTTCCGCTGCCAGCAGCCTCACCACACCGAAGCCGCGTCCGACCTTTGTTTTGAACTGGAAGATGCCTTCGATGACATCGACGCCTGCTCTCTGTATGCGACGCGGAGGCGTGCGTCCTTCTGCAATGGCGAACGCGCGCGCGCCGGCGGTTCCCTGCTTCGCTACCATCAACGCTGCAATGTCTTCGGCGCCCTGGCGCGGCGTGATGGACCACGTGAAGGCGAGCAGGTCGCGCCAGTGGCCGTCGGGTGCAAACAAGGACGCTACAGACGCCCGGCTTTCGCTCTGCAAGGCAACATCCAGTTGCCCGAGCCATTGCTCGACCAACTCCCTCTCGGACTGCACCACCGCCTTGCCGAAAACCGGTTGATTTGTGGTGACGGTCATGGTCTTCTTTTAGGGGAAGAGGCTCACTTCGGAAGCGGACATCTTCACGCGAATAATTTGAAACTTTACCGGTCAATGCGCGCAAGGAACTCAATTCAGTTTTGGCATGTTGCTGTCACGCCGGTCGATGCGCCCGCAGGAAGGTGCGCACCTGGCGTACTGCCAGGGGAATCTTGTCCTTGGTATCTTTCCAGGGGTAGAGGCTGACTTCGGACTTCGGCGCGAGCATCGCGGATTCCATGGCGATGACGTACGGGTGCGGCGGGGCGTCATCCGGCATGACTAACACGGGTGCCTGACACGAACGCACGACATCGCGTGACACGCTGTGCACGAAATCGGCCCTGCTGCCGCCGTACATGCTCTTGAGAAAGCGATCGACCGTTTCCATCGTAATGTCGGACCGCTGCTTCGTGAGCGCGGGGGCCCAGCCTTTCATGTAGTTGTCATAGGCGAGGTTGGGTGCCTCCTTGCGGAATCCGACCGGCTGTGACACCACGGCGGCGATGATGCGGTCCGGCGCGCGCTTTACCAGGTTCCAGATGAACGGGCCGCCGATGCAGAAGCCCAGCACCATGAACCTCTTGATGCCGAGATGATCCATCACGCCGAGCTGGTCGTCGGTGTACGAGTCCCATGTCCGGTCGACCTCGAGCGGACCGGAAGACTGACCGTCCGGTGCGTTGCGCAAGTCAGCCGTAATACAGCGATACTCGTTTCTGAACTCCTCGATCGCGTTGAACGGCGCGCTCTTCGCGATCCATGCGATCGTCGAGTTCTGTCCTCCGCCAGGGATGATCAGTAACGGAATGCCGGAGCCGGTATCCTGGAAGTGGATGCGGACGTTGCCTTTTTCGTAGAACGGCGTGGCAGTTTGCGCGAACGCGCGCGGCGCAGCGGCCACAGCCGCCGCCGCGGCGCCCGTTGCCAGAAGGGTGCGTCTGGTTGAATCCATACTTGTCTCCCTCTTGATAAACGTGTTGTTGGTCTGTTCCGACGTGCGGCTCGAAATGCTGGACTGTTGCGCGGATATGAGATTGCTACCGTGCGGCGGCGGAGTCAAGCGGTACAGGAAACGCTTGTGACTCATTGCATAAGCGGTGCGGCGAACGTGCTGGATCAGACCACGCCCATCGAATTCAAGCTGACACGCAACCGCGCGCGCGACTGGTTTCCGTGCCAGCGGCTAATCCGGTAAAATCCGTCTTGTGCGCGGCGTCCGCCGCAAATTCAAAGCGAAAGGAAGCAATGAAGGTTCTGGTCGCAGTCAAGCGCGTGGTCGATCCCAATGTCAAGGTGCGCGTCAAGGCCGACGGCACTGGCGTGGAAACCGCGAATATCAAGATGGCGATGAATCCGTTCTGCGAAATCGCGATCGAACAGGCGGTGCGCATGAAGGAAGCGGGCACGGTAACGGAGATCGTCGCGGTATCGATCGGTCTGCCGCAGTGCCAGGAAACCCTGCGCACCGCACTCGCGATGGGCGCGGATCGCGGCATATTGGTCGATACCAATGTCGACGTGCAGCCGCTTGCGGTCGCCAAGGTGCTCAAGGCGATTGTTGCCAAGGAGCAGCCTCAACTCGTGATCATGGGCAAGCAGGCGGTCGACAACGATTGCAATCAGTCGGGTCAGATGCTCGCTGCACTGCTCGGCTGGCCGCAGGCGGCCTTTATTTCAAAGCTTACGCCCGAGGGCGATCACGCCGAAGTTACGCGCGAAGTCGACGGCGGCCTCGAAAACCTGACCATCAAATTGCCGGCGGTGGTGACGACCGACTTGCGGCTCAACGAGCCGCGCTATGTGACGCTGCCTAACATCATGAAGGCGAAAAAGAAGCCGCTCGAAGTGATCAAGCCCGAAGCGCTCGGCGTCGATGTTACGCCGCGTCTCACCACCTTGAAGGTCCAGGAGCCGCCCAAACGCGGCGCCGGCGTCAAGCTCGCGGATGTCGCGGAACTCGTAAATAAACTCAAAAACGAAGCGAAAGTCATTTAAATGGCAATTCTTGTAATCGCGGAGCACGACAACAAGCAGCTCAAACCGGGCGCGGCCAACACTATCGCCGCCGCGAGCAAGCTCGGCAATGAGATCGACGTATTGGTCGCGGGCCATCAGTGCGGCGATGCCGCTGCGGCCGCCGCCAAAATCGCGGGCGTAACGAAAGTACTGGTTTCGGACGCACCGCATTACGCAGTGCCGCTCGCCGAAAACATGGCGGCATTGGTACTGTCGATCGCCGATAAATACACTCACATCCTTGCGCCGGCGACCGGCTTCGGCAAGAACTTCATGCCGCGTGTCGCCGCGCAACTCGATGTCGCGCAAATATCCGATATCAGCGGCATCGAATCCGCGGACACGTTCGTGCGCCCGATCTATGCCGGCAATATATTGACGACGGTGCAATCGAAGGACCGCATCAAGGTTATCACCGTGCGCATCACCGGCTTCGATCCGGCCGGCGCGGCGGCCGCCGCTGCGCCGATCGAAAACCTTGCGCCGGTGGCCGACAGCGGCCTGTCGCAGTTCAAAGGGCACGAGCTCACCAAGTCGACGCGGCCCGAGCTCTCTGCGGCGCGCGTGATCGTCTCCGGCGGGCGCGGCATGGGCAGCGGCGAGAACTTCAAGCTGCTCGAAGCGCTCGCGGACAAGCTCGGCGCCGCGGTCGGCGCCTCGCGCGCCGCGGTCGATTCCGGCTTTGTGCCGAACGATTACCAGGTCGGCCAGACCGGCAAGATCGTCGCGCCCGAGCTGTATTTTGCAGTCGGTATTTCGGGCGCGATCCAGCATCTGGCCGGGATGAAAGATAGCAAGGTGATCGTCGCCATCAATAAGGATGCGGAAGCGCCGATTTTCCAGGTCGCCAATTACTGGCTGGTCGAGGATCTCTTCAAGGCTGTTCCTGAGCTCACCGCGAAGCTCTAAGCATGTCCACTTACGCCGCACCGCTGCAAGACATGCGGTTCGTGATCAAGGAGCTGGTCGGCCTTGCCGATATCACGGCGATGCCCGAATGCGCCGAGGTCACGGGCGAGGTGGTTGATGCGGTGCTCGGCGCAGCAGGAAAATTCGCCGCCCAAGTGCTCGACCCGCTCAATCGCAGTGGTGACCAGCAGGGCGCACGGTTTGTCGATGGCACGGTAATCCCGCCGCAAGGCTTCAAGGAGGCCTACGCGCAGTTCATCGCCGCCGGCTGGAACAGCCTCTCGGGCTCGACCGAGTTCGGCGGCCAGGGACTGCCGCACGTGGTCGCGATGCCGGTGCAGGAAATGTGGAACAGCGCCAACATGGCTTTCTACCTGTGCCCCATGTTGACCTACGGAGTGCTCGAGGCGCTTACCGTGCGCGGCACGCCCGCGCAGCAAAAAAAATATTTGCCGAGACTCATCTCGGGCGAGTGGTGCGGCACCATGAATCTGACCGAGCCGCAGGCGGGCTCGGACCTCTCGGCGGTGCGCACGCGCGCGGTGCCGCAAGGCGACCACTATCTGATTCACGGCACCAAGATTTTCATCACCTGGGGCGAGCACGATATGACGCAAAACATCGTGCACCTCGTGCTCGCGCGCACGCCGGACGCGCCCGAGGGGGTGAAGGGCATCTCGCTTTTCATCGTGCCCAAGTTCCTGGTCAATCCCGACGGCAGTCTGGGCGAGCGCAATGACATCAAATGCGTGTCAATCGAGCATAAGCTCGGTATTCGCGCGAGCCCGACTTGCGTGCTCGCCTACGGCGATGGAAATGGCGCGGTCGGCTATCTGGTCGGCGTGGAGAACCGCGGACTCGAATACATGTTCATCATGATGAATCACGAACGGCTTGGCGTCGGGCTCGAGGGTGTCGGGCTCGCCGAGCGTGCCTATCAGCATGCGCGCGAATACGCGAAGACCCGCGTGCAAGGCCGCGCGATCGGGCAGAAAAGCGGCGACCGCGTCACCATCATCCATCATCCCGATGTAAAACGCATGCTGCTCACCATGAAAGCGCAGGTCGAGGCGATGCGCGCACTCGCCTATACCGCCTCGGCAGCGCTCGATAAATCGCGCCATCATCCGGATGATAAAGAGCGCCGCCGCAATCAGGCGCTGGTGGACTTCCTGATTCCAATCGTCAAGGGCTGGTGCACCGAGCAAAGTATCGAGGTCGCATCGACCGGCGTGCAGATTCACGGCGGCATGGGATTCGTCGAGGAAACCGGCGCCGCGCAGTATTTGCGCGACGCGCGCATCACCGCGATATACGAAGGCACCACCGGGATTCAGGCCGCGGATCTAGTCGGGCGCAAGGTTGGTTTCGAGAAAGGGGCAACCGCATTTGCCATGATCGAGGAGATGCGCAGCCTCGATGCCGAGCTCGCGCGCAGCAAGAATGCCGACGTTGGCGCGCAACGCGAAAATCTCAAACGCGCAGTCGACAGCGTTGCCGCCGCCACGCAATGGGTGGTCGATACTTTTCCAAAGGACCCCAACGCGGTCGCCGCGGTATCGGTGCCGTTCCTCAAGCTATGGGGCACGGTCGCCGGCGGCTGGCTGATGGCGCGCGCGGCGCTCGTCGCGGACTCCAAACTCGGCCCCGGCGGGGACTCCGATTTCTGCCGCGCCAAGATAGCGACCGCGCGCTTTTATGCCGAGCACATTTTGCCCCAGGCCGCAGCGCTTTCGAGCGAGGTCGTCAACGGCGCTTCAAGCGTGCTCGCGCTCAGCGAAGCACAGTTCTAGCGGCGAAACACAGAAATACGGCCGTGTCCTGAGTTGACGCGAGAGCTTCACGCGCTCTGATTGCCCGAGCTTCGAAGCCGCGCGCGCCGCTGCCTGCGCGCGTTGCCGCCGCTACACGCCGCGTGTATGCTGGCGCGTAACGGGAGAATAAATCGCGAGCACCACCACCCGCTCGCCGTTTAAAAGGCATAAAAATGAACGCGCTGCTGATCGTGTTGGCGATATTCATCGCCGTTTGGGTGTGTGCCTATCACCGCTACTCCGCGCTGGGTTGGACCGCCGTGATCGCCATCGGTCTCGGCGCCTTGACCGCTGAAGGTGATCTGCCGCAATCGGTGCTTATCGTGTTGTGGGCAGCGTTCGCGATTGGCGCGGCGTTGCTCAACCCATCGCCGCTGCGCCGCGCCGTACTCGGCGCTCCGTTGCTCGCGCTGTTCCGCAGAATACTACCGCATGTATCTCAGACCGAGCAGGAAGCGCTCGATGCGGGCACCGTCTGGTGGGACGGCGATCTCTTCAGCGGCAAGCCCGATTGGCACAAGCTGCTTGCATTTCCGAAGCCGGCGCTTTCCGCAGAGGAGCGTGCTTTCGTCGACGGCGCGGTCGATGAACTTTGCGCAATGCTGGACGATTGGCAGATCACGCACGAGCTCTACGATCTGCCGCCGCACGTGTGGCAGTTCATGAAGGATCATGGCTTTTTCGGCATGATCATTCCGAAACAGTTCGGCGGCCTGGGCTTTTGCGCGCTCGCACATTCAGAAGTGGTGATGAGGCTTACCACGCGCAGTGTCACCGCGGCGGTTTCGGTCATGGTGCCGAATTCGCTCGGTCCGGCCGAACTGCTGCTGCATTACGGGACCGATACGCAGAAAAATTATTATCTGCCGCGGCTTGCCAAGGGCGTCGAGACGCCGTGTTTCGCGCTGACCAGTCCCGAGGCGGGTTCCGACGCGGGCGGCATTCCCGACTTCGGCATCGTCTGCCGCGGCGAGTGGGAAGGCAAACAGAACGTCGTGGGCATCCGGCTCACGTGGGAGAAGCGCTATATCACGTTGGGGCCGGTTGCGACATTGCTCGGACTCGCGTTCCGGCTGTTTGATCCCGACCGCATCCTCGGCCGAAGTGAAGGCGAGGACATCGGCATTACACTCGCTCTGATCCCGACCAAAACGCCGGGCGTACACATCGGGCGCCGTCACCTGCCGCTGAACGCGGTGTTCATGGTCGGGCCGAACTGGGGCAAGGACGTTTTCATTCCGATGGACTACATCATCGGCGGCGTCGATAACGTCGGGCACGGATGGAGAATGCTGATGAACTGCCTTGCCGCGGGACGCTCGATTTCGCTGCCCGCTCAGGGCGTCGGCGTCGCCAAGTTGTGCGCCCTGACCACCGGCGCTTACGGCCGCGTACGCACCCAGTTCAAAATGTCGGTCGGGCGCTTCGAAGGCGTCGCGGAAGCGATTGCGCGCATCGGCGGCAACACTTACATCATGGATGCGGCGCGCGTAATGACCGCCGGTGCGGTTGACCTCGGCGAGAAGCCTTCAGTCGTATCGGCGATCGTCAAATACCATTTGACCGAGCGCGGCCGCCACGTGATCAACGACGCGATGGACGTGCATGGCGGCAAAGGCATCTGCATGGGCCCCAGCAACTATATGGCGCGTGTTTACCAGCAGACGCCGATCGCGATCACGGTCGAGGGCGCCAATATTCTGACACGCTCGATGATCATCTTCGGCCAGGGCGCGATCCGCGGACATCCGTACGTGCTGAAGGAAATTGCCGCGACCCGGGAGCGCGACCATGCGAAAGCGCTCGTCGATTTCGACGCCGCATTTTTCGATCATGTCGCGTTCGTGGTGTCGAACTTCGCGCGCGCGCTGTGGCTGGGCACCGTGCGCGCGCATTTTGTCAGCGTGCCGGGTGATGCGCATACGCGGCGCTACTATCAACAACTGACGCGGCTTTCAAGCGGATTTGCGTTGATGGCCGACGCCGCGATGTTCGTGCTCGGCGGCTCGTTGAAGCGCCGCGAGCGGCTCTCGGCGCGGCTGGGCGATATTCTGAGCCAGCTTTATCTCGCGTCCGCCGCTCTCAAGCGCTTTGCCGACGACGGGGGTCCGGCCGATGATCTGCCGCTGCTGCACTGGTCGATACAAGATGCGCTGCACAGGACACAGGAAGCGTTCTACGGTCTGTTCGAAAATCTGCCGAACCGTGCTGCGGCGTTCGTGCTGCGGCATGTGATTTTTCCGAACGGAAAGGAATTCGATCCGCCAAAAGATCAACTCGGACAACACGTCGTGCAGACACTGCTCGAGCCGAGCGCGGCACGCGATCGTCTGACTGCAGGCGTCTACGTGCCGAAGAACCCGGATGAGTCGCTGGCAGCGCTCGAATTGGCGTTGCGTGCGGCGGTTGCGGCGGAACCCGTCGAGGCGAAGATCCGCGCCGCGGCGAAGGCGGACGCCCACAGCGCGAATTTTGGCGACGATCCCGTCGCACACGCGCTCGCGCAAGGCACAATCTCGAAAGCCGAGGCCGAGACGGTCACGCGTGCTCAGGCGCTGCGCCGCAAGGTCATCATGGTCGACGATTTTCCGCGGGATCTCGGCAAGTCCGAGATTTTCCAGACGACAGAGCCCGTCACATTCGAAGCGCTGCAGCGTAAAAGCGCCTGAGCCCTGAGCGCATGAGCGATACGCTGTTGTATTCTGTGGCCGGAGGCGTGGCAAGCTTTACGCTCAGCCGGCTGCACGTGATGAAGCCGCTCGATCCCGCAACGATCGAGCGGCTGCGCGATGCATGCGTGCAGGCGTGCGACGATACGACGGTGCGCTGCATCGTGCTGCGCAGCAACGGCCCGGCGTTTTTCGCCGGCGCAGTCCATCGGCAGATTCTGCGGCCAGTGCATCAGACGATCACTACGCTGCGGCGCGCACCGAAGCCGGTGCTCGCGAGCGTGCACGGCACCGTGACCGGCGCCGGCATGAGCCTGCTGGCGGCAGCAGACCTGGCAATCGCCGCGAGCGATACTCAGTTTGCGCTCGCGTACAGCAAAATCGGAGCCAGTCCCGACGGCGGCTTGAGCTGGTTTCTGCCTCGCCTCGTCGGCAGTCGCAAGGCGTTCGAATTGATGCTGTTGCCGGATTGTTTCGATGCCGACAAGGCGCTCGCGTTGGGCCTGGTGAACTGGGTGACTTCCAGCGCGGATCTGGTCACAGAGACGGATAGAATCGCGCAGCGGCTGGCGCATGGTCCGACCTTCGCGTTCGGCCAAATCAAGGCGCTCGTGAATGAATCGTTCGAGCGCTCGCTCGAGACTCAACTCGGTGCCGAGGCACATTCATTCGGGCTTTGCGCAGGCACCGCCGATCTCGCCGAGGGCATGAGCGCTTTGGTCGAAAAACGCAATCCGCTATTTACGGGCAAATAGAAAAAACTTCGCCGCGGAGGACGCCAAGGAATGCAAAACAACAAATAGAGCGTTGCGAATTCGTTAGGCGGGATCGTGACCGGTAATCTTGCCTTGACCTTTATCTTGTTTGTTCCGCGTCCTTGGCGTCCTCTGCGGCAAGGCTTTAGATCTGGAAAATCGCATGTCGCTCCAGGGCAGGACCGTCTTTATTACCGGCGCGAGCCGCGGCATCGGCCGCGAGATCGCGCTGCGCTGCGCGCGCGATGGCGCGAACATCGCGCTGGCGGCGAAGACCGTCGAGCCTCATCCGCGGCTGGCGGGAACCATACACAGCGTGGCACGCGAAGTGGAGGCCGCGGGAGGCGGCGCGCTGCCGCTGCAGCTCGATGTGCGCGAGGAGAATTCGGTGCGCGCGGCGGTCGAGAAATGCGTCGCGGTTTTCGGCGGGATCGATATTCTCGTCAATAACGCGAGCGCCATTGCGATGACCGGCACTGTGCAGACGCCGATGAGGCGCTTCGACCTGATGTTTGGTGTCAACGTACGCGGCACATTCGCCTGCTCGCAGGCGTGCATTGCGCACCTCAAGCAAGCGCGCAATCCGCATATCCTCAATCTGGCGCCGCCGCTCAGCATGGAAGCCAGATGGTTCAAGGACCATGTCGCGTACACGATGTCGAAGTACGGCATGAGCATGTGCACGCTCGGCATGTCGGCTGAGCTGGCACCGCATGGCATCGCTGTCAATTCGTTATGGCCGCGCACCACGATCGCGACCGCCGCGATCGAAGTCAATTTCCCGCGGTCGATATACGAAGCGAGCCGCAAGCCGGCGATCATGGCTGATGCCGCACACGTGATCTTCAACCGCGACAGCCGCAGCTGCACTGGCAACTTCTACATCGATGAGGCAGTATTGCGCGAAGAAGGAATCACCGATTTCGAGCCTTACGCGGTAACTCCGGGAGCAAGTTTGTACGGCGATTTGTTCCTGGACTAAAAAAACAACGAGGAGCCGGGCATGGCGATCGATCGCAATGAATTCATTACTCCCGATGAAGCGGTCACGCTCGACGGATTGTTTCGCGAGCGCGTCAAGCGCACGCCCGAGGCGGTGGCCTATCGCGATTTCAACCAGCCGCATGCCAACTGGCGCGACTACACCTGGGCGCAGATCGACTTTCAGGTCGCGCGCTGGCAGGCCGCGCTCGAGCGCGATGGGTTGAAACCGGGCGACGCCGTCGCGCTGATGCTGCGCAACTCGCCTGAATGGGTGATATTCGATCAAGCCGCGCTCGGCTTGGGCCTCATCGTCGTTCCGCTCTACACCCAGGACCGTCCCGACAACGTCGCGTACATCGTCAGGGATTCCGGCTGCAAGCTGCTGCTGTTTGGAAGCCGCGCACAGTGGCACGGCTTCGCGGATGTGCGCGACCAGCTTACCGGCCTGGTGCGGATCTTGACCGTGGAGTCACAGACTGAAACCGGCGACGATCCGCGGCTTCAGCCGGTCGAGCAGTGGTTGCCCGATGATGGCGGGCAGACGCGTCATCTGCCGCGCGATCCCGCCGCGCTCGCCACCATCGTATACACGTCGGGTACCACCGGCCGGCCGAAGGGCGTCATGCTGAGCCATCGCAATATCGTGACGAATGCCGCCGCATGTCTCGAAATCGTGACGGTCGGACGCGACGACACGCTCCTGTCTTTCCTGCCGCTGTCGCACATGTTCGAGCGCACCTGCGGCTATTACCTGACTGTCATGTCGGGCTCGACCACGGCATATGCGCGCTCGGTGCAGCAGTTGGGCGACGACCTGCAGACGATACGTCCGACCATGCTGATTTCGGTGCCGCGCATTTACGAACGCGTGTACGTGGCAATCAAAAAGAAGCTCGATGAAGGCTCAACGCTCGCAAAAAAACTTTTCATGCTCGCGGTGGACGTTGGCTACGCGCGCTTCGAGCACGCGCAGGGAAGAGGCGGCTGGTCGCCGCGATTCGCGCTGTGGCCCGTTCTGAATGCGCTCGTGGCAAAAAAAATAATGGAGCGCCTGGGTGGCCGGCTCAAGTCCGCATTCGCCGGTGGGGCCGCGTTGTCGCCCGAGATTTCACGCGTGTTCATCGGCTTGGGACTGCCGGTCATTCAGGGTTACGGCCTGACCGAAACAAGCCCGGTGGCGTGCGCAAACCGGCCCGAAGACAACCTGCCCGCGAGCGTAGGCCGAGCCGTGCCGGGAGTCGAAATCAGGATCGGCGACAAGGATGCGCTGATGATCAGAGGGCCCAACGTCATGCTCGGCTACTGGAACAATCCGGAAGCGACCCGCGCGATGATAGACGCGGAGGGCTGGCTCAATTCCGGTGATACCGCGCGCATCGATGCGGCAGGCCACGTATTCATCACCGGGCGGCTCAAGGAGATCATCGTGATGTCGAACGGCGAGAAGATCCCGCCGGTCGATATCGAGGCGGCCATCATGCGCGATCCGCTGTTCGAACAGGTGATGCTGATCGGCGAAGGCAGGCCATTCTTGAGCGCGATGGTCGTGATCAATCACGAGCAGTGGAAGAAAATCGCTC
>Ga0070707_100005005_pt1 | contig 12416 bp, 12 predicted proteins | sample KBSK5502metaG_FD_65468 | JGI IMG/M metagenome (GOLD analysis project Ga0070707, IMG submission 65468) | Corn, switchgrass and miscanthus rhizosphere microbial communities from Kellogg Biological Station, Michigan, USA - KBS K5-50-2 metaG | ecosystem: Host-associated > Plants > Roots >... | reverse complement strand
CTGGGATTTCAAGATCGCGATGATGGCGCCGGAAGGATCGGAAGTCACGAAAGGCAGTCCGGTGCTGTCGTTCGACACTACCGAGCTTCAGAAGCGGCTCGAAGAAAAAAGCGCCGAGGCAGAGCAGGCGCGAAAGGAAATCGAGAAGCAGAAGGCGGATCTGTCGCTCAAGCGTGAAGATGAGAAGCTGACCCTGGCGGAGTCGGAAGCGACGCTGCGCAAGACGTCGCTCAAGCTCGACGCGCCGCCCGACCTCGTCGGAATCAAAGAGCGGAAGCAGGTGGAGCTCGACTACCAGCTCGCCAAACGCCAGGTGGCCACGAGCAAGGAGCGGATCGGGTCGCTGGAGCGCGCGGCCAACGCGCAGATTGCGCTGCTGGAAAGCAAGCAGAAGCGCGCCGCGGCAATCGTCGCCGAGACGCAATCGGCGATCCGGCAGATGACGATCACCGCTCCGCGCAACGGAACGATCGTCTACGTCACCAACTGGCGCGGCGACAAGAAAAAAGTCGGCGATACCTGCTGGCGGATGGAGCGCGTGATCGAGATTCCCGATCTCTCGCGCATGATCGCTCGCGGCGATGTCGACGAGGTGGATGCCGGAAAGATCGCCGTCGGACAGCGCGTCACGATTCGGCTGGACGCGCACCCCGATGAGGAATTCCACGGCACGATCAAGCGCGCCGGAAAAACCGTGCAGTACCAGCAACAGCAGCGCGATCCGTTGAAAGTACTGCGCGTGGAAATCGTGCTCGATCGCAGCGATCCCGCGAAGATGCGGCCCGGCATGCGATTCCAGGGAACGGTCGAGTTGCAGCGCGACCGCAATGTCGTTCTCATCCCGCGCAACGCTATCTTCGTATCGCCGAAAGGTCCGTACGCAATGCGCCGGGGATGGTTCTCAGTCAATCAGATCGCCCTGCGCCTCGGCCGCCAGAACGACAAGTCCGTGGAGGTTGTCGGCGGGGTCAGTCCCAATGATCGCGTCCTGGTGAAGAGCGAGAAGAAAGAGGAAGGGAAAACTTGACCAATGTCATCCCGAGCGTAGCGAGGGACCTGGGTGGACGGGTTGGTGCGAAAAATGTCCATTTGCGTGCCCCCCGATCCCCCAGGTCCCTCGCTACGCTCGGGATGACAACGGTTTTGCTCTTCGGCGCGGCCGCGTGCCATCGCGATGATTCGATTCCCACCTTCAAAGTCGAACCGACGCAGTTTGCGCGCCGCGTGACCGCCGAGGGGATGTTGAAATCGACCAAGGCCACGCCGCTGTCCGCGCCGATGCAGGTGCCGATGTCGCTGAAGATCGCGTGGGTGGCCGACGACGGCTCGATTGTCAAGAAAGATGATGTCGTCGTCCGATTTGATCCCACCGATTTCGAGAAGGATCTCGCCGGCGGCAAAGACGATCGTCACACCGTCGACAACAAGATCACGAAGACCGTCACGCTGGCATCGACCACCCGAACGAATTTGAAACGCGACGCGCGGCAGGCGCAGGACGAGTTGATCGCGGCCAAACAATTCAAGTTCGACGATGCCGAAGTCTTCTCGCGCTACCAGCGCATCGAATCCGACATCGATCAGACTCTGGCCGGCGATAAGAAAGAGCACGCCGAAAACGTCCTCGGCGTTCGCGACAACCTCGCACAGGCCGATCGCGATCTGTTGACCATCGAAGAGAAAAAGGCCGGCCTCAAGATCCGCAATGCCCAGCAGGGCTTGAATTCGCTCGAGCTCCATGCGCCCTACGACGGCATCCTGGTGCTACAGCGCGATTGGCGCGGCGACGTTCCGCGCGTCGGCAACAACGTCTGGCCCGGCCAGCCCCTCGGCGAGATTCCCGATATGAACTCGATGAAGGCCGAGGTCTTCGTTCTGGAAGCAGATGCCGCCGGTCTGGCGGTCGGCCAGAAAGCTCGCGTGGCGTTGGAATCGAATCCTCTGATCTCGTTCAGCGGAAAAGTCACGCAAGTCGACAAGCTGGCGCGGCCGCGTTTCCGCGGAGTCCCGGTGCAGTACTTCGGAGTGACGGTGATGCTCGATCGCACCGACCCTTCGATCATGAAGCCCGGCGCCCGCGTACGTGCGGTCCTCGAGATCGAGAATCGCAACAACGTCTTTTCCATCCCGCGTCAGGCGTTGTTCGAAAAAGAAGGGAAGAAGCTCGTTTATCGGAAGCGATCGGGGCGATTCGAGGCTCTGCCGGTGGAAATCGCGAGCTCGACACCCGGCCGAGTGGTGGTCACCAAAGGCCTCGCGAAAGGCGATGAGCTCGCGATGCGCGATCCGACCGCAAACGAGGAGCAGAAGTTGAAATGACCGGCGAGGAGACTTTTCACACCGCGCTCGCCAATCTCGCGACCCACAAGCTGCGCACCGCGCTGACGATGCTCGGCATGATCTTCGGCGTGGGCGCGGTGATCGCGATGCTGTCGATCGGCGCGGGCGGCGAACGCAAAGCGCTTGAAGCCATCGGCCGGCTTGGCTTGCGCAACGTGATCGTGCGCACGAAGGTGGTCAAGCCGGAAGAGCGTCAGGAGCTGCGGAAGAAATCGCTCGGCGTTTCGTTGCGCGACGGTGAGGCGATCGCGGAGGCGGTGCCGAACGTGATGGTGGTGCTGCCGCGGGTCGAGATCAAGCCGTACAAGATTCTGGCGCCGAACGCTAAGACCAAGGGAAAAGTGTTCGGCGTGTCGTGGCGTTTACCGCGGGTCGCCAGCATCAAGGTCGCCGAAGGCCGTTTCATCGATGCTCGCGACGAAGCCGACCACGGGCAGGTGTGCGTCATCGGCCAGGAGATTCGGCGAAATCTTTTCGGCTACGGTCCGGCGCTCGGCAAGCAGCTCAAAGTGAACGACGTCTGGCTGACCGTCATCGGAATCCTGGGCGCGAACGCGGAAGGGACGTCGATAGACGCGCAGGAAATCTGGATTCCGGTGTCGACCGCCATGCGCAAGTTCGACCGCGATCCGCTGGATGCGCCGGTCGATGAGCTGCTGGTGGAAATGCGCGAAGGCGTTTCAACGCGCGAGGCGTCGAAGCTGATCGAGCCGCTGCTCGATCGCCTGCACGGTGGCGCGGACGACTATGACATCGTGATTCCCGAAGCGCTGCTCGAGCAGAGCCGGCAGACGCAGCGCATCTTCAGCATCGTGATGGGCTCGATCGCGGGCATCTCACTGCTGGTCGGCGGCATCGGCATCATGAACATCATGCTGGCCTCGGTGATGGAACGCACCCGCGAGATCGGCATCCGCCGCGCCATCGGCGCCCGCAAGAGCGACATCCGCGCGCAGTTCGTGATCGAGTCGTTCACCATCAGCGTCATCGGCGGACTCTCGGGGATCATCATCGGAATCGCGCTCGCGAAAGTGGTGGCGGCGTACGCCGGCTGGCCGACGGTGATCACCTTCGGATCGCTGTTCCTTTCGACTTTCGTTTCGATGACAGTGGGTCTTGTATCCGGAATCTACCCGGCGGCACGGGCCGCCGAGCTGGATCCGATCACGGCGCTTCGGTACGAATGAGGCCCTCACCCGCCGCTTCGCGGCTCACGGCTGAGATCCTTCGCCCCGCGAAGCGGGGAGAAGGTGGCCCGAAGGGCCGGATGAGGGGTCTTGAATGAGTGCCAGCACATCGCGTGTCCAAAAAGCGTTGACCGCCGCCGGCCTCGAGGCGCGGGTGGTCGAGCTGCCGCAGTCGACGCGTACCGCCGCGGATGCCGCTAAGGCGATCGGCTGCCAAGTCGGACAAATTGCCAAGTCGCTCGTTTTTCGGGCCAGTGTGTCGGGAAGCGCGGTGCTCGTGATTGCCAGCGGAACGAATCGCGTCAATGAGGCGACTATCGCCGCCGAGATCGGCGAGCCGATCGGAAAAGCGGACGCCGATTTTGTTCGCGCGCGCTCCGGCTACGCGATCGGAGGCGTTCCGCCCGTCGGTCACGCCACGCCCATGCGCACGTTCATCGATGAAGACTTGCTGCGATTCGACCGCATCTGGGCCGCGGCCGGAACGCCGAATGCGGTGTTCGAGCTCTCCCCGACCGCCGAGCTGCAGCGCATCACCGGCGGCACAGTCCTTCGCGTATCGTAGTCTCACTCCGTGCGCTCCATCGAGCAGACGTTCCGGGAGGCCGTCGAGTCCGAGCTCGCGCGCCATCCCGATCGGCACGCGGAATACCATCGCGATTTTGCCGCTGGAAGATATCGCGAGGGGCTGAAAGCGCTCGAGTATCTTCAGGGTCGATACCCGGATGCCTTCCGCGCTCGCCCCAAGATTCTGGACGTCGGCGGAGGCAACGGCGGATTTCTTCTCCCCTTTGCAGAGCGCGCTCAATTTCGATGTTTCTGGATCGACCATCAGCGTTCCGATGTGCTCGAGCAAGTCATCCGACAGGCTGACACTCGCGTTTCACGGGTTGTCGGAGACGCCGGCGCACTTCCATTTGCATCTGCCAGCATCGATGTCGTGCTCTGCATCGAAACCATCGAGCACGTGAACGCGCGCGCTCTCGGACGGGAGATCGCTCGCGTTCTGCGGCCGGGCGGGATCTGCTATCTCACGACACCGTCGCGTTTTCGGTTCCTCCTGCGACGCGATCCGCACTATGGCATTCCAGGTCTTCTGCTGTTGCCGGATGGCCTTCAGAGAGCCGTTTTCCACCGGCTCCGCCCGGGAGAGCCGTATGAGGTCGAGCATCTTTTCTGGTCGGTGTACGGGATCATGAGCGCTCTTCCGGGCCTTCGCCTGGCCGAGGTGACCAGCAGCAACTGGGCGGGACCGTTGCGGCGGTTTGATTGGGACTGGGTCGTTGCTCAGAAGCGATGAAATCCGCGCTAACCTGCCGCGGCGTGCAGCGTCCAATTCTGACAGTGGCCAGGTGTGTGTTCGTACTGATGTTGATCGCTGCCAACGTCGCGGCGAGCGACTCTTACGTTTTCCGCGACGGCGATGTCACTTACATGCTTGGACAGGGGATGTCGTCAGGCGCTCTTAAGCAGATGCAAACACGCTTCGGCCACGAATTTCTATGGGTGCGGCGCAACGGCCGGACGTTCGTCACTTACGACGGCACGGTGCTCGATCTCGCGCGCGCCGCCGTGCAACGTAAAGGCGGCCGCTCGGAGCAGGAACGCCGATTGGCAGCCATCACCGACGGCGCAATTCGCAGAGGTGTTGCACGCCGGCTGCATTAACACCGATATTATCGGCGCCCATGAATGCCTTCGTTGCTGTCTTCCTCGCGGCAACAGTTTCGGTCACGCCGATTCAGTATCGCCAACGCACGCTTCCGAATGGATTGCAGATGTACGCCGTGGAGGATCATTCCGCGCCGACGGTCGCGATTCAGGTCTGGTATCACGTCGGATCGAAGGACGATCCGCCCGGCCGCAGCGGATTCGCGCATCTCTTCGAACACATGATGTTCAAGAGCACCGCGCACATGAAGTCCGAGATGATGGACCGCCTGACCGAGGATGTCGGCGGATACAACAATGCTTCGACCGCCGATGATGTGACCTGGTATTACGAGGAAGTCCCCTCGAACTATTTGCAGACGTTGCTGTGGGCGGAAGCGGACCGCATGGGATCGCTCAACGTCGACGAGGCCAACTTCAACTCCGAGCGCGAGGTCGTGAAAGAAGAATTCCGCACTTCGGTGCTCGGAAATCCGTACGGGCTGTTCTACTACGCCATCACCAAAGACTCTTTCACGACCCATCCGTATAACCGCCCGACCATCGGAAGCATCGAAGATCTCGACGCCTCCACGCTCGCCGACGTGCAGAAGTTTCACGCGACGTACTACCGTCCCGACAATGCCACGCTGGTGGTCGCGGGCGATTTCGATCCGAAGCAGCTCGACGCCTGGGTGGATCGCTATTTCGGCGCGGTTCCGAAACCCGACGCTCCGATTCCGCGCATCAGTGTGAACGAGCCTCCCCGCGAAGAGGCAAAGAAGATCACCGAGACGGGACCGAATGTGCCGTTGCCCGCAGTGGCTTTGACCTGGCTCGGGCCGGCGGCATCGAGCGCCGATCGCTATGCGCTCGACGTCGCGGCCTCCATCCTGGCGCAGGGGGAATCGTCGCAGCTATATCAATCATTGGTATACCGGCAGCAGATCGCCCAGGACGTCAGTGCCGACGACGACCTCCGCGAGGACCTCGGCCTCAACGTCATCACCGCCACGGTCGCCAGTGAAAAATCGCCGGACGTCGTCATCAAGGCCATCGAAGCGGAGTTGAAAAATCTCGAGGAGAAGCCGGTCTCGGCAGCGGAGCTGGCCAAAGCGAAGAATCAGCTCATCACCGATCGCCTCCGCCGCCGCGAGACGAACGACGGGAAAGCGTTCTCGATCGCGTACGCCGCCACAGTTCTGCACGACGCTTCGGAAGTGAACAACGGATTCACGAAGCTGCAGGCCGTGACGGCCGCCGACGTCAAGCGAGTCGTCGACAAATACATCAAGAATCAGAAGTCTCTGACTATTACTTACGTGTCGAGATGAATTTTCTTCTAATCGCAGCTCTCATCGCTCAAGTTGAGACGGCGCCCCCGCCGCCCGCCGCTCCGCGCGAGCCTCAGCTTCCGAAGCCTGCCGAGAAGACGCTGAGCAACGGCCTGCGCGTGATCGTGGTGCAGAAACGCGGCGTGCCGATCGTCGCGACGCGGTTGCTGATCAAGACCGGCGCGGAGGCCGATCCGCCGAACCTGGCCGGCCTGGCGGATATGACGGCGTCGCTGCTGACCAAAGGGACGAAAACGCGCAATGCAGTTCAGATCGCGCGCGGAGTCGAGGCCCTCGGCGCCGCCCTCGAAAGTGGCGCGGCGTGGGACAACTCATTCGTCACGCTGAACGTAATGTCATCGAATCTGCCGAAAGCCCTCGGCTTCGTTTCGGACATCGTGCGCAATCCCGTCTTCGCGAACGATGAGATTGAGCGCCTGCGCGCTCAGAATCTCGATGCGCTGCAGGTGGCGATGCATGAGCCCCGCGCGCTGGTGAAATTTATCGCCGCACGAGTCGTCTTCGGCGACACGCCGTACGGTCACAACCTCGGCGGCACTCCGGAATCGCTGCGGCGCATCAGACGCGCGGACATCGTCGCGTTCCATCGCGCCCACTACCACCCGAACAATGCCGTTCTCGTTTTCGGCGGCGACATCGCGCCGGAGCGAGCGTTCGCATTGGCGGAAACGGAACTCGGATCGTGGAAAAGTGGAGGACAGCGGCCCTCCGCTGCCCGGACAGCCGAGTCGGCTGTCCTCCACCACCGCGTCGTGGTCATCGACATGCCCGAGGCGGGGCAGGCGGCGGTGGTGGTGACGCGACCTGGCCTGCGCCGCGTCGATCCGTCGTACTTCATCGCACAAGTCACGAACTCGATCCTCGGCGGCGGCTATTCGTCGCGTCTGAACGAGGAAATCCGAATCAAGCGCGGCTTGAGCTATGGCGCTGGAAGCAGCTTCGAGCTTCGGCGTGAAGTCGGTCCGTTCATCGCCAGCGCGCAGACGAAAAACGAATCGGCGGCCGAAGTGGCATCGCTGATGGTCGAGGAGATGAACAAGCTCGGCAAGGAGCCGGTGGCGGATGTGGAGCTCGGTCCGCGAAAGGCAGTCCTGATCGGCAGCTTCGGCCGCTCGCTCGAGACGAGCGAGAGCCTCGTCAGCCGGGTCGCGTTCCTGGCGCTCTACGGATTGGGTCTGGATGAGATCACGCGCTACATCTCAAGCATTCAATCGGTCACGGCGCCGCAGGTAGAGAATTTTGCGGCCGGCCACTTCTCCGATTCGAGCATTGTGATCGTCGGCGACGCGAAGAAATTCATCGATGCGCTGCGCCAGCGCTTTCAGGATGTCGAAGTGATTCCGATCAACGAGCTCGATCTGAACTCGCCGACGCTGCGGAAGAAGTGACCTTTGGAGTGCGGTGCCTCGGCACCGCTTTCAGAGCCGCGGCTTGCCGCGGCGCCGGCAGCAAGCTGCCGGACGAAAAGCGGCGGCAAGCCGCCGCACTCCAAATCAGTGCGCGATCTGGCGAACCTTGAACTTCACAATCTTGCCGATCAGGGAGTACGGGATGGGTTGGTCGAGCGGAAAACGCACGGTCCCTTTTCCTCCCTCGTACCGTGACAGTTCTTTCTTGAATTTTTCCTTGACGTCGGGGGTGACGGGGTACAGGCCGATATGTGCTTTGAAACCGGCAAAGTAGATCCGCTTCCCGTTCAGCTTGAAAGAAGGGATCCCGTAACTGATCGTTTCTTCCGCTTGGGGTGCTGCCTTGCGAATCGTCGCGCGAATTGATTTCAGAATCTTTTGCGTGTCGCTCGGAAATCCGCCGATGTATTCGTCGATGTCCTTCGGTTTCGGTTTCATCGCCGTTTCTTATCGAATCCCTCGCCGCGTCGTGAGATAGACGGCAAACGAGCCGAGCCAGTGGCCGCCTTCGTAATGTTCGCCGGTGACCGCGGCCAATCCTGACTGACGGTGAGCCTCCGCGGCCTCCGTGATCGCCTGAATCCGTCGATCGCCTTTCGGCAATCCGGAAGCGATTCCTTCCAGCATCCAGGCGCGGCTCAGATTCAGTCCGTCGAGATGGGCGAGGCGAGGATCGCTCGGATCGGTCACCACCTCCGGTTTTGGCAAACGCATTTGCGGCAGGAAGCGATCCAACCACGCGGCAAACTCCTTGCGCGGAAGCACGCGGCGCATGACGTCCGCCTCCGCCAGGCAGGGCGAAAGAAAATCCTCGCCTGACGGCTCGTAATTCAGCGGGCAGGATTTGTCATCGATGAAAAATCGCCGCGCGGCATCGCGCGCGAGCTTCGCGAGGGCGGGATCGTCGGTCGAGTCGATGATGAGGCCGAGGGCGAAGGCGGTCTGGCTGTGCTCACCGGAGCGCACCGGATGCGAGAGTTTCGGCAACCACGTTTTCAAACGCTCGTTCGCCGCCTGCTCGAGCGGATGCAAAGTTGCGGAAAGCTCCGGGTCCGATTCGCGCAATTCGGCGCCGAGCTGCAGCAGCCACGCCAGTCCGTACGGCCGCTCGAAACTCGCTCGCCCTTCGCCGCGCAGATACGCCGCTTCCTGCGCGATGTTCTCGGCGGTCAGGCTCTCCCTCAACGCCTGCCGCGCCTTCGGTGTGAACGCCGCATCCGGAAACGTGCGGGCGAGACGAGCAAGCAGCCAGTGCCCGTGAACGGACGAATGCCAGTCGTAGCAGCCGTAAAAAGCCGGCGTGAGCTTGCGCGGCGGCGCGACATCGGCGTCGGAGTTGAGATTGTGCGAGATCTTGTTCGGATACTCCTTGTGCACGCATGCGAGCGCGAGATTCGCGAAGCGCTCGGCGGCGCGAGCATCAAACTGCGCGGCGACCGCAAAGATGAACGCGAACTGCAGCATCAGTGATGGATGTGCATGAAGATATAGCCAACCAGAATCAGCGCAAGCACCAGTATGACTACGATCGCGATCACCATGTTGCGGGACGTCCCGCTTGAAACGACGTGTTCGTAGATGACTTTCTTTCTGACCTCGTCGTCGGGTTCATTCGGCTCGGGCATGCCCCTCACCCTTCTCCCTCTCCCGCGGGGAGAGGGCCGGGGTGAGGGGAGCAAGTGAAATGCCACGCGACTCCAGTTGCCGCGACGACCACGCGAAGATTGGAATCGAGAAGCAGCTCAACCCGGCCGCGATCAGAAACGCAGCGCGGAACCCGAAGGCGTCGCCCAGGCTGCCGATGACCAGGGAGCCGGTGGCGATGCCGGTATCGAACGCCCACACGATGCTGCCGAACGTGCGGGCGCGGCGGTCGGGATCGGTGTTTCCGAGAATGAAGGTCGCGAAAGCCGGATAGGCGGCGCCGAATCCGAGTCCGAACAGAATCGCGGACGCGATCATCTCCCACCGCTGATTTGCGATCGCCAGGACCGCGAAGGCCACCGGAATGAGCACCAGAGACGGATACAACATGCGCTTGGTGCCGATGCGGTCGCCGAGGTGGGAGAACGCTATACGAAAGATTGCTATAGTAGCGGCAAATACAGTGAGATAGATCGCCTTCGGCGTGATGTGGCGCTGCACGGCGATAATGGCGGCGTAGCTGACCGCGCCGCCGTATCCGAAGGTCGCTACCGTCAGCGACAGCGCGGTCTGCGTGACGCGCCAGTCCCACGCTTGAGACAGCGTCATCCGCGAGCGCTCCTTCGGCGCCTCGGTCGGGCGAAGCAGCAGTGCCCCGATCGTCATGGCGACCGAAAGCGCCACCAGCTCCAGGCAGAGCGTCAGCCAGCCGAAATGAAAAACCCATAAGCCGACCGCCGGCGCGATCGCGACTGCGAACGTGCTGGCCAGTCCCCACAATGCCAGACCCTGATTGCGGCGCGAGACGGGAATGTAATCGCTCATGATGGCCGAGGCGGCCGCGATCAGGCCGGACCATATCGCGCCGTGAACCGCGCCGATCACGAGCAGCAGGCGAAAATCGGTGACCAACCCGTACGCCAGAGAAAAGCCGATGAAAAGCAGCGACGCCGCGATCAGAAGACGTCGCCGTCCGATGTGATCCGCCAGGCTGCCGATCAGCGGCGCGGAGAATGCGCTGGCGTATCCATAGATCGACAGAAACCAGCCGGCCTTGGCCGTCGAGCCGCCCAGTTCCAGGATCCGAAACGGAATCGCGGGAAGTAGCTGAAAAGCGGAGAAGAACGTGACGAAGGCGTAGACCCACAGCGCGGCGAACGCGGGGGTGAACAAAGGCAGGCGTCGGTCGTCGGGCGTCAGGCGTCCGGAGAGTAACATTCGGCGATAGAATCTTTGGGATCGCAATCGCGTTCAGCCCGGACGGATGAAGATCAAACGCGCAGCGAAGTACGGCTTCTGCTCGGGGGTTCGAATCGCCGACCTCAAGGTCAAGCGCTTCGCCTCCAAGGGCGGGAGAGGCGCCATCCTCGGCCAGGTGGTCCACAACGAGCGCGTCGTTCAGGAAATGGAGAGCCTCGGCGTCCGCACGGTCGAGGAGATCACAGCCGTCCGCGAACCGACCATCGTCTTCTCCGCGCATGGAGTGCCACCGTCCTTTCACGAGCGCGCGAGGTCGACCGGCCTGCAGATCCTCGACACCACTTGCAAGTTCGTCTACGACATCCACCGCGAATCGAAGGAGGCGCTGTCCGCCGGCTACCATTTGGTCTTCATCGGCGATCCGAAACATCGAGAAGTGATCGGATACACAAACGATCTCGATCCGTCGTCGTTTCACATCGTGTCGACGGCCGAGGCGGCGTCGGCAGTCGATTGGACGCGGTATCCGAAGATCAAGATTTTTTATCAGACCACGTTGAACTCGGATGATTTCGAAGATGTGGTCCGCACGATCGAGACGCGCGCGCTCCAGGTCGATCGCGCCGATACGATCTGCTACGCCACGAAAGAGAATCAGGACGCTGCACGCGTTCTGTCGCAGGATCCCGAGATCGATGTCATCATCGTCATCGGCGGCAAGAAAAGTGCGAACACCAAACATCTCTGGGAAATCTGCAAGCAGTCGAAACCCGCATATCTTGTGCAGGGGGCGGAGGATCTGGAGGCCACATGGTTCAACGGGGCGGAAGTGGTGGGGGTTACGGCCGGATCGTCGACGCCCGACTACGTCATCGACGAGGTCGAGCAGCGCATCGCAACATTCTGAAACGGCGCAATATCATCTGCGGGGCGAGCGTTTTCCACGAATCAATGAAGGTTATTCGTACTCTCATTTTGTTCGGTTTTGCGCTCACAGCCTCGAGCGCGTCCGCTGCCGAACTGAACTGCCACGGACCGAGCAATGTGGAGGACTTCCACTACAAGTGGAGGATGCGCGGCGGATTGTCATGGCTTGCCGGCCTGGTCTTTCCGACCTCGGGCGTCGGCGAGCTGAAGACTGTTTTTCCGAAAGACGGCGACCACACCATCAACAGCGAGCTGCTCATCCAGTCGAGCGATCAAAGCGGCTTCTATGTCTACCAATCGGAGATGGACGACGCCGGGCAGAAAACGCTGATGACGTATCACGGCTACGCCTGGAAGAACAAATCGCGCAAAGAGCAGACGATTTTCGATTACATCAAACGGCTGGCGCATATTCACAAGGAGACGCCGGAGAAAAAGTGGGACAAGACCGAGCCCCTTCCGGCTGACGCGCTGCGCGACGTTCTGACTGCGATCTATTTTCTGCGCCAGAATGCAACCACCATCCAGCTTCCGATCAACACGCGCATCTACTCCGACGGCAAGTCGTATCCAGTCGTCATTCGCGCCGGCGATCGGCGTACCTTCAACATCGAAGGCCAGCAGGTCAATGCTCTCGGCTTTGAAATCGTCGACGCGGCCGGCGGCGGCCGCAAATGGCCGGGCGGCGTGAACGTTTGGGTCTC
>Ga0070707_100005004_pt1 | contig 12416 bp, 10 predicted proteins | sample KBSK5502metaG_FD_65468 | JGI IMG/M metagenome (GOLD analysis project Ga0070707, IMG submission 65468) | Corn, switchgrass and miscanthus rhizosphere microbial communities from Kellogg Biological Station, Michigan, USA - KBS K5-50-2 metaG | ecosystem: Host-associated > Plants > Roots >... | reverse complement strand
CAAGATTTCTTTATAATGTCTTGTGCAAATATTTCCAGTGCCTCGAGGTCGACTATGAGATATTGAATACCAGCATCATCAAGTAATTCTATCTGTCCTAATACATCTTCTCGTGTTCCATATATTGCAAATTCTGTAATTTGTTCTTCAGGTATATCCTTGCTAATCTGTTGCTTCTTTTCTTTGCCATCTCTTTGTCCTTGTCAATTAATACAAGACCAAGTTTGGTTTTCAGAATAGAATCATAATCTCTGCCTACACTTTTACAATGTTCTTTTAAAACACCCAGTTTTCTTTTTACTGTTTCAACAGATCCAAATAGGTTGCATGCATCAGCATACTTTGCTACTATTTTCAAAGTCTGCCGTTCTCCACTACCGCCTACCATGATAGGAGGAGAAGGTTTCTGTATTGGTTTGGGATTACAGTATGCATTTTTAATTTGATAATATCTACCATTAAAATTGGCAACTGGTTCTTCAGTCCACATTTTACGTATGATTTGAATTGCTTCTTCCAATATCAGGAATCTCTCTTTAACTGAAGGAAAAGGGATACCTTATGCTATTGATTCTTCTTTGTGCCAAGCCGCTCCTATTCCCAAGAACAATCTTCCCTTACTGAGGATATCTAATGTTGCACCGATTTTTGCTAAAACTGAAGGATGTCTATATACGACTCCTGTTATGAGGGTTCCTAGCTTTATTTTAGAGGTTATTCCAGCCAAAACTGACAGTGTTGTCCAACTTTCGAGCATGGGTTCTTCTGGTTTTCCTAGAAATGGAATCTGATGGAAGTGATCCATCACCCAGAATGAATCAACACCTAATATTTCTGCCCTTGTAACTAGATTCTTTAAGGAATCCACGATCTGGGAAGCATCGTCGTTGGTGTAATCGAAACTAAAACTAGGGTGCTGTAAACCAAATTTCACGTCATAATTTAGGTGAGCGATGATAGTTAAACATAGCAGCCATTACTTGATGTGTGAGTAGTGTTGCTGTTCTTGAAGCAGAATTGACTTCTAGAATTGACTTCTAGAATTGCCAGCCTTGCAGCTACTTCCACCATTAAACTTGCCCTTACTCTTTTGACAAAAGGTTAGATTAGTATTTTGATAGTATTTTTATTTCTGTTTGTTATCCTGGGGTCGATTTTGTGATTTAGGCTAGCGGATAATTCTAGCATTTGATTAAGTGTAACGGATAATTCTAGTACGTGAGACCCATTTCCGGTAATTTTATAGGTGTTCATAACCACATCATACTCCAACAATCCATTTCTCAATAGGAGTGGAAAATACTCCTTCAGTTGTGGAAGAGACAAAAAAGCCTCGTGCATAATTCTTGTTTTACAGGCACCATTCACTTTACTTGCCGATCTTAACATGTCTGTAATTATTTCCGTTCTGTCTCTGTATTTCATATATCTGAGGTAAGTGGAAGCTGTTCTGTGTTTGGAGATGCAATATTGGACATGGTCTTCGCCTGGCCACCAGCAAAAAAGACACTACGTGAAGCCGTTGGAAAACCATTCAAAGCATCTGCAATAATTACCGAAACCGCAATCCACGTTGTGCCCATAGCACCTAGAAAGGATGTATCTTTGGGAGCATATAACAAGACAGACGAATTCCATTTGTGGTATTTGTCTCTCTCTTTATAATAATGATAAAGGGAGATCTGTGGCTACTTCTGCAAAAACATATGTAATAAATATTAACCGTACCAGTATTATTTCCGTATCGTTTGGCCCGTATGAAGACGTGTGTTGGCACTAGTAACCTACAAACTATGGCAAATGATTGAATTATAGTATAATACAGTATTCTTCAAATTATTACTGAGTGATTGCAGCAGTTTAATCAAACCTTGAATGCGCACTGATCTTTGAACGACAAAAAATAGGGGGTTTGTGAGCTGTCATGTTTTTGGTGTTACTTCGGTACTTCACCCAGAAGGCCGCCCAATTGCGAAATCAGATTCGTGGACGCGGATGAAAAGGTGTCTAATAATGATTTAGTACAGCCGTAGTAGCTCTTATAGCCATAAAGTAACGGACAGGTAAGGCAACCAGGTAGCAAATAAAGCTGCCGCAGCGATCGTATCATTTACTGATCCCTCTGATGTTGCAAGGCATTTGAATTCGCACCTATGAGTAAGGAAATGTACACAATCCGAACACATTTTCGATGATGTTTTTAGAAAGACTGCAGAAAAAGGGCTTCATGAAATAGCCCAGCCATCGTATGATCAAGTTACGGTAGAAGGGCTGTTAGATGAGGCTTACAACATCTGTAACAGCTGTTCTGATCTATGAGCCCAAATTAAAGCTAAGTCACACGAGTGTATGTCGTCTGTTTAAAGAAGGAAAAGAAGCAATCTCCATTATTTTTTTGCGCCCAACATTAGAAATAGTGACAAGATTCATGATAATATTGATTATAAAGGATGAACTCATGTTTCCATCTTTCATGCTACCTACCGTAAGGTTGAAATCTATAACTGTCAAAATGATACTAACATGCATATTTTCTATATTCCTTGTTTGCATTCCCAAACCAGCAGATCTTTTGGCAACCTTACTATCTTCTTTTGTATCGATAGTCGTTAACAAACGAATACCTTCATGCGCACCTTATAGTATTTGTCTAGGACTTTCTTAATAAAATCAAACATAAGACTTTGGTCCATTTGTAGCCCACTAGATATTGAGCAAATTCAGTAATTCTTTAAAAGCCTCGACTTCTGACATATCAGTGAGAGCTACTATTAGTTGTTGGTTTGAATGCACGTTTGATTACAAGATCGTGGTACTGGAAAAATCGATCTTCAAGGTCTTCTGGAATTGATTTATACAAACAAAAGATTGTAGTAGGAGATTTTAATTCCTTTGTTGCGTCTGTGAGCTCCTTTTCTAATTTTACAGCATCATCGTATTTCCCTTGCTCGATTAATTGCCCGGGAAGAGTACCTAGAATGTTTAGGCCTGTTTTTGATTTTTCTTTGACTGACTCTGTGAGTCGATGAAGCCTTTTAACAACAGGCTCGACTGAGAAGCTTCCGTCATTATTATGTCCTCCGACTCGAGTAAGGAATTTATATTTGGAATCTTGTCAAGCGTGGCTCGGAATTTCTGCTCTTCTCTCCTAAAAATATTTAACACATTGATTTGATTATAATTTATTCCACGCTTTATGAAGGCATTAACAATCTCTTCAAATTGAGATTCATCGTTAAAAGTAAGAACTAGGTGATCACGGTCCTTTGTTTTCAAGACAAGGTCTCCAACAGTCTCCGTCTTGTTCTAAAATGCCTCTTGTTCGTCAAGGAATCGGTTTATGACATGTCTCAATAGCTCGGGCTTATTAGAAATACCCATACTCTTAGCTCTAGGAGTTTGCAAAAATTCATCGAGCCTTTTAATCAATAGCTTTGGAAGATGGACATAATACCAATCCTTACGTCCCATAATACTACGATTACGGGGTAGTAGTTATGTATTTTAGCATTAGCAGAAGGAGTAAATTTATTACCATTTACACCCTAGAAGGAGTAGGAGTAAGTCAAGTTAAGTTAACATAAATCCTCTTAGATTATACTGTTTAGATTTCTATTGAAAAGGTAGATGAAACGGTATCTTGATTGTTGGAATGCGAATGTGTGGGATCGGAATTATCGTCGATGGAGAATTCTTATGGCTGGTACTATTATTAGCATTAGGAGATAGGTGGATAAGACTATTGTTACCGGTGGTAATAGTTGTAACGGGGATTACTTGAAACGTTTTTGATGCTGTGTTATTCTTATATCCATTTGCAGATACTTCTATTATTGTTTTGTACTTGCCAGGTGTATCCCCTTGACTAACTGTCCAAGAATATGAGGACTTGCCTGTATCATCTGTTGTTCCCCCTAACTTCTTGAACGATCCTCCTGAAGGGTATGTAACCTTTCCCAATACCGAAGCGCCTACTACTGGAGAAGTCGAATTTAAGTCTGTAACTTTGATTATTACGGTCTGTTTGTCGCCTGGTTGAACAGACTTCTTGGCTAGATGAATAGAGACTGACATCGTGCTACTGCTATTAGTAGTATTTTTAGGATTAGCGACTTTCGGTTGGGAAGAGGATGAAGAAGTAACTGGAGAAATTACATTACCAGTAGAAGTAGTGTTTACAGTTGTGGTCGTTGAATTCTTCCCTGTAGATTGTTGTTTTTGTTGAGTTGCGATTGGAGTAAGAGAAGTACCTACGCCTGTGACATTAACACTACTGTGTGATATTAAATTAGGATCGTTGGTGCAAGAGAATTTAGCAGTTATTTTATTTTGTCCTTGTTTAATACTAGTATATGCAGGGGTGAGGGTAAAGTTCCATTTTGAATAATCTTCGGGTCCTGCTCCACCATTGGCAGAAGCGAGACGGTAGGGTTTAACACCATTCACAATAACAGAAACCCCACAGTCAGAAGTTGTGTTATCGACGGAAGTTCCAGAAACTATGAGGTTCTTGCCAGCAACAACTTGTTGTCCTTTTGCCGGTGAGGTGATTTTTACTATATGTATCTTCTGACTTGGTTGCTGCTGATGTTGTTGTGGCTGAGCTATCGAACTGTTAGAGACGGCAGAATGTTGAGTATTCGGGGAAATTTGGGCATATAGGTCATTCGTCACGAGCGTGGAGCTAAGTAGATTTAGAATCACTGCTCCAACAGAAAAGTACAATAATTTCGGTAGATACGATTTTATGTTTAGTAGAGGAATTATCATTCTCGTATTTTAAGAGAACGTCAGGCAATAATAAAAATAAGATGAATCCATGATATAGAAAAGACTCACTGCATTATGTATACTGTTCGCCCGTACAAGGAAATGAAATTACAAAAGGCATGCGTTCGACATCACGGAACTTGCGCACAGCTATAATCGGCCAGTACGTCTCCAAAAGTACATTTTATTTTGACATTCTTTCCAGCCGGATTAGACGCGAATGTATTCATAATAGCCTTCTGAGTCTCATTTGTAATTTTTTGATTTATCGTATCCGTACTTACAAATGGATTCGGAAGTGTTATCGGTTGAGAACCTGTAGTCGAAGATGTTGTTGCTGTGTTGTTGCTTTTTACGTATCCAATATTTGGGTTGCTGTCAAAGTCATTTATTATTGTTGATGCTATCAGAACTTTGGACTCGTTTATAGAAGAGATTTCGCCGACTATCGTATAATTTGTCAGGAATTTTTCGACTAGGACAGAAGTTGATGGAATCGAATATACATTGATCGAGTTACTGGTTAATGTTATGTTCTTATTTGGAGTTGGCGGATTCGGAGTACCTTGATATTCATTGGTAATAGTACATTGTACACGGCCGCCGGTAGCGGTGCCAGAACAGCCTGAAGAATAGCGAGCACTATAACCAGAGGTGCCCGATTCAATAACCTTATAGCTGCCGGCGAACAATGTAACAGAGGTACCGCTTGATGATCCGGAAAATGATTTTGGCGATGGACCGTTGCCAGATACAGATACAGTAAAGTCTGAAGGTTTCTTGGTGCCTCCATTAACCTTTGTTGTAACTGTCAAGAATGTCTGTGAGCCTGGAAGAGGTTTAGGGGGTTTAAGGGGTTTAGTGGAATTTATACTTGAAGGAAAGATAATGTTATTACTTGCAGCCTGCACACTACCAACGCTAATTAGGGATATTGCCAAAGTGAAGACCAAGATAACGTTTACTGTACCAACTCCAGTTGACCTAGAACTAAAAAATAGTCCTCTTTTCATGTTTGCTAACAAATACAACACCCAGCCCAGTATTTATGCTAGTCATATCTCAAATTCGGAATAATTTTAGGAATTATGTTTCAAAATTTTTTACATTATCAGAAGCTAGCTACAATACTAACTCATTGGCTTTGGTTCGTACTTTGTTTTTCTTATGCCTCATATTATTATTCGTATTATTCACTTTGACTCATTATAACGCTATGACAAGTCCTCATTTTGAAGGAGAAAATTCTTCTATAGTGCAGGGAATCCTTTTTCTTGTATAAACCTCTCATAATACATCTAGCTAGCCGTTAAAACACACACCCTAACCTTGTGTCACAACAAAAACTAATGATATATTTAAGGACAGATGATGTATTAATTGCTCTCTTCTTGTTTCTATGCTAAACTCAAATTAGTACCAATATTGATTTTTCCCGACTGGTTGTCATAATTTGAGCGTAGAATCAGAAGTTGTGTTTACAATTTCCGAAGTGATGAAAATACCCAACGAGACAATGTAAACCAGCTTTTCACAGGGCATTAATTATTTTTTGAAATAGGTTAGAAGAAGCAACGTCTCTTTATTGGTTAAGTGAGTGGCTCGGATACAAGAAGTTATACCACAGCTGGCTTTAGCGTACAGACCCCAAAGCCACAATAATAACAGCAATAGCTCTTTAGAAAGTGAATTTGTTGATTGCCTATCACTTGTTCTATTATACGGCTACATTCTTCTTTAGGCGTGATATCATCGTTTGCTTTAAGCAAATAATGACGTTAATATCATGAAAATTAAAATTATCGTACCTAGAATCTAGTATGACAATTATGAAAATTCTGATTGCAGAAGACGATTACAATATTGCTATGCAATATAGAATTGCATTGGAAAAAAGAAATCATGAAGTTTTGCTTACTTATGATGGCGAAGACTGTCTGAAGAGTTATCGTGATGCATCTAACAAACTAGCATCTGAACAACAACAGCTGCAAGAACTACAAACCATAGGTCCGAAAACATTGAAAGATGCTAGTAATGATCTTCCTTTTGATGCCGTCGTTTTAGATTATAGAATGCCAAAAAAAGATGGCATGGAAGTAGCTAAGGAAATTCTTGCAGAATACCCTCACCAGAGAATAATATTTGCTTCTGCATACGTTCGGGAGTCTCTTGAGGATATGGTAAAACAATTGAATCAAGTTGTGGAATTGTTGCAAAAACCATTTGAACCCCGTTCCTTGGTGGATACCATAGAAGATAAGGAGATTTATGATGGCCTGGAAAAACTAAATGCAGATATAGAACTGATAAAGGATCTAAAGGCCACGCACGAACAATTGAGTGACTTACTTGAGGGATTAAGGAAACTTCAAAAAGGCAGAACTTTTTAGAGGGTCTACGTCACCGCCTCGGTTACGTGCAGCATAGACAGATGGTAATACTATAGTAAATGTAGCGCCTACGCCCTGCTTGTTGTTATATGCAAAAATTTTTCCCTTATGTGCAGATATGATAGCTTTAGCTATATACAGTCCTAGACCCGTACCGCGTTTATTTTCATTTCCTAGCGTTTTTGTTACAAATTTGTCAAATAGATTTGGAAGAATATCTTCTGCAATACCCCTTCCATTATCACTAACTTTGACTTCTACTCTTTCCTTATCGTCAGATACACTGCTTTCCACTTGTATGGTGCCACTATCTGTGAACTTGACAGCATTGACTACAATATTGGATAATGCTTGAGTAATACGACTTTTATCCGCATAGATTTCGATGTCATTATTATTTTTGTTACCCTCGGTATCTCTAGCACCATTACCGCCAATTTTCGTCTCAATAGACACACCCTCTTTGAGACTAACCCTCACTCCATTTACTACATCCAAAATTATCTCATTGATTCTAACCGTTTCCATTGCGTAGGTTAGACTGATACCACTTTCAATCCTGCTAACATCTAGTAAGTCGTCTGTTAATTGTTGAAGCCTGTACGCTTCTAAAAGTACACCTTTGTACGCTTCTTTTGGTTCGATCTGTCCATTATTTGCCAGACTAGCAAATCCAAGAATTGAATGAACTGGGGTTCTCAATTCATGGGAGGCTATGCCGACAAATTCATCTTTCAATTTATCTTTTTTGTTGAGTTCCTTATTCGCAGTTTGAAGCTTAGCTGTCAATTCTTCCTGTTTTTCAATATGTGTCTTAATGGAAGATGCCATGGAATTAAAGGATTCAGCAAGCATTGCTAATTCATCGTTTCCTTTGTGATCAACCGAGACGTCAAGATTTCCTTTTTTTATTTCGGAAGCTGCCTTTGTTAGAGCAAAGATTGGTGTAAGTATTTTCCTTACAAGATAGAAAATTAGTATGAGGATAGCAATATTCAGAGCCCCTAAAAGCATTTCTAATAGAATGAGATTCTGGGAATTATTTTTTACATCATTTCCTAAATCCGTAGTCAGTGAATTTGATAAATTAATTATCTCGGAGGCCATAAACTGTGATTCTTTTTTGGCTCCAGGGGTGTTTCCCGTAGATAATGATCCTGTAGGTGATAATGATAATAATGATGCAACTGGAGTTGGTTTGATTATGGTATTAGTTATGAATTCTTTGTACGCCTGCCAACGATTATTGATGGTGTCCCATAAGTGCAGATACTTTGATGGAAGAGGCGCTAATTCTACTGGGACAGATGCATGGCCACCTTCCTTTAGTATTAACAAATTTGATTGCAAATTATCCATAGCGGCATTTACTGCAGAGACATTTGAGAAGCCTGAAAGATATTCCTCAGTTTGAAGTAAAACAGTAGACGTCAAAAATCGATTTTTACCAGCGATGTTGACTGAATTTCCCAAGAGCGTCCCCTGCGATTCGAAGTAAGAGAGTATGATAACACTTCCAATAATAAAAATTGCTTGGATACTTACAAGCAATCCTATTTTTGTTGTAATTTTGGAATTAATTATCATTTAACATACGGCACGAAACTGTTAGCATGTGTTCTTTAGAGGTAAATATATACATAAACATAATATGAAGGCGTACTATATCAAAATATGTTTATCTCAAAACCTACAATACAATTGTAGTTCTTTGCTTTTTATTACCCCAGATGCTCTAATAACTTTCCTGTTTGTTCATGGCTTAATTCAGCGTTTTTGTTATTTCCTAAACATCGTCTCTCCTAATTCCTAACTGCTACACACATAATTTCACATGCAAAGATTATGCAGCAAGCAACCAAGCAAGCAGCCAGTCGAGTAAGCCTAATATTGCTTCGAGCTTTACAAGGTCATACAATAACTGATTTCAGTGTCTGTTGTATCATGGATTTTTATAATGCCAACTTATATTATAAATTATATGTGTGTTAAGATGTAACGACAACCAGTATGCATCCAAAAACACCCTCTTTTGAAATTGCTAGTGTTTGTGGCTGTGTTATATTTTTGTTATTTATAAGTTTGTTCTTATCTGGTGAAGATAATTGTAACAAGCTTTCACTAAGCTCGATTTCCTATGCACACCTATCCCATTTACCACACTACAACGGATTTGGAGCAGCGATTGGAAAATATTATGTCGATGAAGCACTAGATCCTGAATTCACACCCCCGTTACAGCCCACGCAGATGACATTTAGTATACAGGATTATGGTAGCAACGACGTTTACAATGTTTATACAATGGTGGAAATTTATCAAGATAGTACAGGACAACGAATAAAGGCCTTTCCGTGGACAAAGCAGGATATTGGGGATTTTTCGCTTTACTATACGTTCCCCAGTATAGGCAATTATAACATTGTTCTGAGCATAGCAAATGATAATAACAGCAGTAATCATAATGGTATTGACCCTCCCAGAGATATCTTAACTGGTAATTTGAATTGCGATTGCGATAGAGGCGTGTTCAGTGTATCAATAACAAAGAACTTTGGAAATATCTTTTTCACAGCCATATTTGCCGGAATAATAAGTGCTATAGCAGTTTTTGGAGCTGTCGCCGCATTCGCCTATAAAAGTCGAAAAAAACATGCTAAGCTAGTGAGCCACGCAAACCTCGCCAATAGCCGCACAGTAGCCGATAGGGAAATATTGATAAAATATTCTGTAATGATGTTTGCAATAGGGGCCGGTATTGTACATCTTGCTGTCTATTCTGAACACGGATCCTTACGAATTCAATATAGTATTTTCTTACTAGCAGCGGCAGCAGCACAATTTGCATACGGTATTGTATATGTACTTATGACCCTTACGACTGAATTAGACTCAATCAGGAGCGCGCGAACTGCAAAGGAGTATTACAAAAAGAGCGTGATTCTCAATCTGTTTGGACTGATAGGTAGCTCAGTCTTACTAGGATTGTATATTTATTCTGTGGTGTTACCACCTCCACTCTCTCCAATAAACAGGCCGGAAGCTGTCGATGTCGCAGGGATATTGGATAAATCATTGGAAGCGGTTTTAGTAATTGGAATAGTGTACCTTATGTGGATGGAAAAGAAACGAATTACTAAGCTGTTAGTTGAAGTAAAGTAAAGCTTAGGCCGAAGAGAAGCTTTACTTCCCATTCTTTGATGTGATCGACGTATCTCAGTGCCATGGTAGTGTAGAATAATCTTTTTTGATATGCCAAATTTCCTGCGAAGGCTAATGAGGATAAAAATGGTGATAATTTCGAGGATGAAAATGGAGTGCTCCTTCCGCTACGCTGTTATTAGGACTGGCACTCCTCCTGCTCGTCTGACAACAGATAGTGTAGTGCTTTTTTTGAAAGACGGTCTATCAGATGGTTCATGAGCGAGCAACTGTTTAAGCCATTTTACCTCGTCTTCTAGACCCCCGACCAGGGCCCATGCTTCTGCATTTTCTGAAAGCTTTTCGATATAAGAATCGGGCTGTTTAGTTCTACTTAATTTTTCTGAAGCGAGTGTTTCATTGGCTCTGTTCTTAGGCCAATGTGGCCTAACTCTTCTAGGCACTTCTTTGTTACTCAAAGGCAAGTATCTGCGAATACTCCTCTGGCTGAATCCAGGTAAATGCTGATGGTCATTGTACATCCTTGTGATAGCAGCTTTGTGAGGTAGTTTGTCGACCAGAGTCAAACGATTGTACATCAGAGGGACTAGGTCAACTGCTCTCGATAGCGACAGTTTAAATTCTGCCGATAGCTCTTCGTACGACCTGTTTGTATATTCCAAAGGATTGATCAATTTTGCATCACGCTCTTTGTTTCGTCTTGTAATCACTGCGTCACGATTCATACCTCTAGTATGCAATATAACTTCTGGCAGTTTCTTGCCTTGCTTAAATTTTGTCATACCTCAAGCTTAGCAAAATATCGCATAAATAAAAAAAAATATTTATGTTGGCAGATCGACCATCGGCCAGAAAATAGTATTTGCTAGAGGAGAGCACGCTTCTTCTATAACATTGTTCTTGGATTATATTCCGATTAGCTATTGAATTGTGTCAAGGCCGAGGACAGTTGCCATGCGCAATTGTTAACAGCCCTCCACTAGATTGCCTTACTCATCGTCATTCTTACACTTAAGATTCGAAAATATTGCAAATGTATCTATTTTTAATTCCGGACATTATATGAGGCGTAGTATATCGAACGACTCGAACGTATCCATCCAGCGCACAATTTGGTCGATATGCGAAGTTCACCGCGTACCCCTATATCATCGCAAATAACAGCAACCATTGACTAAAATCCGTATCAAGGAATGACCTTAATATTAAAATAAAAGTGTTTAAAAAGGAATTAGGTTATTTCGACTTCATAACGGGAAAGAGTGATGCCGCATCATTTCATTACTTCCAACAGCTTTCGAACAGAGCGATGTGGGGTGTTCAAAAAGCTTCTCCCCGATAATGGGCGTACACAAGAACCACGCTACCCTTTATATTCCTAGAAACATGCAGCCTTTGATGCCTTGCTGGAACAATAGAAGATTGACTACATATGGGTTTTGACTATGTTAGTATAATTTCGCAAAAGAGCTAAGTATATCAATTATTAAGTTGAGGGAAGGAACTGTCCATAGAGCAGTTCCGAGGGCAATATATCTGGATATATCAATATATATCGATATATTATGTTTGACGACGCACAAAGTCTGAAGAACAGAAAAACAACATCCTCCAACGACATATCTTAGAGGGTCGATTATAGTATCCGATAAATACTCTGTAATTGCTCGTCCGTACGGTCTTAATTAAGTAATACCAGCTTTCTATTTATGGATTATTTTTGTTAATTATATTTGTGCATATCAATGATAAGGAACTACGCAATGTACGTCAGATCCTAATCTTAGCCACTATTGTCTAAACTGAGGAAAGATCAGCAAACTAGCTACTACTACTAGCCGTCAGGCTATTAGATACTCATTCATTCTGTGCTCCAGTTTCTATCTGCTACTAGAGCAGATAATCGATTGCCAGTTTTATATCCCTCCAAACTCACACCCCTTGTTGGTCTTCATTATTTTAAGGAGAATTTTGTAAACCAATGTTAGCATAAATGAGATATCTTCGTCGAACCCGCAAGCGGAACTTTGGAAACGAGCTTTTCTACAAGCGATATTACAACCAGAAGAAGCTCGAGTACAAGGCTAGGCA
>Ga0070707_100005003_pt1 | contig 12418 bp, 9 predicted proteins | sample KBSK5502metaG_FD_65468 | JGI IMG/M metagenome (GOLD analysis project Ga0070707, IMG submission 65468) | Corn, switchgrass and miscanthus rhizosphere microbial communities from Kellogg Biological Station, Michigan, USA - KBS K5-50-2 metaG | ecosystem: Host-associated > Plants > Roots >... | reverse complement strand
GCGGGGTTTCCGGCGACGACCGCCGCCAGCCTGAGCTCGCTGGCGACCGGGCTGCCGCCTGGCGAGCACGGCCTGGTCGGCTACACCATGGCGCTTTCGGGGTACGACCGGGCCATCAATACCCTGACCTGGTCCCTGTATGGCCTCGGTCCCCGGGTGGATCTGCGGGAGGAGGTGGTGCCCGAAGCGTTCCAGCCGGCGCCCACGCTCGCCGAGCGGGCGGCGGCGGCGGGTGTGCCAGTCCACTACCTCGGGCCCGCCTTTCACCGGAGTTCCGGGCTGAGCCGCGCCATCGGCCGGGGGCAGCGGTTCCACGCCGCGGAGTCGCTGGAAGCCATCCGGGAGGCGGCGCTGCGGTGGCTTACCGCCCGACCCGGCCTGGTCTACGGCTACCACCCGCGGCTTGACACCGCCGGGCACGTCAACGGGGTCGCCTCGCAAGACTGGTTGGATGAGCTGGTCGCCGTCGACCACGCGGTTCGGACCATCGCCGAGCAGCTGCCTGGCGACACAGTGCTTGTGGTGACCGGCGATCACGGGATGGTGGACCTGCGGCCCAACGAGCGGCTCGACCTCGCCGACCATCCAGACCTTAACGCCGGCGTCACCTTACTGGCCGGCGAGGCTCGCGCCCGCTACCTGCGAACGGCTCCCGGCGCAGCCGGGGACGTGGCCGACGCCTGGCGATCGATCCTGGGTGACCGGATGTGGGTCTGGACCCGGGACGAAGCGATCGCGACGGGGATCTTCGGCCCGAGGGTCAGTGACAAGGCTAGGGAACGGATTGGTGATGTGATCGCCGCCGCGTACGGTCGGGTGGGGATTGTCCAGCGGGACGTCGACCCAGCCCAGGCCCGCCTCAATGGCCACCATGGCTCATTGACACCGGCCGAGCAACTGGTGCCGCTGTGTGTATTTAGGAGCTAAGCAAGGAGGCCAAGAGAGATGGATGACGACTTGAAGGCAGAGGAGGTCGAAGAGGCCGGCCCAACGTGGGCGGAAATCGCCGCTTGGTACGACCAGATGATCAGTCGAGGCAGTGGCCCGCACGAGGTGGCAGTGGCGTGCCTCCTCGGCCTGCTTCCAGCCGTGGCCGGCGCGAGGGTCCTGGAGATCGCGTGCGGGCAGGGTCTTGCCACCCGGGCCGTGCTTCATGCCGGAGCAGCGAGCGTCGTTGGCGTCGACTCCTCCCGCGAGATGATTGACATCGCCGCCTCGCGAAGGGAGCCGATGGCACCCATCTCCTACGTTGTTGACGATGCCCAGCGGCTCTCCACGTGTGCAGACGAGTCCTTCGACGCGGCCACATGCCAGCTCGCCTTGATGGACATCCCGGACCTCACCGCGACGCTGCGCTCCGTCCACCGCGTATTGAGGCCCGGCGGATGGTTCGTCTTCGTCATCGGCCATCCATGCTTCCTTGCACCCGAGGCCACAACCCAACTTGGAGCCGGGAGCCGTCCGGCGCGCCTGGTGAACGGGTACCTCGACGAGCGCTTTTGGAGGTCATCCAATCCCCATGGGGTCAGAAGTGCCGGGCACTATCACCGGCCCCTCGCCAGGTATCTGAACTCACTGACCGCCATAGGCTTTCGGTTGGAGGCAGTCGATGAGCCACGAGCCTCAGCGCTGCTCGCTGCTGAGCAGCCGGTCTACTCGGAAGTGTCCATCTTCTTCGGGGCGAGGGTGCGCCGCTAGGCCCGCCACCCCCGGCGTCGAAGGTCATCGGTCGTGTGACGAAGTGCCCCCACCCTGAAAATTTGAGCCCTGCAAGGCAGGGGAAACGCTGACGGCTAAGCTGCCTGCGTGGTCGAAGGGATGGGGAAGGAGAGGGGGGCGGTTCGTGCCATCCTGTCCGACCGGAGCGTCGCCTCGGTCATGGCGCTCGCGCTCTTTCTGAATCTCGGCACCGGGATCGTCCTGCCGATCCTGCCGCTGTTCGCCCGGTCATTCGGTGTGGATTACGGGCAGGCGGGATTACTCGTCGGTGCGTTCTACTTTGCGCGGCTCCTGTCCGACCTCACCGCGGGCGCAGTCATCAATCGCTTCGGTGTGCGCCGCTCCGCCGGGTCGGGTCTCGTCCTCCTCGCTCTTGGCGCGTTGCTGACCGGCCTCAGCCCGAGCTTCTCGCTGGCGCTCATTTGCTGGGCGGCGGCTGGTGCTGGTGCGGGCACCGTCTTTGCGGCGATGTACAACGCGCTGCTTGGCGGCGTCGCGAAGTCTCAAATGGCGCGTGCCCTCAGCCTCTTCTACGGTGCCTTCAACGGCGGCGTTGTCGCGGGCGGATTCATCGGCGGTCTGGTGGCGAGCCGGCTCGGCCTGGCCGCGCCACTCTTTTGCCTGGCGGGCATTGCCGGCGTCCTCGCCATCGTCATGATGTGCCTGCTCCGCGAACCGCTGCGGACGACACAAACGTCGGAAGAATCGGCAGGAACACTCCTTGAGAGGCGAACCTCGGTTTTGACGCTGCTTCGTATCCCCGGGTTCGCCGCCGCCGTGGGTGCGGCGCTGGCCAACCTCTGGGTGTTCGGGGCGGTGTTCAACACGCTCGTGCCCTTGTTTGCGCGCGACCGGCTGCACCTGAGCACCCTCGGCATCGGCGTCCTCTACGCGATCGCGCTGGCGGCCGAGTTTCTCGCGTATTACCCGGCGGGGAGCTGGGCGGATTCACGGGGCCGGCGGTTCGTTCTCATTCCGGCATTCGTCTTGCTGGCGATCGCGACCGTCAGCCTCGGATGGGCGATGACCGCAGCGCTCTTTGCGGTCCTGTTGGCCCTACTCGGCATCGCCTCGGCTTTCTCCGGCGTTCCGCCGGCCGCGATGATGGCGGATGTCCTTCCCGCCAGGGAGTCGGCTCGTGGCATCGCCATCTTTCGGTTCGGTGTGGACGTGGGCTTTACCCTCGGTCCGCTGGTCGCCGGCGTCGCCGCCGGGGCCTACGGCTTCGGTGCCGCGTTTGCGATTGCGGGAGTCCCAGCCCTGGTGGCCCTGGCGGTGGTCAGTCTCAGCCGCGAGACGCTGGTGCGGGAGCGAACCGCTTGAGCGAGGCCTCACGGGGCTCGAGGTATTTCTCCGACGTCTTTTGCGAGCGAAGGAAGTCGATCGCGTCTCGGAAGAGCGCCGAGCCTTCGGTCAGATGCGCATCCCAGACGTTGGTCGACTCGGTTGGATCCTTCTCCAGGTCGTAGAGTTCGGGGGCTTCGGACGGGCCGCCCATGATCATTGACCAGCGCCGGTTGGAGACGGTCACCGGCATGTAGCTGGCGATGCGCCGCTTGCGCGAGTCGACGGCGCTCGTGAGCTCACCCTTGGCGAAGTACAGCGGCCAGGAGCTGACGACAAGGGAACGGTGCTCCATGGCATCGCCGCTGACGACCTTGCGCACCGACTCGCCCTGCACCTGGGCAGGTCGGTCGGCGCCGACGAGATCGAGGATGGTCGCCGGAATGTCAGGCGCCGTCGTCAGCGCCTGCCGCCGGCCCGGCGACACGCCCGGCACGCGCAGGGTGAAAGGGACGCGATAGAGCTCCTCGTAGAGCGGCGACCAACCGATCGTCAGCAGCCACGACTTTGAAAACCAGGTCGGCACCTCGGCATCCGCCGAGAGGAGGGCGTCGGGGTCGTGGATCCATTCCGCCTTGCCGAAGTACTCGTGCTCACCGAAGTAGTGGCCATGGTCCGAGGTGAAGACGACGATCGTGTTGTCGGCGATGCCCAGTACCTCGAGCTTGTTGAGCAGCATGCCGATCCATCGGTCGACCATGGTGACCTTGCCGCAGTAGGCCGCGTGCGCGGTGTCGACCTGGTCCCTGGTGAGGCCCGCCTCCTTCCATTTGGCATAGGCCGGGTAGAGCGCCGGTCCCTGAAAATCCGGCCGGTAGAGCTTGCTGTAGTAGTCGGGCGGATCCCATGGTTCGTGCGGGTCCCAGGTGTCGACGTACAGGAAGAACGGCTTGTCATGATGTCGCTCCAGCCAGCTGTCGGCGGCGGTCATGGTGCGCGCGACCAGCCGATCGCGTTCGGTCCGCCACAGGGCGCGCGCATCCGCTCGCTCTTCGGGACGCGTGTCATCACCCTGGCCGCGCACCCAGATGAAATCGTCGAATCCGCGGTCGTAGCCGTAGCCATCTCGGATGAAGAAGGGCGTGTCGACCACGCCCATCGTGAGATAGCCGGCTCGCGACAGCATCGCCGGCAACGTGTCAAGCTCCGGTGGCAAGGGCTCCCAACCCATGAAGGTGAAGGAGAAGCGCCCGGTCAGGAAATCGGCGCGGGCCGGCATGGTGGGGAAGGAAGAAATCCGGTGCTGGTCGAAGACGATCGAGCTCGCGGCCAGCCGATCGAGGTGCGGGGTGCGAATGGTGCTGTTGCCGTAGGCGCCGAGGTGATCGCGCCGGAAGGTATCGGCGACGATCATGACGACGTTGGGCTGCTTGACCACAGCGATACTGTAGGGCCAGTGGGGTCAGGGCTCAAGACCCGCATCGGCGGTCGCGTCATTCTCGAGGGGCCACTCTTTCAGGTAAACGTGGTCCGCGAGTTGTTTGCGGGAACGGATGTGAGGGTCGACGCAGCGGCGCGGCCATGGACTGGGAACGACGTCATCGGCCTTCTCGTCTGGCAGTCAGTGACCGCGGCCGATATGGCGCGACTGCCCGCGCTTGCCGGGATCGCCACGGCCACGACCGGCTTCGACAACATCGACACCGAAGCCGCGGCGCAGCGAGGGATCTGGGTGTGCAACGTTCCTGAATATTGCGTCGAGGAGGTGGCGGACAGCACGATCGCGCTGCTCCTGGCGCTGCTCCGCGGCGTCGTGGTGCTCGACCGCGCCGTGCGTACTGGAGGCTGGGACGATCATGCGGCAGGCCCGCTGCTCCGGCTGGCCGGGATGCGCCTGGGCGTGCTTGGCTTTGGCCGGATTGGTCGCGCGGTCGCGCGGCGCGCCCAGGCGCTGGGGATGGAGACCAGGGCCAGCGACCCGCTCGTCTCTGATTCGGAGATCGAGGGCGCCGGGGTGACGCCGGCGCCGTTCGAGGACCTGCTTCGCCAGTGCCACGCGGTGACGCTGCACCTGCCGGTGACGAAGGGCAATCAGCATCTGATCGGCGCACCCGAACTCGCGCTGATGGCGCCCGGGTCATACCTGATCAACGCGGCCCGCGGTCCGCTCGTCGACCTGGACGCCTTGCTCGCCGCGCTCGACAGCGGCCGGTTAGCCGGCGCCGCACTGGACGTTCTCCCGGTCGAGCCGCCGACCCGGCAGCATCCGGCGCCCCATCATCCGCGGCTGATCGTCACCCCGCATTCCGCGTGGTACAGCCCGGCCGCCGAGCGCGAAGCGGCATACCGTGCAACCCTCTCCCTCAAGGCGGTGTTGGAAGGGCGGGAGCCCGAGGGGGTGGTCGTCAGAGGTGAGAAAACTGGTTATTGACAGTCGGGCGGATCGTCCTACAATCCGACCATGGCCACCGTGGCGACGCGCCCGGCGACCCATTCCCGAGCCGCCTGGTCCCTCCCCCGATTCGAGGGCCATTCGGCCACGGAGAGCGTCCGCCGCATCATCCGTGAGGCCATCGTCGATGGCCGGATCGCGCCCGGCGAGCAGCTTCGGGAGTCGCGCCTCGTCGAGATGCTGGGGATCAGTCGGGGAACGGTGCGCGAGGCGATCCGGCAACTGGTTCAGGAAGGCCTGGTCGAGTACCGGATGCACTACGGCGCCTTCGTCAAGGACCAGGTGCTCGAAGATCGCCTGGACGTCTACGTGGCTCGCGAGGCAATCGAAGTCTGGGCGGCCCGGGCCCTGATCGACAAGACGGAGCCGCTCGACCTGTCGGCACTCGACGCGGCGCTGGCCGCCATGCAGACTCGAGAAGCGCGCCAGAAACGCCCGACCGAGGAGACGATTGCGGCTGACCTACGCTTTCACCACGAGCTCGTCCGGCTTGCCGGGAGTGCGCGCCTCACCAGGGCGCACGAGACGTTTGCGGACGAGACACGCATGCTGCTGCGTCGCCACCCGCCGTATCCGTGGCGCACCTACGCCAAGGACCACCAGCAACTGGTCGACGCCCTGCGCCGGCGCGATCCGAAGACTCCGGACCTGGTGGCGGAACATTTGCGGCTTTCGGCGCGGCTGCTCAGCGGGAGGAGCGCCGAAACAAGCGAGGTGGAACACGCGATAGCCAACTGACTTTGTTGTGGCGACCCGAGCAAACAACCGGTCGAGGAGGAGGAAGTCGATGGCAGATACGCTGATTGAACGACCTGGGGACCTGGCCGCGACCACACTGACCCGTCGCCGGCTTTTGATCAATGCGGGAGTGCTCGCCGGGGGCGCGATGCTGGCCGGCCCGCTGGCCGCCTGCGGCAGCACGACGGCGACCAACACCGGGGGCAATCCAAAGCGTGGCGGCAATTTCCGGTTGGGGGTCACCGGCGGCGGTTCGGGTGACATCATCGACGGGCAGAAGATCGTCAACAAGCCGGATCAGGCGCGTCTGGTGGCGGGCTTCGAGACCCTGCTCGAGTACGACACGCACTACAAGCTGCAGACGACGGGCCTGGCTGAGTCGGTCACCCAGGACGCCCCGGATAAGTGGACGATCAAACTCAAGTCGGGGATCACTTTCCATAATGGCAAGCCGCTGACATCGGATGACGTCATCTATTCACTGCAACGGATCACCGACCCGAAGCAGGGCCTCTTTGGAACCGCCGGCCTCAACTCTGTCGATCCCAACAACATCACGAAAGTCGACAACCTGACCGTACGGCTCAACCTCAAGCAGGCTGACTCGACTATTGGCGATCAGCTCGGCCAGTATTACAACGGCATCGTTCCGGTTGGCTACACGCGCGCGGGTGAGCAGATCGGGACTGGGGCCTACAAAGTCCAGAGTTTCACCAAGGGCCAGCAGAGCGTCCATGTGAAGAACACGAACTACTGGCGCAGCGGTCTGCCGTACTTCGATATGGTCACCATCATCGACTTCCCCGATGTCGCCGCGCAGGTCAACGCGCTGCTCTCGGGGCAGATCGATGCCATGACCGACGTCCCCGCGGCCCAGATCACGGTCGTAACGGGCCACAGCAACCTCGCGATCCTGGAAGGCCAGGGTGCCGACTGGCGGCCGCTGTGCATGGCCATCGACATGCCGCCATTCGATGACGTCAAGGTTCGCCAGGCGTTCCGGCTGATGGTCGACCGCAACGCCATGCTGCAGCAGGTATTCTCCGGCCACGGCCGGATTGCCAACGACCTCTACTCCCCGTTCGATCCGGCCTACGACTCGTCATTGCCGCAGCGCCACCAGGACATCGCGCAGGCCAAGTCCCTGCTCCACAGCGCGGGGAAGGACAACCTGGTCGTCGACCTCCACACGACGGACGGTGCGGCCGGCATGGTGGACTCGGCCAACATCTTCGCGCATCAGGCGTCGGCCGCCGGCGTGACGGTCAACGTGCACAACGATCCCAACTATTACGGCGATGCGTACTTGAAGCTCGCGTTTTCCGTCGACTTCTGGGGGACGCGCAACTACCTTCCCCAGGTGGCTAACGGCAGCATTCCGACTGCGCCATACAACGAGTGCCACTGGCCACCGAAGGATTCCAACTACATCAGCCTCTATCAGCAAGCCCTCAAAGAGGTGGACGCTTCAAAGCGCGCCGACATCATCCACCAGATGCAGAAGCTCGAGTACGACCAGGGCGGCTACATCATCCCGATGTTCAACAACCTGGTCGACGCCTACAACACCAAGGTCGGCGGCTTCAACAATGGCAGCAAGGCAACACTGAATCTCGACTCTTTCGGACATGGGTATCGAAGCATCTACTTCACCTCCTAGCGCAACACTCCAGGTCGAACCCCTTGCCGGGCCAGTCATGCTGGACCGGCAGGGGCCGACTGGCGGGCCGGCGCGGACGGGCGGCATCCGGCTGTTCATCCTGCGCCGGATCCTTCAGGGGGTTCTGGTGCTCGTCCTGGTTTCGATCGTCGTCTTCGCCGCGACCCAGGCCCTTCCCGGTGATCCGGCACGCGCGATTCTTGGGCGCGGTGCGACGCCGGCCAGTCTCGCGGCCCTCCGCGAGCAGCTCCATCTCAATCAGCCAAAGGTGATCCAGTACCTTACCTGGGCAACTGGGCTACTGCACGGCGACGCGGGGCGATCCTTCGCGGCGCAGGAACCAGTCAGCACCTATCTCAGCAATCGGATCGTGAACACCGGCTTCCTCCTTGTGCTCTCCGGGTTGATCTCCATTCCGCTGTCGATCCTGATCGGGGCCTACGCGGCACTCTGGCGAGACCGGCCGTTCGACGTCATCACCTCGCTCGCGACCCTGGTGTTCGCCGCGCTGCCGGAGTTCGTGGTGGGCGTGGCCCTGGTTCTCCTTTTCGCCACCACCGTCTTCCATTTCCTGCCGGCCATCACGCTGATCCCGCCGGGAGGCCGACCGTGGGATCAACCGATCGCCATCATCCTCCCGACCCTCACGCTGGTGTTGGCGGTAACGCCCTACGTCGTGCGGATAATGCGGGCGTCGATGGTCGAGGTGCTCGAGAGTGACTACGTCGAGATGGCGCGGCTGAAGGGGCTGCCCGAGCGCATCGTGCTGCGCCGCCACGCCCTGCCCAACGCGCTCGGTCCGACTTTCCAGGTCATCGCGATCAACCTGGCGTATCTCGCGGGAGGCGTCATCGTTGTCGAGTACATCTTCAACTACGCGGGGATCGGCGGTGCCCTTCGCGATGCCGTATCCAACCGTGACCTACCCGTGGTGCAGGCGATCGCCATGATTATTGCCGGCCTCTACGTGTTCCTCAACCTGATGGCGGACATCGCGACCATCCTGGTCACGCCACGGTTGCGGACGAGGCTCTAGCGCCATGGCCGTTGTCAGCCAGGTCACCGCTCCCGAAGTCATGACCGCGCGCCGGCCCACCGGTGCGCTCCTCCGGAGCGCGCTGCGCCTCCGCCGCACCCAGATCGGCCTGGGGCTGGTGCTGTTCATCCTCGCGATCGCCTTCATCGGTCCGCACGTCGCACCGCACGGCGGCAACGACTTCGTCGGCAGGCCCAACAGCACGAAGGTCCCGGGCGCCCTCTTCGGCACCGACCACATCGGCCAGGATGTCTGGAGCCGCTTCCTGCATGGCGGCCTGACCATCCTGGTACTGGCCGCGGCGTCGACCGCCCTCGGGCTCGTGCTCGGCATCATCGTCGGCCTGGTCGCCGCCTACTCGCGCAACGTGCTCGATGACATCCTGATGCGAGCCATGGACGTCATCCTCGCCTTCCCACAGATCATGCTGGCGCTGGTGGCGATCGCCACCGTCGGTCCGAACCCGGCGACCATCATCCTGGCGGTCGGGCTCACCACCACGCCGCGGGTCGCCCGGGTCACGCGCGGCGCGGCCCAACCGGTGGTCGAGCGTGACTTCGTGGCCGCCGCCGAAGCGATCGGCGTGCCACGCTTCCGCATCCTGTTGAGCGAGATCTTTCCCAACGTGCTGAGCCCGCTGCTCGTGGAAGCGAGCCTCCGACTCACCTACGCGATCGGCCTGATCGCCGCCCTGGCCTTCCTCGGCTTTACCACGAATCCCGGAGCCGCGGACTGGGGCTTGATGATCCAGGAGAATTACATCGCCCTGACGGTGCAGCCCTGGGGCGTCGTGCTCCCGGTGGCGGCGATCGCGTTGCTGACGGTCGGCACCGGCCTGGTGGGTGACGGGATCGCGCGCGCCGCCGCCGGCATCGATCGCTCGCGGAGCGGGGATTGACCATGGTCAAGCCTGCCATCGTCGTCAACCGCCTCCATATCGGCATCCGGGGCTCGAGCCTCGACATCGTCAACGACCTCTCCTTCAGCATTGCGCCGGGAGAGGTGCTCGGACTGGTTGGCGAGTCCGGATCCGGGAAGACCACGGTCGGACTGGCGCTGCTCGGTCACGCCCGGCGCGGCGCCGAGATCCGGGGCGGCTCGGTCCGAATTGGTGACATCGAGGTCCTCGAGCTTGACGAGCCTGATCGCCAGCGGCTTCGCGGCCGCCTCATCAGCTACGTGCCCCAGGATCCGGCGTCGGCGCTCAACCCGGCGCTGCGGATTGGCACGCAGCTGCGCGAGGCACTGGACACGCACAACTACGGTAAGAACTCCGAGGAACGACGGGCCCGGGTCGCGGAAATGATGCGCGAGGTTGCCCTGCCCGACACTGAGCGCTTCCTTCACAACTATCCGCACGAACTGTCCGGTGGCCAGCAGCAGCGGATCGGCTTGGCCATCGCGTTTGCCTGCCGGCCGCGAGTCATCGTGCTGGACGAACCCACCACCGGGCTCGACGTCACGACCCAAGCGCACGTGCTCGACACCGTGCGCGACTTGGCTGCCGCGCATGGCGTGGCCGCGCTCTATGTCAGTCACGACCTCGCCGTCGTCGGCACGCTCGCCTCGCGGGTCGCGGTGATGTATGCGGGACGGATCATCGAGCTCGGACCGGCGGGCGAGATGTTCGAAGCCTCGAGCCACCCGTATACCCAGCGCCTGATCGTCGCCATTCCCCATCTCACTGGCGGTCGCGAGCTGGTCGGGATCCCGGGCCACGCACCGTCGCCGGGACGGCGGCCACCCGGCTGCGCCTTCGAGCCGCGCTGTACCTTTGCCATCGCGCAGTGCCGTGAGGAGATACCAGAGCTGCGGCAGATCGCCGAGGTCCACGACGTCCGTTGCATCCGAGCGGAAGAGGTCCAGCTGCTGGCACCAAAGCGCAGCGGTGAGATGCCCCGCGACGGGTCGCATCAGACGGTCCAGCCAGTCCTCTCCCTGCAAGGTGTCCACGCCGGTTACCGGCGCAAGACCGTGCTGCACGAGATCAACTTCGACCTTGCACCGCACGAGTGCCTGGCGCTGGTCGGTGAGTCGGGATCAGGAAAAACGACGTTGGCCCGGTCGATCGCCGGGCTGCACGGCGACCGCTGGGGGGAGATCAAGTACAAGGGAACGCCGCTGGCGAAAGTGGCACGTACCCGGCCGCGCGAGATCCGCCGTTCCATCCAGTACGTGTTCCAGAACCCGTACGGATCCCTCAACCCGCGACGTACGATTCGTCAGATCGTCAGCCAGCCGCTCGAGGTCTTCGGCACGGTCAAGAACGACCAGATCGATCGGCGGGTCGCCCAGATGCTGGAGCGGGTCTCCCTCACAGCGGCGTATGCCAACCGTTTTCCGGATCAGCTCTCCGGCGGCGAACGTCAGCGGGTGGCGATTGCCCGGGCGCTCATCTGTGAGCCGTCGGTGCTGATCTGTGACGAGGTGACGTCGGCGCTCGATGTCAGCGTCCAGGCCGCCATCGTCGAGCTGCTGCACAGCCTGCAGCGCGACCTCGGCCTCTCGATGCTATTCGTGACGCACAATCTGCCACTGGTTCGCTCCATCGCCCAGCGAGTCGCGGTCATGAGCCACGGTCGCATCGTCGAGCTGGGCGGCGTCGCCGAGGTGCTCGAGAACCCCAAGGACGAGTACACGACACGCCTCCTCGCCGACACGCCGTCGCTCGAAGTGGCGCTCGAGACCGCTGTCTCGTGATCAGCGGCCGCGTCGCCGCCGGTTACGAGCCGGTTCGCGATGAGTTCGAAAACCTTCTCGCTCGCCCCGGCGAGGCCGGCGCCGCCTTTGCCGCCGTCGTCGATGGCGCGCCGGTGGTCGACCTCTGGGGTGGCGTCCGTGATGCGGAGGGCCGGATCCCCTGGACCGCCGACACGGCTCAGCTCATCTTCTCCGGGACCAAGGGGCTTGTGGCGACGTGCATCCTTCTATTAATTGACCGCTGGCGACTCAGCCTCGACCGCCCGGTGTGCGATTACTGGCCGGCCTTTTCGGCCGCCGGCAAAGGCGAGCTTCTGGTGCGTCACCTGCTCTCCCATCAGGCGGGACTCCCGGCCGTCGATCCGCCACCCATCGGGCAAGCGGCGGTCGATCCGGTCGAGATGGCCACGCGATTGGCGCGCCAGGCGACCCTCTGGCCGCCGGGGAGCGCCATCACCTACCACGCCTTGACGTTCGGCTGGCTGTGTGACGGGCTGATCCGGCAGGTGGACGGCCGCTCGGCGGGACGGTTCTTTGCCGACGAGATCGCCGGCCCCCTCGGACTCGACGCCTGGATCGGATTGCCCGCGACGGCCGAGGGGCGGGTGGCGACGATGATGCGCGCACCCGACTATGAGGTCACGTTCGGCGATGTCAGCGATCAGGTACGCGAGCTGCTGACCCGCATCTACGCGGGCGGCGGCATCGTGGGCGAACGGTTCGTGGTCAATGACCCCGACTTCCTGCACGCAGAAATCGCCGGTGTAAACGGCGTCGCCACGGCGCGATCGATGGCCCGCCTCTACGGTTGCCTGGCGACCCACGGCGT
>Ga0070707_100005002_pt1 | contig 12421 bp, 11 predicted proteins | sample KBSK5502metaG_FD_65468 | JGI IMG/M metagenome (GOLD analysis project Ga0070707, IMG submission 65468) | Corn, switchgrass and miscanthus rhizosphere microbial communities from Kellogg Biological Station, Michigan, USA - KBS K5-50-2 metaG | ecosystem: Host-associated > Plants > Roots >... | reverse complement strand
AAGGATCTGAACCCGTGACATCAGCACTTCGGCCAATTGCCCTCGCCGTGTCGATCCTCGGCCTGGCGTCCTGCTATGCACCACCACCGCCGCCGCCACCGCCGCCCATGCCGCCGCCGGCTCCGGCCTATGTGGCGCCGATGCCGCCGCCGCCTCCCGTCCGGTACTGCCGCCCCGGCAAGCATTGGGTCCCGGGCCATTACACGAAAGGGCATCGCTGGGTCCGCGGACATTGCGCCTGGAACCGCCGTTAGCAACCCGGCAGGTTCGTTAATTACGATGCAGGCGGCTTTTGTCACTGCATCGACGGAAATTCGTTGATCTCGCGGCACCCGGCCGCGAGTTTCGGCTGACGTCGCGAATTTGGACAGCCCCACTCCTCCGCCCCGCGCCAACGACTCCCTCCCCCGCAAGCGGGGGAGGGCTGGGGTGGGGGCTCGCAACGGCGGTGTCGTCGGGTGCCTGACGGCTATTTCAGTGTCCGCCCCCATAGCGCGAACATCTTGTCCCAGGTCTCCTCGGCGGCCAGCGTGTTGTAGACGGCGCGCTCGTTGAACGCGAAGCCGTGCTCGGTGCCGGGAAACACCTTCAGTTCGTGCTTGATGCCGTGCTTGTCGAGGAGGCCCTTCAGCTCGCCGGGAATGTGCTCCGGCACGCTGCGGTCCGGCTCGGCGAAGGCGTAGTAGAGCTCGCCCTGGACCTTATCGAGCGCGAGGTGCGGCGAATCCTCCTTGTCCGTGATGATGCCGACCCCGTAGAGCGAGGCGGCCGCCTTGATGCGGTGCGGGAAGGTCGCCGCGGCGGCGGTGATGTACTGGCCGCTCATGCAGTATCCGACGCAGCCGACCGGTCCGGGCTTCGCCTTGTCCTGCGCGTCGATGAAGCCGAGCAGGCCCGCGGTATCGTCCATCACCAGCGCGTTGGTCAGGCTGTTCATCGCCGCGCGCATGCACTGGAACATCGTGTCGTCGCGCCGGTTGACGTCGAAGCGCAGCGTGCCGAGCCGGGAGTACATGTCCGGCAGCACCGCGAAATACCCCTGCTTGGCGATGCGCCGCGTCATGTTGCGCAATTCCTCGCGGATCCCCGGCGCGTCCATGTAGAAAATGATGCCGGGATGCTGGCCCGGCGCGTCGGGACAGGCCACGAAGCTCGGCATCTGGCCGTATTTGGTCGTGACGATGACCTCTTTTTCGTACATCGCGGGCGATCCTCCGATGGCAAAGGGGGGCGGCGAGCCTCGCGCGAATGGGCCGGCGTGTCACGCGGTTTTGATCCGGGTATTCGTCGCGCCGGGCGTTGACGCATTATGTATCCTGCCATGATGCGCACCGCGGGCTTAGCACTCCTGCTGTCGAGCGGTCTGGTCGCGACGGCCCTGGCCCAGAACGCGACGCCGACCACCGGGACCGTCGGGAGTGCCGCGTTGAGCAACGGGTTTCCTTCAGGGGGCGGGGCGGTTGCGCTGCCCAGCGTGCAGAATTCATCGACGGCGACCCCGGCAGCGGGGACGACAACCTCCACCACGACCTCTACGACCTCGACCACCTCAACGACCGGCGGCGCCACCGGCTCGGGGGGTGGCGGCGGAGGTAGCGGCGGCGGGAGCACCGGCAGCGGCAGCGCATCGACGGCCGGTGCGGCGACATCCACGGGATCGGCCGGCAACGGCAGTTTTGTGCTGTGTCCGCCGAGTGGCGCACCCGGGCTGGAGCCGTTGTTCACCGGCACCGATCTGTCCTGCGCGCCGCACTAACTGCGTCCGGTATTTCCGATACTCAAATCGTCATTCCGGGGCACCGCATCGCTAGGCAAACCCGTCGTATTCTCGCGCCGCTGCGACAAAGGCCTCCGCATCGGCCGGTAGCAACAGCCGTTCGGCGACGAGTGCCATGGCGGCCTCCTTGACCTTCGCGACATAGGCATCGCGGCTGCCGTAACGCTCTTCGAGCGAGGGGCGCGGGTCGTCGGTGGCCTCGCGTTCGGCGCGGCTGCGGGCGAACGGGATGCGCGAGCCGTCGCGGTCGCATAGCTCGCAGGGCTGCGCCCGGTAGACGTTCCAGCCCGTGTAGGTGGCGAGCGGCACCGCGATCGGCGGCAAGCGAATGCCGGAAACCTCGTTGCCATCGGCATCGACCGCCGAGACGAAGGTTTCGTAGAACTGCGACGGCCCGTCCTCGGGCGGGTCGGTCCAATCGACCGGTGGGGTGATCCGGTTGGCGCCGGGCGCCAGCGCGAAATCCTGGACCCGCGGCATCCGCACCGTATCGGCCTTGACTGCGGTGCCGGCGGCGAGAACCGGGATTCGGCTCGGCGGCGGCGCGACGCCCTTGGTCACCCATTCTTCGAGCGCATGGAACAGCGCGCGCAGCGCCGGGGTGGCGCTGTGCGGGTTGCGCGGGTTGACGCAGGGGCCGGGGCGTGGATCGGCGCCCGGGCGGCCGCCATGCTGGGTGCCGGCGATCAGGTAGACCCGCGCATTCGCCGGCAGTTCGGCATCGGCTCGGCCGACCGGGTCGATGTGCACGAGCGACGCGCCCTTCTGCCAGTATTCGGTGGCGCTGTTGGTCTCGATGACCAGCGGATCGGTCGGCGCGCCGGTCAGGATCGCGGCGGTCCGGCCGGAGAACGGATCGGTCGCCGCTGCATTGCCGAACGGGAACCAGTTCTCGGGGTAGAGCCGGTCCTCATGCTGCGTCGCGGTGCGGCCGGGCATGCCGAAGCGGTGGTTGGCGAACACCTTGCCGGCGCCGGCGACATGGCTGAAGACGCCGTCGAAGACGCGGCGGCCCCCGCTGTCGCGGTTCATGCCGAGTTCGAGGAAATGCCGCAGGAAGCGGCCGCTCTGCGACACGCCGAAGCCGATCGCATGGCGGATCTCCGCGACGTCCCGCCTTCCCGATCCTCCCCCGCTTGCGGGGGAGGGCGGGGTGAGGGCAAGCAGCGGATTGTCGGCCCGCTCATAGCGCAGGAACGAGACGAGGTCGCGCACCGACGCGAAACCGATGCCGAGCACCTTTGGCTCGGTCGCCTCGTACCACAGCTCGTAGATCTTGAACGGCTCGAACGGGCGTCCTTCCGGCAGCAGGCGGATCGAGCGGCTGTCGACGAATTGCCATTCCGCGGGCGGGATGTCGCGCCGCCGGTCGCTTTCTCGGTCGCGTATCGTCAGCCGCGCTTCCGGCTGGCCGAGCGAGGCGGCGGGGTAGCTGAGCCGCCGCACCGCCAGCTCGGCCGGGCCGCGCGTGCCGACATGGAATTCGTCGCGGATCCGGCCGGTGATCGGCTTGCCGTTGTCGAGCGCGACCGGGAAATCCGCACCGAGCCCGTTATTGGCACGCGGCGCGCCGGGATCCCAGCCCGACCAGACGATCGAATGGCCGCGCCCGAGCAGGAAGCCGAGCCCGGCGTCGCGCGCGGTCTTCGGGTCGTTGACCGCGACCGGATCGTTGGCCGGCACGTCGTCGATCAGGCTCAGGATGCGCTTGGCGCCGCGATTGGTGACGTCATAGACCAGGATGCCGCTGCCCCGCCGCGGCTCGGCCGGCCGAAGCACAAAGAAATCGGTGGCGTATTCGACCTGGCCCGCGGCATTGCGTGCCGCCTTGTCGAGATCGCAGATGCCGGCGTTCTCCGGTGCCTGTGGGTCGAGCACGCCCTGCGCCACACCGCGAATGCGGACATATGGCCCCGCCTCGCCAAAGGATTTGTCGTCGGCAAAAGGCTCGACGGCGCTGATCGTGATCCCGGTGATCGGCATGGATAACTCCCTCAATTCACGACCCTGAAATTTATTCCGGCTTCCCGGCGAAAGCCGGGACCCACTGTTCAGCTGTTCGTGCCGCCGACAAGTGGGTCCCGGCTTTCGCCGGGACGCTCCGATGGGGGGCGCACTGACGGCTCGTCTCGTGACTCCGGCCTCGCCTCGGCGAGGAAGGCGAGCTCCTCCGGCGTCGAAGCGCGGCCGAGGATGGCGTTGCGGTGCGGGAAGCGGCCGAAGCGCGCGATGACATCGACATAGGGGAGGCCATACCGCCGGTTCTCGCCGTGCTCCGGGTCGCGCCGACCCGGCAGATTTGCGACCAGCGCTGTCGCGCGTTGCTGGTCGGCGAGGTTCTCGCTGTGGTGCAGGGGCATGTAGAAAAACATCCGCCAGGCCGCCGGCACCAGCATGTCGAAGCCGTTCGCCATCGCCCGGTCGGCGACGGCCCGAGCGATCGGGTCCGTGTCATAGACGCGTGGTGTGTCCCGGAAGATGTTGCGCGGGATCTGGTCGAGCAGCAGCACCAGGGCGAGGGCGCTGTCCGGCGCGGCTTCCCAATCGGCGAGCCGACCCGCGGCGGCGCGTTCGTAATCGGCCAGGAACAGCTCGCGCAGCCTGTCGTCGTGCTCCGGCGTGCTCCTGAACCAGATCTCGCGGCGTTCCTCGCGCAACGGATCCTCGGGCGTCCCGAACCACACATCGAGCAGAGCGCGGGCGCGCTCCGGCAGCGCCGCGCCACCGGCCCCAGCCGGCTCAGGCGCGGTCATCGCCGATCGGGTGCTTGCGCAGGAAGTCGAAATCGCAGCCGCGGTCGGCCTGCAGGATCTCGCGGCGGTAGAGCCGGGCATAGCCGCGCTCGGGCATTGCCGCCTGCGCGGTCTTGCGGCGCGCCAGCTCCTCCGGCGCGACCAGGAGGTCGAGGCGGCGCTCCTGGACCGACAGCCGGATGCGGTCGCCGTTCTTGACCTTGGCGAGCGGGCCGCCGGACGCCACGTCCGGCGTCACATGCAGGACGATCGAGCCATAGGCGGTGCCGCTCATCCGCGCGTCGGAGATGCGCACCATGTCCTTGACCCCGGCCCGCGCCAGCTTGGCCGGGATCGGCAGATAGCCGGCTTCGGGCATGCCCGAAGGCGACAGCGGCCCGGCATGCTGCAGCACCATGAAATCGTCGGGCGTGACGTCGAGATCGGGGTCGTCGATGCGGGCCGACAGATCCTCGAGCGAGGTGAAGACGACGGCGCGGCCCTCCTTCTCGAACAGCTTGGGGTCGGCGGCCGAGCGCTTGAAGATCGCGCCTTTCGGGGCCAAGGAGCCGAACAGCGCGACGAGCCCGCCCTGCGGCTGCAACGGCTCGGTGAGCGGCCGCACGACCTCGCGGTCGACCGGGCCCTGAGGCGCGGCGATACGCTCCCCGACGGTCTCGCCGGCGACAGTCATGCAATTGAGGTGGAGGAGGGGCTTCAGCTCGCGCAGCACCGCGCCGATGCCGCCGGCCGCAAACAGATCCTCCATGTAATGCGGCCCGGTCGGCTTCAGATCGACGATGACCGGCGTCGTGTCGCTGATCTCGTTCAGGTGCCGCAGATCGATCTCGACCCCGGCGCGGCCGGCGATCGCGGTCAAATGCAGCACCGCATTGGTCGAGCCGCCGATCGCCATCAGCACGCGCAGCGCATTCTCGATCGATTGCTGCGTGACGATCTTGTCCGGGGTCAGCCGGCTCGCCGCCAATTGCATCGCGGCACGGCCGGTCGCCTCGGCGGCGCGCAGGCGGTCGGCGTGCACCGCCGGGATCGCGGCGCTGCCCGGCAGGATCATGCCGAGCGCCTCCGCGATCGAGGCCATCGTGCTGGCGGTGCCCATGACCGCGCAGGTGCCGGCGGTGGTCGCGAGGTTGCCCTCGATCTCGTCGATCTCCGACGGGGTCACCTCGCCGGCGCGGTATTTGGCCCAGAAGCGGCGGCAATCGGTGCAGGCGCCGAGCCGCTCGCCATGCCAGCGCGAGGTCAGCATCGGCCCCGCGACGAGGCCGATCGCCGGCCGGTTGGCCGAGATCGCGCCCATCAGCTGCGCCGGCACGGTCTTGTCGCAGCCGCCGACCAACACGACCGCGTCCATCGGCTGGGCGCGGATCATCTCCTCGGTATCCATCGCCATCAGATTGCGGAACATCAGGCTGGTCGGGGTGAGGAACACCTCCCCCAGCGAGATCGTCGGAAACACCATCGGCAATCCGCCGGCCGCCAGCACGCCGCGCTTCACCGCCTCGATCAGCTCCGGGAAATGGCGGTGGCAATTGTTGAAGCCGGAGCGGGTGTCGGCGATGCCGATCACCGGCTTGGTCAGCATCTCGACCGAATAGCCCATCGAGCGCGCGAAGGAGCGCCGCAGATAGAGCGCGAAATCGGGATCGCCGTAATTCGTCAGTCCGCGGCCAAGGCCGACGGGGTCAGTCATGGGAATGCCTCTCCGTATTCGGGTCGGTCCCAGCTTGCCGTCCCGCCCGGCCCCGCCGCAAGCGCCCTGTCGCCCGATGGAACGGCACGGCCGGGGATGTGTGTTTACCGGGAGCACAGTTTTTTGACGATGACGGGCGATCGACGAGGCTATGACACGGGAAACCTATGAGTTGGCGCACCGCCTTTGGTTACTCGCGTCCTCGGAGACGAGCAGCTTGCCGCATCGGCTGGCTTGTCGGGTCGATCATTGCCGCATGGATGGCGACATGGCCGGCAGGCGCCGAAACCGCGCTGCTTAACGCCTCCTACGATCCGACGCGGCGGTTCTACACCGAGATCAACCGGGCTTTCGCCGCCGAATGGCAGGCCGAAACCGGTGAGCCGGTCAAGCTCCGGCAATCGCATGGCGGCTCCGGCAAGCAGGCTCGCGCCGTCATTTTCGGGCTCGAAGCGGATGTCGTAACGCTGGCGCTCGCCTACGACATCGATGCCATTGCCGCCGCGGGCCTGTTGCCGACGGATTGGCAACGCCGGCTGCCGAACAACAGCGCGCCCTACACCTCGACCATCGTGTTTCTGGTGCGCAAAGGCAATCCGAAGCAGATCCACGATTGGCCCGACCTCGTCAAACCCGGGGTTCAGATCATTACCCCCAACCCGAAAACCTCGGGCGGAGCGCGCTGGAACTATCTCGCGGCCTGGGATTTCGGCATGCACGCCGACAGCAACGACGAGGGCAAGGCGCGCGACTTCGTCACGCGTCTCTTTCGGCAGGTGCCGGTGCTCGACACGGGCGCCCGCGGTGCCACGGTCAGCTTTGTGCGACGCAAGCTCGGCGACGTGTTGATCGCGTGGGAGAACGACGCGCTGCTCGCGGTTCGCGAGGTGCCGGAGGAGGGGTTCGAGATCGTGATGCCGTCGCGCAGCATCCTCGCGGAGCCGCCGGTAGCGCTGGTCGACACGGTGGTCGACAAGCACGGCACCCGTCGCGCGGCCGAGGCCTACCTTAAGTTCCTGTACAGCCGCGAGGGCCAGGAGATTGCCGCGCGGCACGATTTTCGCCCGCGCGATGCGGTGGTCGCCGCGCGCTATGCCGATCGCTTCCCGCAAATCGAGCTGGTCGGCATCGACGCCTTTGGCGGCTGGCGCGAAGCGCAGAAGAAGCATTTCGCCGACGGCGGCGTTTTCGACCAGATCTATCAGCCCGGCAAGTGAGCCCGCGATGACCGCTGGTACCTTGGCTTTAAGAATGCCGGTGTGGCGGCAGCGGAGCGTGCTGCCGGGCTTCGGCTTGACGCTCGGCTTCACGCTCGCCTATCTCGGGCTGATCGTGCTGATCCCGCTCGGCGCGCTGTTTGTGCAGACCGCCGGGGTCGGCTGGCAGGCGCTGTGGGTGGAGTTCACTTCGCCGCGCACGCTGGCGGCGTTTCGCATCAGCTTCGGGCTTTCCGCGCTCGCAGCGCTCGCTAATGCGGTGTTCGGGCTGCTCGTCGCCTGGGTGCTGGTGCGATACACCTTTCCCGGACGGCGCCTCGTCGATGCGCTGATCGACCTGCCCTTCGCCCTGCCGACCGCGGTCGCCGGCATCGCTCTCACCGCGCTGTACAGCGACACCGGCTGGATCGGCGGATTGCTGACGCCGCTCGGGATACGGGTTGCCTACACGCCGCTCGGCATTCTTGTGGCGCTGATCTTTGTCGGGCTGCCGTTCGTCGTCCGGACTGTCGAGCCGGTGTTGCGCGAACTCGACAGCGAATTGGAGGCGGCGGCGGCGCTCCTCGGTGCGCGCCGGTGGCAAATCCTGATGCGGGTCGTCCTGCCGCCGCTGCTTCCGGCATTGCTGACCGGCGCCACCTTGGCGTTCGCGCGGGCCATCGGCGAATACGGCTCGGTGATCTTCATCTCGAGCAACATGCCGCGCGTCTCGGAGATCGTGCCGCTGCTGATCGTCGTCAAACTGGAGCAGTTCGATTACGCCGGCGCAGCCGCGGTCGCCACCCTGATGCTGATCGCGTCGTTCATGCTGCTGCTCGTCATCAATCTGATCCAGGCCTGGACCCGGAGGCGTCATGGCGGTTGAGGCCATCGGCCGGCGGGCGCCCGCAGTGCCCCAGCTTGCGCGGCCGGTACGGCTGCCATTGACCGAGCCGGCGCCGGTGCGCTGGGTTTTGATCGGCGCGGCGCTCGCCTTCCTGCTGTTCTTCCTGGTGCTGCCGTTTGTCATCGTCTTCACCGAGGCGCTGGCCAAAGGCGTCGGCGTCTATGTGGCGGCGATCACCGAGCCGGACGCGCTGGCGGCAATCGAGTTGACCCTGCTGACCGCCGCGATCGCGGTGCCGCTCAACCTCGTCTTCGGCGTCGCCGCAGCCTGGGCAATCACCAAGTTCGAGTTCCACGGCAAGAGCCTGCTGATCACGCTGATCGACCTGCCCTTCTCGGTATCGCCGGTCATTTCAGGCATGGTGTTCATCCTGCTGTTCGGATTGCAGGGGTGGTTCGGGCCGTGGCTTGCGGCGCACGGCATCCGCATCGTGTTCGCGGTGCCGGGGATCATTCTCGCCACCCTCTTCGTGACGTTGCCGTTCGTCGCGCGCGAGCTCATCCCGGTGATGCACCAGCAGGGGACGACCCAGGAAGAGGCGGCCCGGATGTTGCGGGCCAGCGGCTGGAAGACGTTCCGACGGGTGACCTTGCCGAGCATAAAATGGGGGGTGCTATACGGCGTCGTGCTGTGCACCGGCCGGGCGATCGGTGAATTCGGCGCCGTGTCGGTCATCTCCGGGCACATCAGCGGCCTGACGAACACGATGCCGCTGCATGTCGAGGTCCTCTACAACGATTACGACTTCGCGGCGGCTTTCGCCGTGGCATCGCTGCTGACGCTGCTGGCATTGGTGACGCTGATCATTCGGACGACGCTCGAATGGCGGGCCGGCATCGGCAATTGGACGGCCGAGCCGTAACGGGAGCCGAGCGGTGGAGATTCAGGTCGAAGACCTCACCAAGAGCTTCGGATCGACCCTCGTCCTCGACCGGATCGAGCTCAAGATCCGCGAGGGCGAGTTCCTCGGACTGCTCGGACCATCGGGATCGGGCAAGACCACGCTGCTGCGCGTCTTGGCCGGGCTGGACTGGCCGGAGCAGGGAAGGGTGTTGTTCGACGGCGCGAACGTGCTCGACGTGCCGCTGGAACAGCGTCCGGTCGGCCTGGTGTTCCAGCATTACGCCTTGTTCCCCCATATGCGGGTATTCGACAACGTCGCCTTCGGCCTGGAGGTGATGCCGCGCCGCCGGCGGCCGCCCAAACGGGAAATCGCCGAGCGCGTGGAGCGGCTGTTGGAGTTGGTACAGCTCGAGGACCTTGCCGACCGCTTTCCCGGACAATTGTCGGGCGGGCAACGCCAGCGCGTCGCCCTTGCGCGCACCCTGGCGATCGAGCCTCAGCTCCTGCTCCTCGACGAGCCGTTCGGCGCCCTCGATGCGAAGGTTCGCGTCGAGTTGCGCCGCTGGCTGCGCGATCTTCACGACGAGATGGGGATCACGACGGTTTTCGTGACCCACGATCAGGAAGAGGCGCTCGATCTCGCGGACCGGGTGGCGGTGATGAACGAGGGGCGTATCGAGCAGGTCGGGACGCCCAACCAGATCTACGAGAAGCCGAAGACGCCCTTCGTCTACGACTTTCTCGGCGAGGCGAACAAATTCGAATGCAACGTCCAGGACGGCGTCGCGCGGGTCGGTAACAAGGCCCTGCCGGTCGGGCGGAGGATGCGCGACGGGCCGGCGGTGGCCTATGTGCGCCCGCACGATGTCGTGCTGCGTCGCACTGACGACCGTTCGAGGTCCGACGACGCGGTGCTGCCTGGGGAAGCGACCGTGCGTTTCGTGTCGGCGCTTGGCGCCAAAGCCTGGGTCGAGTTGTCGTACGAGGGCCGTCTGGTCGAGGCTGAAATCACCCGGGAAAACCTCGCCGAGCTGGAAATCTCCCGCGGCAAGCGCTGCCGGCTTCAGTTGCGGCTGCCGCAGATCTTTCCTCGGGAGCAATCGTAATGTGCTGCCGCCCTCGGGACGCGTCTCGCCTAACCAAGAGAAATGCGCGTAAGTGGTGGATCGTTCCGGATCACGGTCCGGTGATGTCCGATCATCGCGATCTTTGCTGATCCCTGCCGCCCAACCTCGTTCGATTTCATGGGCTTGTCCTACCGCCAAGCCCCCGCGATTCAGCTGACTACTGGAATCGCGGCATGCCACCTTTAGTATCGTCAGCCTTCGGCGGTGTTCAATTGTTCGAGATCTTTTGCCTGCCTCATATGGGTTGGGAATTTCCGCGGGTTATTCGCGTTGACGGAAATGGCGGGATGAGCCCGTGTGCGCGTTGTACGCGGGCGGCACAACTATAGGTGACGAGTATGGCAAAGCCGAAAAGAGGCCGGTCCACGGCGGCGATCGACGACCATGTCGGAGCGCGTATCCGCGAGCGTCGCATCATGCTGGGACTGACCCAACAGCAGCTCGCCGAAATGATCGGCGTGACCTATCAGCAGGCGCATAAATACGAGCGCGGCATCAACCGCGTTTCGGCTGGCCGGCTCTACGAGATCGCCCGCGTGCTCAATGCGGCGATTACCTATTTCTACGAGGGGCTCGGCCAGGAGCAGCCGCGGCCGGCGACGCCGCATCAACGCATGCTGCTGGAAATCGCCCGCAACTTCGCCGAGATCCAGAACGAGAAGCACCAGGAGGCGGTCAGCCAGTTGGCCCGCGCACTCGCCGGCCGCTGACCGCGATCTCAGGTACAGCTTTCCTTTCGTCATGGCCGGGCTTGGCCCGGCCATCCACGAAAAATTGGCGTGGATCCCCGGGACAAGCCCGGGGATGACAAAAAGCTGACGGCTACCTACGTCCGGTAGCTCGGGTCGAGACGGTCGCACAGGCGCAGCAGCGCCGGCCATTCGCGCTGCCCGCCGAGACGCGGCGTATTGCCGAGCATCGCGAACTGGGCCGCCTGGCGCTCGCAGGTTTCGGGCGACGGCACGACGATCTTGGCCCCCGAGGCGGTGGCGGCCTGGATCTTCAACTGGGCCTCGGCCGAGCGCTCGAAATGATAGGTCAGCGAGAACGCCTCGGCGATATTGCGCCCGGTCGCCAAGAGCCCGTGGTTGCGCAACACCAGAACCGGGTGCTCCCCGATGCTGTGCGCCAGCCGCTCGCGTTCGTCCATGTCGAGCGAGACGCCCTCGTAATCATGGTAGCCGAGCCGGCCGTAGAAGCGCATCGCCCACTGGCTCAGCGGCAACAGCCCTTCGTCGAGCGCGCCGACCGCGATATCCGCCTCGGTGTGGGTGTGGATCACGCATTCGACATCGGGCCGCGCGAGATAGATCGCGCCGTGAATGACGATGCCGGCATAGATCGGCTCGTATTCCGACGGCTCGACGAGATTGCCGTCGAGATCGACCTTCAACAAATTCGAGGCGGTGATCTCGTCGAACATCAGCCCCATCGGGTTGATCAGGATCTGGTCGGTGGTGCCCGGCACCCGCGCCGAATTGTGGGTCAGGATCAGATCGTCCCAGCCGAAATGCGCCAGCAGCCGATAGCAGGCGGCGAGATCGACGCGCACCGCCCATTCCTCGGGGCTGATATGGCGCGGCCGCGCCGAGAGCCTGGTTTCGAGCGTGTCCATTATTCCTCTCCTTCCAGAGCTGTCATTGCGAGGAGCGAAGCGCCGAAGCAATCCCCATCGGATTAGCCGAATGCGGAGGGGGATTGCTTCGCTTCGCTCGCAATGACACGACGGGTGATCAGGCTGGCGTGAACATCGGGACGGGCGGGCCGCCGTCGCTCGGCTTGAAGACAAGGCGGACGGCCTGGCCGATCTTGATGCTGTTGAGGTCGCAATCGACGATGTTGGTCATCATCGTCGGCCCCTCGGCGAGCGTTACATAAGCGATCGCGTAGGGAACAGCCGCCCGCCGCATGACGCTGTAGGTATAGATCGTGCCGCGGCCCGAGGCCTCCTGCCACTCGACCTTGTCGCTGAAGCAGAACGGACAATGCGGCCGCGGATAGAAATGCGGCTCGCCGCAGGCGGCGCATTTCTTGTAGAGCAGCTTGCCTTCGCCGGCCGCATCCCAGAACGGCTGGGTCTCGGGGTTGATCGGCGGCGCGCCGATCTTGCGCTGCTGCTGTTGCG
>Ga0070707_100005001_pt1 | contig 12421 bp, 7 predicted proteins | sample KBSK5502metaG_FD_65468 | JGI IMG/M metagenome (GOLD analysis project Ga0070707, IMG submission 65468) | Corn, switchgrass and miscanthus rhizosphere microbial communities from Kellogg Biological Station, Michigan, USA - KBS K5-50-2 metaG | ecosystem: Host-associated > Plants > Roots >... | reverse complement strand
CTGGCTCCCGCCTAGGCGCTGGCGGCGCCCACTCCGCGGTCGCGCCGTGCTCTTCCACGACCTCGTCCCACGCGTCCACCGGGGGAGGCACCGTCGTCTCGGGGGGATCGTCGAGCGGATAGAAGGCGGCGGTCCGGCCAAACAGCGCCGCGGCCGGCGGCGGCTCGAAATCCTCCGGAACGGAGGATTCGGTCTCGGCGGTCGCGGCCTCGAGGTCCTCCTCGCTGCGCGGCTTGAACCCCGGGAGCGCCGAGGTGATCGGCTCCTCCGGCGCGAGATCCCGACGCAGGCTGTCGATGCCGGGCGGGGTCCCGGTGACCTGGGCCATCAGGTCGTCCACCGCGCTTGGCGTCTGGTATTCCGTTTGACCCGAGACATTGAGGACGATCTCTTCCGGCTGCTCGACGCCGAAGGCGTCGAGGTCAGGGCGCGGAGGCGGGGTCGAGATCGGGGGCGGCTCGGAGAGCGCGGCGGCCGGCGCGAACGGCGGCTCGGCGCGGCTCTCGGGAGGTTCCGCGGCATCGAGCGGCGGCGTGAGCTCGAGCTCCTCGACCGGGAGCGGCGCGGCCGAGGTGGCGAGATCGTCGGGCCGCGCGACCCAACCGATGTACTCCACCGAAGCAGCCTCGGCCAAGCTCGGCGGCTCGGGCGCCGGCTCGAACGCCTCCGGGGGCGGCGGCGGGGGGGCCTCAACCGGGGCCGCCTCGGGAGGCGGTTCATCCACCGCGATCGGCGCGCTGGCGCCCGCCTGCACCGGCTCCGCCAAGGCCTCGGCCGCCCCCGGCACGGCGGGGCTGCCCTCCGCTTGCTGCCGCTGGAGATCGTGCACCCGGCTCAGCTGCGCGCGGGCCTCGTCATTGCTCCGATCCACGGCCAGCAGCGTCTCCAGCCATCGCTCCGTTTCGTCGTAGCGGGTCAGGCGCTCGCTGATGTCGGCGAGCGCTTTGAGCGCGATGACGTTTTCCCCGTCGAGGCTCAGCACGTGGGTAAAGGCCCGCTCGGCGGCCGGGAGGTCATTCCGGTCCCAGTGGCAGCGCCCGAGGACGATGTTGGCGGGGATGTAGTCCGGGTGCCTCTCGAGGCCGGGGAGGAGGATCTCGAGCGCTCGCTGCGGATCTTTTTGCTTCCGGTAGGCCTCGGCGAGCGGGGCGAACGTGAGGCCATTGGGGTTCTCTCGCCAACGGCTCTCGAGCTTGGCAATCTCGCTGGTGGACATCCCGGTCCCGGGGCTTAAGGAAACGTTGGGGCGGATGCGCCTAAGTCGTTGGCAGGCTTACGGTGAGAGTAGCGAGACACCGCGGCACTGTCAACTGGTCCGGCCCGGTTCCGTCCTTGAGGTTTGGCGTTGTCCGGCTTAAGCTTATGCCTCTTTTCGTCGGACGCGCGAGGTATGAAGTTCATTCGGGGTTTCGCTGGCCGGATCGCGGGTGTCGTCTTTGCCGGGCTGATGCTGATCTTCGTCCTGACGATGGCTCCGTGGGACAAGATCACCACCGGCACCAGTGTCGGGAAGGTGAACGGACGCGCGATCGACGCCCGGCTGTACCAGCGGGAGGTGCAGCAGGCCACCGAGGCCCGCCAACGGCAATCTTCCCAGAGCCTGGGCCTGGACGACTACGAAGCCATCCGGAACGACGTCTGGGACCAGTTCGTCACGGCCGAGCTGCTCGAATCCGAATACCGCCGCCGCGGCATCGGCGTCAGCGACGATGAGGTCGTCGACGCCATCCGTACCGCGCCCCTCCCCGACTTCTTCCGGCTGCCAGAGTTCCAGACCGATGGGAAGTTCGACCCCGCCAAGTATCAAAAGTGGCTCGGCTCGAGCGTCGCGCAGCAGTTCCTCCCGGCCATGGAAGCGCAGTACCGGGAGCAGCTCGAGCGTGCGAAGCTCTTCCGCGCGGTTTCGGCCGACGTATTCCTCTCCGACGCGGCGCTCTGGGAGCGCTACCGGGACGAGCACGAGAGCGTCCGGATCGATTTGGCAGGCATCGTCCCCACCGCCGCGGTGCCCGACTCCGCCGTGAGCGTCACGCCGGGCGAGATCGAGGCCTGGTATGCGGCCCATCGCACCGAGCTCGCCCGGCCAAAGATGATCTTCACCAGTTTCATCGCCCTCTCGCGGCTCGCAGACGCCTCCGACACGGCCGCCGCCCGGGAGCGGGCGGAGGCGGTGCGCAAGGAGCTGCTCGGCGGCGCCCCGTTCGCCGAGGTGGCGAAGCGGGAGTCGGCCGATACGGTTTCAGGCAACAAGGGCGGCGAGCTGGGTGAGTGGACCAAAGGCGCCTTCGATCCGAAGTTCGACTCTGCCGCCTTCTCGCTCAAGCTGAACGACATCTCGGAACCGGTGCTCACCCAGTTCGGCTTCCACCTGATCCAAGTGACGAGCCGCGCGGGGAACAAGGCCAAGGGGCGCCATATCCTGATCCCCATCGAGGTCACGGGGGCGCACCGCGACCACCTGGACGCCGAGGCCGACTCGCTCGATAAGCTGGCGGCGGAGCACGCGGACCCTGCGGCGCTGGACACCGCGGCACGCGCGCTGCGGCTCCAGATCGGCCGGGCCAAGCCGCTCGCCGCGGGCGGCAAGATGCAAATCGGGCTGCTTACGCTGCCCGACGCGGGCGTGTGGGCCACCCAGGCCAAGGTCGGCCAGGTCAGCTCGATCATCGAGACGCCGTTCGCCCTGTATGTCTTCCGGGTGGACAGCATCGGGCAGCCGGGCATTCCCATCCTCGCGGGCGCCAAGGACACGGTCAGCCGCGTGGTGCGGGACGCCAAGAAGAAGGGCGAAGCCAAGAAACTGGCGGAGGACCTGGTCAAGCGGCTCGATAGCGGCGCGTCGCTGGCGCAGGCGGCCGACGCGATGAAGCTCCCGCACGACGTCTACGGTCCCTTCACGCGGCTGAGCTCCCCGCTGCGAGACCCCCTCGTGACCGGCGCCGCGTTCGGGCTCGAGGCGGGCAAGCACAGCGGTGTCATCGACACCAAGGACGGGCTGTACGTGCTCCAGACGCTGGAGCACATCAAGGCGGATTCCGCGGCGTTCGTGAAGGATCTCGAGCAGCTACGGGCACGGGCGGTGCAGGAGGCCCGGCAGGAGCGGGTGCAGACCTATCTGGCCGGGCTCCGGAGCGCGGCGAAGATCGTGGACAACCGGAGCAGGATGCTGCAGCAGACTGCGCCGGCGGGGAGTTGAAGGAGAGCCATTGGCCGTTAGCCAATGGCCGTTGGCCTTTAGCCTCTGGCCGTTAGCTGCCCTCGATACACGACGCCCTCCGACGTCCTCGACGCCGGAGGGCGGGTTGCTTTCCGAGTAGGCCGCCACGACGAGCCGTTAGCTAAAAGCCAATGGCTAACGGCTAATGGCTTCTATTGCGACAACCGCTTCGGCTCGCCCGACGGCGGCGCGGGCTGGGACGCGGTATCGATCTGGCGGGGCGCGGCGGGCTTTTCGTTGGGATCGCTCAGAATCGCGTCCTGCGTGTCGGACAGACTGCGCTTGAACTCCCGAATGCCCTTGCCGATCGAGGAGCCCACTTCCGGCAGCCGCTTCGCTCCGAACAGGAGCAGCACGACCACCACGATGAGCATGATTTCCCCGAAACCGAGGTTTCCCACAAAGCCCTCCTAGAAGAGCGACCGCGCGATCAGGTAGGCGACCAGGACACCCACCAGGCTCAGCAGCGATACATGGAGCCCGAGCGGCCCCAGTGTGAAGTTTACCACCAGGAGATCAATCGAGACAGGCCCGAACGTGGGCGACGCGGTGGTGGTGAAGAAGGTCTTCGCCGCGCTGTCGGGCAGCCACTGGCGCAGAAAGGCGGTCAGGAAACCGCCGGCGATGAACCCGGTGATCAGCACCCCGAAGTAAAAGCCGGGTCGGTGTGGTCCGCTGGCCATCAGCTGCGCCGGTCGAGGACGTAGGTAATGCTCGCCCGGAGCGCGTCGCGGGCGGGCGAGGGCGGCAGGAAGTCCAGCTCGGCGTCGGCTTGCTGCCCGATCCGCTGCGCGCGTTCCCTGGCGTAGTCGAGGCCGCCGGCCCGCGCGACCGCGCCGATGACGTCGGCGATCTGGCCGTCCGCCGGCTCGGCGTTGCGCAGGAGTCCCGCGACCGCCCGGCGCTCGGACTCCGCCATCCGCGGCAGCGCGTAGATGAGTGGCAAGGTCACTTTGTGCTCCCGGAGATCGGATCCCGACGGCTTGCCGAGCGCCGCCGCGTCCGCGGTGTAATCCAGCAGGTCGTCCACGATCTGGAACGCCATGCCGAGCGCCTCGCCGAAGCGGCGGAGGGCCGCCCGCTCGGCCGGCGGGGCGGCAAGGGCGCCGACCTCCGCGGCCCCCGCCAGCAGGGACGCGGTCTTGGCGCGGATCAGCAGGTCGTACTGCTCCTCGGAGAACTCGAGCGGGTCGTGCGCGAGGAGCTGCCGCATCTCGCCAACCGTCATTTCGTTCGTCACGCGGCTCAGCACCCTGAGCGTCTCGAACTCGTCGAGCCGCACCAGCTCGATCACGGCCCGGGAGTAGAGATAGTCTCCCATGATCACCGAGACCTGATGGCTGAACAGCGCGTTGATCGTGGGCATTCCCCGGCGGAGCACCGAGTGGTCCACCGAGTCGTCGTGCACCAACGTGGCGAGATGGATCAGCTCGACCACCGCCGCCACGGTCACCGCTCGCGGGGTCGGACCGCCCGTCGCCTGGTCCGCGAGCAGCATGATGGTCGGCCGGAAGAGCTTCCCCTGCATCTGAAGCAGGTGCGCGTTGACCTCGCGGATCAGCTGGAAGTCCGCCTCGATGATGCGGCGAAGCTCCTTTTGCACCCGCTCCAGCTCCGCCCGCACCGGCATCTGGAGCCCGGCGAGGGTCATGGGGGCGACTGGGGAGCTCATGCTCGCTCCGCGGCCAGCCGGGGGACGCGCTCGCCGAGGTCCATGAAGCGGATGTCCACGGCGAGGGCGCGCTCGTAACAACGCAGCGCCTCCGGCCCCTTCCCCTGCGCCTCCGCGGCCCGGCCCAGCCAGTACAGCAGTCCGATCTTGGCCTCGTCGCCGCCGACCTCGGTCTCGACCGCCCGGCGCAGCACGGTCTCCGCGATCCCGAACTGGGCCTTGTCGAAGAACGCCACGCCGAGGGCCTCGGAAGTCCTGAGGCGCCCCTCGGGCGCGCGGAGCGCCTTCTGAAACTCCGCGATGGCCTCGTCGAGCAAGCCCATTTCCTTGAACGCGACGCCGAGATCGTAATGCGACTGATAGTCGTCCGCCTCGAGGTTCTGCTCGATGCCGCGTTTGAACTCCGCCAGCATCTCCTCGAAGTTCTTCTGCTCGTCGTCGGTCGGCTTGGCTCCTTCGATGCGCATGCGGGTGTCGCGCGGCGCCGCCTCGTCGAGCACCAGTGATCCGAGATCGACGAAGTCCGCCGGCCGGGCCGCCACCGGAGAGGGCCGCGCGGGCGGCGCCGGTTTCGCCGGAGCCGGCGCGGCCGAGGGCGCCGCCCCCTGGAGAACCGTCGGCCCCGCGGGGCGGGCGGGCGGCGGCGGCGCCTCGACCGTCAGCGGCGCGCCGAGGGCGGCCAGGGCCTCGTGGGCGGCGCGGTTCTCCGGATCGTGGTCGGCAACCCGGCGGTAGACCGCGATGGACTTTTCGACCTCACCGATCCGCCGGAGCGTACCCGCGAGGGCGAGGTAGGCATCCAGCATTCGGGCCCGGCTGCCGGTCCGGTAGGCCAGCTCGACCAGCTTCTGGTAGTGCCGGATGTCGTTGGGCTCGAGCTCCAGCAGCCGGCCCATCAGGTCCCCGGCATTCTGCCACGCCTCCCGCGCCTCGTAGGCCTCGGCCGCGAAGAGAAACTCGTCGGCGGCGCGCCGCACGTCGCCCTCCGCGTAGAGCGCCTCGCCGAGGGCGCGATGCGCCAGCGGATCGTCCGGCCGATCGGCGACGGCCTGCTCCAGCGCGACCATGACGTCCTGCCCGGCTTCGGCCGCCGACGGCTCGGATGCGGCCGTGGCCCCAGGCCCCGGTGGCTTCGGCGTCTCGGGTGCCCCGTGGGGCGCGGCCTCAGCCGGTACGGGCTCGACGATGTCGAGCTCCGCCGGCTCGGGATCCGCAAATGCGCTTGCCGCGACCGTATCCGCCAGGCTCTCGGCCAGGACGTCGGACAGGTCAACCTCGGGATCTCCGGCCGGCTCTCCGGGCGCGGACGCCCCGTCGGAGGCCGAGGCGAGCGTGAGCCCTTCGTCGCCGCCTTCCAGGTGAACGCCGCCGAGATCGACGGCCTGGACCCCGTCGTCCAGATCGATCGTGTGGACGCCATCGAGATCCGTGGCCGGGGCAGTGTCGAGGCCGGCGCCGTCCAGAATCAACCCGTCCAGTCCGGTCAGCGGCTCCGGGGCCTCCGCCGGGGGTTCGTCAGGCGCCGCCAGGGTCGTCGCCTCGAACCCGCCCACCGAGGGAGACGACGGCGCCCCGGCGTCGGGCTCCGGCGGCGGCGGCGGCGCCTCCAGAATCGACTCGACCTCGGCGGGGGGAGTCGCCGCTGGCTCCCGGCCGGACCCTTCCCGTGGTGCGGCGGGGATGCCGAACCCGGTGTCGATGAAGACGAGATCCCCGCCGCGGCGGCTGGCGGGGGCGTCCTTCGGGTGCTCGGCATGCTCGACGCGCGAGCGGACCGCCCGGGCGGTCGCCGCATCGCCGTGCGCCTCGAGGTCGGTGCACAGCTTGTCGAGCTGTTCCTGGGCCTCCTCACCGCGCGACGCGGCGCGGAGAAGCTCGACCAGCATGACTCGAATGTCCTGGCTCCCGGAGAACTGGTCGGCGAACGCCTTCACGGCTCCGAATGCCTCGTCGAGCTGGCCCTGGGCGTTCATGCGCTCCAGGTACTCGAGGAGGTTCCGCTTGGCCTCGATGACGACGTTCTTGCGGGCGTGGAGGCGGGCGAGATGGAGATAGGTGGTCGTGCGCCCCGGGTTGACCCGCAGGATCTTCCCGCACAGGGCGATCGCGTTGTTGAAGAACCCCTGGTCGCCGTAGAGCTCGACCGCCCGCTCGTAATGCCGGACGGCGGACGCGGTGTCCCCAACCTTGAGGTACAGATCGCCGACCCGGTTATAGAGCGACAGGTCAGGCGTCGCGTCCTTGCCGGATTCGATCTGCTGGATGGCCTTGAGATAGACCTCAATGGCCTTCCGCCAGTCCTCCTTCTGCTCGAACTTCCGCGCGGTATCCTTAAGCTTCTCGAGACTCATGCGGGTGCGGGCGGAAAAAGAGGAAACAGGCGATGGGGCTTGAACTTGGAAAGGTAGGGCGAGCCTGGGGACGGGGCAAGCAAGCCGAGGTCCCTACCCCTCGCCGGCGCCCGGGTCCAGTTCCCCAGCCGCCACCGCCCGGGCGAGGCGCTCGAGGTCCGCGGCAGGGGGCCGGTCGTCGTCCAGCGGGAGCACGGGAGGCTCGAGCCCCCTGAGGCGCCGGTAGAGGGCCGCCACGCCCCGGCCGGGCGCGAGCGGCTTGAGGAACTCGAGCCCCTGGGCCGCGCACAGCAGCTCGGCCGCCACCACCCGCTGGGCGTTGAGCAGGATCCGGCGGGCCTTCACCGCGGCTGCCATCCCCATCGGGACGAAGTCCTCCTGGTTGGCGTCGGTCGGGATCGAGCCGATGCTCGCGGGCATCGCGAGCGCCCGGGATTCGGCCACGAGCGACGCGGCGGTAATCTGCACCATCATGTACCCCGACCGCAGCCCGGGATCGGCCGTGAGGAACGCCGGCAGCCCCTGCGAGAGGTCGGGATTCACCAGTCGCTCGACGCGGCGCTCGGAGATCGCCTGGAGGGTCGTGAGCGCGATGGCCAGAAAATCGAGCGCCTGCGCCACCGGCTGGCCGTGGAAGTTGCCGCCGGAAATTACCTCGCCGTCCTCGAACACGAGCGGGTTGTCGGTCGAGGCGTTCAACTCCACGAGCGCGGTCGCCTCCGCGAACCGGAGCGCGTCCGCCACCGCGCCGAGCACTTGGGGAGCGCACCGCAGGCTGTAGGCGTCCTGCACCCGCGGATCGTTCTCCCGGTGCGATTCGCGGATCTCGCTCGCCTCGAGCAAGGCGCGCATCAAAGCCGCGGCCTGGCGCTGCCCCTGGTGCGGGCGGGCGTCGTGGATCCGCGGATCGAGGGGCGCCGGCGTGCCGCGGAGCGCCTCGAGACTCATCGCCGCGGCACCGACCGCGGTGCGCCAGAGCACCGCCGCGTCGTGGACCAGGAGCGTCAACAACGCCGTTTGCGCTTGGGTGCCGTTGATGAAGGCGAGCCCTTCCTTGGGCGCAAAGCGGAACGGCGCGAGCCCGGCGGCGGCAAGCGATGGACCGGCCGCGACGCGCCGCCGACCCTGCGCCCCGGCCTCGACCACCTCGCCCTCGCCCATGAGCGCCAGACCCACGTGGCTCAACGGGGCGAGATCGCCGCTCGCGCCCACGCTTCCCTGCTCCGGGACGAGCGGGAGCAGCCCCGCATTGAGCAGGGCGACCAGCGCCTCGACCAGAGCCGGGCGCACGCCGCTCGTGGGCCGCAGCAGGACGTTGGCGCGGAGCAGCATGAGCCCGCGCACCACGTCCGAGGGGAGCGGGTCACCGACCCCGGCGGCGTGGCTCCGGATCAGGTTGGCCTGGAGCCGGTCGAGTTTGTCGGGCGGAATGCGAACGTTGGCGAGCTTGCCGAAGCCGGTGTTCACCCCGTACATCGTCCGCCCCGCCGCGATCGCGCCCTCGATCGCGCGGCGGCTCGCGAGAAGCCGCTCGCGCGCGCTCGCATCGAGCGTCACGCGTGCGGTTGGGGTTCGCGCCACCCGGACGACATCGGCGATGGAGAGGGAACGACCGTCGAGGACGAGGGTCGGGTCAGACATGGGGCCGAATCTCGACGGAGGCCCACGATTGCACAAGATCGGCGCGATGACGCCCACGCCGGGCGAACGGCGCGATACGCGCCCCGACCGCCCGAGGTGGCGTCTACGGCAGGGCGTGCGTCGCGGCGCTGCGGACCGTTCTGAGCTCCGGGTTGTCGGGGTCGGTCTGGAACGACCACGCCAGGATGACGAACCGGTCGCCGACGTGGGTGGGCCGGACGGCGCCATAGAGCACCGACCCGCTCGGCCCCGGCACCTGGAACACGTACCCCACATTGGGGAGCAGCTCTGCGATGGCTGTGGAGTAGCCGTTGGGCGGGGGCGTAGAGGGACTCGGCGCCAAGTCGATGCTGGTGAGATCGGCAACCGGCGCGAAATTGTTGTAGATGGCGAGGAGCACATCCTTACGACGCGGCTGGAGGAAGAGCGAGTCCGTGAGGTTGTTCCGCTCGATCGAGAAGTCGGCGTCGGGGCCCGCGCCCGGGACGATGAGACCGAGCTCGTTGTTCTGGACTTGCCCGTCGGCGTTCGCATCCTTCCAGAATCGGAACCCGCTCAGAGTCGGGTCCGCCGTACCGGTCCACACCACGATGTTCCGCGCGTCCGGCCGTGGCGTGTCGTTGTGCGGCGTCGAGCGCGGGCTCTCGGCCTGCCCCACGCTCATGGCGGAGACGGCGAAACACCGCGAGACCCCGTTCGTGAGCGCACCAACGATGAACTCGGGGGAGACGGTAGTACCCTCGAGCAGCCACGTCGTTCCGCATTGCCCGGCGAGGTAGTTCGTCGTCCAGGAGTAGCTGGTGCTGAAGACGCGGTAGTTCTGGAAGTTGCTCGGACTAGCCAGGAACGCGTTGTCGTCCCAGGTCAGCGCGATCGCGGCGTCGAGCGAGGTACCCACAAGGTTGGTGGGGGTGGGCGGGGGCGTCCCCGTCACCGGTCCGGTCGACGACGAGGAACAGGCGGACAGGGCGATCGCCGCGGCGAGAAGCGACCAGACGCGCATGGGAACCTCAGGATGGAAATGATGACGAATGCCCTATGTGCAGGGGACGTGCCACCTCGGACCGGCTCCACGAGCCCCCCAGCCGGTGACGGCCGTTTGTCCGCCCCGGCGGACACTCACTGGTTGAACGTGGCCTGATTGTAGTCGAACTTGAGCTCGGGCAGGGCGATCAGGAAGATTGAAAAGTACACCGCGAAGTTGCCGTTCGCGTTCCGGGTAAAGTTGAACTGGGCCCGCCAGTCGTGCAGATCGCGCTGAAGCGCCACGGTCTGCGACTCGAACCGGCTGGCCGTCAGGTTGTACTGCGCGTTCCACTGCACCGTCCAGAATCGGGTGGGGGAGAGCCCCGTCGTAAAGTTCAGGTTCTTCTGGGACGCGACCTCGGGCTGGCCCGGGATCGGCCGGGTACGGCTCAACGTGTAACTCAGGTTGATCGCGAACGGCCGGTTCGGCAACGAATTCTGATTCGCGCTGAAGAAGGTCGTGGACCGCCCGCCCTGCGCCTCGTACGGCTGCTGGCTCTGGTCCGGCCCGCGGGGCTGGCCGGGCGTCCGCGCCGGCGGCGCGTGGCCGAGGCCGAAGAGCGACCCGATGGCCCGAAACGTGTTGCCCGTGAGTGTGAAGTTGGTCTGGAGACTCGTGAGGAACGGCTCGAACTTCGCCGTGTCGGTCCCCACGACACCACGCCAGAGATCGTGCGTGATCCGCAGGTTGAACCCGGGCAGGAGGTCGGTCAGGAAGCTGTTGGACAGCGTCTGGGCGGTCCAGCCCGTGCGCCCCGGCTGCTTCGCCTGCTCGAAGTCGTAGGTGAGTGCGCTGGTGCTGATGCTGAGCAGCTTGATCTTCCTGACCGTCGTCCCCGCGGTGTCGCCCGACTGCGGCTTGGTCTTGCCCTCGAACGTGTTGTTGAGGCCGATGCTCAGTGTCTGGGTCGGGAGGATGCTCAGCTGGGGGGTCTGGCCGGCCGGCGTGATGGCGTTCGCGAAGGCCTGGGAGATCGACGCGGCGGGGGAATAGCTGAACTGGATGAGCGGCGCGAACGTGTGCCGGATCCGCGCCAGCGGACCGAACCCCGGGTAGAACGCGAAGAACGTCGGACTCGATGACAGGCTGAAGTTGAACTTCTTGCCCTGGATCACCCAGGCGCCGTCGGTCTGCCGGTTGCGAATCGCGAACGCCTGCCCCGTCTTGTTCGTAATCCCCACCGACGGCGTGATCCGCCAGCTCCGCTGGAAGAGGATCGGCAGATTGATGCCGGTCTGCCAGTCGAACGTGGTCGAGAAGTCCCCGGGGAAGAATTGGGAGACGCTCACCGAGTCGGCCGGATTGACGAACCCGGGCGCGAGGAACGCGATCGCCTGCCGCTGGGTCGTGGTTCGGTCGATGAAGGCGATCGAGTTCTGCCAGCTGAAGCTGCCGAAGCGGAACGGGGTCGTGAGGTTGAACACGGTGTTGCGCGAGCTGCCGACCTGCGGCACCGTGTCGATCAGCCCGTTCGGCTGGGTGATCAGCAGGCTGGCGAGCGGCGTGCTGGCCGTGAGATCGTTCGTGAGGCTCAGATTCGGGGACCAGGTCACGTTCCGCCCGATGTCGATCGGCTTGGGCGAGATCGTGAGCGCGGGGAGCTCCGTGGACGAGCTGCCGTCCGAGAGGCTCTGGCGCCGGTTGCCGCCCAGGTTGACCTGCCCCCAGCGGAAACGCTTCTGGAAGCTCACGGCACTGTTCACCTGCTGGGTGTTCTGGAGCGGGTTCAGCGCGTTCTGTCGCAGCACGACCGAGTTGCTGACGTAGTTGATGTTGAACGTCAGGTTGGTGCTGAGGTTGAACTGCTGGTGGTGACTCCACAGGAGACTGGTGCCGCTGCCCCCGCCGCTCTCGAACTGGCGGCTGAGCTCGAACGAGCCCCCCATGAAGCGGTCGAGCACGTTGTACTGCATCCCCGCGCCGACCTGCACGTACCGGTTGGAGAACCAGTCCAGGCGGAACGTGAGGTCCATGTAGTCATTGGTCGCCCAGTAGTATCCGACGTTGCTGATCTGCCGCTGGTACGAGCTCGACGGCCGGATGATGTCGCTGAAGCCGAACTGGGGCGTCAGAATGCCCGAGTGCCGGCCCGGCCGGATGTCCTGGTAAATGAACGGCAGCCAGAGCACCGGCACGTCGCGCACGTAGAGCACGATCGGCCGCGCAACGAAGGCCTGCTTCGACACCCACTTCACCTGGCGGGCCTTGAAGTGGTAGTGCGGGGTGGGAAGCTCACAGCTGGTGATGTCGCTGGACGCGGCGTAGAGCCGTGTGGCGTTCGAGTCGGCGGCCACGTTGCCCCGCACGAACCAGGTCGCCTGGCCGGATGAAAACGTGGTCAGCGCGTTCTTGATGACGCCGCGGCTGGTGCAGGTGTTGTACTCGATGCTCCCGCCGACCAGCACCTGGCTCTTCTCGAACAGGTGCGGCTCGCCGCCGGCCTCCAGAATGCAGCTCGTTTCCTGGTAGCGGACCGTGTCCGCTTCGAGCTTCACACCCTGCTGCTCGGTCAG
>Ga0070707_100004997_pt1 | contig 12424 bp, 13 predicted proteins | sample KBSK5502metaG_FD_65468 | JGI IMG/M metagenome (GOLD analysis project Ga0070707, IMG submission 65468) | Corn, switchgrass and miscanthus rhizosphere microbial communities from Kellogg Biological Station, Michigan, USA - KBS K5-50-2 metaG | ecosystem: Host-associated > Plants > Roots >... | reverse complement strand
CCAGATCGGCGCCCAGTCCACCTTCTCCTCGCCCGGCATGCCGACCGCGACGACCGTGCCGCCCTCGCGTGTGAAGCGCACCGCGTCGTTGAGGCTGTCGGCGCGTCCGACGCACTCGAACGTGATGTCGGCGCCGCCCAGGAGCAGCGGGCGGTTCATCCCGTCGAGTTTTCGGGCCGCAGTCGCAAACCGGATTCTTTGGTAGACGTCCTTCGGAGCGACGACCTGGTCGGCGCCCAGCCTGCGTGCGAGGTCGGCCTGGGTCGGGTGCTTGGCGATCGCGATCAGCCGCTTCGGCGGCGTGAAGAGCTTGACCGCCGCGACGGTGAGCAAACCGATGGTGCCCGCGCCCGAGACGACGACGATGTCGTCCTTCGTCGCGGCACCACGCAGCGCTGCGTGGACGCAGCACGCGAAGGGTTCGATGAGCACGGCGGCCTCGTCGGTCAGAGAGTCGGGTACAGCATGGATCTGCGAAGGATGCGCGACGATCACCTCGCCCCAACCGCCGCCCGTGTCCGCGCAGTAGCCGGTCTGCAGCCCGACCTCGATCGGCCCCTCGGTGACGTTGTAGCAAAGCCCGGGTCGTCCCTCCGCGCAGCGCGGACATAGCGGATCGATGCCCCGCACCACACACCCGAGCGCGGGCTCGAGAACGACGCGCGAGCCGTCGTCGAGCACGCCCACCACTTCGTGCCCAGGCACGAACGGGTACGAGGTCAGCGGGTCGAGATACAGCGAGACGTGGCCGCTGATCGCCGCGAGGTCCGAGCCGCAGATGCCGCTGAGATTGGGCATCACGCGCACCCAGTCGCTCGCGGGCAGCACGGGTTCCGGCACGTCGCCCAACTTGAGCATCGACAACGCGCTGGTCGCGACGTCCGGCCTTCCGCCGGCGGCCTTCACCACCGCGAATGCGGGAATCGAGCGCACGTACTGGAGCGCTAGCGTCGGACGGCCTCGCGATACTCGGGCGAGCGCGGATCCGGCATCGGCAGGCGCCAGTTCCCGGGCGCCATGCGCCACCGCTCAACGCGCCATCCCCGCTGTCCCGCCATCTGCGACAGCCGCGCGTCGGGGTTGACTGCGACCGGAGTGCCGACCATCTCGAGCATGGGCAGGTCGGAGAGCGAATCGGCGTAGGCGAAGCTCTCCGAAAGCGCGATGCCGTTGCGTTCCGCGTACTCCTGGAGCAGAGCCCCGCGCGCCTCGCCTGCCGGGGGCGGCGATTGGAGGTCGCCCGTCAGTCGACCGTCTTTGACGAGGAGATGCGCGCAGTCCACCTCGACGTCGAGCAGCTCGGCCAGAGGCTCGACCACGACGTCGAGTGCGCCGGTCAGCAGAAGAACGCGATGCCCCGCGCGCTTGTGCTCGCGGATGCGGCGCATGCCCTCCGGATAGATTCGCCGCAAAGTCACCGCGTCGAGCGCCTCGCGCCCGAGCCGCTGCATGATCTCGGGGTCGAGGCCGTCGTACTCGCGGTAGAAGCTGCGCTGGAATTCGGCACGCGAGCGGCGCTCGAGGAACAGCCAGCGCGGACCCTTGCGCAGCATGTCCGCCAGGAACGCGGGCCAGTCCTCCAGCGGCTGCGCGCGGAGGCGCATCCACAAGAAATATTCCACGACGTTCGTCTCGACCAGCGTTCCGTCGACGTCGAACACCGCGAGCACGTCCGCGCGCCCCGATCGCCGCTCGATGGCGGAACGCACCGAGCTCGATTCAGGACGCGGCGCCGTGCTGCCGCTCGGCTGCTTCCCCTTGCGCGCGACCGTCTCGGCGCGCGACATGCGCACCACGGTCGGAAAGTGCACGTCCTGGAAGTAGTGCGTCCAGTCGTAGAGCGCAGGGTCGAACGGAAATATCTTCCGCTCGGAAGCGGGAACGGCATCCCACAGCGCCACCACGTTTCGGGTGTCGAAGATGCAGTCGACCTCGGTGTACACGCCGTAGAGCTGGATGAGGTTGATCCCGCGATCGAGTCGCTCGCGCTCCGCCGTCAGGTCGTCGGACACCGACGTGACGTTCGCGCCCAGCGGCAGCCGCTCAACGACCCACTGCGCCGCGTCCACCACCCGCAGCGCTGTCCGAGCGCGCGCCTCCAGCTCCTGGCGAGTTGGAAACGTCCACGACGGCGTGCCGATGGCCTGGCCGTAGCGGTCGCGCAGCGGATGCGCGGTGAAGTACCGGTCCGCCTCGCCGACGATCCGGCGCAGGCGCAGCGGATTGCGTGTTCCCGACGCCGCGTGATAGACGCGCGGGTTCGCGTCTGGAGGCGGGTTCGCGGCCACAGCCAGCACCGTGTTGACCACGAAGTCGGCCGGGATGACGTCCAGCAGCGAGTCGGGCAGCCCTGAGAAATCGCGCAAAATGCCCCGCCCGAACGCGAGGATCAGCGGCTCTGCCATGCGAAAGCCTTCGAGCCAGCCCGCATGGGGTTCCGCCAGCGCGCTCTCGATGATCGACGGCCGCACGATCGAAAGCGGAATGTCGCCGTGCAGCTCGACCACCGCCTGTTCCGCCATCGCCTTGGTGAAGGAGTAGATGTCGCTGAATCCCATCGCGTTCGCGTGCGCGCGACCGCGCTCGACGAGACGGTCCTTCACCCAGCGGTCGCGCAAACGCTCGGTCGTGCGGGCCACCGCGGGCGTGCCTGCCGGCCCCATACGAGAGCGCGCCTCGCGACGCAGGCGATTCAAGATCTCGGGGCGTCGCGACTCTTCCTCCACAGGTGCGCGCAGCGACGTCATGACCGCGGCCTCGTGACGCCAGTTGAGCCCCGGGTCGAGTGGCGGCTCCTCGCGCACGACCCCGCGCAGCATTCCGCCGACGAACGCGGTGGAGACGTGGACCAGATGCGGCCGCGCGCCGCTGACCCGCAGAGCCTCGACGAGGCGCGCCGCTCCCAGCAGGTTCGTCTGCGCCGACAGGTCGGCGGGGTTGTCGAATTCCACGGCCGCCGCCGAGTGGATGACGACGTCGCAGGCGCGCAGCGCGGCGCGGCCCTCATCGGTCAGCCCCAGCCCGTCGCGACCGAGGTCGATCTCGACCACGGCCAGCTTCGCGTGCGCAAGTTGGGCGAAACCGTCCTCGCCCAGCTCTTCCTTCAGCCGCTTGAACGCCGGGCTCGAAAGCACCTCTCGCTCGAGGCGATCAGAAGCCGGCCGCCGGGCGCTCGACCGGATCGCGAGGTTGATGCGCGCAACGCCGGGAATCGAGCGAAGGCACTTCTCGACGATCGACTTGCCGAGGAAGCCTGTGCTGCCGGTGACCAGGATGGTCTTGCCCTTCAAGGCATCGGCGATCACCGAGGTAGTTTAGTTAGTGAGTGCTCCGCGACTCAGGCGGGGAACTCCCACGACGTCTGAACCCGCACCGTCCGTCCAACCGAGATCCGATCGCGCGCCGACCCAGAACCAGTAGGCCTGGCCGTGCCTGCCGTGGAACGTGGCCGAGCCGTTGCCGCGCGAGCTCGTCCATGTGCTGCGCCTTCCGTCCTGGGTGACCACATAGACCGTGAAGTTCATGGTTCCGGGGCTGCTCCACGACACGTCGATCGCGGTCAGATCGTCCGGGTTCGCCGCCGCGTTCACGCTCACCTTCGGCATGGTGACGTCGGCGAACCGGGGCGAGCCCGTGAGCCAGAGGTCTCCCTGGTCCCAAGCGTAAGGATCGGGATACGACCCCGACCACCCGTACGGGTCGACCGGCGTCTGGGCGCGGTGGAGGTTGTAGATGCCGAAATGAAGGTGCGGTCCTGTCGCGGTGCCGCTCATGCCCGAGACCCCGATCACCTGCCCGCGCACGACGTACTGGCCCTTCGCGACGTTGATTTGGGAAAGGTGCCCGTAGAACGACAGGAGGCCGTTGCCATGGTTGATCTCGACCGTGAGCCCGCTCAGGCATGAGTGGCAGCTGGGGTCGAGCCAGTTCGCCAACATGACGGTGCCTGGCGCGGCCGCCGCCACCGGCTCGTAGGTCAAGGCGTAGTCATAGCCGTCATGGCCGTCGTAGTACAGGTAGTCGTGCCCGGCCGGCGTTTGCGCGTACCCGGCGTCAAACGTCGGGTCGGCGCCTCCCAAATTGACCGAGGCCTCCGTGCCGTCATAGCGGCACACCTTGCCATTGGTGGAGTAGTCGGGGTAGCAGTGATCGAAAAGCGAGGTCACGATGTGCGGCCCCATGAAGGGCAGCGTCAGGAAGGCTTTGGGAGACGGCGCCATGCCCCTGTCCCCGTTGCCGAACTCAAACGAGCCGTAGGTGAGCTGGCTCGGGTAGTACCACCTGACGTATTTCTCACCCTTCTGCCCGGGAGGCAGGGCGGAGTTCGCCTGCGCAGGAACCGCAGACAAAAGCAAACAGCCGAGCGTGAGGATGACGACGAAAACCCGCATAGCCTTGGAAACGAGGTATCTCACGCTAGGGTTCCTCGCCTGCGACCCGCCCCAGATTTGGTTAAGTTTGGCAAATGGCCCCAGCGCAGGCAACGGTGATCGCCGTTTCGAGCCAGGGGCGGGCCGCCGTGTATGAGGAGCCGCTCGGACCCGCGGGGGTCCGGGTTCGAGAGCGGTCGAGGACCGAGGCCGCGGACGGAACGGTCTCGATCGCGATTCGGGCCGCCTCGATCAACCACCTCGACCTCTTCCTGGCGCAGGGCCTGCAGCGCGAAGTGAAGCCGCCCCGCGTCATCGCGGCCGACGGCGCCGGCGTGGTCGTCAGCTCAAAAGACGCCCGATGGAATGCCGGCGACGAGGTCGTCGTCTACCCCGTCGTATGCGACTGGGAGTGCGAGTGGTGCATGAAGGGCCAGAACGTCAAGTGCCCCCACTTCGGGGTCGTCGGCGAGCACTCGGACGGAACCGCCTGCGAGATCTTCCAGGTCGACGCCCGCAACGTCTTTCGCAAGCCGCCGAGACTTTCCTGGGAGGAGGCCGCCGCGTTTCCGCTCACCTTCCTTACCGCCTGGAGGATGCTCACGACGCGCGCGAGGCTGCAAGCCGGTGAGAATGTGCTCGTCGTTGGCGCGGGCGGCGGCGTCGCGGTTGCCGCGACAGCGATCGCCAGGCATCTCGGTGCACGGGTGTTCGTGACCAGCCGCTCCGAGGCGAAACGCAAGCGCGCGCTCGAGCTCGGCGCCGAGGCCGCGTTCGAATCGACCAACTTCAGCAAGGGGGTGCGCGACGCCACCGGTGGCGGGGCTGACGTCGTGGTCGAGCACGTCGGCCCGGCGACACTGGCGGAGTCGCTGCGCTCGGCGACCATGGGCGGCCGAATCGTGACGTGCGGATCGACCACAGGCGTCAAAGCGGAGATCACGATGCCACGTCTTTTCTGGGGCCAGCTCGACCTGCTCGGCTCGACCATGGGCAACGTCGGCGAATTCGAAGCCGTGCTCAAGGCCATCGATAAAGGATTGGAGCCGGTAGTCGACAGGGTCTATCCGTTGGCCGAAGTGGAGGCGGCGCTTACTCGACTTGACGCCGCGGAGCAGTTCGGGAAAGTCGTTCTGTCGGTGTCGTAAGCGAGGAGAGCATGAGAGGCTTCAAGGCGTTCCTGCTGCGGGGCAACGTTGTGGACCTGGCGATCGGTGTCGTGATCGGCATCGCGTTCGCCGCGGTGATAGCCGCTTTCGTCAAGGACCTGGTGACGCCGCTGATCGCGGCCATAGGCGGGAAGCCTGACTTCTCGACCCTGTACTTCACGATCAACCGCAGCAAGTTCCTGTACGGCGATTTCATCAACGCCATGATCGCGTTCTTGGTCATCGCCGCGGTCATCTACTTCTTCGTGGTGCTGCCCTACACGGCGCTCATCGAGCGCTCGCGCAAAGAACCGCCCGCGGATCCGACGACGAAGAAGTGCACCGAGTGCCTCAGCGAGATCCCCAAAGACGCGCGGCGCTGCGCGTTCTGCACGTCGCCGCAGCCGGCCTAGGACTTCGTCGCGACCGCCCACACCTTCGACGCCGTCTCGTGGCTCAGCGTGACGTCGCGTTCGGCCACCCGCACCCGCAGGGTCTTGCCGACGGCGTCTGTCTCGAGCACGCTGACCTCTCGTCCGGGCGTAAGGTCTCGCTGGCTCAGGTAGGCCAGAAGCAGCGGCGCCTCGCGCTCGGCGACCTCAGAAACCCGCGTGATCGTCGCCCGCTCGCCTGCGCCCAAGAATGAAAGACGAACCTCTCGCGGCGAAGCCTCGGAGTAGCCCGGGATCGGGTTGCCATGCGGACACGTCGCCGGCCGCCCGAGCACCTCGTACAGGCGCTGCTCGACCACGTCGGAAACGGCGTGCTCGAGGCGAGCCGCCTCGGCGTCGGCTGTCACCCAGTCCAGACCAAGGCCGTCCGTCAGCCAGCGCTCCATGATCCGGTGACGGCGCACGATCGACTCGGCCGACCGCATCCCGCTCGGGGTCAGCTCGATCTCCTTGCGCCCGTTCATCCTCACCAGCCCGTCGCGTGTCATCCGGCGCAGGCCGACGGCCACGGTCGGGCGGCTCACCCCGAGCCAGTCCGCCAGCCTGGCGCTGCGCAGCGGCTCCTTCTCGAACCACATGTAGTAGATCGCCTCGAGGTAGCGGGACACCACCTCGGAGGGCCCCGCGGTGCCCTTGTTAGACTGATCTAATTGCATCTTTCATGCGTACTAACACGGTAGGACAACCATGAACCAGGGCGCAGCCATCGGGCTAGGAGCGATCGCCGGAGCCACCATCTTCCTGGGGCTCCCCGTCGCACGGATGCACGGACTGCCCAAGCCGGTGCAGGGCTTTCTCAACGCCTTCGCGACCGGGATCCTCGTCTTTCTGCTGTGGGACATCCTGACCCACGCCGCCGGACCAGTGGAGGCCGCGATCTCGCAGGGCCACCGTGGACCGTTCGCCGCCATGGCGGTCATCTTCGCCGCGGGAATCGCGGTCGGACTGCTCGGCCTCGTGTACTTCAACCGCACCATCTTCAGCCATCTGCGCCACGACCACCCGAACCCGAGCGCGCGTTCGCTTTCGCTCGCCATCGCCACAGGGCTCGGCCTCCACAACCTGTCCGAGGGTCTCGCCATCGGCGAGTCGGCCCACGTCGGCGCCATCGCCTTCACGGGCGTGCTGGCGGTCGGCTTCGCGCTCCACAACATCACCGAGGGATTCGGCATCGCCGCCCCGATGACGACCGACACGCACAAGCCGAGTTGGGCGTTCCTCGGGCTCGCGGGCCTGATCGGCGGCGGGCCGACCTTTCTTGGCACGTGGATCGGCTTTCTCGCCAGCTCGACCTACTTCTCAATCGCATTCCTGGCCGTCGCGGCCGGCGCTCTGCTCTACGTGCTCAATGAGCTGTTCAGCCTCGGCCGCAAGATCAGCACGCCACCCAACTTCGCGTGGGGGTTGCTGGCAGGCTTCCTCACCGCCTTCGCGACCGACCTGTTCCTGACGGCGGTCAGCGGAGCCTAGCTCGCTACGAGCTCGTCACCCTCTTCCGGGTCCCAGTCCCGCCAGTCCGGATAGCGCCACCTGAAAAGCCGCTCCTGGACCTCGAATAGGCTGTCTAGAGTGTCCTGGACCTGGCCGGTGTCGCGCAGAGGCTCGCGGATTTGATTCGGCATGGTGGCCGCCATGCCGCGCAGCTCGGCGCGCACGCGCCGGGAAACCGTCCTGACGCCGTCGCGGTTCATCTCCTCCAGCCGCCACAGCACCCGGTCGGTGGCCTGGAGCATGCGCTGGAACGCGTAGCGCCGGCGGTTCGCCCGCCTCAACGCCGACACCTGCTGCTCGATCCGGCTGCTCGTGTTGTCGATCATGGCCAGCTACTTTTCCAAGCTTACCGGGTGAACCGGACCCCTTGACAACCTTGCCCGACCGCCTCGAACAGCTGTTCAAGCCCGTCGACGGCTGGGGCGACTTCAGGAAGGGAGCCCGCCACGCGGCGGTCGTCTTCGTCCTCTACCGCCAGGCCGGGCGGTGGATGGTGCCCTTCGTGCGCCGCCGGGCCGACATGCGAGACCACCCTGGCCAGGTCGCCTTGCCTGGCGGCGGTGTGCAGGCGGGCGAGTCGGCCTGGGACGCGGCGCAGCGCGAGGTCGCGGAGGAGATCGGCGTAGCGGTCGGCCGCCTGGTCCCGCTGGGCGCGGGCGAACCGATCTACGCCGCGGTCACCAACTTCTCGGTCGTGCCGTTCGTGGCCTACCTGCCGGACCCGGTCGAGTCGTTCGTGCATGACGAGCGCGAGCTCGAAGGAGTGCTCGCCATTCCGCTGGACCGGCTCCTCGACGACGGCGAGTGGCAGGAGTCGGAGACGCCATGGCGGTTCCGGTACCTCGCCCACGAGGAGAGCGTGGTGTGGGGGCTGACCGAGCGCATCGTCTACGGCCTGGCGCCCAAGCTCAGACAAGCACTCGACGCAGATCAAAAGTCGGATCAGCCAGCTGCTGAGAGCTGACGGGTCGGCGTGCCTCCATCACGCGTCGCGCGCGCGCGACCGTGTGATGATCATTGAAGCCGGCCGCCGCGATGACGGCGCCTGACCGCAGGTAGAAAACCGTGAATGGCGGCTCGCCCATAACGCCGCGAAGGACGGTGTCGTCCCACGGCAGCCCCGCGCCAACGTACTGCAGGTTGAGGTCGTACTGGTCGGACCAGAACCAGGGCACCTCGCTGTAGGGCTCGTTCTCGCCGGCCATCGCCCGCCCCACGACGAAGCCCTGCCGCTGCGCGGTCTGGAAGTGTTCGACGCGGATTTGCGTCTCGAACAGCGGATGGAAGAAACGCGTGACGTCGCCCGCGGCGAAGACCCCCTCCACCGAGGTCCGTCCGAACTGGTCGACGACGATCCCGCCGTCGACCTGCAGCCCCGACCGCTCTGCCAGCTCCGTGCGCGGCACGGAGCCGACAGCAACCAGATCGGCGGCGGGCACCGTTTCGACGCCGAGTCGCAGATCGACGCCATGCTCCCGATGCAACCGGGCGAGGTAAGCGCCGGCCTCGGGGCCAAGCACACGCAGAATCGGTTGGGCGAGCACCTCATGGACGCGGACGTCGCATCCTTTGCGGCGCGCGACCGCCGCGACCTCGCATCCGATGAACCCGGCGCCGGCGATGTCGAGAGACTCGACCGCGTCGAGACGCGCGCGAAGGTCGTCCGCCTGCGGCAGCTCGCGGAGATAGAGAGCCCGTTCGAGTCGGGGCAGACGCCGCGCGTCCGAGCCCGTTGCAATGCAGAGGATGTCCCATCCGATTGTCTTTCCACTTTCGAGCAGCACCCTTCTTTCCGGTAGGCCGAGGTCGAGCACCCGATCCCCCAGCTCGAGTTCGATCCTCAGCTGGCGGTACTGCTGGGCAGGGCGCAGGGGCAGCCGGTCGCGCGCCACCGAGCCCGCCAGGTAGTCCTTGCTCAAGTGCGGACGCTCGTACGGCGCGTCAGGCTCAGCGCCGACCAGCGTGATTCCGCCCTCGAAACCCGCGTCGCGAAGTCCTGCCGCCACAGCGTCGCCCGCCGGCCCGGCGCCGACGATTACTCCTTCCGTTCGAGCTCCCGCAGCGTGCGCAGCGACCAGATCAGATACCCGCCCAGCAGCGCGACCGCGAACGCGTAGGCGATGACGAGATATGTCACGGCGCCGCCCCGGGTTGAGGCGCCGCGACAAGCTTCGTGGGTTCGGCGATCGCCTGCCTGGCGTCGATCAGTGTCTCGATCCGATACCGGATCGCGATCAGGGTCGCGGCAAGGACGAGCGTGCACCCGAGCGTGAAGAGAAACGTGGCGAGCATCTCAGCCGGAAGCGCGTCGTTGACCACGATCGGGCCGGGGTGCTGGGTGCGCCACCACGTCACGCTGAAGTGCACCACCGGCACGTCGACGAAGCCGAAGATGCCGACGATTGCGGCGATTCGCGCGGCCTGGCGGCCAGGCTCGGCGAGCCGCCGGACCAACAGGTAGCCCGCGTAGATGATCCACAGGACGAGGGTGGACGTGAGGCGCGCGTCCCAGGTCCAGTACACGCCCCAGATGGGCTTCGCCCACAGCATTCCCATGACGAGCGTGACGCTTGTGAACACAACGCCGACAAGCGCGCCCGCACGTGCGAATCGGTCCGCCGCGGGGCTCTCGTTACGCAGATAGATGATGCCGCCAACGAGCACCACCGCAAAACATCCGTATGCCGCGACCGCCGAGCTCACGTGCAGGTAGAAGATCCGCTGCACCGGACCCTGCAGGGCGTCGGTCGGCGCATAGAGAAAGATGGCGCCCGCCGCGAGCAACATCAAGGCAACGGCCACGGCCGCCGCCCCCTCGTACCTATTCATCCAGCACGAAGCGCGCGGCCAGGGAGGTCAGCACGATAAAAAGTATGTCGAAGTCCAGGAGGAGGCCGATCGCCTGCTGGTAGTTCCCCGGCAGCCCCATGGCGGACTGCACCGCCACACCGCCCGCGATGACGAAAGGAATCCACAACGGGAGCGTGAGCAGGGGCAGCAACAGCTCGCGCGCGCGAACGCGCGCCACGATCGCGGCGAACAGGACTCCCAGCGCCGCCATGCCGACGGTCGCGAGCAGAACCGCGGCGACCACGTCACCTGAAAACGGCGTGCCGAACAGGATCGACAGCGCAGGCAGCAGGACCGCCTCGCACATCACGAGCAGCGCCCCCGCTGCCAGCGCCTTGCCCGCGAAGATCGCGACCGGCGACGCGGGCGTCATGAGCATCGCCTCGAGCGATGCCTGCTCGCGCTCGGCGGCGAACGTGCGGCCGAATGCGACCAGTCCCGCGAACACCAGCGCAAGCCAGAGGATCCCGGGCGCGATGGTCGATGCGTTGCGCGAGTCGATCTGAAACCCGAAGTTGCCGATGAGCAGGGCCAGGATGATGAACTGGGCGAGGGCGGGCACGAGCTCTCGCGTGCGCCACTCGGCACGCAGATCTTTGCGCGCCACGGCGAGCACGACGCGGAGCGGGTTCATCGCACCACGCGAAGACGCGTCGCGGTGCCCACCGAACGTCCACGGCGCAAGACGAGCGTCCGCTGGCACAGCCTGTTCGCGAGCGCGTGGTCGTGCGTCGCCAGGACCACAGTCTTGTCTTTCATGACGCGCATCAGAAGGTCGGCTGCGTCGGAACCGAGGCTGGCGTCCGGTTCGTCGAGGATCAAGAGGCGCGGTTCGTGGAGGATGGCCCGCGCGATCGCCAGGCGCTGCTGCATGCCACGCGAAAGCTGATCGCTACGCCGGTACGCGACCGATGTCAAGCCGACTTCATCGAGCACCTGCTCGACTCGCGACCGGCTGACGTCCTGCAGGTCGCAGAAGAACTGGAGGTTCTCTGCCGCGGACAGCGCCGGGTACAGGCCGGGCGCATGAGCCACGTAACCGAGATAGTGGCGAAGGCGGCGACGCTCGCGAAACGCGTCGAGCCCGGCGATCTGCAGCCTGCCTGCGGTCGGCCGCAGGGCGGTGGCAAGGATCCGCAGGAGCGTCGTCTTCCCGGCGCCGTTGTCGCCGAGCACAGCAATGTGCTCGCCTGCATCCACAACCAGGTCTACGCCCTCGAGCGCCAGCTCATTGCCGAAACGATGGGCGAGCCCGTTGCCGACGATGATGCTCACGGCTGGTCCGGAGGGGTCTTGATCAGCGGCCAGAGCACGAAGGGACCGGCCAGGAACAGGAGCAGCGTCGCGACTATGATCGCCATCGCTACGCTGGCAGAGTAACCGGGATCCGGCGCCTTGCCAACTCCACAGCCGCGCTCCTCTCCCCGAGATTGCCCAGCACGACGCCCATGATGATCACTGTGCCCCCCGCCCAGATGAAGATCACGAGCGGGTTCACGAACACCCTGAACGTCGCCGAGCCGTCCAGATTCGTCCCCGCGAGCACGACGTAGACGTCGGCGGTGGGAGTCGTCGAGATGGCGACGTGGGTCACGGCCTGCCCGCCGAGTCCGGCGTAGGTGGCGCGGGACGGTTCAAGGGTCTGGTCCCCCAAGCGCATGCCGGCCACGAGCTCGGTGTGGTCGGCAAGCTGCCTTTGCTCGGAACCGGCGAAGGTGAGGGTGTAGCCGGCCACCGTCACCGACTCGCCCGGCTGAAGACTCACGTCCTTTTCCTGCTGGCCGAAGTGCGAAGCCGCGAAACCGATTACGGCCACAACCAAGCCCAGGTGCGCCAGGTACGCGCCGTAGCGGCGGCGCTTACGCAGGATTGAGCGCGGTTTCCTCACCGCCGCTCTTGCGTACTCGGTCAGGGCGGTCGTGGCTGCGGCGGCAGCCAGCGGGAACGCGACCAGGGCAGGCGCCGCACGCACACCGACGATCAAAAGGAAGACCAGAGCGAGGGCCCCGGCGGCGACAGGCCAACGCAGCGCGCGAACGGTGGCGCGGCCGGCATGACGCCAGGGGAGCAGTGGGCCGACGGCGAGGAGAGCAAGGATTGCCGCGAGCAGCGG
>Ga0070707_100004992_pt1 | contig 12429 bp, 9 predicted proteins | sample KBSK5502metaG_FD_65468 | JGI IMG/M metagenome (GOLD analysis project Ga0070707, IMG submission 65468) | Corn, switchgrass and miscanthus rhizosphere microbial communities from Kellogg Biological Station, Michigan, USA - KBS K5-50-2 metaG | ecosystem: Host-associated > Plants > Roots >... | reverse complement strand
TTCTCGACACCGGCCTGCGGGTCCTCTTCTGCGGGATCAATCCCGGACGGGTCTCCGCTGCGGCCGGGGCGCACTTCGCGAATCCAAGGAATGACTTCTGGCGCTTGCTCCACGCGGCCGGTTTCACGCAGCGTCTGTACGAGCCGCACGAGCAGCACGATGTGCTTGCCGACGGGATCGGTCTCACCAACGCGGCCTACCGGACCACGCCTGGATCCGGGGATCTCCGGCGCGGAGACTTTGCGGACTCCGCGACCCGCCTCGAGCAGCTCGCACGCGAGTTGCGTCCGGCGTGGATCGCCTTCGTCGGCAAGGAGGCGTACCGCGGCGCATTCGGCGCGCGTGCCGACCTCGGGGAGCAGGAACGCAGGCTCGGCCACACGCGTGTGTTCGTCCTGCCGTCGACGTCACCGGCGAACGCAGCCGTTCCGTGGGAGGTCCGCCTGCGCTGGTTCCGCGAGCTCGCGCGCCTCAGCAAGCCAGTCGCCTGTCCCGGCGTACGCGCACTCGTCGTCGACGCGGACGACCGCGTGCTCCTGTTCCGTTATCCGGCGCGACACGACCCAGGCGCGTGGGTGTGCCCCGGCGGCGCAGTGGAGGCGGGCGAGACAGAGCAGGAGGCGCGAGAACGCGGGCTACGCGAGGAGTTGCATCTCGAGGATGTGGACGTCGGCACCTGGATCTGGACGCGTCGGCACATCTGGGCCTGGGCAGGCGCGGTCTACGAAACGCATGAGCGGATCGCGCTCGTACGCGTCGATCCCGCCGAAGTCCGCCCGGACCCGAGCGACTCGCTCTCCTTCGGCGGCGTCGAGCAGGGCTTCGAGCAGCGCTGGTGGTCGGTGGAAGAGCTCGAGGCGACCGACGACAAGCTGTCACCGCGCCGTCTACGGGGATTGCTCAGGGATCTCCTCGATCGCGGTCCGCCGCCGGAGCCGTTCGACGTGGGCGTCTGAGGAAAGGCCGCCGCCGTACCAATCAGCGCGAAAGCGAAGCCTTCGCGCTGCCCGTCAACCGCGCCACCGATTCGTTATCGGTGTTCTTCGATCTCGGCCGAAAGCCTTGGGGCGCAGCTTCACTCCCGGAGGCGCCTGGCGCCGTTTGTACTCGGCACGGTCGATCATTGCCACGGCTCGCTCGACGACGTCTGCGTCGAAGCCGTCCTCCGAGAGCTCCTCCAGCGTGCGATCGTGCTCGACGTACTCCTCGAGCACCTTGTCCAGCTCGGGATACGGCGGCAGCGAGTCCTCGTCTAGCTGGTTGTCGCGCAGCTCGGCGCTCGGCGCGCGGTCGATGATGCTCTGCGGGATCAGGTCACTCCCGGCACGCTCGTTCAGGTAGCGCGCGAGCCGGAACACGTCCGTCTTGTACACGTCCTTCAGCAGGGCGAAGCCGCCGGCCATGTCGCCGTACAACGTCGCGTAGCCGACCGACAGCTCCGACTTGTTTCCTGTCGCGACGACGAGCCAGCCGAACTTGTTCGACAGAGCCATCAGCAGCACGCCGCGCGCGCGTGCCTGGATGTTCTCCTCGGTCAGGTCGGGCTCGCGCCCCGCGAACGGGTCGGCGAGCGTGCGCTCGAACGCCTCCACGATCGAAGCGATCGGAAGCTCCAGAAAAGGACAGTCGAGATTCTCGGCGAGCCGCCTCGCGTCGGTGCGTGTTGCCTCTGACGAGTACCGGGACGGCATCGAGACGCAATGCACCCGCTCCGCGCCGAGCGCTTGGGCCGCAAGTGCCGCCGTCACCGCGGAGTCGATGCCGCCGCTCACGCCGACGACGACTCCCTTGCGGAAGCCGTTCTTGTCGACGTAGTCGCGAAGTCCGAGCTCGAGCGCGAGGCGCATCTGCTCGAGGTCGCCCGCAAAAGGGACGACCTCGGCCTTTGCGCGAGTGCCGTCCGCAGGCGGCTTCTCCGTTCCGACGTGCACCACGGCGACCGGCGGCGGCGTCTCCCGCTCGCGTGCGAGAGCCCGCCGGCGCAAGTCACGCAGGCGGCGGCCGACGACCTCCTTCGGGTCGAGGTCGACGACGAGCAAGGTCTCCTCGAAGCCCGGCGCGCGTGCGAGCACCGTTCCCTCGTCGTCGATTACACAGGAGTGGCCGTCGAAGATCAGCTCGTCCTGCCCGCCCACCGCGTTGCAGAAGGCGACGAAGCACGAGTTGTCTCGCGCGCGCGTGACGAACATCTCCTCGCGCTCGCGCTCCTTGCCGACGTGGTACGGCGACGCGGAGATGTTTGCGAGCAACTCGGCGCCCGCGAGAGCGAGCTCGGTCGCAGGCGGACCCGGCTGCCACATGTCCTCGCAGATGGTCGGGCCGATCAAAGTCTTGCCGAGCTCGAGCAGGATCAGGTCGCGTCCGGTCGCGAAGTAGCGGTCCTCGTCGAAGACGCCGTAGTTCGGGAGGAAACGCTTCCGGTAGATCGCCCTCACCTCGCCCGCCGCGCAGACGGCGCACGCGTTGTAGAGGTCGCGGTCGAAGTGCGGCGTCCCGACGAGCGCAGCGATCCCGCGGCACGAGCGCGCGATCTCCTCGAGCGTGCGCTCCGCGGCACGGATGAAGCCGGGACGGAGCAGCAGGTCCTCCGGCGGGTAGCCGGTGACGATCAGCTCGGGGAACACGACGACGTCGACGCTCTGGTCCTTCGCGTCGTCGATCCGCGCGAGGATCCGCCCGGCGTTCCCGTTCAGGTCGCCGACGACGGAGTCGATCTGCGCGAGCGCGAGCCTCATGGCCCCAAGTTTACGCCTAAGGGGCGAAAACCGGCGGGCCGGCTAGCCGTGGCGCCCGAACTGCAGCACGAAGATCCAGACATTGCCGGTGCCGAAGATCGACCGCGAATACACGAGGCCGACCCCCACGTCGCGCCACCCGCCGGCAAGCAAGTTGGCTCGGTGCGGCGGAGAACGGAGCCACGCAGCGATGGCCTGGTCGGGCGTCCCCAGGCCGCCCGAGCCCCAGTACAGGTTCTCGCCGATCCGGACGTGGCCGCGGAAGTAGCCGGTCTGTTGGAACGTGCGTGTGAACGGAGCACCGCAGGGCGTGTGTGAGAACGACTGGCAACCGCGTATGTCCTCGGCCTTCAGCAGCGCAGACCGGTCGAGAGTACGCGAGCGGTGCAATGCGCGAAGTCCGTGTTGAGCGCGCGTTGCGTTCGCGAGATTGACCACAGCCGCAGCCTGCGGCGCGGCAGAGGTGGTCGCAGCGTCTGCGGAACCCGCCGTCGCTCCCTGAGCGAACGCGGCGACGAGTGCGACGAACGTGAGCCCCCCGGTTCTCATCGAGCGTTACCGGCATTGATCCCTCAACGGGCGACTTTTCTATCGTCCTGCCGCGAATCTTTACATTGGGGTTTCGAAATCCGGTCGATGTTGTACGTGAACAGGAAATTCCTGCTCGTTGGCGTCAAAGCACTCGGCTGATCTCGTCGAGCACCTCTGGATTCTCCAGTGCCGAGAGATCGCCGGGATCGGCTCCGATTGCACGTGCACGCACGGCGCGACGGACGATCTTCGCGCTTCGCGTCTTCGGCAGCGCGGAGACGAACACGACCCGATCGGGCTTGAACGCTTTGCCGAGCTCATCCGTGACCGCGACGCCGACCTCGTCGGCGAGCTGATCGCTCACGTCGATGCCCGGCTTCGGCACGCAGAAGATCAACGCCACCTCGCCTTTGACGTCGTGCGGCACGCCGATCGCTGCCGCTTCTGCCACGGACGGATGCGACACGGCCGCGCTCTCGAGCTCGGCTGGGCCGATCCGTTTCCCTGCGATGTTGAGCGTGTCGTCGCTGCGTCCGTGCAGGAACCAGTAGCCGTCCTTGTCTACAGAGGCCCAGTCGCCGTGCGTCCACACGCCCGGGAAGCGGCGCCAGTATGACTCCAGGTAACGCTCGGCGTTGCCCCAGATGCCGCGCGTCATGCCCGGCCACGGTCGCCGGCAGACGAGCTCGCCGACCTCGCCCCGCACGGAGCTCCCGTCGGGGCCGAGCACGTCCATGTCCTGACCGAGCGCGGGGAAGCCGAGCGCGACCGGCTTGACCGGCTCGGTGATGCACGTCGAAAGGAAGCAGGCGCCGACCTCGGTGCCCCCCGAGATGTTGACGATCGGCGCCCGACCGCCGCCGACCTTCTCGAACAGCCACAGGTACGGATCGCGGTTCCAAGGCTCGCCGGTGGTCGTCATGGTCCGCAACGACGAGAGGTCGGTGGTCGGATCCCCTTTCGGAATCAGCGCGCGCACGAGTGTCGGCGAGATGCCGAGCATTGTCACGCGCTCGGACTCGACGAGCTTCCACAACCGGTCGTCGGGAAAGTCTGGCGCGCCTTCGGTGTAGATGACGGTCGCGCCGACCGCGCCGCAACCGACGACGGTCCACGGCCCCATGATCCAGCCCATGTCGGTCGCGAAATGAACGCGGTCGCCGGGATGGACGTCCGACTGATACGCCGTCTCTCGCGCGATCGAGACGAGGAATCCACCTTGCACGTGTAACGCGCCCTTCGGCCGGCCCGTCGTGCCGGAGGTGTATGCGAGCAGGTACGGATGCTCCGAGTCGACCTGTGCCGACTCGAGATCGCCGCTCGCTCCATCCACGAGCTCGTCCCAGAACCGGTCGCGGTCGATGACCATCGGCACGTCGTCGTCCCCGAGCCGCCGCCACACGACCGTGTGCGTCACGGTCGGCGCGCGTTCGAGCGCCTCGTCCGCGATCGTCTTCATCGGTACGACCTGACCGCGGCGCAGCGAGCCGTCCGCGGTGATCAGGGCCTTCGCCTTTGCGTCGGCGAGCCGCGCCGAGATCGCAGGCGGGGCGAAGCCGGAAAAGATCGGCACCTGCACGGCCCCGAGGTGCGCGATCGCGTGGGATGCGATCGCGACCTGCGGCGACATCGGCAGGAAGATCCCGACGGCATCGCCGGGCCCGATCCCCAGCGACGCGAGCCCCTCGGCGAGCCGTCGTACCTCGTCGGAGAGCTCGCGCCACGTCAACGCGGTGCGCGTCCCGTCCTCGGCCTGCCAGACCGCGGCCTCGTCGCCGCCGCGTTCGTCGACCCAGCGGTGGACGCAGCTCTGCGCCAGGTTGAGTTTCCCGCCGACGAACCACGTCGCCCACTCGATCCCGCGCGACGTGTCGAGCACGCGATTCCACGGCTGCGAGAACGCGAGGCCCAGATCGGCGATCACCTCCGGCCAGAAACGCTCGGGTTCCTCCACCGAGATGGCGTGGAGCTCCTCGTACTTCTGGGCCCCAAGCCGGCGCATCAGCCGGGCGATGTTCGCCCGTTCGCGGAGCTCGTCGGTCGGACTCCAGACGAAATCGCTCACGTGGGCAAGGCTATGTGAGGGCCGCGGGGCAAAGCCCCGCTCCGGTGGCCAGTGTGCCCTTCCCCGCCCCGAGCCGCGACTGGCCGGCGCGGCGGGGGCCGCGCGCCCCCACGGCATGTCCGCGTCCCTTGATGCAGATTCGTGAACGGACGGAACCTCGGTTTCCCGTCCGTCCGAAGGCCATCTGGATTTTGACGTCCTCGGCTAGCGGTCACTAACCTAGTGAGGACTAACTTCTCTGGGAAAGGACTCTATGAAGGCACGCCTTTTCGCCGCCGAGAACCGCAAGTGGTGGACGCTCGTCGCGGTCTCGTTCGGCCTCTTCATGATCATGCTGGACAACACGGTGGTCAACGTGGCGCTGCCGTCGATCCGCAAAGACCTCGGCATCAGCATCTCCGAGCTCGAGTGGGTGGTGAACGCCTATGCGCTGACCTTCGGCGTTCTCCTGCTCAGCGGAGGCAAGCTGGCCGACCTGCTCGGGCGCCGAGCCATCTTCATCGCAGGCCTCGTGGTCTTCACGGGTGCCTCGCTCTGGTGCGGGCTCGCCGGCGGTGCGGCCTCGCTGATCGCGGCGCGAACCGTGCAGGGTGTCGGCGCCGCGCTGATGAACCCCGCGACGCTCTCGATCATCACGGCGACCTTCCCGCCACGTCAGCGCGGGACGGCGATCGGGATCTGGGCCGGCGTTTCCGCGCTCGCGCTCGCGATCGGCCCGTTGGTCGGCGGTCTGCTCACGCAGAAGATCAACTGGAGCTGGATCTTCTTCATCAACATCCCCGTCGGCGTCGTCGGCGTACTTGCAGCGCGGATCTTCATCGACGAGTCGAAGGACACCTCGCACGAGCAGCGACTCGACCTTCCCGGGCTCCTGAGCTCGGCGATCGGCCTCTTCGCGCTGACGTACGGGCTCATCCAGACGAACGACCACGCGTGGGGCTCGGCGCGAGTCCTGTCGCTCTTCGCAGTTGCGGCGGTCGCGCTCGCGGTCTTCGTGATCCTCGAACTGCGCCAGCGACTCCCGATGCTCGACCTGTCGCTCTTCCGCAACCCGACCTTCGCCGGAGCGAACGCCGCGATGCTGCTCGTGGGCCTCGCGATGTTCGGGATCTTCTTCTACAACTCGCTCTTCCTGCAGAACATCCTCGGTTACGGCGCGATCAAGACGGGCGCAACGTTCCTGCCGATGACCGTGCTCATCATCCTTGTCGCTCCGGCCGCGGGAAAGATCTCGGACCGCGTCGGACCACGCTGGCTGATGGGTGCCGGGATGACGCTCCTCACCGCCGCGCTCCTGCTCTTCGGGACTCTCGACGCGAACTCGTCGTTCTGGAACATCCTCCCGGGGCTCCTCGTCGGAGGGTTCGGGATGGCGATCACGATGGCGCCGACCACCGCCGCCGCGATGGGATCGGTCGCCGTCGACAAGGCGGGAGTCGGATCCGCGGTGATCAACAGCATGCGGCAGGTAGGCGGCTCGCTCGGCATCGCGATCATGGGCGCGCTCGTCGCGACGGAAGTGAGCGTGAAGCCGTTCGACCCGCGGTACCCCGCGCAGTTCGTCGACGGGTACCGCCGCGCCGTCCACGTCGGGGCGATCTTCCTCCTCGCCGGTGCGGTCGTCTCGGTTCTGACCGTTCGCAAGCTGCGCCATCCCGAGCCACAGCGTGCTCCGGAAGCGGCGATCGGCGCATGACCGCCGTCGCGTCAACGTCCACACGCCTGCCGGCGGCCGAGCGCCGGCAGGCGCTCGTCGACACTGCGCTGCGCGTGTTCGCAGAAGGGTCCTATCGCGGCACGACCACCGCGGAGATCGCGCAGGCCGCCGGTGTGAGCGAGCCGATCCTGTACCGCCACTTCGCGTCGAAGCGCGAGCTCTACCTCGCATGCATCGACGAGGCGTGGAGACGGCTCCGGACGCTGTGGGAGCAAGCGATCGCGTCCGAGCCCGATCCGCACAACTGGATCCCGATCATTGCCAAGTCGTACGTGTGCCTGCGCGACACGAACCAGATCGTCGTCTCGGACCTCTGGATGCAGGCCGTCGTCGAAGCCGGCGACGACGAAGAGGTGCGCAAGTTCCTGAAGCGCCACATGCGCGAAGTCCATGCGTACATCGCAGACGTGATGCGGAAGACGCAAGAGGCGGGAGTCGTGAATCCCAACCGCAACGCAGAAGCAGAAGCGTGGATCTCGTTGGCAGGGGGCCTACTGGGAACAATCGGCCGCCGCGTGGGCCTCCTGAAAGAGAGCGATTTCGCCGCAATCAGAGATTCGCGGCGAGAGTGGATGACAGGCACGAAGCCCTAGCAAGCCAATCTCGAGCAATCGGACGAGCGGAAGCCAAACGCTTCCGCTCGTCACGACCGGCCAAGGCTAACCCCACTGCTGTGGCGTAGGCTCAGGCCCCGCCGCGCCCGCCCAAGCCAGCTCCGAGCAATCGGACGAGCGGAAGCCAAACGCTTCCGCTCGTCACGACCGGCCGCTCGGTCGACCGCACTGCTCTGCCCGGTGCGCAGGCCCCCGCCGCGCCGGGCAAGCCGCCGCGACGGCGAGACCCCGCTCTCGCCGTCGCTCACCAAACGCAGCCCTTGAGAAAGGGACACCGGGCGCGACTCCCGTCGCGCCCGGATCAGTCGGGGGCGGAACCGAAAGGTTCAGCCCCCGAAAGAGGAAGACCCCCGGCTGCGGCTCCGGGGGTCGATTCCTTTCAGGCCGCTCCACCTCTCTTGGGCGGCTCCCTCGGGACTTGGCTCTGCGGCCCAGCCACGCCCTCGGGGATCCCACCTGATGAAGCGCCTCCTGCAGCCGACCCTGGCGTCTGGCTCGGTTGCAAGATGGCCTCACTGTACGAACGCAGGGCGGGCCTGTCAAGTAGCTCGGTCAAGTGATTTTGGTATAGGCTTGGTTGACCGGAAAAGCCAGGGAACATGCCCTTTCTGGGGGATGTCCCAAGAGGGTACTTGCGATTTTGTGAAGCGTGCCGTCTACTACGCCGCACATGCCTGAATCGACCGCTACGAACCAGCGCGCAACCGCCGCCCAGGCGGGGCTCCGGCTGGGCGAGCGATTGCGGCAGCTGCGGGTTGCGGCGGGGATGACGCAGACCGAGCTCGCCGGCGAGCGCTTTTCCAAGGAGTACGTCAGCCAGATCGAGCGCGGGAAGACGCGGCCCACACCGGAGACGGTCGAGTGGCTCGCGGGACGGCTCGGCGTCGATGCGGGCTTCCTCGCGAACGGCGTCTCGGCCGACGAGCGGGGACGTGTCGACGCGGCGCTCGCCCGGGCGGAGGCACTGCTCGAGGCGCGACGGAATCCTGAAGCGATCGAGGAGTTCGCGAACCTCCGCTCGGCGGTCTTCGGCACGGGGCTTCCGGAGCTCGAGGTGCGGGCGCTCTCGGGTGAAGCGACGGTGCGAATGCGTGAAGGCGAGGTGCGCGAATCGCTCGAGCTCCTCGAGCGCGCTCGGCAACTGGCCGAGGGCCCGGAGTTCTCCGACCTGGAGCGCGCGGATGTCCTCTTCCGTCTCGGCGTGGCCCGCTACAAGCTCTCGAGCGTCCAGACAGCGATCAACATCTTCGACGAGTCGCTGAAACTCGCGGAGCAGACGGGCCTCCCGTCCGATCAGCTCCGTTCGAACATCCTTGCGTGGCGCTCGCGGTGCTACCGGCGCCGGCGCGACCTCGAGGCGGCGCGCGAGGACGTCGAGCGCGCGCTCGAGCTCGCGGAAGGGCTGAACGATCGGCGCACGACGGCCGACATCTTCTTCCAGGCGTCGATCATCGCCGACCGCGAAGGACACTGGGTGCTCGCGCGGTCGTACGCAGAGCGCGCGAAGGCGATCTACGAGGAGCTCTCCGACCGGCGCAACCTCGGCCGGTTGATGAACAACCTCGGCGGCCTCAACTTCCTCCTCGGTCATCCCGACGAGGCCGTCGCGTTCCTCAAGGACGCGTTCCGCATCGCGCTCGAGATCGGCAACGACGAGGGCGCGGCGCACGCCGTCAGCTCGCTCGCGCAGGTGCACCTCCGCACGGGTGACGTCGAACGCGCGGAGGAACAGGCGCGCCATGCCCTGGAGTTGCTCGGTGACCGGGTCGATTTCCTCGACGAGATCGGCAATGCGCAGCTCGTCCTCGGCCGCGCGCTGATGGAGCGGAATCGGCTCGACGAGGCCGAAGCCGCGTTCGCCGCCGCCGAGCAGGCATACGACCAGCTTTCATCCGGGAGCCATCGCGCGTCTGCGTGGGTCGCCCAGGGCGATCTCGCGACTCGGCGTGGAGATGACACCCTCGCAGCTCGTCTGTACCGGAACGCCGCGGAGGCGCTCCAGGACGTCCGCTTCTAGTCAGAAAGGGGGTGACCGCGTGACCAAAGCCCGCCTTTTCCATCTCGCAGTGGTCGGCTGTCTGATCGCGTTCGTGCTGATCTCGGCGTTGGCGATGCTGCCGGACGGCATGTACGACGGCGCTGACTAGAGTGGCTGCGTGCGTGTTTCGCTCGCCGCTCTGGCGTTCCTAGCACTTTGCGTCGCGTGCGGCTCGCAGCCGAACACGTTGGATCGCCTCTGGCACGGGTCGGGACAGGCCGTCGCGCTGACGCCCGGAACATCCGACTATGGGCCCGGCGACGTCCGCTTCTCCTTCCTCGTGATCACCGATCGCGGCCGTCCAGTCATGCGTCCCACCGCGGACGTCTGGATCGCGCGCTCGCGCGACTCGCTGCCGTTCGCACGGGCGACCGCGCGGCTCGAGCGGGTCGGCGTTCCGGGCGGTTCGACTGCGCATGTGCCGTCGGTCTATGTCGTACAGTTCCGCGTTCGAAAGCCGGGACGCTACTGGGTGCTCGCGCGCCCGGTCGGGGGGGACGTTCGGATCGGTGGCATTCACGATGTCGAAGTGAAGACGCGCTCGGCGACGCCTTCGGTCGGGTCTCGTGCATACCCGTCTCGGACGCCCACGCTCGCTACCGCGCCAATCCGTCGGCTCACGACGCGGGTGCCGCCTGACCGCGGCCTGCTCCACTACTCGGTTGCGCAATCGCTGGCGGTCCACGCACCGTTCGTCCTCGTCTTCGCGACGCCGCGGTTCTGCGTGAGCCGAGAATGCGGGCCGATCGTCGACGTGGCCGACAGCGTGCGCCGTCGGCTCGCCGGTGGCGGCATCCGCTTCATCCACGTCGAGATCTACAAGGACAACGACCCCGCGAAAGGCGGCAACCAGTGGGTGCGCCAATGGCATCTGCCCACGGAACCGTGGGTCTTCCTCGTCGGCCGCGACGGCCGCATCAAGGCGAAATTCGAGGGCGCCGTTTCCCGTTCAGAGCTCGAGCAAGCCGTGCGGCGGGTCCTCGCGCCAGGGACGACCTGAGGGTTTCCCTCGAAGGGAACGGGGAACCGATCGTGACGAGGCGGGACCGGCTCAGGTCTGTTGGCCTCGCGGCGTGTCGTGTGGCCCGTGCATCCGGACCCCGCGCGTGCAAAGGTGGAGGCTGGTGGCGTCCGTCGACCCCCAGCCCGACAGCTTCTCCAGCGTCCGCCAGGTCGCGGGTCAGCTCGGCGTTCACCCCGAGACGATCCGCCGTCTGATCCACGACGGTCGCTTGGACGCCGTTCGCGTCGGCCGCGTGCTGCGCGTCCACAAGAAGGCCGTGGACAGGTTCCTCGCCCGCCAGTGCATCAAGCCTGCGCGCGACTGACGGGCGAAAGGTCGACGAAGTCTCACGGCCTTGCGCCGGAGCGCGCCGAGGAGCTCGCGGGCGTAGAACTCGGCGCTTGTTCAGCCTGCTTCCCGTATGGGATAATCGGAGCCACTTCAAAAAGGGAAGTTTTGGGAGGGAGCAATGGCTGAAAACGGTTACTCGAAACCGGTTCTCGTCACGACGGATTGGCTTGCCGAGCGCTTGAACGGCGACGGCGTCGTCATTGCGGAAGTGGACGAGAACCCCGACCTCTACGACGAGGGTCACATCCCGGGCGCTGTCAAGCTGCACTGGCGCGACGACCTGCAGGATCCGGTGGAGCGCGACCTCGTCGAGAAGGATGTGTTCGAGCAGCTAATCGGGTCGCGTGGAATCGGCAACGATACGACGATCGTCGTCTACGGCGACAAGAACAACTGGTTTGCCGCGTACGCGTACTGGTACCTCAAGATCTATGGGCACGGGGACGTTCGGATCCTCGACGGCGGGCGCCAGAAGTGGATCGACGAAGGACGCGATCTGACGAAGGACGCGCCGCAGATTTCACCCGCGAGCTACTCGGCGCGGGACCGCGACGAGTCGATCCGCGCCTACCGCGACGCGGTGCGGGAGACGATCGGCGCCGGCGGCAAGGCGCTCGTCGACGTGCGCAGTCCGCAGGAGTTCGTCGGCGACCTGATTGCGCCGCCGGGCTACGAGCAGGAAGGCGCGCAGCGCGGAGGGCATATTCCGACCGCCGCGTCGATTCCGTGGGCGCAGGCCGTGCGTGACGACGGCACGTTCAAGTCGGCCGACGAGCTGAGGTCGCTCTACGAGGGGAAGGGAGTGACCGCGGACAAAGCGGTTACCGCCTATTGCCGCATCGGCGAACGGAGCGCGCATACGTGGTTCGTGCTCCGCGAGCTGCTCGGTTACCAGGACGTGCGCAACTACGACGGCTCGTGGACCGAGTGGGGCAACCTCGTCGACGTCCCGATCGAGAAGGGCGCCTAGCGCCCTTCTCGATCGGCTCGTAGGCACGCACGGACGCGGCAGGAGCGCGGTCCTGCCGCGTCCGCGATTGCCCGTGGGCATGCGGCGCTTGTTTCCGGCCGCGCGGGCACGGGCGCTAAAGCGGCCGCGCCCGCGTCAGTCCGCCTCCAGCTAACGCCGCTTCGCGCGGGTTAGCCTCCGGCCTTGACGTCGCAGGTGCTCGGCGCGGGCGATCCCCGGAACTGAGGGCTACGCACCAAGTCGTTCGATCAGGACGTGGGGGATCCGTGCGCGAGGGCTGAGTCGCAGCAACGCACGCACGACCTCGGCGCAGTCCTCGGGCTGGATCATCTGGTCGGACGGCATCCCGGTCCAGGCTGCCATCGGCGTGTCGACGAAACCCGGGCAGATCGCGGTCGCCCGAAC
>Ga0070707_100004990_pt1 | contig 12431 bp, 10 predicted proteins | sample KBSK5502metaG_FD_65468 | JGI IMG/M metagenome (GOLD analysis project Ga0070707, IMG submission 65468) | Corn, switchgrass and miscanthus rhizosphere microbial communities from Kellogg Biological Station, Michigan, USA - KBS K5-50-2 metaG | ecosystem: Host-associated > Plants > Roots >... | reverse complement strand
TGGCGCCAGGTAGCCGTGCGTCTTGCGCAGGTCGGCGACGAGCGCGCGCGTCTGGCCCGTCCTGCGGCGTTCCGGGCGCTGCTTCGGCACCCGGCGACCCTCAGCCGATCTTTGATGCGAGTTCTGGTAGGGGCCCGGCCATTCCTCGGCGGATGAGGGTGCCGATTCGGCAACCCATCGTCTCACGCGAGGTGATGAGTCCCGTGATTGATCCGGATCGGAAGTCGTGGCGGTCCGACTGCTGGATCGGGAGCGTGGTAGTCAGGAAACCGCTTCGCACGAAGAGGATGCCAACTTCGAGGAATCTGCCAGAAACGGATTAGGAAGTCCCTACGCGCGTGCTTGCTGCCAGGCTGGACGCGGAAGGCGCGTTGGGAAGAGTGCGAACCCTAGCCCAGATTTTTCTTCTGACCGAATCAAGGGAGGGTCCCATGGAACGTTCCAACCCGCGACCCCTCGTCACCGTGATCACGCCGACTCACAATCGCGCCCGCCTGCTACGGCAAGCACTGGACTCGATCTATGGACAGGAGGGCATCGGTGAGCAGTTCGACCTCGAGGTGATCGTCGTGGACGAGGCCTCCACCGATGAGACTCCCGATATTGTGAAGGGGTGTCCGGCGGTTAAGTACATCCGGCTGGAGCAAAGTGGTGGAGCCTCGATCGGGCGCAACGTAGGTCTAAAGGCCGCCACGGGAAATCATGTGTGCTTCTTGGATGACGATGATGTCTGGCTGTCGTGGAAGCTCAAAGGGCAGGTCCAGGTGCTGGAGACGGAGCCCGAGGTAGGTCTCGTGTACGGGCAACACATCGCCCGGTTCGGCGACGACGTGTTGCTCTGGCCTGATCCCGAGGCGGCGCCCTCGGGGTGGGTGGTGCGCAAGCTGCTCCTGCGGGGGGCCGTGAACACCTGCAACGTGCTGATGCGGCGAAGCGCGGTCGACCAGGCCGGGCCCTTCGACGAGAGACTCCAGTACTGGGAAGACCTGGACATGTGGTTCCGCCTGGCTCTCCACTGCCAGTTCAGGTTCGTGCCCGGGCCGGTCGCGATCTATCAGCCGGCCCCTGCAAGTCTCGGCTACGTTCTGAGCGGCGAGTCCGAGCGTGATCTCCGAGGTATCGTCGAGCGGATCCTCGCGCGGTTGGAAGAGAAAGAGGGGCTCGATCCCGGCTTTGCCGTGAAGGCGAGGGCCCGGGTCATCTCGCGGGTGGCGGGGCAGTTGAGGGCGCTCGGGCAGGCCGAGGGGCTGCGCGCTTTGTTGTTGCGTGCGCTGCGTGAATCGTCGGATGTGCTCCACACGTCCGAAGCGCGCGATCTGGTCGCGGAGGAGGCGCGGCGCCAGGCGCTCTCCAGGGCGCCGCTCACAGCGGCAGGGGATCTGTGCGCCGAGCTGAAGCGCGCGATCGGTGCTGGCGGGTTCAGGAGGTGGCTGGTGACGCGCCGGCTGCAGGCGGAGGTATGGCGCCAGGTAGCCGTGCGTCTTGCGCAGGTCGGCGACGAGCGCGCGCGTCTGGCCCGTCCTGCGGCGTTCCGGGCGCTGCTTCGGCACCCGGCGACCCTCGGCCGATCCTTGGCGCGAGTCCTGGTGGGCTCCGTCCCATTCTTGGGCTGATGAGGATCGCGGTCTAGGGGGCAGACAAGGCTCACTCTGAGCTGGCCCGGTTTGGTGGCCCACCAAGGTGGGCCAGGGGAACCGGCAAGCTGGTTCGGCGCCGCTCTCTCGGCTGAGAGATCTTTTCTGGTCGCAGAAAGGGAGGGACAAGTATGTCCCTCAAGCGTTCGCTAGTCTCTCTAACACTCTGAGGACGGTAGTCTCCATCACGCCTTCCAAGTCGTGGTGCTCTTGAATACCCACTTCGTAACACTCGGCATTGGCCAAAAGGGCAGCGAGAGTCCTGGCCCGGTCAAGCGACAATACGCCTCTGGGCGACAGGAGATGCATCATGGCGGAATAACCGTGGTAGCGCTGAGTTTCCCCCGCTATCGCATTCGAGTCGAAGATACGGGAGATTGCATGCTCTTGCGACAATTGACGCACAAACGCGTTCCTTGATCTGACCAAGAAAAGCACTGCGCTGAGTTTGGCCTCGTCTGATCGGTATGCTTCGCGAACATAGTAGGCCTTCCTCTGGTGCACGTAAGCTGTTTCGGTCGCGATCAACCGCGGATCCCCTTGCTCAAGGAAGCGTTGACCCTGTGGTGCCAGAAGGATGGGTTCAGGGCAAGCATAGACTCTCTTGTCATCGTGAAGAAGCAGGTTGTCGGAGAGAATTCTTGCCCCCACCTTGGAGAAAAGATACATCGAGACGGTCGACTTACCCACACCGGATAACCCCGGGAAGATGGCTGCGCCCTTCTGGAGCTCAACGCCGGAGGCATGAAGCAGACGTAATCCTCGTTCAAATTCCAGGAACCAACAAATGGGGAAATAGATCAAATACTCGACTAACTGGTCCCAAGTCTCCGTGTGGCCGTCTTTCAGCAGCTTCCGGTTCAATACTCTCTTGGCCAGCCGCCAGGTGAGCAGGTCATCCTCCATCTCGTGATAAACAGCATGGTAGTAGTGTCGGTTATTCTCCCGCGTGTGACTTAGCTGAAGTCCTGGAAAATCTGCAACGCTGTTCCAATCGATGCGTACGGAGCTCACGGAGGTTCCGTACCCGATCGAATCCAAATGCTCTTGACCACGGAATCGAAAGGTCTTATGGTCGCGCCGCAGACCTCGACGGTAGTCGAATGCAACTCTGACGTCGGCACACTTCTGATCCGGAATCACTTGCGGGAGACAAAATTCCCGCACGTAGGCCAAAAACTCCCCGCGCTCAGTCGCGAGTTCAAGAACGACGTTCTGAATTTTGACTGTCAGAGTGCCCACAGTCGGTTAGTTAGTCTCCCGTGAAGAACGCGTCGCTCGCTGCTTCCCCAACGGCTATAGACCGAGACCTGATAAAGGCCCTGACGAATACAGCGTCGATGGACCTGATCCTCACACTGTCATTTGGCTATTCTACCCTTAGAACGTTGTATGATCTGCCTTAATAGACGACCGGGAGGGCCGAGGGCTGGCCGCGCGACACGAGCCAGTATCGTACCGACGCTCATTGCGGATGTCCCTCTCGCTGTTGAACTTGAGAAGTGAGTAGCGGCGGGGCCCTGGTAGGCCTGAGAATCGGTCTGCCAAGACCAACCGGTCCACAGGGCCGGGACCAAGGGCAAGCACGACGCGGGCCGCACGCATCACCACTGGGGCCAGACCGCCACGGAGTTGACCTTCACGGGCGGCGGCGCGCTTCCGCCGGATCAAGGGCCATCGCGAGCTCGCCACAACTCCGCGCAGCCCCGTCAGGGAGAGGTATAGTACACTGAGTCGGCGAACTCCGACGGCACTCTGTTGATGTTCTCGAGACGTACTCGATTAGCCTTCTGTAGGGGGGGCGAGTGTCGAGCAATGGGTGGTAGTCACCAGGCCGACAGTCGGCCGCCAGAGGACGTGGCTTGGGAGAGAAACATGAGGAGCCGAGCTGGCTTCTACTGGTGCCGGGGGACGGGGACCGGACGGTTCTCTACATCGGCGGCGGGGCCCCGGCCGTCACCGCCGCTTTGTCGGCCGCCTTCGGTCGGGTGGTGGCCGTGGAGTGCGTCACCAGCCGGCCGGACGCGGCGTGGAGCCACGGCGGGCAGTCTCGGGCCGCAAACGTCCTGAGAGTGCGGGCCGCTGCGCTCGATCTCCCCGTGCGGCTGGCCAGTGTCGACCTGGCTGTGCTGGATGGCGTTGTTGACGAGTTGCCGTACGACGTCACCGATGAGCGCCCCTCCACGGTCCAGCACCAGCTTCTTCAGGCCGTTCACTCGGTGCTCAAGCCCGGGGCGGTCGTCTGCCTCGGTGTTGGGAATCGATGGGTCCGCCTCAGATCGATACGTCGGACATCAGGCGGGTATGTGCGCTCGGTTCTCGGGTACCGCGAGCTGCTCGAGAGTGTGGGGTTCAGCGGGGTCCGGGTCTGGTGCGCATTCCCGAGCTGGGAGGATCCGAAGTTCCTGGTCGAGTGCGAGCAGACTGTGTTTGACTATTTCCTTCGGGTGTTCGATCGCGGCAGGAGATGGGGGATACGGCGGGCGGCCGGCCGCCTGCTCCACTCGCTCGGAGTCCTGAAATACGCGGCGCCCTCGTACGCTATCCTGGCAAAGCGAGAGGCCTCGGCTTCGGCATGATCGACGATATACTCCGGCGCCTGGCGGAGCTGCCGGGGCTTGAGGGGTTCGCCGAGCGGGACCGGCTCGCTTACTTGCTCTACAGCAACCGGGGCGAGACGAGATCCTCGGTCCTGGTGTTCGTGTTCGCACCTGGCGAGCCGGACCCGCGGGCGATCGTCAAGCTGCGTCGGGACCGCGAAAGTGTCGCGCGGGAGGCCCACACGCTGCGACGGCTCTCGCTGGAAATCCCCGGGAGGGTCCCGCGCGTCCATCTCACCGGCGAGATCGGTCGCTGGGCGTTCGTCGCGATGGAGGGTATGGCTGGTCAGCCAATCACACCCTGGGAATTCGAAACGCATGCCGGGGCTCTGCTTCGCGCGCTGGTCGAAATTCACGGCGCGATGCGTGGAGGGATGGCAGACAAGGCGACGGTCGGAGCGGAGATGCTCGAGCCGTTGCGTGAGTTCGAGAGGGTGTGGGGGAGCGGGTGCGCCGACCTAGCACTGCTATGTCGCTCGCTGCGGGAGCGCGTGGAGACGCTCCGCGGAGTAGGCTTTCCAGTGATCCCCCAGCACGGAGACTTCTGCCTGGACAACGTCCTGGTGGGCCGCGACCGGGGCGTCGTTGTCCTGGACTGGGAGGAGTTCGCCACGGTCCAGCTTCCCGGGTACGACTTGGTGGTCCTCTTCGCGAGCCTGGTGGGGCGCAATGTTCTGGAAGAGCGAAAGCTCGCGCACCTACTGGCCGAGTCGCTGCGCGTTTACGCGAGGGAGATGGGTGTCGAGGCGCGGTGGCTCGGAGTGCTGGTGCCGCTGAGCATGATCCGCTTCGTGCTCTTCTGTGCCGGAGAGGAACGCCTGGAGCCCGCCGAGCTGGTCCTCTCGCGTCTGAGGACACTCGCGGGTCAGGGTGGGCTGAGCGTCATCGGCCTGTGAGACTAGGAATGCCCACATCCTTGGCCTCGAGAAGACAGTCGGACATCGGCGGACGGCGGGTAGGCTGAAGGGAGGAGAAGTGGCTCGTAGGAGCTGGGGAAGCGGACGGAGGGGCTGCGAACTATGCCAGAATGTCGGGTGAGCGTGGTGATCCCCGCATACAATGCGGCCTCGACCATCGAGGAAACCCTGGCTTCCGTGTTCCGGCAGACGGTGCCGGACGTCGAGGTCGTGGTAGTGGATGACGGGTCGACGGACCAAACGGCCTCAGTGCTGGCGCGCTACGGCGATCGGATTCGCGTGCTGAATAAGGTGAATGAGGGAAGGCCGGCGGCGGCCCGCAACGCTGGAGTGAGGGCAGCGCGTGGGCATTACATCGCGTTCCTAGATGCGGATGACCTTTGGGCAGAAGAGAAGTTGGCTCTGCAGATTGCCGTGTTGGATCAGGATCCGGCGCTCGGGCTGGTGTACACAGCCGACACCACGATAGACGCGCGAGGCACTGAGCTGTCCGTAAACCCCTGCCTGCCGGACGCCCGTGGTCGCATCTACGAGCTACTGAGCGTGAGGAACGTCATGGTGGGGTCGTCGGTGATGATTAGACGGCAAGCGTTCGATGAAGCCGGCGGATTCGACGAGGACCTAACGTCAGTCGAGAATTGGGATCTGTGGATCCGGATCGCACGACGATGGGCAATCGAGTATATCGATCAGCCCCTGACCCTGTACCGTGTGCACGAGGGCAACCGCAGCGGGAACGTCGAGTTGCGGCGGAGGAATGTCTTTCGGGTGTTGGCGAAGCACCACGATCCGAGGGACTGCTCGCCCGAGGGCCGCCGCCGCCGGCGGGAAGCGTACTTCCACGCGTACTTCGACGTGCTCGGTAAGGCCTACTTCGGGCGGCTGGAGATGGGGCGCGCCAGAATGGCGCTTGTCAGGGCGGCGATACTCGAGCCGCGGGGCGAGGTGCTGCGACTGCTCGCCCTCTCGATGCTCGGTGCCCGCGGGTTCCTCCTCCTGCGGGCGGTCAAGCGGGGGCTGACCGGTGGTGGAAGCGGACATGAAAAAGAGGCGCCCGGGAAGGGGTCGGCGGGGCGCAGCTGAGTGGCGTTGGACCGTCGATTCAAGGATGTGGGCGTATCCGCAGCATACGCAACGGATTGGCAAGGTGGAAGGTTCCGCTGGGCGAAGCACTTCTCGCCGCAGGGTCATACCGAAACCCGTAGGTATCAGTGCTCCACTCACCAGGTACCATCAGCATGACCCTGTTGATCGGATCGTAGACACCGTTCCCATAGTGCATCGGCGGCCCGGGGTCTAAGAGGGACGGCGTGATGTCGGTCCACGCGTTCCTAAGGGGGTCGTAGATCCATGTGTCGGAGAACGCCGTCTTTCGGTCGGCGCTCCGCCCTCCGTGCAGAATGACGACGCCGTTCGTGGAGTCGAAGACGATCGAGTGAAGGTCACGGGCGGGAGGACTGTTCTGGGGGAGAGCGCGCTCCCATTTCCTGCGCTGCGGATCGAACAGCCACGTCTGATTGTGGGCGACGGTGGAGCCAGAGCCGTTGCGACCACCGAACAAGAGGAATTTCCTGACGTTGGCCATGTAGACGAAGGCGCCTTGCAGGTTGGTGCTTGGGGGCGGGGTGGACGAGAGGTTCGAGAGCTGAGTCCAGCGCCCCGTCGCCACGTCCATCAAGAACGTCGAGTCCGTGGTGTTAGAGGTCAATGCTCGGTCTCCGCCGAACTGCACGATCGTGCGCGAGACGGGATCGTAAGCTGCAGCGGCTGCCAGCATGCGGTCCGGGCTCCGGCCTTGTCGAGTCCAGGTGTTGGCGACTGCGTCGTAGGTCCACTGGTCCTGGTGGTGGTCGTGCTGGCTGCAGCCGGGCTGCGCGTTGCGCCCGGTGTTGTCTGCGGTCGCGCCGTTCCACATCCAGAACCGGCGTCCCACCGGATCGTAGACGAAGTTGTGGTTGTCCCGTCGGCACGGGCCGTGCGGATCCGGATGCGAGCGAACGAGGCGCCAGTAGTTTTTGGTGAAGTCATACTCCCAGAGGTCTGAGAGGTACGTCCAAGCGTCGCCACCGAACATTACGACCTTTCGCGACTCCGGATCGTAGGACACCTGGATCCAGCCGCGGCGACCGGGAAGGCCGCCGTAGTCGGGACCATTCCCCGTGGATCTCATCGCGACCCAGGCGTTGGGCCGGATGTCGTCTGCGAACACCCCGGCAGGCGCCAGATCCAGCAGGGCAGTGACCAGAAGGACACCCAACCACGCGATCATAGAGTTCTCCTTGGAGGGTTTCCGGTGGTGCCGGGCCGAGTCACCGCCGTCAGCTGGTTCCGGCCGGACTCGTGACCGCTCCGTAGCGAAGCAACCAGATGTAGTCGGAGCCTTCGCCGCCGATGCCGATCATGAGGTTGTTCACGGGATCGAACGCCGCGCCGTTCCAGTGGACCTTCAGCCCGGCGGGTGTGCCCTGAGCGAGCGGGAAGTCCGTGGCCTCCCAGCGCGGCGGCTTCTCGTCGGGATGATACACGAAGACACCTTGGCGGTAGGGGCGATAGTGAATCAGGACGCGGGCGCTCGAGTCCCAGACGCAGTACCCCTTGTCGGCGATAACGAATGAGCCGCTGATCGGGCCGCCGGGGATGCGCCCGAGGTCGCTGAGCGTCCGGGCGTCCATGTTCCAGCGGTGGAGCCGGCCGTTCACCGGATCGATCATGAAGATGCGGCGCGCGTCGTAGTCGGTCGCCCAGTGAACCCTTTGGATCTCGACTCCGCGCCCGAGCGGGTAGTGAGTCCATTTCTTCCTGGAGATGTTGTAGATCCCCATCATGTGGCTCGGCGAAGCGCGGACGAGCGTGTCGGTCATCGGGTCGTAGGCGCTGGACCACGTATCGCTGCCCTGGCCATCGGTTGGCCTGAGGGTATCGTAATCGGCCCACCGGCGGCTTACGGGGTCAAAGGTCATGATGTGGCGGAAGAGCAGCTTCGGTCCCTGCGTGCCGTCTTCGTCCCCGGAATAGTCCGGACGCTCGCCGGGACACCGCGGGGAGTACGGGCCGTGCGGTTGCATTTCGCCCGGCACCATCCAGAAGACGTTGCGCTTGGGGTCCCAGGTCCAACCCACGAAGTCGGGCCCCTTCGGCTGCGGAGCACCGACGGGGCCGCAGTAGGGATACTCGAGGCGCCAGCCGGCGCTCGGGTTGTCGGGGTGACGAAGGCGTTCCGCGATGTCGAGGGACCAGGTCTCCTGTCGATAGGAGGTTCCCAGGTAATCGCCGCCAGTGAAGTACACCCGGTTGGTCAGTGGCGAGAAGGCAAGAGTGACGTGTTTGTCCATCCGCGAAATGCCTGCGCCCTCGGGCGGGAGAGGCAGCACCAGCCACTGCTTTTCGGGCACGGAGACCGGCGCGGTGCCAGCGGCAGACGGAGGGTCCTGTGAGATCGGGTCGGTGCCTGTCTGGGCCATGGCGGCGTTGACATCTGCGGGTTGTCGGGCTAGGTTTCCCGTCGCAACGGCAAGGGCGAGGAGTATGAACAACAGTGGAAGACTCTTACGGGTCCCTCTATGGGACTTGGGGTTCGTCATCAGCGCTCCTCGTTTCACGCCCGGTTCCGGAGCGCGTGTGTCTTCGTGATGGGTGGGTCTGCCCTTCAGCCGCACACGTCTCAAGGCGGTCAGCACGGGTTGGCACCTGCTCGAGGCTGCGTGATTTGGGAATGCTTCCGAACCAGTTGAGCGGTCCCGGCGACGAGGCCCTCCAGGCGGCTCAGGAGCCGATCCCAGTCGTGATGCTCTTCGACACAGGCACGCCCGGCCGCTGCATAACGCTCCCGCGCGTCGCGGTCGCGGAGCAGCGTGACCACCGACTGGCTGAAGGCCTCAGGATCGGCGGCCACGAGAAGGTCGCGGCCGGCGACGGCGTTGAGGCCCGCATGGGCGGAAGGACTGGCCACCACCGGGACGCGCATAGCCATGGCTTCCAGGACCTTGTTCTGGAGCCCGCGCGCCACGCGGAGGGGAGCCACGGCGACGGCGGCCGCGTCGAAGTACGGTCGCACGTCGTCCACGCGCCCCGTGACGACAACGCGTGAGCCATCGGCCAGGCGCTTGACGGCCGGCACCGGATCCATCCCGACGATAGAGAGCTCCACGTTCGGGATCTCACGCCGCACGCGAGGAAGGACGGCCGCCACGAGGTGCCGAGCCGCATCCACGTTGGGGCGGTAGGACATGTTGCCGGTGAAGATCAGGCGATGGGGCGCGTAGCTCCCGCGCGCGCCACGGCCGGGCTGGAAGTATTCGAGGTCCACTCCGTTCGGAATCACGTGGATCGGCGTGCGCACGTACTCGGCCAGCACGTCGCGCTCGCGCGGGGCGTTGACGGAGCAGGCGTCGAAGCGCTCGCCGAGCCAGCGCTCGTAGCGCCGGACCTTGCGTCCCTCCCGGGCGAAGCCCAGCGACAGCGGCCCGGCCGAGGTCCGCGCGTACTCGAGCCACTTCTCGGAGTCGGCGTCGCCGAAGTCCATCACCTTCCGGCACCCCCGGTGCTGGGCGACGTAGGGACCCATGGAGGAGCAGTGCACGAGGATCGCGTCAAACCCGCGGCTGTCCAGCAGCCGGTCAACGGTGCGCGCCAGCCCCCGGGAGTAGAAGTAGCCGAAGGTCGCGGGGTAGCCCGTGAGTGCGTGGAGGCCGAAGCGGGCCCAGCCGGCCGCCTCCGAGATGCGCCCCGCGTGCAGCTCGTGGCAATGGCGGCGAAGCTCGTCGCCCTCCTCGAGCTCGGCCGCGCTGCGGGCGATGGTCACCACGGTGACCTCGTGGCTCCGCCCCAGGTGGCGGATCATGTTGAACGGCCGGATCTTGCCGCCGCGCTTGGGCGGGTACGGCAGCCGGTGGCAGAGGAAGAGGACTCTCACGTGCGCTGGAACGGAGCACCGAGAGGGGCGTAGTGCAGTCCGGGGGCGTCCCGGAACTGCCCGACGTCGAACAGGCCCCAGCTGTCGAAGAGCATCGCCGGATGGCGCAGACTCCGGGCGAGGGCCGGGATCCCGGCGGTGAGGTAGCCCGGATGGTTGTTCATGATGACCACGCCGTTGGCGCCGTCGAAGCCCTCCTCCAGCGTGCAGGTGCGCACGCCGAGGTCGGCGATGACCTTCTCGGGTGTCACGAAGTCGTGCCCCCAGACCTCCACGCCCGAGGCCTGCAGCCGGCGCGCAAGCGGGATCGCCGCCGAGCCCCGGACGTCCTCCGTTGCCGGCCGCCCCTTGAAGGCAAAGCCCGTGACCAGGAGTTTGGCCCGGGAAGCCGAACCCCGCAGCAGCCGCAGCTCTTCCAGCAGTCGGTTGGCCACGTGATCGGGCAGGGCCTGGTTGATCCGCCTGGCCTCCTCGATGACCCGGGGCCGGAAGTCGATTCGGTGCAGGCTGTCGATGAGGATCAGGGCGTCCTTTTCGAGGCACGGGCCCCCGACGAACCCGGGCTTGGCCACGTTGGAGCGGGGGTAGTCTTCGTTCGCGGCGCGGATCATCTCCGCGGCCGAGAGTCCCAGGCGCTCGGCGATCAGCGCCACCTCGTTGGCAAAGGCGAAGGTCAGGTCACGGTACGTGTTGTTGATGAGCTTGATCATCTCGGCCGCCTCCAGCGAGGAGACGTGAACGATGTTCGGAGTGATCAGCCTGAAGAGCGCCTCGGCCCGCGCCGAGCTGCGCTCGTCGAGCCCGCCGATGATCTGGGGCAGCGACCGCATCTCCGCGATGGCGCGCCCTTCGATGGTGCGCTCGGGGCAGAAGGCCAAGCCGAAGCGCTCGGTGCGGCGGCGGACCTCGGGCAGGACGATATTGCGCGTCGTCCCGATGCTCACGGTGCTGCGAAGGACGACGAGGGGGTCATCGCCGAACCCCGGCGCCAGCCGCTGGACGGCCACGCGGATCCGGTCGAGGTTGGGCCGCTCGCTGCCCGGCTCGAGCGGCGTGCCCACCGTGATGATGTAGACGTCCTGGTCGCGCGGCGGGGTGGAGCTGAGCGTCAGGCGGCTGCCGAGGTGCGCGCGCAGGAGATCGGCCAGCCCTTCCTCCTGGAAATCTGCGCGGCCCGTGGTGTTGACGCGCACGACGAAGTCATCGTTGGTGTCGTACCCGGTCACGGTGAACCCGGCGTCGGCCAGGACGGCGGCCAGGGGGAGCCCGATGTGGCCGGTTCCCACGACACAGATCTTGAGATCTCGGTCAGTCATCGCTCGGCATGTCTCCGTTGGAGTAGTGCGAAGTACAGCGGGTGGAGGCGGTCCCAGAGCGGCGAGAGGACGCGCTCCTGCAGGAAGTGCTCCGGGGCCCGGAGGACGATCTCCAGATTGAAGAAGGTCTCGAGCCGGCCGCCCCAGCGCTTCTTGAACGCGTACACGCCGTACGCGGGATCGTTGGGATCCTCGGTCGGCGTGCAGCCGCCGAAGTCGAACGTGCTGAGGCCGAGGCTGCGAGCGGCGCGGATGGCGTGCCAGAAGATGGCGGCCGGCGCCTGCTTGGCGGTGATCTCACGATCGCGCACGGAGCCGCCGCGCCAGTACAGCATGCTGTCACGCGAGCAAAGGAAGATGCAGCCGGCCAGCGGCTTGTCCTTGTACCACGCCAGGTAGAAGCGGGCCGCCCCCGTGGGGACCATCTCGCTGTGGACGGTCTCGAAGAGGGCGTCTGGGAAGTCCGTGAACGCTGTGCGCCGGCGCACGCGATCCGATGTCTCCTGCGACAGACGGCAGTAGGCGGTCACGTCCTCCGCGCTGACCGCCTCCCGCACCTCGACGCCTTCACTCTCGGCCTTGCGGATCTTCCGGTCGGCTCCCTGCATCTGTTTGCGAAGCGCGCGCTCCTCCTGCTGGAGATCCAGCACGAAGGTGTGGCGGGTCACGACCCTGGTCCGGGGGAACGGCCAGTCGGGTCCCGTGTCACTCCACCGCGCGCCCCACATGGTGTCTCCCACCTTGACCGTGGGGATCCCGCGGCGCCTGAGCGCCTCCACCGCCTTCAGGAGGAAGGTCCGGTCTGCACCCGGGGCGAAGAGGTTGGCGCGGGCGGTGAGGCGGGCGAGGCCGGGTATCGCCCCGCGGACCAGGGCGAGGGCCACCCCTTCCGGGCTGGCCAGGAACAGCGGCCGGTAGCCCATCGTGGTCATGGCGCGGGCGAACCCCGACATCTGGCACGGAGCGTTGATCAGGGCGTCCCACCCGGGAGGGGGCGTATCGGAGATTTTCATAGCCGGCGCAGCTCGCTGGCGGTGTTTCCGCCACGTGGG
>Ga0070707_100004989_pt1 | contig 12431 bp, 12 predicted proteins | sample KBSK5502metaG_FD_65468 | JGI IMG/M metagenome (GOLD analysis project Ga0070707, IMG submission 65468) | Corn, switchgrass and miscanthus rhizosphere microbial communities from Kellogg Biological Station, Michigan, USA - KBS K5-50-2 metaG | ecosystem: Host-associated > Plants > Roots >... | reverse complement strand
GAGTAATGAAAATAAGGTCCGGCAACCGCCCAGCCAACAATCAGCGCGATCGCGGCGGCAAAAGCCCATTTTGTCCCAACCACGCGAGAGGCCGTGGTTGCAAAAACCTGAAATCCGTTGGATAAATCCCGGTTTTTGGGATCTTCCTTTGCCATTGTTTTCGCCTCGCCGACCGTCCAAATTAGATGCAAGCTGGTGAAATCGGGAAGCCTGATTGCAACCGAAGAGTTAGAGAGTCAAGTTTCGTGTCCTTATTCGGATTCCAGAGACATTCCTTGGGCGATGGTTACCTTTTTGGACCCTGAGGACGCCACTGTTGCACACTTCGGAAAATGACGGGAAACGCAGGAACAAGGCGTAAATCTGGTTCTAGAGCCACAGATCCGGGCGCATCATGCGTTCGCCGCGTGACTCTTTCGTTTTGCTGCGGCTTCGGGAATCTTCACCAGAATCGGATTCTGGAGTCCATAGTCAATTTTGGCATTGCGCGCTGCTTCCCCCTGCGTTGCACCTAGTCCGGCTACCAGCTTTCTGTCAGGAGTCAGAGCGACCCAGCTACCGGGCGGCAGTTTATCAATCACTTCGCTGAACCTCTTTGGAATCGGTCGCAAGTAACCCTCGCTTCAGTGCGGACGCAGAATATCAGTATCGTCATCTGGCGCTAACGGAGTAGGTTTCCCAGAACAGATACGCGAAGCCAACAATCGAGATTCCCAGCAGGACAAGCGAACCTGTGAACCATCAATCCAGTTTTGACTTCTCTGACATGAAGGATGTTACGTTCATCTCTTAGCATCAAGCGAGATTACTTCCGTAATTTGCGTGGGTCCGCCATCGAACCGAAATCGTCTTGTTTGTAACGAAAAAAATTGCGGCAAACTCAGAATTGTGAAGCGCACTCCAAGTGGCTCTGGCTCTCTGTGAGCATCGCAATCAACTTTTCCGTATCCGCTAGAGAAGCAATAATCCTTATTGAAATGCTGGAACGACGCCGAACACGACGCAGGAAGATGGTCCTGCCGGTTAAGGTGTCGATGTTCGGTTCCACTCAATTCGCTCACACGCTGGACATCACGGCGTCAGGAGCCCGACTGGGCAGCCTGCGCGATGAATTGAAGCCCGGCGAAATCATCCTCTTGCAGCGGGGAGTCAAGAAAGCAAAGTTTCTGATTTGCTGGATTCAACAAGTTAACCCAAAGGAGATGCAGGCGGGGATCGAGGCCTTGCAACCGCAAGAGAACTTTTGGGGCGTCGACCTCACCGCTGAAGAACGCGAGCAAAAAGAAAATGTCGAAATGCTGATGACATTGTTATCTGAGAAATAAGATTTTTTTGTGAAAAAGGCTATGGAACTGGACCAGATTTCTCTCTTAGAAATGCTCCACGATGTGATCGAGAACCTGGAATGGTCTGTCCAGGAGATCGAACAACTTCGTAAATCTGTATATCCGACGTCCGAATTGCAGAAGCTTCATCTGGCGGATCGGCCCGATGCCAAGATACGTCTAAGCTTTCTTCACGCCCTGCGTCAGAGAATTGCGGCGATCACCAGGGACGTATGGCGCGAACACCCGCAGCATCCTCATCGTTCTCGTTTGACATAGTCCGAACACTAAGCTTCCTCAGGCCCGGTTTTCTAAGAACATGCCGGCGGCCCGAAGAGTTACCTGGTGATTACCCACGGGCCATTGCTTAGCTCTGGCCCGCTCATATGCTCGGCTGATGCAAAATAAGAAAGTGCCAATCACAAAACGGGCCCTGATTCAGCGAATCAGCCGGGCACTTGCCAAACAGGATGAGTGGCTGCGCTATTCCCGGCGTCAGAAGAGGTACATGGTCATCGACTGCGTTGGAAATTTCCTCGTGGAGCACGTTCACCTACACGAGAAAGCGGAGGAGCTGGGTGTCTTGAAACCTTGGGAAGTGTACGCCGAAGAGGCTTACAATCCCGAGCAGCACTCGGCGCCTTCTCTGTCCGCTGTCAAACGTGCGGATCTCCGGCCAGGCAACCGTGCGTGTTGAGTACCGGGCAGCCGCGCATGACAGCCCCACTTGAGCGTGTAGTTGCTGCAGATCATGTCAACGAGAAAAACCAATCGAAGTGAACTGCAAAGCGGGCTGTGAAAATCTTTCTGTTTTCAGCATCATTTTCTTAGCGTAGGATTTGGAAAGGAAGTACCGAGCTGGACTCCTTAACGCGTTGAAAAAGCCATCCCAGTCGGTAAAGCCCGATACGAAGCAGGTGCGCCTTATTCCGCCCGGCAAGGCCGCCGCCAGGGACGAGGGTCCGAGGCTTATTCCTTTGCACGAAAAAACAAAAGATCATCTTCTCGCAATGACAGCCGAGTACTACATCACTCTCGCCGATAAGCTTTTGCACAGACGTCATAGGTAGCGGCTCACTCGACGAGCGCTGATCAGCTCGAACATCAACGACGTTTGCTCGTCCGTGAGCGCCGCCCTCGGTATCTCTTCACACAAGAGGGGATGATGATTTCTCTGCGCCGGATCGACGATGTGCCCCAGGTCGCAGTATTTCCTGAAAGACGGCCACCGCCGCTAGAACGGACGTCCCGATAGCCACAACCCAATCGGCCGCTGCGCTCTGCATTCGGCTATCCCGTGGATCTCGACTCAGAGTTGAGTGATTTGACCTCTTCGTAGCTGCTTCTATGCTCGCTTCAACTGGTCGCTTAGGTCTGATGAATTGCTGCTTCATGTCGCTTAAGCGATGTTCAGCAAAAATTTCAGTTGCTAAAGGGAGAGCATTGAGCAGAAGAAAAATATCGTCGGTTTGGGACATTTAGCGGTATCTTTTCGTGTGCACGAATCAGATTAGCAGGACTCAACCCCAGGCCTCGTCCCGCCCATTTAGGTCCGCTGCAGTTCGGAGTCCTGCGCACATTTGTGCGGCTACTTGCATGGTCTGTTACTCGGGTTGTAGTATCAAGGGCACTCGTGATCCGTAAAGTTTTTCAAGTTTCGAATCTTGCCTGTCTGGTTGGCTTGTCCCTGCTCTATCCTCTTATCGAATTGCTGGACCGCTGGGATGCCCCCGGCCCATCATCTGATTCTGAAATCCAGATCATCCTTCTCTTCACGCTTGTCGGATTATTCTTTCTATTAGGACATCTACCCTCATTCTGCGCTGTGTTTATCTTCGCAGCCGTTCTAACGGATTTTTGCTTCGGTGCGGGTAGAGCAACATACGCGCTTGCTTTTAGTTTGCAAACTTCAATTACCGCCTCTCCTCCCTTGCCTCTTCGAATCTGAGACCAGTCCCTTCCGGTGTCTGTAAAACGCAGCTTGCACCTTTTCATCTCTGTGTGGGCATCTCTTCCTTTCGCTCAGACGACGGGTGCCTAACAGTGCCATCTGCATTTCACGTACCCAGAAAACGGAAGAGTGAGAATGAAACTGAAAAAAGCCAATGTGTTCGCAGGTCTTCTACTCATGTGTACCGGTTTATGGGTACACGCACAGGAGCAGAGCTTCACAATTGCTAACCCGAATGTTTCGCTCGGAAGCCTGCCTCAATATTTCACTACCGAGATGGCAGCAGGATCGGTCACGGCCAGCGGCTGCAGCATCCATGAATTCTTCCACCAGACAAGGACTGAGGCTTCACAATTTGGTCATGGGCTAGTAACTGTTCCCCGAAGCGTTGTACGTCCTAGCAATTTGAAAAGGGAGCTACCCATTTTGGCGGCGACGGGAATACTGATTGCAAAAGTAGACCGGCATGCTGACAATCGCATTCAATCTAAGTCCTTGCAGGAAACTGCGGGCCGTTGGTCAAACGTTGGCCTCGGTCTTGAGCTTGGATCGGCAGCCCTTGCGAATGGCGCAGGGTGTCGCGAGCATCATTCCTACCTACGAGACACGGGGTTTAGAGCACTGGCCGCTATGGCCGCGGCTGGCACAGTGGACTTGGGTCTCAAGCTAGCATTTGATCGGCAGTTTCCTTACACACCGAACAGCACAGGCAAGTTCTGGGGGGCGGAAGGGCTTTTCCATCGGGACACTCAGCGACTAGTTTCGCATTCGCTGCCGTTGTCGCCCACTGTTACCCACAAAAGAAATGGCTCAAATGGAGCGCATATGCGCTTGCGGCTGGAGTCAGTCTTTCACGTTATCCGGCGAAGAAGCATTTTCCCTCTGACATTCTGATGGGTGCGACTTTGGGATATGTCACTGGAACCTATTTGGCTGGGCACTAGGCCAAATGATGGCCTTGTTTGCGTGGATTTTCTCGAAGGAGTCCAATGAAACCGTTTAGCAGGTTCTTCCTTGCTTGGGTGGGAGTAGTTGGTTTTGTATTGCTTTCGGGTGATCTCCCAGCACAAACGTCGCGAGTAAATGGGAATCTATCGGGCACGGTGGTGGACAGCAGTGGTGCTGTCATCCCAGCGGCAACCGTACAGATACGTAATATTGCTACCGGGCAGAGCCGAATTCAGGAGTCGGATGCAAGCGGACAATTTCAAATACGAGAGTTGCCCAGCGGTATCTATCATCTCACTATCAGGCACGAAGGATTCTCGACATACGATAATTCGAACATCTCCTTATCACTGGGTTCCCTTTCTAATCTGCTCGTGCAGCTTTCTCCTGCTTCAGTGGCCCAGCAGCTTACGGTCACCGACCAACCCTCTGTCATCGATCGGACGCAAACGGCAGTTACCGCGACGATTGATCCAGATCGCATCGAGGAGCTCCCAGTCCGCAGTCGTAACTATTTGAATTTTGCGCTACTCGCTCCGGGGGTAACTGCGTCGAACCAGGCGGCCTCGCCTACTTCACTGGGGTTGCCTGACAGCGGATTCAGTTTTGGCGGCCTTCGGCCACGCAGCAATGCCGTTTACATAGACGGAGTAGATAACAATGACGAATTTACCGGAGCCGGCCGTACTGAACTATCCCTCGAAACCGTCCGTGAATTTCAGGTAGTAAACCAAGGTTTGTCAGCTGAGGCAGGGGGAGCGGCAGGCGGTTCGATTAACGTGGTCACGAAGACAGGCACAAACGTTCATCATGGCGACTTGTTTGTGTTTGTCCAAAACGGCGCACTCAATGCGCGACCGCCGCTTGAAGGCGGTGTGGTCAAGCCGGATTTGAATCGCTATCGAATCGGAGGCTCACTTGGCGGAGCATTGAAACGTGATCACTCCTTTTACTACATCGCGGCTGAGCAAGAGCACGCTCGCGGACAGTCCGCAGCCGACATTGACCCCACCATAAGCGCTACGCTAAATCCGTTTCTTGCGAGCGGCGGCGTCAGCGGGGTTCCGAAAATCACTTCCGGATTCTTTCGGATTACACGGGCCGAGACTGAGCTTTCTGCGAAGATCGACCGACAGATCAATGGAAGTAATTCCTTGTCCCTCCGCTACTCATTTACAAATAATCGCGAAGCAACCGATGCTTTCAACATGAGTGACTTGGTAGATTTCAGTGCGCGTGGAAGTAGTTTCAGTGAAGATCATGCTTTGGTGGGCGGCTTAACTTCGCTTTTCGGCACGCAGTCGGTCAATGACTTGAGATTTCAGATCGCCACTCGACGTCTCGAACTCCGTACAACGGACCAGACCGGGCCAGGCGTCATTGTTCCAGGCCTGATAGAGTTCGGCCGTCCCTATGCAGGCAACAACATCCATCACGAAAACCACTACGAGCTAGGCGACACATTTTCCACGGCGCATGGTCGGCATCTGCTCAAGGGTGGTTTCACCCTCAACCACATCCATTTACGGGCTCATGTGCCAGATGGTTTTGCCGGACTTTACCTCTTCAGCACGCTGAACGACCTTTTGGCAAACAATCCAACCTATTTTCAGCAAGCTTTCGGAAATCCTGATACGAATTTCCCCGTCTACCGTTATGCTGGTTTTGCTCGGGACCATTGGACTCTGAACTCGAAATTGACGCTCGATTTCGGGTTGCGGTATGACTTTGAACAATTGCCCTCGGTGCTTAACCAGGATCCGAACAACATCAGTCCACGGGTAGGAATCGCTTTCAGTCCTTTAAGGAACTGGGTAATACGGTCGGGCTTTGGGATCTTTTTCGACCGTTACCCACTCGCGTATGTAAACAGTGCTATTGAAAAGAACGGCAGCAGCGCTTTCGATCAGGTAGTGGATGAAACCTTTGCCCCTTCGCCGGTTCCCATCAGCACAGTTACCAGCCCTATCCCCGGTGTTTTCCCCTCGGTTTATCGGCCACAACCCGGAATGGCCAATCCGTACAGTGAAGTCGGGTCGCTTGGAATAGAGCACGCTCTTTCCAATAATCTCAGCGCCTCAGCAACCTACAATTTCGCCCAAGGTATAAAACTACCACGCACACGCAACATCAATTTAACGCCTCCGCTCATTCTAAATTCACAAAATGCGTCTCTCATCGGGGTACCAACGCCCGATCCGCAGCAAATTGGACGAGCGGTATTCACCAATATGCGACTTGATCCGCAACACGACAGCATTTATCAGCTTGAAAACGAGGCCAGCTCTTCGTACCACGGTTTAACCTTAACTGTGAATCGCCGCCTGGCGAACGAGTTTGAGTTGCTCGCCAGCTACACAATTTCAAAAACTATCGATGATGCATCTGATTTCAGCGAGTCGCCTCAAAACCCACACAATCTCGGCTCGGAAAGAGCATCTTCACTGAACGACCAAAGGCATCGCATCGTCGTGAGTGCGCTCTTCGATCTGCCATTCGGAGACAAGGATGATGCCGAAGGTGGCAATGCCAGTGTTATCAGTCATATCTTGTCGAACATCGAAGTGGCTCCGATTCTCACGATTGGAAGTGGTCGTCCAGTCGATCCACGGACTGGCCTTGATTCCGGCCGAACGCATACATTTCCGCTTTCGTCCCGACCATTTGGTTTCGCGCGTAACAGCCTGACAACACCTTCCACGGCTGTGCTCGATGTTCGAGTATTGAAGTTCTTCAAGATCGGTGGACGCGGAAGGCTCGACGTAGTTGCGGAGTCGTTTAATTTACTTAACCACACGAATGTCGTTCAGGTTGGCGCTTGGTTTGGTTCCCAACTCACTCCCGTAAGCACGTTTGCACACCCAACGGAAGCACTCAATCCACGGCAGTTTCAGTTCTCGCTCGACATCGAATTTTAATGGAGCGCCGACTTCCAATTTGAACCTCGCAAGTCTTTCGCGCACGCACGCCCGCGCGCACGCCACACTTCGCGCCTACTCACCTACTCGCCTACTCGGCCGCGCGCGCCGCGCCGCCGTCCATTCCGGTTAGGTCCATACTGTAGAGATCCAAGTTACTGGGGTGCCTTTTGCCGTCGTCTTACAGAACCCCCCTCCCGTTATTGACTTTCAGCACCTCTGTACCTAACATTCCAGCGCAACGAATCGGCCAGAGCATTCCTGCACAGGCAGCTCGAGGGCACCATGAATTCGGGAAAAGGCGCTAAAAATTCTGTTGGTATTGTTGGGATTGCTCTTTGTGGCTGGTGTTTATCCCTTGATTACGTCTGTACGCGGTGGTTGGCAGGCCAATAAGGAGGCCGCCGAGCCGATGTTTATTAGCCTCTATGTCACGATGGGGGTTTTCCTGCTGATGTCAGCACGCAATCCGTCCGCGAATCGCGGCGTGATCGCCTTCGCCGCATGGTTGAATATTGCTCATGCAGCCGTCATGGCGGTCATGGCGGTCCATATTACGAGCGCACGCGAAGGTCTGCTGACCGCCGCAGCTGTGTTTGGTGCCATCGGCGCAGCCCTGATCTTGCTGTCCCGCACAAAAGAGTTAGCAGAGCGGACCTCAGGTGATGCGTAGTTGTGGACAGTCTTGTGGGCCGTCAGGCTAATTGACAACAGTATAAACAGGCCATCGGCAAAGAAAAAGGGGAATTATTTCAATAACGGCTGGCTGGGCCTCGCTACCATCAGCATCGCTAGTGGCAGCCTGCATATAACCCAAGGTTCGGCCAAGATGAATGATACTTACTTCAATACGGCGACCTACAACAATCCCAACGAGAGACAGCATGTCGTTTGTCAGGAAGTCGCTCATACGTTCGGACACGATCATCAGTCCACGTCAGGTGCATCGCTCAATACTTGCATGGACTACTTCTCGAATACCGGCGTGAACGCGGGTAGCACGGCGAGCACGACTCCCAACAAGCACGATTTCGACGAACTCAACATCATCTATGCACATCTCGATAGCACCACCACGGTTGCTGCGCTCACGGCTCGGCAGCGTCGCAGTCAGAAGTCACAGATGATCCGAACAGTTGGGGTAGTCTAGTGAGCCAATCCGCGAACGGCCGCAGCTCAACGTATGAAAGATTCAATGCAGATGGATCAAAAAGCGTCACCCATGTGTACTGGACAATTAAGGCCGCTGCTAACTGCCCGGCATGCGATCACCGTTACGATCATTAACTGACCGTTGTAGCATTCAAAAGGCGCCCGGTTTCGGCCGGGCGCTTTTTACTCAGCCTAACTTAGTGCTCGGCTAAATAGGTTCCGATTAGAATTATCCAGCGAAATCTAGACTCCGTCTTGCTTGGACAGTCCGCCAAGAGTATCGTAAAAATTGTGCTGCATAAGCTAGCCACAATTGTTCTTCTGGCCGCGATGTTCGGTGCCAACACAGCGAGGGCCTCTATCTGCGAAGCATACTGTGCGGGCACTCGCAAGCACGCTGAGCATCACGATATATCGGCGACCAGGAATTCCTCTCCTCATCATCACCCGCACGCTAAACAAGACCAAGCGAAGTGCTCGAAATGTCCGACTAGCAGTTTCTCGGTCCAGCTCCCGCCTTGTGAACGCCTCACTCAGTTTCAGGCTCTCCAAAACAGTATGCGGGTTTTCTCGGATCGTCGCCCGATTGCGCACCTTCGCCTAGTTAAGTCATCCAGCAACTCTTTCGGCGCACCGGTCGAAAGTGAACTATTTTCAACTTTCCATCCCCCGCCTAAACTCAGCGATCCAGGGATTGCTCTGGTTTCCCTTCGTATCTAGCAATTTCTTCTACAGGAATCTCTATTTGCAGTGTAGATCTGTCTTTGGGATCGCATTGTGACTACCCACTACGCTGCACCTTAAGCCCTATTTTCATTTTTTTTTGAAGGGGGAAACATGAGTAGCAGACGTGGTTTTTTGCGAAACATTCTCGCGGGAACCGGTGTAATGGCTTCCGCGAAAGTCCTTTCTGCCCAGGAGATGGACATGTCACATGGGATGCAGGGAATGAAAATGAAAGGCGTGAAGAAATCAGAGCATGCTGACGCTTCTCGCATGCTTGTCGAGACGCCTGACGTGGCTCAACTTCCCTGGCGTATAGACGGTAGCGTTAAGGAATTCCATCTCATCGCCGAGCCGGTCAAGCAGGAGATTTTTCCTGGGCGGGTAGTCGACCTCTGGGGTTACAACGGCAGCGCTCCGGGGCCCACGATTCAAGTGAACCAGGGCGATCGCGTTCGCATCATCGTGGACAACCATCTTCCCGAAGCGACGTCGATGCACTGGCACGGCTTCGAAGTCCCGAATGAGATGGACGGAGCGCCCGGTTCGAGTCAAGATCCGATCCCTCCCGGCGGCCGCTTTGTCTATGAATTCACACTCCACCAGGAAGGAACCTACTTCTATCACTCCCACATGGCCATGCAGGAAATGATGGGAATGATCGGTGCGTTTGTGATGCACCCAAAGCAAGCCTACAGGCCACGTGTCGACCGCGACTTCGCGATCATTCTGCAGGAGTACGCCATATTGCCCAATATAACCGTCCCCAACTCCATGAACATGGAGTTCAACTGGCTCACATTCAACGGTAAAGCAGGGCCTGCGACGACTCCTCTGATCGTGCGGCACGGGGAACGTGTGCGCATTCGCTTGATCAACCTCGGCATGGACCACCACCCGATCCACCTTCACGGCCACCAATTTGTAGTTACTGGCACAGAAGGAGGACGACAACCCGAGCCGACCTGGGGTCCAGGGAACACGGTGCTCGTGGGTGTAGCGCAATCGCGCGACGTCGAGTTTGTCGCGAGCAATCCCGGCGACTGGATGCTGCACTGCCATCTCCCCCACCACATGATGAACCAGATGTCTTCCAATGTCGGTCCGATGACGCGGCGAAATGGAATCCCCGCGGGTCTCGAGATGGAGCGCGGCATGGGGATGCTGCGGCAAGGAAGCGCTACGTCTGAGGAGAACGGTCCAAGCCTGGGTCGCGGAATGGGTGTCGGTTCGACTTTCGAACAACGGACGACAAACTCGCCGCTCAGGGCCAGAAGTCCGATGCAGCACCAAGACATGCCTGGCATGCAGCACCAAGGAATGCAAATGGGCAGGCCCGAAGTCAGCAAGGATGCGAATTCCGTGCCGGGCTTTCCGCAGGATGCCTTCATGGAAGGTCCCATGATGGCGATGGATCAGATGGTCGACAAACCTGAAAACTTCGGTCTGCGTCCTGGCTGGAGCGGCTTCATGGCGGGGATGATGACCTTCGTACGCGTGCTGCCTCCAGACAAGTACGACCAAATCATGGAGCGTCGAAAAAAACAGGAAGGCAATAAGCCAATGAAGATAGACATGCCTGGGATGGAGCACAAACATGAATAACATGATTACGCCGGTGAAGTTTATGCAGGTGAGCGTCGAAACATTCTCTCCACTCCGTTGTGTAACACGATTCCTACTCTGCTTTTCCTGGGTTTTGTTCCTGGTCGCCATACCGAGCCGAGCGCAAACTCCAGCTTCCGAGCAGAAGACCATCACACTCGAAGAACTTCAACAGATGGCCTTGCAGAACAACCCGACGTTCCGGCAGTCCGCTGCCAACATCCAAGCGGCGGAAGGAAGGAAGAAGCAGTCGGGACTCTACCCGAACCCCACAGTTGGCTACCAGGGCGAACAGATCCGAGGTGGATCGTTTCACGGGGGCGAGCAAGGATTTTTCCTTCAGCAGGACATTGTGCTGGGTGGAAAGCTGGGCCTGAATCGAAAGATTCTTGACCAGGAGCTCAAACAGGCAGAAACAGAGGCCGAGGAGCAAAAATTACGTGTAGTCACAAACGTGCGGATGTCCTATATCCAAGCGCTAGCGGCGCAGCAAATGCTGGAGTTGCGGCACAATCTCAGCAAGCTTGCCGATGACGCCGTCGAAACTTCCCATCAGCTTGCGAATGTTGGTCAAGCGGACGCTCCCGATGTACTCGAATCGGAGGTGGAAGCGCAGCAGGCCCAACTCGCGATAACCATTGCCGAACAGAGCCACCGGCGGGTTTGGAAAGCACTGGCCGCCGTCGTCGGGAATCCGCGCCTTCGCTTGATGAGGCTCGAGGGAAAACTCGAGGACACTCCGCCGGTCAATGCGGATGAACTGGTGGAAAGAATGGTCAACGAGAGTCCAGCCGTAAGAATTGCGGAACTCGGCATCAAACGAACTGAAGCCGCTTTGGCTCGCGCCAAGCGTGAAACGATTCCCGACCTGCAACTCCGCGGGGGCCTGCAGCACAATGGCGAGTTGTTATCTAACGGGAGACCCGTCGGACTGCAAGGCTTTGCCGATGTGGGTCTGAGGATTCCCCTCTTTAACCGCAATCAGGGAAACATTGCCACCGCGAATGGTGACGCAGAGCGAGGGAAACGCGAAGTGGAGCGGGTGAAGCTCGTTTTGCGGGAACGCGCGGCAAGCGTCGTGCAGAACTACACGTTCTCGCAAACCGCGGTCGACCGCTACAAGAACCAGATGATACCCAGGGCGCGAAAGGCATATGAAATGTATACCAAAAAATACCAGGAGATGGCCGCAGCGTATCCACAGGTCCTCATCGCCCAGAGAACGCTGATGCAGCTGGAAGTCTCCTATATCAATGCGCTGGAGAACTTTGCCACCAGTTCACTTTCTCTGCAGTCCTACTTGCTCACGGATGGCCTTGAAGCGCCTTCGCAGCCAGGAGGAATCGACCAACCGGTGCGCGAGGTCAACATCCCATTTCAGGCGGGCGCAGGCCCCCAGTAGATAAAGCGCATGAGAAAACGAACCCTTCTTCTATTGCTTACCGCTACGGGGGTGGCGGGAATTGCTGCGTTCGGATTGGTATCCATCCGGCACGGCTTCAGCGCCCGCGACAATCCATCATGGGTAGAAACAATTGTGGCGAGAACAACTCGCAGCATGGCCGTACCTACTGGCGCAAAACGGCTAAAGAATCCGATTCCGAATACTCCTGACAACCTCGCAGAAGCACGGGCACATTTTGCCGACCACTGTGCTATCTGCCACGCCAATAACGGAAGCGGGGATACCGAGATTGGAAAAAACCTGTATCCGAAAGCTCCTGACATGAGGTTACCGCAGACGCAGCATCTAACCGACGGGGAGCTTTACTACACCATCCACAACGGCATTCGGCTTACCGGAATGCC
>Ga0070707_100004988_pt1 | contig 12435 bp, 14 predicted proteins | sample KBSK5502metaG_FD_65468 | JGI IMG/M metagenome (GOLD analysis project Ga0070707, IMG submission 65468) | Corn, switchgrass and miscanthus rhizosphere microbial communities from Kellogg Biological Station, Michigan, USA - KBS K5-50-2 metaG | ecosystem: Host-associated > Plants > Roots >... | reverse complement strand
AGTGTCGAGGCTCGAATTGTTGAATACCTGAAGGCCAATGTGACGCCGGGCCGGCAGGTCGTGGTTTCCGATCTGTATAACAATGTCTTCAAGACGCCGGAAGAGCGCAAGGTGCTCGAACGTCTCTACAGCACGTTCTTCAAAATCCCGATGTTCATCGTGCAATACAACGCCGGCAGCAAGAAGATTCCGACATTGAAAGAACTATCGGAGCAGTTCAACTTCACCGTTCCCGGTGAAGCCGATGTCATTCTGCGAATCATGGAAGCTGATCCGCGTGTGCCGAAGTTCATCGAGCGCGATCCGAAGACAGGCGAGATCACGAAGGTCGATATCAACAGCATCAAATCCAGCCCCCAATTCAGTAGAGTTATCGAGCGGACGATCACCGGATGGGAAGGAAAGGAAGCTCCGGCGTTCTCTCTGACAACGTACGACGGGAAACCTGTCACATCCGGTCAACTTGCCGGACAACCGCATCTGGTCTACTTCTGGTTCACGAACTGTCCGCCATGCGTCAAGACCTCGCCGATTCTTGCGGAACTGTACAACAAATATTCGAAGCAGGGATTCAAGGTGGTCGGCGCGAATGCGGACAAGGTTCTCGAACTCCCGTATGACGACAAGGTGCGCGCCGACTACGCGAAGAAATACGGCTTCAACTTCACGCTCACCCATCTCAATATGGAGACGCAGCAGGGTTATGGCGGCGTGACCGTCTTTCCGACGATGTTCTTCGTCGACAAGAACGGAACCATCGTGAAGCACTTTGTGAATTTTCAGGAAAAGCCGACTCTCGAAGCCGCCATCCAACAAACGCTAGGCAAGTAAATATTCCAGCGTCGCATCGAGATCCTTGTGGCGGAACACGAAACGCGAAGCGACCAGCTTTGCGGGTTCGACCCGCGCGCTCGCCAGAAGAAGCGCATCCGCCATTTCGCCGAACGCCAGTCGCGCCGCAAAAGAGGGCATGGGGAATACGGTCGGCCGGCGCAGAACGCGCCCGAGCGCTTTTGTGAATTCAAGGTTGGTCACGGCGGATGGTGAGACCATGTTGATAGGACCATGAAGACTGCTCGCCTGAACGCTGTGGATGATCGCTGAACATAGATCGTCGAGCGAGATCCAGCTCCAATATTGCTTCCCGGAGCCCACCCGGCCGCCAAGTCCCAGCCTGAACGGAAGCAGCATCTTCGGCAATGCACCTCCCCGTTCGCTGAGAACCAGTCCCGTGCGCAGGTGAACAACCCGAATTCCCCGTCGCGTCGCGGCATCGGTTGCTGCTTCCCACTGCCGGCAGACATCGGAGAGAAATCCGTTGCCGGGCGGACTGTCTTCACGCAGCACTTCGTCGCCGCGATTGCCGTAGTACCCAATCGCGGAAGCACTGACGATCACCTGCGGCGGTTTTTCGATTCTTGCCACAGTTTCCGCGATGAGCCTTGTACCCTTTACCCGGCTATCGCGGATGCGCGCCTTTCGCGAAGCTGTCCAGCGTCCAGCCGCGATGTTCTCGCCGGCGAGATGCACGATGGCATCAGCACCATTCAGTGCTGCGGAATGGATCGTCCCTCTCTCCGGGTCCCACTGCTCAGGCCGCGCCAGACGCACTACATCGTGCCCAAGCTTCATCAGCAATGGAACCAGTGCGGAGCCTACGAGTCCTGTTGAACCCGTTATGGCGATTTTCATGAAGGAAATTATACGTGGGGGGACCGGCCAATAGCCCTTCAAGGAGGCAGCGAAGCGGTGTACCAACTATGGCTGGCCGGTGGGCCCGACGAAAAAACGTGGGCAGGCGGAACGGCGGCGTTACGGCTTCTTTTCTTTGAAACCGTCCATTGTGTGATGGTCCTTGTAATACCTGCCCGCTTCGTTGAGGTCGGGCTTGCCGATAGCGGTATGGCAGTACACACACTGCCTATTTTCTTTCTTGGAATACTCGGGAGTCCCGGCCGAAAAGGGCACAAAGAGGAGAGCCACCAGGCTGGTTATCCCTAAGGCTTTTAACAAGTTCTTCACTTTAGCTTTTCCCTGCAACATCTGATGCTAGGATAACACATCGATGTTGCGCACCTTTTTTAGACTGCTGACCGCCGCATTTGTAAGCGGGACGTGGGTTTTAGCCCAGCAGCCGGCCCAGCCGGCCCAGCCCGATTACACGCTGAAAGTCGACGTGCCGTTTGCGTTCGTGGATGTGACGGTTCAGGACAGCGGCGGGAAGGCAATCAACAATCTCCCCCGGGACGCGTTCGACGTCTATGAAAATGGAGTGCGCCAACAGATTCGTTATTTCTCTCCCGTATCCGCCCCGTACGACATCCTGTTGTTATTCGATCGCAGCGGAAGCACGCAGGACAAATGGCTGCTCATGCAACGCGCCGTCGCCGGCTTCATTGCGAATTTGCGGCCCCAGGACCGGATCGCCATTGCCACGTTCGATTCGGAGCTGGAACGGCAATTAAACTGGACGAGCGACCGCCAGAAAGCGCTGCTCGCGCTGCCACAGTTGATCCATCCAGAAAAAATCGGCGGTACGGACTTTTATGGTGCTGTGGAGCAGTCGCTCCGTCATGAATTCGGTAAACCGCCTGGGCGCCGTGCTTTGGTGGTAATGACAGACGGCCGCGACACGTCCATTTATAAGGAGTTGATGCTTCACAACCGCCTGCTCGATCCGGATGACGATCGCCGTTACCAAAGAGTGTTGAGAACAGCGCGAATCCGACGCATTCCCATATATGTGATCGCTTTCAATACCGACAAGAACCTTGAGCCGAACACGCTTGGCGCTGATGAATATCTAAGACTGCAGAAGATATTTCCAGGCTCGTCGGTGCCTCAGCGGTATTTGACTGGAGTCCGAAGCCGTATGGAAGAACTTGCGGAGGTTTCCGCGGGGCGGATTCTCTATCCGGAACGTCTGGATGATATCGTTCCGTTGTACCAGCACATGGGCCGTGAACTCGGAACTTCCTATAGCCTCGGCTACGTTTCTTCAAACACAGAAAAAGACGGTTCGTTCCGCCGCATCGAAGTGCGCACCCACGACGCCGCCTTGGATCTTACGCAGTCCCGCAACGGATATTACGCAAAGTGAAAGCCAGTAATTCGTCGTCAGAGGTGTAAATACCCTAATTAGCATTCACGGTCGGTTAAACGCTAATTAGGGTATTTACACCTCTGACGACGAATTACCACAACAACGTGGGTTGTTGCTAGTTTGTCTGGCGATTGCCCGATGATTTCAAAACGCGCACCTCGACGCGCCGGTTTTGAGCGCGGCCTGTGTTCGTTTTGTTGTCCGCAATCGGATTCTCTTTACCGAGCCCGACAATCGAAACGCGGAACAGCGGAACGTTCTTGCTGACAAGATATCGTTCTACGGATTCGGCGCGGCGCTGGCTGAGTCCGATGTTGTATTGCTCGGACCCGGTGGCGTCGGTGTAGCCCTGGAGCTCGAGCATGAATCCGTTGCGCTGTCCACTCAGGTCGCCGGCAATACGATCGAGAGTGCTCTTCGCCTCGGGTGTCAGAGTCGCAGAATTCACGGGGAATGTGACTGTCTGCGTCTCGCTTTGTGTGTAGTTGTCGTTGATGCTCGCGACCCGGCTCTCGAGTGTGTTGATTCTATTGTTGGCCTGCTGAACACCCTGGTTGGCTGTATCCGCCTTCCGGTCCGCACCCTGCGCTGAATTCTGCGCAGTCTGGGCGGCCTGGCCGGCCTGGGTTGCCTTCTGATCGGCGGCCTGCGCGGCCCCCTGCGCGGCGCTTATACCCTGCTCTGCGCGCTTGTCGACAGCATCGATTCGTTCGGCGTTTTCCTTGGCGGCGTTCTGAGCCTCCTGGATTGAGGGCTGCAATGTTTGAATTTGCTCGCGAACGTACTTTTTGGTCGCGCATCCTGACAAGACCATGATTCCCGCCAGCATGGCGACGAGTAATGAGAATCGTTTTGAACTAACCATGAAGTTAGGTCCCCCTTGTTGATGTGTGAACCGACTTCGTAAGATCGTCCTCACGAAGATGCCTGTTGCACAGCACTCTCTTTACCAATGGTGCATTCAAAGGAAATAGAGGAGTTTTGCGGGTTGTGTGTGGCAGGAAAGTGCCAACGGATGGCACGTTTACGGGCACAGGGAGCTTGTCGGAGAAAGAGATAGGGCAGCTTCAGCCGCCCTACTGTGTTTCAAAGGAAATCCTGGAACTTTTGCCGCCAGCCTACTGCTTCGATGAAGACGCCTAGCGCCCCCGGTTTACAGACTTCTTCAGTTCCGCTCCGGCAACGAACTTCGTTACTTTCTTGGCAGGAATTTTCAACGGTGCGCCGGTCTGGGGGTTTCGACCGGTTCTTGCCTTGCGCGAGCTGACAGAAAAGGTACCGAAGCCAACCAAGGTCACTTTGCTTCCCTTCTTCAACGTCGACACAACTCCGTCGAGCGCGGAATTCAAGGCATTGCTTGCCTGCACCTTGGAAATCTTCGCGTCCTTCGAGATCTTGTCAATTAACTCGCCCTTATTCATTGTGTGCTCCCTCCTCGAATTTCGAACTTCAAAAGCTTTCAAAATGTTTACGCGTGCAACAGCCGGGGCGTTTTATATCTCACGGTATAGAAGGTGTCAAGCGAGTGTTCGACCGTGGTAACGCGGAAATGCACGGCTGACGCGGGATTCAGAGTTTTGTGTTTTGAAGAAAGCTTGACAAAGCTCTCGCTAGTTATAAAAGCTCCAGAGATGGGACATCGAGTCACTTTGATTCCTGGTGATGGCATCGGGCCTGAAGTTTCCGCGGCTGTTCTCCGCATCATCGATGCCGCAGGCGTCAGCATCGAGTGGGAGCGATTCATCGTTGGTGGCCAGGCTCAGGATCTGACTGGATCGTCTCTACCCGACGAGGTCGTCGAATCCGTTCGCCGCAACAAAGTCGCGCTGAAGGGCCCCGTCGAAACGCCCGTCGGCAGCGGGTTTGAAAGCGTGAATGTGCGGCTTCGCAAGATCCTGGATCTCTATGCCAACCTGCGGCCCGTGCGAAATCTTCCCGGCGTACCGTCTCGCTTCGGAGATGTGGATCTCGTGATCGTGCGCGAGAACACCGAAGGACTGTACTCCGGCCTCGAACATGAAGTCGTTCCCGGCGTTGTCGAATCCTTGAAGATCATGACGGAGAAGGCCAGCACTCGCATCGCGATATTCGCGTTCGAGTTTGCGAGGAAATACGGACGGAAGAAAATTACGTCCGTGCACAAAGCGAACATCATGAAAAAATCGGACGGCCTCTTTCTGAAATGCTTCCGTCAGGTGGCGGTGGATTATCCGGACATCGAGCACGACGAAAAGATCGTCGACAACACGTGCATGCAGCTCGTGATGAACCCGTATCAATTCGACGTGATGCTGATGGAAAACCTGTATGGCGACATCGTGTCGGATCTCGCAGCGGGACTCGTCGGAGGTTTGGGCGTCGTGCCCAGTGGAAATATCGGTGTGAATGCCGCGCTGTTCGAAGCTGTGCACGGCACGGCGCCGGACATTGCCGGAAAGAACCTGGCAAATCCCACGGCTTTACTCATGTCGGCCATCATGATGTTGCGTTATATCGCCGAGCAAAAAGCGGCGGATCGCATCGAGTCGGCGCTGAATACCGTTTTGAGCAAACGCGAGAAGGTGACTCGTGACCTGGGCGGGACGGCATCAACCAGCGAATTCGCCGACGCCATCATTGCGGCATTCAAATAATGTGGCGGCCGCCGTCGACGTGAATCATCTCTCCAGTGATGTAGTCGTTCTCGAGTAGAAATACAACGGCGTTGACGACATCCTGCGGGCTGCCGGCACGTTTGAGAAGCGTCTTCTCGACCGTCGCCTGCTTTTGTTCATCGGTGTAGTAATCCGGGAACAAAACGGGTCCCGGCGCGATCGCATTCACCTGGATGTGGGGCGCGTACGCTTTCGCCAGCCCGCGATTCACGGCAATCAATGCTGCCTTTGAAATGCTGTAAGCCAGGTACGACGACCAGATCAGTTCACCTGCGACGTCGGCGATGTTGATGATCTTCCCGGCGCCGCGTGTTCGCATGAGCCGGGCCGCATGTTGCGCCACAAACAACGGCGCCTTCGCATTCATGTCCATTTGCTCGTCCCAATGATCGGGTGTTGCATCATCGGCGGTGGAAGGTGAGAAGACGGATGCACTATTGACGAGAATATCCAGACCGCCGAAAGTATCCTCGATACCTCGAAACATTCTTTCAATGTCGGTGACGTTCCTGAGGTCCGCCTGAAACAGGGCGCCGCTCCCGGCGACCTGTTTTGCTTCGGCCTCACTCGATCTGTAATGAACGGCGATTCGCGCGCCTCGGCGAGTCAGTTCGAGCGCGATTTCGCGGCCAATCCGTTTTGCAGAACCGGTGATTAATGCTACTTTGCCATCTATGTTCATGAATAAGGTTGCCATTATAACCGGGGCGAGCCGAGGCATCGGCTTCGCCATCGCCAGGAGACTGCATCAGGACGGCGCCAGCGTGGCACTGTGCGCGCGTACGCCCGTCAGCGATTTCCCTCAGGATCGATCGCTTGCAGTAACGATGGATGTTCGCGATCAAAAGAGCGTCGATGTCGGCATTCGCAGGATCGTGGATCGCTTCGGCAAAATCGACATCGTGGTCAACAACGCCGGTGTATCCGGCGTCACACCCGTCGACGCAGCGGACACCGCGCCATGGCTCGACATCCTCCACACCAATGTTCTCGGAACCTATTACGTCACTCGTGCCGCAGTTCCGCACATTCCCGATGGCGGCCGCGTGATCATGATTTCTTCAGTGCTCGGCAAATTCGGAGTTCCCGGTTACAGCGCATATTGCACGGCGAAAACCGGTCTAATTGGATTCACCCGTTCCCTTGCGCTGGAACTGGCGCCGCGCAAGATTACCGTGAATGCGATCTGCCCGGGCTGGACGGATACGGAAATGGCTCGCGCCGGAATGCGCGACATCGCCGCTTCGCTGGGAATCACGGTCGAAGAATTCAAGAAGCAGGCCATGTCGCGAGTTCCGCTTGGCGAGATGGTCGAGCCTGAAGAAGTTGCGAATCTTGTCGCATTCATTTCTGCCGATACCGGCAACAAAATTACCGGCCAGGCTCTTAGTATCTGCTCCGGAGCGACCTACTGAACGACAAGATCGGCGAGCGCGTACCACCGGCTTCGGCGCGTCAAAAGCATCCACATGACGCGAAGCGTTGTCGTCAATAGGCGACGCGTGGGCGGGCCACCCCGAGTGTTGCCGAAACGTGTACCATCAGACCGCGTGAGATATCGCTTCGCTGCTTCAGGGGCGAAGAAACTCAGAATCTCGCGAACCGTGAGACCGCATTCCAGAAAGAATTCGCGCTCGCGCATATCGGGTATGCCGAAGGTCCATGGCTCGCCCCAATGCGTCGTGTACTTGTGCTGCGAAAGCTGCGGGAGTTTCTGGAGCATGTCGATGATGGCGCGTTCGGCAAAATCCATCACGAGCGAACTGCCTTTGACGGAATCGTTCGAGATGGTGCGCAACGTCTCCCGGACCGCGTCTTCCGAGAGATACATGCTTACACCTTCCCAGATGAAAAATGTCTTCTCGCCTCTTTCATAGCCCGCAGCGGCGAGGACACCTCGAAGAGCGTCGCGCTTGAAATCGATTTCCGTATATCGCACATGTTCAGGCAATGTGCCGAACACGTCGATCAGGCGGCGTTTCTTGAAGGCCTGCGTCGATTGATAATCGACTTCGAAAATCTTCTTCCCTCGCAGCTGCTCTGCAAATCGGTAAGCGCGTGTGTCGAACCCTGCGCCCAGAATCACGACCTGTGTCGCGCCTTCTTCAAGCGCGCGCTGCATCCGTTCGTCGATGTAGCGTGTGCGCATGAGCATGAGATTCGACATCCCTGATACTTCGCGACCCTGCCGCGCCTTCTGATAATCCTCTTTCAGTGCAGCAGCGATCGGATGTTCCGTGATGAGGTCCAGCTCCGCCGGCGTCAGAAATCGCTCGGCCAGCGAATCCGGATTGCGAACGCTCGGGTCGGGCTCACGCGCGCCGAAAGCCCGCAGTGCGGCGACGACAATCGAAGTTCGAGAAGGTAGATCGGGACCGAATTTCACTCACTCGTCCAGCGCGTCCAGCACCTCATCGTAGTGCTCATCCACTTTGACCTTTGGAAAGATGTGCGAGATCTTGCCCTGTTCGTCGATGATGAACGTTGTTCGCTCGATGCCCATATATTTCTTCCCGTACATCGCTTTTTCTTTCCACGCTCCGTATGCCTCGACGATTTTCTTGTCCGTGTCGGCCAGCAGAGGAAAGTTCAGATCGAACTTGTTCTTGAATTTTTTGTGGGATTCGACGGAATCCGTGCTGACGCCAACCACAACCGCCCCGCGGCTCTTGATTTCTTCGATTCCGTCGCGAAATGCGCAGGCCTCGGCCGTACAGCCGGGCGTATCGTCCTTCGGATAGAAATACAGGATGATCTTCTTCCCTTTGAAGTCGGATAGCTTCACTTTCTGGCCCGTATCATTCGTAACCGTGAAATCGGGCGCTTTCTGTCCAACCTTGAGGCCGTCACTCGCTGCTTTCGACATGATGTTTCTCCTATAATGCGAATTATGCGTGACCTGAAGCGTCTTCGTGTTGTGAGACTCGACGAGGAACACACGAAGCATATCGAAGATGAAGTCGTCGTGGAAGAGCCGCTGGAAATACGCGTCAACGGAGACAGTGTCTCCGTGACGATGAGAACGCCGGGTAACGACTTCGATCTCGCGGTCGGCTTGCTGTGGACCGAAGGCATCATCAGGTCGCGCGATGAAATCGGGACCATCGCATATTGTCCGGATGAGGATCAGCCCGAATTGAAGAATGTCGTGAATGTCGGGCTCGTCGACGCGAACCGAAAACTGCAGTCGTCGCGACGATTGTGGTCGAACTCCAGTTGCGGCCTCTGCGGAAAGGCCACACTCGATGCGATTCACCAGGCATGCCAGCCGATCGCAAGCACGATGATTGTCGAATACGATGTGATCTGCTCGCTTCCGGCACAATTGCGCGAGGCACAGGCAAACTTCGAGCGCACCGGCGGCATTCATGCAGTGGGCCTGTTTGATCGGCAAGGAAGCTTGTTAGTCCTGCGCGAAGACATCGGGCGTCACAATGCCGTCGACAAGGTTTTGGGCGCGGCGCTCGGCGGCAATGTGGTGCTCGCCGACACGGTGATGATGGTCAGCGGACGCCTGGGATTCGAGATCGCTCAGAAAGCCGTCGTGGCGGGAATTCCGGTCGTCGCTTCGATTTCAGCGCCGTCGAGTCTGGCCGTGGAACTCGCGAATGAGTTCGGAATGACGGCCATCGGATTTCTCCGCGGCCGCTCAATGAACGTGTACACGCATCCGGAGCGCGTCAAGGTGTAAGGATGATTTTGCCGAAGACGGCTCGCTGCTCGATCAGCTCGTGAGCTTTCCGCGCCTCGGCGAGCGGCAGGACACGATCGATTACCGGTTTCAACTGCCCTCGAAAGATACAGTTCATCACATTTAGAAAATCCCGATGGTTGCCCATCGTTGTTCCGATGATCTGGAGCTGGCGAAAGAAAATCTGCCGAAGATCCGTCTGTGGTGCGAAACCCGTCGTCGCGCCGCATGTGAGCACGCGGCCGCCGCGGCGCGCGGAGCGCAGGCTCCGAACCCACGTGTCGGCGCCGATATAGTCCACGACGACATCCACACCGCGTTTGTTCGTCAGGTCACGGATTTTCCTGTCGAACTCCTCGGTCTTGTAATTGATCACGAAGTCCGCGCCAAGTTGCCGCGCTCGTTCCAGCTTTTCGTCACTGCTCGCAGTCGCGAAGACGCGGCAACCCGCCATCTTCGCAATCTGGATCGCGGCTGTTCCCACGCCCGCTCCGGCGCCAAGAATCAGCACATCCTCATTGGAACGAATATTACCTTTGGTCACGATCATGCTCCACGCCGTGAGAAAAACCAGTGGCGCGGCCGCCGCTTCTTCAAACGAAAGCGAATCGGGGATCGGTAGAACGATGTGCGCAGGAACCGTGAGGAGCTCGGCGTAAGCGCCATCTCTGTTTTCACCGACCATGGCGTACGAGAGGCATTGGCTGGCGAATCCCGCTGCACAGAACTCACAGCGTCCGCAACTGATGCCCGGATTGATGGTGACCCGCTGGCCGGTCCTCAGGCCGGAAACATCCTCACCGAGTTCGCGGATGATTCCGGCCGCGTCGCTGCCGGCGATCTTCGGGAAAGGGATCTTAATTCCCGGCATGCCGCGCCGAAGGAACATGTCGAGGTGATTGATCGACGCCGCTTTCACTTCGATCAGGACTTCGCCCCGCGCAGGCTTCGGATCGGGGACCGTTGTATATTCGAGAACCTCAGGGCCGCCGTGTTGTTTAAAAACGACTGCTTTCATGCAAGGCAGTTAGTCTATCCTACGCGGCATGGCGAACAAAAAAGACATCTCGAACATTGCGGTGATTGGCGCGGGAATCATGGGCCGCGGCATCGCGCACATGGCGGCGCTCGGCGGGGTGAATACGGTTTTGAACGATGTCTCGACCGACCTTCTCGAGAAAGCAAAGAATACAATCCGGCAGGACCTCCAGAAAGCCATCGAGATCGGAAAAGTGACGAACGCCGAAATGGATGCCGCCCTTACGCGCCTGGCGCTTGAAACCGACCTGACGGGCGCGGTCGCCAATGCCGACCTTGTCATTGAAGCGGTACCGGAAAAAATCGAGTTGAAGCTCGACGTCTTCGCGCGGCTCGATCGGGCTTGCGCGCCACATGCGGTTCTGGCGTCGAACACCTCCGCCTTGAGCATCACCGAAATGGCCGCAGCGACCAAAAGGCCGCAGCAGTTCATCGGCATGCATTTCTTCAATCCCGTTCACAAGATGAAACTCGTCGAGATTATTCGAGGATTGGAGACCAACGACGAAACATTCACCGCCGCCGAGGCTGTCTCCAGAAGAATGGGCAAAGAGACCGTGGAAGTGAAAGAATCGCCGGGCTTCGTCACCTCAAGGATCAACGCACTCATCGGCAACGAAGCGTTCTATATGTTGCAGGAGGGCATCGCGAGCGCGCGCGACATCGACAAAGCGCTGAAGCTCGGGTTGAATCACCCGATGGGCCCGTTCGAAATGGTCGATCTTGTCGGGCTGGACACCCGCCTCAGCATTCTGAATTTCCTGCATGAAACTCTTGGTGAGAAATACCGTCCCTGCCCGTTGCTCGTGAAATACGTCAAGGCCGGGCGGCTTGGCAAGAAAGCAGGCAAAGGGGTGTACGAGTACTAAACGGGATCTTAGAAGGAGCTATCCAACCGGAATTCGCGAATCTTTCGATGGAGAGTTTTCGGATGCAGGGGCAGCAGACGGGCGGCTTCTTTGCGTTCGCCGTTCGTATAGTCGAGGGTTTTTTGAATGAGCCCCAATTGATATTCGTAGGTACCCTCGACAAATGAGACGGGCCGGAATGCGGGATTGCGCTGCTCCGTGGGGAAGAGGTCCGCAGGCAGATCCTCCGGAACGATGAAGTCCGACTTGCACACAACGACAGCGCTTTCGATCGCGTGCTCGAGTTCACGCACGTTACCAGGCCAGTCCAGTGTTTGAAGCAGGGACAGGGCTTCGTCGGAAACTCCCCGGATCGCGCGGCGCATCTCTGCCGCATACTTCGCAGCAAAATGATGAGCCAGAGCAGGGATATCTTCGCGCCTCTCGCGCAGTGGTGGAAGTTCGATTCTGAAGGCGTTCAGGCGATAGTAGAAGTCGTGGCGCATGCGTCCATCGTTGACTGCCGCTTGAAGGTCGCGATTCGTCGCTGCAATCAGCCGGATGTCGACAGGTATGGCACGCGATGCACTGCCGAGTCGCTCCACGACGCGTTCCTGCAGCACGCGCAGAAGCTTCGCCTGGTTGGCCGGGGACAGGTCGCCCGCCTCATCCAGAAACAGCGTTCCGCCGTTCGCGGACTCGATCAAACCTTTTTTCATGGCCACCGCGCCAGTAAATGCGCCTCGCTCGTGCCCGAATAGTTCGCTTTCGACAAGGCTTTCGCAAAACGCCGCGCAGTTGACGGAGATGAACGGGCCCGACGAACGCCGGCTCATCCGGTGAAGCGCCCGCGCGGCCAGTTCTTTTCCGCTTCCGGTCTCTCCCAGAATGAGGACAGTCGTGTTCGTTGGCGCGACCAGAGCAATCCGCTCCGCCACCGCCTTCATGGCCTGGCTGCCGCCCACAAAACCGTCGAACTTGTTGTCTATACGCGCTTCCGCTTCCATAGTCTGAAAAATCCCAGCCCGTCGAGTTCTTCGATTGCTCGTTTGGACGTCGACATGGATGCATTCAGGACGGCGGCCCCACGCCGCCTGAGCC
>Ga0070707_100004987_pt1 | contig 12435 bp, 8 predicted proteins | sample KBSK5502metaG_FD_65468 | JGI IMG/M metagenome (GOLD analysis project Ga0070707, IMG submission 65468) | Corn, switchgrass and miscanthus rhizosphere microbial communities from Kellogg Biological Station, Michigan, USA - KBS K5-50-2 metaG | ecosystem: Host-associated > Plants > Roots >... | reverse complement strand
CGGCGAAACGGGTGGGGTAGCGCCGCACCAGGTCTGCGTAAAGGTCGTTGATCGCCCTGGCAGCTTCTATTGCGTGGATCTCATCTTCAAAGTAGGGGAGCTGCGGAGATACTGAGAGTAGCTGCATCTGGACCTGGGCAGAGTCCATCAACTCCAGACGGGCCTCCAGTTCGTCAGAACTGCCACCCGCACCCCTATGGCGCGCCATATCGGTCGCCTCACTGCCGAAGCGCTGCAGGAGGTCAAGGTACGTTTCGGGGAAGTAGTGAGCATGGATATCGATACGCATCGTTTCGCTCCTTTCTCTTCTCTGCTGAAAATCGCCACTCACGTGGACACAACATAAGTATAAGGTCGCCGTGCTGAACTGTCATGACCCACAAGAGGGATTGTGCGGGAGTATCTACTGCCACTTTCGTATTGCCTGGTCGAAGTCGCACCCTTCTCCAGGTAAAAAGGTATTTCGGGGTACCGAAAGCAGGAGGAAGGCACGTAGGTACGCGAACAGAGCGTTTGGTAACGTCAGAAGGTGTTTAGTAACTGCTTCTAGAGCATGCCGAGACTGCGTGCCCGCGTAACGGCTTGCGTGCGGTTGCTCGCTCCCAGCTTGGAGAGGATATTGCTCACGTGCCGTTTGACCGTATCGAGCGTCACGACCAGTTCCTCGGCAATCTCCTGGTTGGAGGCACCCTGTGCAAGCAGGTGCAGCACCTCCAGTTCGCGCGTACTCAAGGGGTCGAGCAATGGTTGCCGGATTGAGGGATGAGATGTAGGATGATCTGCCTCGCCTTCTTGTCGTGAGGCCGGGGAGAACGCGGCGAGCAAGGTATCCAGGTACGCAGTCGGTCCTTGCTTGCGCTGCTGGTTTCGAAGTTTGGAGAGGAGGACTGCCATCGGAACTCCTTCGTCCAAGAAACTGCGCATATAGCCTTCGGGTTCTGCCAGGTGTACCGCTTGAGCGAGTGCAGAGAGGGCCGCTTGCTCCTCCTCACGCCCCAGATAAGCCAATGTTTGCAGGAGCAGGAGTTCAATGACGTTTCCCCACCGCTCCTGCTTGGTTGCAGCTTCTAGTAAAGGTACGAGGCGCATGAGAGCTTCGGTGGTCTTATGTTGTGCTAATACAACCCGTACCATAGCCGTATCCTCAAGTTCACGCGCCAGCGGAGCGATGTGTCTCTTCTCGTGCTGCACTCTTTCCGCCCAGCGGGCAGCACGCTCTATCTCTCCCCGTGCTATCCAAAGCCGCACGTGCGTGCCAACGCTATTGAGAGCATGCCAATATGGATTGCGCATGTGCTCACTAACGCGCTCGGCATGTTGAAGAATCTCGGCTGCCGCATCCAACTCACCGCGGGAGAGATGAACCCGCGCCAGCACAGGGAGTCCCATACTGAGCAGCAGCGGCTCGTCACGCTGCAATACTTTTTGCGCGAGTTCTTGTGCTGCGTCGAGTTGGTTCCACTCACGCAATATATCCATTTGATACACAGAGGTATGACCTATTTCTAACGAGAGCGGGTAGCCTTCCAATTTGCCCAGATTGATCGCATGCTCACAGCACTGCCACGCCTCATGTAGCCTTCCCCGCATGATCAAGAGGGAGGCCGCCGCGCCCAGAAAGGATATGGCTATCGATGCATGCCCTGTCGCTTGCATAAGCCGACTCGCTTCCAGGTTCCTCTGAGTAGCCGGCACGGCTTCGCCCAGGGATCGGTAAATCTGCGCCTCAGCACCGGCAAGCCACCCACGCGCAAGAAGATGGTCTTCGGAGAGACGAGCTGCGATGTGCTGACACTGCGCCAGATTCGCGCGGCCATCACCGCTAAAACTAGTAACAAATGCCTGGAAGGCGAGAACCTCTCCAAGCAGGTCATCCTGGTCGCTCGGAGTATATGGTCCGTTCGCTTCATCGGAACGACGTGGTGGTGGAGGCGAGATGGTGAGTCCCGCTTTCGCTGCTTCGAGCCAGGGTTCCACGGTTGTGGGGGGGACAACAACAAACAGAGAGCTCGCCCAGGCAAAACAGAGACGTGGTCGAGCGCGCACCACTTCCTGGGGGAACCGCTCTAGCCAGCGACGCACCGTCGTTTGCTCCCCCTGCCTCCAGATGAGCGTGTGGGCTACAGGTTCGATCAGATCGGCAGCTCGCTCCCAGTTGTGGGCGCTCATAGCATACTGCACCGCCTCAGCGGTGTCTCCCTGCTCTGCGTACCACTGACTGGCCCTCAGATGCAGCGCGTCGACCTCTTCTCCGGGTGTCTGCTCCAGGCGAGAGCGCAGCGCCTCAGCGAAGAGGGCATGGTAGCGATACCAGTGCCGCTGCCTATCGAGTGCAGTGACAAAGAGATTACTTCGTTCCAGGAACTCCAATACTTGCTGACTCCCTTGCTGCTGGAGCACCGCATCACACAGAGGAGCCGAGAGTCGCGAGAGGATCGAGGTGCGCAGCAGAAAGGTCTGGATGGAGCCAGGTTGGAGCCTAAGGACTTCCTCGGTCAAGTAGTCTAGAATGTAGACCTGCCGCCCGCTGGCCTCCTCGAGTAGATCAACGGATGGACTGGGCGAGGTGCGTCCTTGCAGCGAGAGTCCTACTAACTGTATGCCGACTAACCAGCCTTCGGTGCGGCTAGTAACCTGCTGTATCGCAGCATCTTCCAGCACGACGTTCATCACCTTCTGGAGGAAGGCTCTCGTTTCATCGACGGTACAGCGTAGCTGTTCGGCTCGTACTTCGAGCAGTTGACTGCGGGCACGCAGTCGGGATAGTGGCAAAGGAGGGTCCGCGCGCGTTGCAAGGATTATCCGCAACTGCAGAGGCAGATGATCTACCAGGTATGTGAGGGAGCGGTGAATGGCCCCCTCAGTTACAAGGTGGTAATCGTCCAGAACGAGGAGAAATTGCTCCGGTTGTTCCGCAAGTCGATTGATGAGCGCCATCAGGGCAGATTGCAAGAGAGGTGAGTGTTGTGTGCGCATGTAGGTCAGAAGCTCGCTACACATCCCTGGCTGCTCACGGTCCAATGCCGTGAGCACGTAGGCCAAGAAATGTACCGGGTCATTATCCGCTTCATCGAGCGAAACCCAGGCCACACGGATGTCTCTCGCTGGGAGCGTTTGCACCCAGGCTGAGACTAAGGTGGTCTTGCCAAAGCCCGCGGGAGCCGAGACCAGCGTGAGGGGACGCTGCCTGCCCTCGTCCAGCAGGGAGAAGAGACGAGGACGGGCAATCAAGATGTGTGGGGGCACCGGCACAAAGAATTTGGTAGCGAGGAATTGATCCTGCCATCCCACCTCGCTGTGTGTCTCATGCTGCGTCTGCTGCTCCTGCGAGGGCAGGTGGGTTGAAGGCTTGCTCCTTCGCTCAGTGAAGGAGTGGGCGACCTGCTCCAGGCGGGAAAAGGTGATATCCTCGGACCGGCCGATGTAGGTATGGGTGAGTTTGCCACCGATTTTGCGATAGGCCACCCAGTAGATGCCCCCGCGCGCTCTGGTCTCTTTGCGTGCGGTAAAGCGGTGCCCATCCTTACTCTGGAAGGCAAAAGAAGACCGCTGCGCCAGCCAGGATTGCCACGCCTGGCTCTCAAAGTCCAGCGGAGGGATGGTCATTCCCCGCTCTGTCTTCTCATGTACCTGGTAGCTGGCGTCCTGCGCGTTCCAGTTCACTTGCGGTATGGCAAGCTTTGGCATCGCTCTTTCCCCTGCTGTGCTGGTAGGTGATACTCCAGGCAGCATGAATGGCTACTCAATTTATAAGTAGCACCAAGAACTAGTATATCACCTCAGCAGTCACTTGTGTTAGCCAAGAAAAATATCGTGGACCGCCTTCCTCAAAAGTATCAGTCACCTGCCTGCAGCATACTCCCCTTTTGAGCCATGACAGCACCCATCCTGTGGCCTATACTTGCTTTGTAGAGAAGAAACCGCCATTTCATGCAAACAAGAGGAATGAGGAGTAATATCGATGAGTGTGCAAGAGCAACAGACGGATGTCGTCATTCTAGGCGCCGGCGGAGGAGGGTACCCCGCTGCTTTTCTATTAGCCCGCGCAGGGTTGCGCGTGGTGATGGTCGACCCCATTGGCAACCTCGCGGGCAACTGCCTGGCAGAGGGGTGTATTCCCTCGAAAACCGTGCGCGAGGCCTCGTTAGTGCGTGCCAGGGCCGAGAAGTATGGGGTATTCGGGCTGAGTGGGCCTGTCCCCGACGTGAATTGGCGGGGCATCCTGGCCCACAAAGACCGGGTTCAAAATATCCGTTATCGCCAACACCGCGAGACGATCAACACGTCGAGCGTGTTCTTCCATGCAGGAATGGGGCACATCCTTGATGAAAAGCGTGTCGAGGTTGAAACCGCACAGGAGACGCTTCGCTATACGTTCCGGCATCTCATCGTAGCGACCGGTTCAAAGCCCCGCCTGTCGTCTATTCCAGGCGCGCAGCTTGCCATTACCTCGTCCGATCTCTTCCGCCTGGGCGCTGACCTTCCCCTTCCCCGGCGTCTTGTCATTCTCGGCGGTGGCTATATCGGCGTCGAAGTCGCCTCGATGCTGAACAACCTGGGAACGTGGGTCACGCTGCTGCAACGCGCAGAGCGGCTGCTGCCTGGAGTTGATCCAACACTTTCGCAGGCCCTCTACGATGGTCTCAGCCAGCGCGTGCATATTGAACTTGGCGCTGAGGCAACGTACATAGAAAAGGTCACCTGTGGCATGCAGGTGCGCTACCGCCAGCGCGGGCAGGAACATATCGTTGCAGGAGACGCGGTGCTCATGGCAACAGGGCGAGAGTGCGTATTTCCTGAAGGTATGCAGGCACTCGGCCTGGATCAGTATAAGGCACCGGCTGTCAACGACCGCTTGCAGACGAGCAATCCGCGCGTGTATGCTCCCGGTGATGTGAATGGGCGCAGTATGCTCTATCATTCTGCCGTGCGGCAGAGCCTGGTGGCAGCTCATACGATTCTGGCAGGAGGGTTGCCCGTTGATCGTATGGACTTCGAGAGCGTTCCCTTTACCGTCTTCACCGAACCGGAAGTCGCCTGGGTAGGTTTGACGGAACAGCAGGCGCGTGAGCACTACGGTTGCATCGAAATTGCCCGCTATGACTATGCCGTAGAACCACGTGCGCAGATCTTCGACGAGATGCAAGGGTTCATCAGGCTCATCTTTGCATGCCAGACCGGCCGCCTGGTTGGTGCGCAGATCGTGGGATTGGATGCTGCTCAAGTCATTGCTCCGCTCGCCTTCGCCATCAATCAGGGGTTGGGTGCGGCAGCCCTCACCGAAGTTGTCTTTCCTCATCCTATGATTGTGGAGGGGATCAATAAGGCTGCGCGACAGTTCCGCGCATAGAAGCCCTGTGATTGCTGCGATCATACAGATTTCCCTAAGAGAGCAGGCCGAGGGAGTGTGCTCGCACCACCGCTTGCGTGCGATTGTACGCCCCCAATTTTGAGATAATATTGCTCACGTGCCGTTTGACAGTCTCGATCGCCAGTGTAAGCGCCCGGGCAATTCCCTGATTGGTGGCCCCTTGTGCCATGAGTTGTAGCACTTCCAGTTCGCGTACACTCAACGGATCCAGCAAATCTTGCTGCGGTGCAGGCCGCTTGAGTACCGCGCCGGGCTTTGCTTGTGCGCGTAACACCTCGACCTGGGCGGCCTGTGCTCGCTCGCTTACAACAGGAGAAACCTGTCCATCGCTGCCAAAGCTTGTATGGAGTACCCGGAAATCCCAGAGCAGGTGGTTCCCATCGTCCTGTACGCTCGCTTCATCCGCTCTTCCCTGGTTAGGTATGCGCATCTCGGCCTCGATCAAGTCAGCGGCTTGTTGCCAGGCATGGGCTAGTAGGGCATGCTGTACGGCCTCCTCAGAGTAGCCGTGCTCTGCATATCACGCGCTGGCTCGCAGGTGAAGTACCTCGAGCGCTTCATGGTCTACCCGTTCGAGCCAGAAACGCAGTGCCTCAGTAAAGAGCGGATGGTAGCGATACCAGCGTCGCTGGCTGTCGAGAGAGATGAGAAACAGATTGGCGCGCTTCAGCTCTTCGAGTACCTGCTGGCTCCCACTCTGCTCGAGTACTGCATCACATAGAGGGGCTGTGAGGCGCTCCAGAATGGAGGTGCGCAGCAGAAAACGCTGAATGGCAAGAGGCTGTTGTCGCAGCACTTCTTCGGTCAGGTAATCCAGGATGTGACGGTTACTACCGCTGACCTCTTCCTGCACCTGGAAAGGACCCTCGTGCCTCTGCAAGGAGAGATCGAGCATCTGCAAGCTCACCAGCCACCCACCCGTCCGGCTGGTCACCTGCTCGACCTCGTTGCCAGAAAGCTCGACGCCCACGATCTTGTGAAGAAAATCGGTAACCTCGGTGCCGGTACAGCGCAGTTGTTCGGTACGCACTTCCAACAGTTGACTGCGTGCGCGCAGTCGGCTGAGTGGTAAGGGCGGATCGACGCGGGTCGAGAGGACCACCCGCAGTTGCGCGGGCAGATGCTCTAGCAGAGACGTGAAGGAAGTATGCACCGCCTGGTCAGTGATCATATGATAGTCGTCGAGCACCAGGAGCACCTGCTCGGGGCTCTGCACGAGGTGGTTGATGAGTGTCGTGAGCAAAGATGGGAGAGGAGGCGGCGTCTGTGTTCGCGAGAGGGTCACGAGATCGGTACACATGCCAGGCTGCAAACGATCCAACGCCGTGAACACATACATCCAGAAGCCCACCGGGTCATTGTCTTGCTCATCGAGTGAGACCCAGGCGACCCGCGTAGCCTCTTGCGGCAGTGTTTGTACCCATGCCGAGAGCAAGGTGGTTTTGCCAAAGCCTGCCGGAGCTGAGACGACCGTCAGGGGACGCTGGAGCCCCCCGTCCAACAGGGTAGAGAGGCGAGGGCGAGAGATGAGGACATGCGGGGAGGAAGGGACGAAAAATTTGGTGGCGAGCAGTTGATCAGCAAGCGGCTTCTGCATTGAATTCTCACGATGGCCATCGGTGAGCTCGGAGATCGTGGCCTGGATCTCCTGTCCTGCCAGCGTGGCGGCGACCTGCTCTAGCCGCGAGAGAGTGACATCTGTTGTCCGGCCAAGATATTTATGGGTGAGCTTGCCGCTGACCTTGCGGTAAGCAATCCAGTAGACGTCTCCGCGCGCCCTGACTTCTTTGCGTGCCGTGAAATGATGCCCGTGCTTGCTTTGGAAGGCGAACGAGGATACCTGCTCTAACCACTGCTGCCAAACATGGCTCTGGAAGTCCAGGTTAGAGGCTGTAATTGTACTTGCCGCCTGCTCGATCACCTGGTAGCTCGCGGCTTGTGTGTCCCAGCGAATACTACGTCTGAATGATTTTGGCATATCCCCACCTGGCAGAAGTCATGAGATTCACCAAACAACCCAAACGGTTTCATGGCAACGAATCTATGCCTTTTCTCCTTTCATCGCAAGTATACAGTCTTGTCTGAGCGTTGCCATGCTGTAAAAGTGGGATTGCAAGGTGGGATTTTGCTTGATTGTGTGAGGTTACCAAACACGCTGTTCGCAGTAGTGTTCCCTATGAGGAAGAAATGCTCACGGGGCTTGTAAGAACTCATAGGTTGGGTCTTCGATATCGACGATACCAGTTTCGAGTATGGCCGCCTTCCGGTGTTGACTCTCCTCACCGGGCAAGCGAATCTCGCTGGCGTTGGCTGTCTTTTTGCTGCTCTCGATATCATCGCCCAACTGGGCTACATGGGCGTCAAACACGTCGCGCTCGACGAAGAGATCAGGTTTAAAGACAAGGTAGAGCCCGTTACAATAGGCCGGGTCGAAGTATGACGCCAGCTTGCTCTTGCCTATGGCAGTGCCCAGACTTGCATCGCATAACAGCTCGATCATCAGCGCCAACCCAAAGCCCTTGTATCCTCCAAATGGCAGGAGGTGTGGATGATGGGCTTCATCGACAGTCTTAAAGGGATCGGTGGTCGGTTTACCATCCAGATCAACAGCGATACCTGCTGGAAGAGGCTGTTTGTCGCGCTGGGCTACCATGATCTGGCTATACGTTCCTGCACTCGTTGCCATGTCCAGGATGAGCGGCGGCTGGCCTGTGCGTGGAATGCCGATGGTGAGGGGATTTGTGCTGAGCAGTGGCGTTACTCCTCCCGGAGGCACGACTGCTGATACTGCGGAATTAATGGCGATGCCGATCAGCCCTTCTTCAGTTGCCATCTGACTGTAGTAGCCTAGCAGTCCGCTTACCCCGCCGTTGCGCGCTCCTACTAGCGCCAGTCCACTAGCCTTTGCCATATCGATAGCCCGTTTCATCGCGGTGTAGTGGATGAAGAAAGGAAAATGGAAGCCGCCATCTACCAGCGCCGAGTTTGCGGTCTCCTGCTTACTAGTCAACTCCTGACGCCGCGTTGCTCCTTCCTGGTACTGCAAAAGGCAGCCCTCCAGATAGCGGAAACCATGAGTGCGCTTCCCCCAGAGCTCCCCTTCCAGGTAGATAGGGGCCGCGATCTCGGCTTCATGCTGCGGCACTCCGTTACGGAGCATCTTGGCAATGCTCAATTCGAGCACATCATTGATTTTGAGCTGTATCATATATACCTCTTTCGTATCAGTTCAACACCTCTTTCGAGGTAAGTGTCTCATTTGGATAACCCTATTGCAGTCCATCTATCGTGCTATGCTCTGGCCGCAATGGCTGATGCAAGAAAGGCTGCGTCTTCCCCGATACCGAATAGCAGCGCCGATTTCTCCTTGTAGAGCCAGGGCAATCCCAGGAAATACAGCCCTGGAGAGGACGTGATTCCGCGCTGGTGGAGAGGAGAGCCCGCCGCGTCAAAGACCGGGACATGCACCCACCCAAAGTCGAGCCGGAAGCCCGTGGCCCAGATGACGGTGCTGATGCCAGCTGCATACAGATCTACCTCCGGGATTGGTTCCGCAGGTGGCACCCACTTCGATGTGGGATCATCGATCATGCTTTCCTCCGGCACGGCCATGCCTGTTCGCAGCACATAGTCATCAATCGCGTGCGTGAGCTGCGCCGCGAGTGCATCTGCCCTGGCCAGGTTTTCCTCCAGATCGGGGGCCAGGATCACGTGGTTCCCCTGGACCTCTTGTAGACGCCCCAGGAGAACAACGCCCTTTCTTGCCAGTTGCCGGAGGTTGATTTCGTGCCCTCCGTCTTTGCCGGAGAGGTCCGGGTGGCAGACGAACCTGGCCGCAGGAGAGGGAAGTGAATCGACCGTGCGATCGTATCCTCCCATCTGGTTGACCCACCACATCACGTCTTTCCCCCGATAGCGCCGGGGAGACCTTCCACACCTGGAAACGCAGAGATAGACCTGCCGTCCACTCTGGTGGAGTTCCTCGGCGATCTGGCTGCCGGATTGTCCTGAGCCGACGACGAGGACTGCGCCGGAAGGAAGTCGCTGGGGCTTGCGGTACTGGCTGGAGTGTAGTTGCATGATGTTGACCGGTATGGCGCCACTCGCCTGAGGGAGCCTGGGACATGGAAATCCACCGGTCGCCAGCACCATGTTGGCTGCTTCGAAAGCACCGTCGCTCGTCTCCACCAGGTAGCCATCCCCTTCCGGTCGTAGCCGGACTGCTGTAGCCTGGACACCACAATGCAGCGGGGCGTGAAAGGACTGTGCATACTGCTCCAGAGTGATCACGATTTCGTCATGCGGCAGGAAGCCATCCGGGTCTTCTCCTTCATAGGGGAAGCCCGGGAGTTGTGTCATCCAGTTCGGCGTCACCAGCGTAAACGAATCCCAGCGTTGGCCCCGCCATGTCTCTGCAACGCGGCCTCGTTCGAGCACCACATGTGTTCGCCCCTGTTGCGTAAGGTAGTAGCTCAGAGCAAGCCCTGCTTGCCCGCCACCGATAATCACGACGTCTATCTGCTGCATCATCTTTTTCTCCTTTTCCTTTCAGCCCTGCTGACCGAAGGTAGAAGCGCCAGCTTCGTTGCAGGGCTGGATTAGTGCCGAGTATTCCAATATATCTCGCCAAAAGTGGCCCCGTTTGCTACGAAAAGTATAGGATAGGCGCGCAGGGTCCGTCATGACCCACAAGAGGAATTGTGCAGGCCATAGGCAAGAGTCATCTCACTGCCGCTTCCGTATCATATGCCGGGTCGATGACCCACTCCCTTGCGGGGAGAACAGCGGGGGGGCGGAACCCCCATCCCGTTATAGCAAGAGCGGGTGGGTTACCAAACAGCATCACCGCCAATGCCGGTGTTTAGTAACCCGCCCAATTGGCCCGAAGTCGGCAAACGCTCGATTATGTGTCAATAAGCTACTCTTTCGAGCCATGACTTCTCCGCCGCCTACGGCTATAGTAGATGGTATGGCGTATCATGCGACGGCTATGGCAAGGTCGATGTGCGTCTCAAAGGGTTCACCCGGCGCTTCTCAATTATTTCAGAAAAGAGGAAAAACACATGAAAAATTGTATCGTCTACAAACCAGGAGACCACCAGAGGTCTCAGTTCAAGGAGGTCTCACATGAGCCAGACCGTTTCTCCACGTGAAATAAGTCCCGCGACCGCACGCCTGGCAGACTGTGTAATCCGCGCAGGAGCAATTTACTCGATGGCCGAAGGTCGCAAGGTCTACCGCGCCGTTGCTCTCCGCGACGAGTGGATCGTCGCCGTCTCGGAGGACCCCCACGGCCTGGACGGGCTGGTCACGGCTGACACCCGCGTCGTGGATGATGCGGGGCTGACCATCATCCCGGCCTTCGACGATACGCACAATCACTTCATCCTGGCTGCCGCGGACCTCAGTCTCGTCCAGCCCGACCAGGCGCATAGCATCGCCGAACTGGTCGAGCTGATCCGGCAACGCGCAGCCAACACCCCAGCGGGCGAGTGGATCCGGACATCGACATCCTGGGACGAGTCCAACCTGGCCGAAAAACGACTTCCGACGGCAGCAGAACTGGACCAGGCGACACAAGAGCATCCCGTCTGGGTCCCGCGCGGTGGACACGTGGGGATTGCCAACTCCCTGGCCCTGCACCTCGCCGGCATCACCCGCGACACTCCAGACCCACAGCATGGCACGATCAAACACCTTCCTGATGGGACACCGTCAGGCGAACTGTATAGTGGTCCCGCCATGAGCCTGGTCTCGAGCCTGATCCCGCCTCCGCCTTTCGAGCAACAGGTGCAGGGCTTGCAGCAGGCCTGCCAGGTCTACAATGCCGTAGGCATCGGCACCGTGCGCGATCCGATCGTCACGCGCGACCAGCTGCTGGTCTACCAGGCCCTCTGGGAGCGAGGTGGGCTCACCGTGCGCAGTCGGCCCATGTTCCAGATCGCACAAGGCACGGTGGCAGAGCAAATTGCGGATATTGCGAGCCTGGGGGTGCGCAGTGGCTTCGGTGACGACCTGCTCAAGATCTGGGGCCTCAAGACCCTCATGGATGGAGGACCCGCAGCCGCGGCGCTCGACCAGCCTTATGCTGATAATCCTCACTACTCAGGAAACCCGTTTTGGAAAACGGACAACCTGGTCGAGGTCGCCAATTTCGCGGTGCGCCGGGGCTGGAGGATTGGGATCCACGCCATTGGGGACCGGGCTATACGGACGGTGTTCGATGCCTACGAGCAGGTCACCAACGACAATCCTGGCCTCAAGCCGGGCACGCTCGTCATCGAGCATGCCTTCCTGGCCGACGCTGCCCAACGAGCACGCGCCATCCGCTTGGGGGTGGGCATCACGGTGCAGCACCCGCTGCTCTACGCGCAGGGCGCAGCGCTCGTCGCCAAGTGGGGCAGGGAGCGCGCCAGCCAGATCTTGCCGATCGGCGCCTGGGTCAAAGAGGGAGCGCAGGTCTCCGCCGGCAGCGATTCGCCGCCGAGCGCCTACGACCCGCTGCTCTCGGTCTGGGGCATGGTGACGCGGGGCACGAACCAGGTGGGCATCCAGGGAGCAGAATATGCGATTGATCGGTACACGGCGATCGAGCTGTATACAGCAGCCAGCGCACAACTCCATTGGGAGAGCCAGCGACGTGGGACCATCCATCCACGGCGGCTCGCCGACCTGGTGGCCTACCGTACCGATTCGATCACCTGTCCCGTCGATCAACTGCTTGGGCTGCGTCCCGTTTTCACGATGGTTGGGGGCCGTGCGGTCTACGACCTCGAATCGATGTTCAGCAAGCAGAGCTGAGGCACCACCAGGGACAACATACAGTCCATTCAGAGCGCATATCCTTATCCTATGGATCAACCAGGAAGGATATGCGCTTTCTGTGTCCGGTCTTGACTTCCAAAGGGGATTTTCAGATTGGGGGCCGGAGTAGAATAAGGTGACCCAGAAAGATTCTGTTGGCGAATTCGAGCAGCATCCATCACCCAGTGGGAGCTAAGGCAGCAAAACGAGAGCGACGAGTGAGTCCTCGTGGCTGTTCCTCGATCCAGGCTCCAAGGCGA
>Ga0070707_100004984_pt1 | contig 12441 bp, 9 predicted proteins | sample KBSK5502metaG_FD_65468 | JGI IMG/M metagenome (GOLD analysis project Ga0070707, IMG submission 65468) | Corn, switchgrass and miscanthus rhizosphere microbial communities from Kellogg Biological Station, Michigan, USA - KBS K5-50-2 metaG | ecosystem: Host-associated > Plants > Roots >... | reverse complement strand
GTAGCCCGTACCGGATTCGAACCGGTGGTCTCTGCCTTGAGAGGGCAGTGTCCTGGGCCGCTAGACGAACGGGCCGGGGTCCCACCATTCTAGGAGCGTGACGTCCGAGCAGCACGTCGCGCCGGGCGTCCGGCGCATCGTGCTCCCCCTTCCCTTGGCCCTCCGGAACGTGAACGTGTACCTGATCGAGGGCGACCGCGGCTGGTCGATCGTCGACAGCGGCCTGCACACACCAGAGGCGGAGGCCGATCTGCGGTCCGGGCTTGCCGGCATCGGCGTGGCGCTGGCCGACATCCGCACGGTATTCATCACGCACCTGCATCCGGACCACCTTGGGATGGCGGGCACGATCCGCGACGGCGGCGCCGAGATCCTCATGCACGGTCCCGAGATCGCGCGCGCCCACGACGTCTGGGCGGCGGACCATCGACTCATCAACCAGACCTACGAGCTGTTCGACCGGCACGGCATGCCGCGCGACGTCGACGAAGGGATGCGCGCGGCGTGGGTCGCGATGGGCGAGCGCGTCGATCCGTTCGAGCCGATCCATCCTGTCGCGGACGGCGAGGTCCTCGACCTCGGCAGCCGTGCGCTCACCGTCATCTGGACGCCGGGTCACACCGATCACCACGCCGTGCTCTTCGAGGAATCGACCGGAACGCTCGTGGCGGGCGATCACGTGCTCCCGCGGATCACCTCGAACGTCGGGGTCTACCCTGGCGGCCGCCCCGACCCGCTCGGTGACTTCCTCGGCGCGCTCGAGCGGATGAAGACCCTCGGCGTGACGCGCGTCCTTCCGGCGCACGGCGAGCCGTTCGACGACTGCGCCGGGCGGGTCGACGAGATCCTCGCGCACCACGCCCAGCGGGTCGACGCGACGATGGATGCCGCCGCGGGGGCGCCGCGGAGCGCGTACGCGATCTGCCGCGTCCTGTTCCCGGTGCTGCGGTCACCGCACGAGGAGCGTTTCGCGCTCGCGGAGACGCTCGCGCATCTGCGCTATCTCCAGCTGCGCGGGCGGGTGCAGGAGGTCGATGGCCGGCCGATCACGTGGCGCGTCGTCTAGGACGGTCCTATAGACGCGGCTCGAACACTGATCCAAGTTTCGCGGCATGGCCGTTCGGAAGAGTCAGCGCCCGTACAACGTCCAGTACTACGGCCGCAATCGGCAAGCGGAGATCGACCGCGTTAAGGCGCGGCAGCACGCAACGCGCGATTTCCTGCGCGAGCTCCGGAACGTGCCGTGCCTCGACTGCGGCGGAACGTTCCTGCCTCACCAGATGGACTTCGACCACCGCGATCCCTCAACGAAATCGTTTCAGGTCACCGATTCGCGGCTCAAGAGCCGCGAACGCCTCCTCGCGGAGCTCGCAAAGTGCGACATCGTGTGCGCTAACTGCCATGCCGCGCGGACCTATCTCCTGCAAGGTCGGAAGAGGGCCGAGCGCCGGTCGAACGCAGTGCTGAAGGACACTCCTCGACGAATTGCGCAACGTGAACGCGAGGCCGACAACCGGGCCTTCTTGCTGGCCCTTCGCGATCGACCGTGCGCCGATTGCGATAATCGCTTCCCGCCGTTCGTAATGCAATTCGATCACCGCGACCCGTCGACGAAGAAGTTTCACGTCTGCGAGACGTGGCTCAGCTCCAAGGCGCGCATCCTCAGAGAGGCCGCGAAGTGCGATATCGTGTGTCCCAGTTGCCATCGGGATCGGACGTTCCGGCGGCGGCTTCAGGCGGGTGTGGCGTAGCGGCAGCGCGCGACCCCTCCAAGGTTGAAGTGCGGGTTCGACTCCCGCCACCCGCTCAGAGTCTTCGAGTCTTGCCCTTCGTCCGTGACGTGGTCTTCTTCTTCGCGGTCGTCTTCTTCTTTGCCCCGGCCCTCGGCGTCACTCGCTCGGGAAGCTCCTTCCGGCCGGTCGAACGATTCCACTCTTCATATGTCTGATCGGAGATCTTGCCGTCCATCAGTAGCTGCGCGAACTTGCGGCGCTGGGCCTTGCTCTTGAACGGCATCTCATCCCTCTCCGCGCGTCGTCGAATTCGCCGGCATCGCGCACCACGCCTTGACGATCCGCCGGAGCTCCGGGGCCCACGCGTTGACCTCCGCGAGACCGGCGAAGCGCATGAAACGCGCATTGGGTCCGGTGCCCTCGAGGTGCGGAAAACGGCCCGCGATCTTCGCGCCGTTGTTGAACATGAGGCTGACGCGCTTCCTGTCAGCCACCTGAACGTAACCGGCGAGGTCCTGCCCGCAGGTGAACGTGACCGTCCCGTACTTCAGGATCGCGGTCACTCGTGGGTCGGCGGCCATGATCACGTCGCGAACGCGCCGCATGACCGGCGCAAGCGGGTGCGCCGAGCGCGCGTCGAACCACTTCTCGACTGCAGCGCCGCTACTCGGAGACAGGGAACCGGCCCTCGATCCGCACGCGCACGTCGTAGTGGTAGCCGCTCGGCATGCGGGCGATGCGGAGCTGGACGCCATCGCAGACCAAGCAGCGGAGGACGATCCCCGGGGCGTGCGTGTACGCGCGACACGTCGCGAGCTCCGCGTGCCGGCCGCAATCGGGGCACGTCCCGACGACCGCCGAGAGGTCTTCGCCAAAGACCTCGACCAACACGCCGGCCACGGCGTTGCCGTCGAGCGTCAGGTCAGCGTTCGTGGCGTCCATCGGCTCTCTTACGTCCCGCTCGGACCGAACCGCTCGGTCTTGATGCGCTCGCCCTTCAACCCGAGCTCGAGCAGCCCGTTCGCCGCAGACTCGACCAACGCGGTCGGACCGCAAATGAACGTCAGCGCCTTCGCGCCGTAGAGCCGGCTCACGTCGCTCAGCATGCGCGTGTCGATGCGTCGTGCAAAGCCGATCCAGCCCTCCGGCTGCGATCGCGTCAGGGTGTGGAATAGCTCGAACGAATCTTTGTGGGCCGCGAGCCGGTCGAGCTCCTCCCGGTAGATCACATCGTCGTACGTCCGCGAGCTGTAGAGGAGTCGGGCGGGCGCGGTCGAGCCCGCCGCCGCCCGATGCCGGAGCATCGACATCAGCGGCACGATGCCCGAGCCACCGGCGACGAGCAGGAGCGGGCCACCCATCGTGGCCTCCCACACGAAGTAGCCGCCGATCGGTCCGCGAAGCTCGATCCGGTCACCGACCGCGAGCACCTCGTGCAGGAACGCCGAGACCTCTCCGTCCTCCACGCGCTCGACGGTCAGGTCGATCTCGCCTGTCCGCTCGGGCTGCGAGGCGATGGAGTAGCTGCGCTGCGCGCGGTACCCATCCTCGGCGGTCAGTCGGATGTCGTAGTGCTGCCCCGCGCGGTGCGCATGCCATCCCGGCAGCGAGAAGGTGAAGGTCTTGACCTTCGCCGTCTCGGCGCGGACCGCGGTGACGGTGGCGAGCTGCCACTCGAGCGCGGTCGTCACGAGTCGCCGCTGTACCGCTCTTCCTTCCAGGGATCGCCGTGGTTGTTGTAGCCGAGCGACTCCCAGAAACCCGCACGGTCCTCGGCCGTGAGGCGCAGGCCGCGCACCCACTTCGCGCTCTTCCAGAAATACAGGTGCGGCACCACGAGGCGCGCCGGGCCGCCATGATCCGGCGGGAGCGGCTTGCCGTCGTACTCGTAGGCGACGAATGCCTGACCGTTCAGCACGTCCGGCAACGGCACGTTCGTCGTGTAGCCGCCGTAGCAGAGCGCCGTGACGAACTGCGCGGCGGGCTTCAGCTCCGCGTGCTCGAACAGCACGTCCAGGCTGACGCCCCGCCAGCGTGTGTCGAGCTTCGTCCAGGTCGTGACGCACGAGATGTCGACGACGAAGTCCTGCGCCGGTAACGCGAGGAACTCGTCCCATGACCACTCGATCGGTCGCTGCACCAGGCCCTCGATCGCGAACTCCCAGGTCCGCTGGTCGATCTGGGGGGTCGGGCCCGCGGACAGGACCGGGAAGTCGCGCACGAGGTGCTGGCCCGGCGGGATCCGATCCACGGCCGTGCCCGCCGGCTGCCGGCGCCCGGTGAACCCGCGGGTGACGAAACGTTCGCCCACCTTTGACGAGAGCGTAGTCGCCTAGAGGTCGACGCTCACTTCGCCCGCATCCGGTTGTTCTTCGCGTTGTGCTCCACCTCGGCGAGCCCGAGCGCTTCGAGCAGTGGTGGCATGTACATCCCGAACCGGCCACGCAGGCCCTTCTTCAGGCCATACCAACCCTTCACCGGATTCTTCGGCGAGCGTCCCAGGCTTCGACCGTGCCGTCGGCCGCGGGCTTCTGCTCGTCGGCGCTCCCAAGGAGCATCTAGTCGCCGTGCTTCTTCAGCATCGCGTGAAGATCCTCGATCGCCCGCGCGCGGTAGCGGAGCTCCGTCGTGCCCACGAGGCAGACGATCGCCGGCGGATCGGTCGTGTCGTCGCGGTACATCACGTACTCCGACGATCCGCTCGGTGTCTTCAGCTTCCACGGTTTCTCCTTGGTCCCCGCTCCCGCGCTCTTCGCTGCCGGCGTGGTCAGCCTCCTCTATCACACGGGATCGCGTAGTCCATAGCACGCTGTCTCGACCCGCTTGACTCGCCACACTCACAGTAGGGACTCGCAGAGCCGATCCAGTCGCGAGGTCACCGCGGGGCGTGAGATCGACGCTCGGGGGTCGCCGTCCCGCGGCCCGATCACGGCCGAAGCGCCTCGTGATCGATGGCCCGCACCACGTGCACGTCAGTAGCGCCGGCTCACCTGCGTTTCAGTGGCACCTGACAGCTCCTTGACCCCCCGGTTCGTCGAAGGCGCTCACGGGCGAACGCCGGTCCAGAATGCGCGGCGTGAAGCGCGTGCTCGTGACCGTTCTCAAGGCCGACATCTCGGGATCGACGCCGCTCGCGGAGAAGCTCGATCCCGAAGAGCTGCGGGGCATCCTGAGCGCGTACTTCGCGGCGCTCGCGCGGGAGATCCAGGGGCATGGCGGCTCAGTCGACAAGTACATCGGCGACGCTGTCATGGCGGTCTTCGGCTTGCCGCGGCCGCGGCCGGATGACGCGGCGCGGGCCGTCCGCGCCGCCCTCACGATGCAGCAAGCGATCGCGGCCGAGAACGGGTCGCTGCACGCCCGATACGGCGTGCGCCTGTCGCTCCGCATCGGCGTGAATACCGGTGAGCTCCTCGCTCCTGATCGCGGCGAGCCGACATTGATGGGCGAAGTCGTGACGATCGCCGAGAGCATGGAAGCCGCGGCGGCGCTCGACACGGTGCTCGTGAGCGCTTCGACCCGCGAGGCGGCGGCGCGGCGCTTTCGCTTCACCGCCGCCCCACCGGTCAAGCTCAAAGGAGGCACCGGGACGGTCGCCGCATTCAGACCGCTGGTCGCACGCAAACACGCAGCCGACGCCCGCGCAACAGGCAAGAGGACCGGCGCCGGCGCGTCACTGCAGGTGCGCAGGCAGAGAAAGCACATCCTCCAGGAGGAGCGGAAGGTCGTCACGATCCTGTTCGCCGACGTCGTTGTCTCTGAGGGTCACCTCGCGCCCGAGCGTCAACGGACGGTCCTCGGCCGCTACTTCGCGGACGCCGAGCACGAGATCGACCGCTTTGGCGGGACGATCGACAAGTACATCGGCGATGCGGTCATGGCGGTGTTCGGCGCGCCCGTATCGCACGACGACGACGGCACGCGAGCGATCGCCGCAGGCCTCGCGATCCAGGCCGCGATCCGACGCCACAACGAGGATCTGCACCGCGACGAGGGCGTGCGCCTGGCCGCCCGGGTCGGGGTGAACACGGGCGAGGTCGTGGCCGGACTGCTCTCGGGTGACGTCGTCGCCTACACGGTGACGGGCGACGCTGTGAACACCGCGCAACGCATCGAGAGCGCCGCGCCGCTGGGCGAGGTGCTCGTGAGCGAGAGCACGCGTGCCCTGGCGCGGGCCGCTTTCCAGTACGAGGCGGTGCTGCCGCTCACCCTGAAGGGCAAATCGCGGCCGGTGCCTGCCTACCGGGTGCTTCGATCGGAACGCGGCACGACCGTCGAGGGCCCTCCGCTCGTTGGACGCGAAACCGAGCTCGCCTGGCTCCACGAGCGTTTCGCCCTGGCGGCCGTGGGCATCGGACAGGTCGCACACCTTGTCGGCGAGGCGGGAGTCGGCAAAAGCCGGATCATCACTGAGTTCCTGTCGACCTTGCCGAGCACCACGAACCTGTTGCGGGCGCGCGCCAACTCATACGAAGGTGCGACGCCGTTCGCCCTGGTCGCCGATCTCATCCGACGCACTTTTGGCATCGCGCCCGCCGACGATGAAGCGACTGCCGACACCGCCCTCGCGTCAGGCGTCCTGATCTTCGAGCCGAGCGTCCGGGAAGCCGCGCGCTCGCTCCTGCTCGAGATCCTCGGGTACGGCCCACGATCAGCGCTCGGCCCGGAGCAGAAACGGCGGCTGCTCGTCTCGCTCATCCGTGAGCTCATCGACCGTCGGAGCGAGCCGTCCGTCGTCCTGACGGTGGAAGACGTGCACTGGATCGACTCCGCCTCGAGCGAGCTCTTCGCCGCGGTCGTGAGCGGCCTCCCGTCCACGCGCTGCCTGTTCATCACGACGTCGCGCGATGATCGACCGCCGTGGCCGGCTGAGCGTCTCGCGCTGCAGCCACTGGACTCGTCGACCTCGGCCGAGATGGTCGACCGCGTCGCCGGGGGTACGCTCGATCCCGCCACGCGGGCGCTCATCCTCGAACGGACCGGCGGGAACCCGTTCTTCATCGAGGAGGTCGTGCGCTCGATCCGCGGCGGAGACACGACGGTGCCCGCGACGGTGCAGGACATGCTCGAGGCTCGCCTCGACCGGTTGGCTGAGGGCCCTCGGCTCGTCGCGCAGCGCGCGGCGATCATCGGCCGGACGTTCTCGCTGTCGCTCCTGCAGCGCCTTCTCCCGCGCCGGGATCTGGAGGCCACACTCCTCGACTTGGTCGGCGAGCGGCTGATCACCCCGGGAGCGGCCGGGCCCGAGCCGACGTTCAGCTTCGCGCACGCGCTCGTGCAAGAGGTCGCGTACCGGACCCAGCTCATCGCGCAGCGGCGGAAGACCCATGTCGGCGTCGGCGACGCCATCACTGCGCTCTACGCCGGCCGGCTGGACGAGTTCGTCGACGTGCTCGCCTATCAGTACGGGCGGGGAGACGACGACCCGAAGGCGCGCGCATCGCTCCTGCGCGCCGGCCACCGGGCGCAGCGGCTGTACGCGAACGCGGAAGCCATTCAGTACTTCGCGAGCGCCATCGAGCGCAGCGCCGAGGATCCGACGGCGCGCGCCGACGCATATGAGGCGTTGGCCGACGTCAATCGGCTGTCCGGTCGATACGACGACGCGCTCGGCGGCTACGAGCAGGTGCTTGCGATCCGACCCGCGGTCGAGGTGCCGGAGCGCGCACGCGTCAAGCGCAAGGAGGGCATCGTCCAACAGCTCCGTGGTAATGCGGAGGAAGCGCGCCACACCTTCGACGCGGTGCTTGCGGAGGTCGCGAGCGCCGAGGTGGCGGCGGAGCGCGTTCGCGTGCTGCTCAACATCGCGGACCTGGAGTTCCGTGGCGGACAAACGGAAAGTGCGATCGGGGACCTGCACGACGCGCTCCGGGAAGCCGAGCGCGTCGGGGACGACGAGGCGAGCGCGGAGGCGCTCAAGCAGCTTGGAACGATCCACGCGTACAAGGGCGAGCTCGCGCGCGCGCTCGAGTTCCAGGAGCAGAGCCTCGCGGCCTGCATTCGGCTCGGTGACGTGCTCGGCGAGGCGAACCTCTACAACAACATCGGGCGGACCGAGCGCCGCCGCAGTCGACACGCCGCGGCGCTTGAGGCGTACACGAAGGCGCTCGCGATACGCGAGCGCATCGGCGATCAGCTCGGACGGGTGCACAGCCACGGGAACATCGCCGAGATCCATTACCTGAGAGGCGAGCTCGCCGAGGCTGAGCGGCACTACACCGCGTCAATGGATCTGGCTGCGTCGATCGGGTACGCGTTCGGCGTGAGCGGGTCGCTCGTCGGGCTCGGCGCGACGAAGGTCGCTCGCGGCGACGTGGCCGCCGGCATCGCGCAGCTGCTGGTGGCGATCGCCGACTTCGAGCGTGCTGGGCAGCGCACCTACCTCGTCGAGGCGCTGCGAGACCTCACGGAGGGGTACGTGGTCGTTGGGTCGGATCTCGCCGTGGCCGCTGCCGAGCGCAGCCTTGCGGTCGCCCGTGAGCTCGCACTTCCGGAATTGATCGCGATCGCGCTCCAGGCGCTGGGTAAAGCCCGGCTCGCGGCCGGCGACCTCAGCGGCGCGGTCGCGGCGCTCGAGGAAAGCCGGATCCTGCTCGGCACGACGGGCGACCGGCACGAGCTTGCCCGCACGCTCGGCCTGCTGGGTCGTGCGTACGCGGGGCTGCCGGAGGGTGATCCGCGCGCGAAGACTGCGCGGGCGCTCACCGACGAGGCACGAGCGATCCTCCGCGAGCTTGCCGCAGCGCTCGACCTCGAGCGGCTGGAGGCCGGCTGGGTCTGACGGGGGTCGCTGGCGCCGAGGCGGCGCTACCAGATGGTCGGCAGGGTGTCGGTCGCGGAGTTGACCGTCAGGCGGGTCTGGGCGGTCCCGTTGGCGTTCATTATGTAGATCTCGAAGTTGCCGTCGCGGTTGCTGCTGAACACGATCTTCGTCCCATCGGAAGACCAGTTCGGCGTCGCGTCCACGGCGGTGTTGGTCGTGAGCCGCACGACGCCGGTGCCGGTGGCGTTCATGACGTAGATCTCGGCGTTGCCGTTCCGCGTGCTCGTGAACGCGATCTTCGTTCCGTCGGGCGACCAGGCGGGCTCGGCGTCAGCGGCAGAGTTGGTCGTGAGCCGCACGATCCCCGTGCCGTCCGCGGCGTTCATGACGTAGATCTCAAGGTTCCCGTCGCGCGTGCTCGTGAAGGCGATTTTCGTGCCGTCCGGCGACCAGGAGGGATCGAAGTCGGTCGCCCGGTTGTTCGTGAGCCGCAGGAGACCGGTGCCGTCGGCGGCGTTCATCACGTAGATCTCGGTGTTCCCGTCGCGCGTGCTCGTGAAGGCGATCTTCTTGCTGTCTGGCGACCAGGCACCCATCGTGTCCGTCGCCGAGTTGTTCGTCAGGCGGACCAGGTTGGTTCCGTCGAGGTCCATGACGTACACCTCCGCGTTGCCGCTGCGGGTGCTGGTGAACGCGATCTTCTTCCCATCAGGCGAGATCATCGGGTCGGCGTCGATGGCCGGGTTATTCGTCAGCCGTACGAGGTCGGTCCCATCGACGTTCATGAGGTAGATCTCGGCGTTACCGTCGCGGGTGCTGGTGAAGGCGATGCGGCCGGTCACCGTGAGCGTGGCGGTCGTCGCCTGCGCCGCCGTGTACAGCGGGCTCGTCGCGTCGTAGGTCGCCCCGCCACCGATCGGGACCACGCTCGCGAAGTACGCAGTGAGCGAGTAGGTCCCCGTGGGCAGCGCCCACGCGGGGACGCTGGCGGTCCCGTCGGTGGCCGTCAGCGCCGTGGTCACGAAGATCTTCCCGACGTCGGGAGCGCTGGTCTTCGTCGCGACGAAGAAGATCGTCTGTGTCTCGAACGACGCACCGCCGCCGATGACGAGCGTGGCCGCGCGCGAGCCCCAGAGGTTGCCGAACAGGAGCCCGAACGACGGCTGCGACAGCGTGAGCGTGGCGGTCGCCTTGGCGACCGTGACGGTGGCCGAGGTGGCCGAACCGAGGTACGTGTCGTCCTCGTCGAACGCCGCCGCGAGGGTGTACGGGGACGCCCGCGGCCGCTGCAGCATCGTGAGGGTCGCTGTGGCGACGCCGGTCGGCCCGGTCACGGCCGCGATGCGCTGACCCCCGACGGTGAACGAGACGAGCTTGCCGGGCAGCGGCACGAAGGCCCCCGTGTCGGTCTGTTGACGCAACGTCGCCGAGAAGGTCGCGGCCTGTCGGTACGTGGTGGCGTAGGAGGCCGCGCCGATGGACAGCGCGGTCTCTTGCCTCGGGATCGCGACCGTCACCTGCGGCGGGGCCGGCGTGAAGTACGCGCCGTTGTTCGAGGCGAGCGCGACCAAGCCCGCGGCGTTGACCGCCTGTGCGATGAACCGCACCTGGTCGGCCGTCGCCGCGCCCAGAGACGCGAGCGTGACCGTCTGGCTCCACTTGCCGATCTCCGTCGTGTCGCGAACCAGGTCGATCGAGGACCAGGCGGTGCCACCGGTGGCGAGCGTGTAGGTCACCCAGACGTTGTCGATCGAGACGCCCGCCTCGCCGTTGACGAACGCCTCGAAGGTGACGTTGGCGCCGGACGGACGGGCACGCACGTCGACGAATGCGGGCGCGGAGGTGCTCGCTCCGCCGCTGTCCGCGGCGCGGTAGAACAGTCGCAGACCGACCGAGGAATAGGTGCGCCACGTACCGAATCCCGGCGCGGTACCCGAACGGAACTGCGCCCGCGTCACGAGCAGGTTCGTGCCGCCACCGGCGAGGGCATCGAGGTAGTTCACCGTCGCGAGCCGAAGCGGCGAGAAGACCGTGGAGCGGTAGTTCGCGCTGAGCGATCCGGTCTGCTCGGTGACCGGTGAGCTCACTGTGACGCGCGCGTTGTCGATGTCCGCGTACGACCCAGAGCGGAAGCCGACCCCGCGGAGCACCTGGCCGGCGACGGACACGTTGTCGATGTCGAGGGGCAGGATCGGCTGGCCGGGCGTCCCGAGCGTGCCGTTCGGGCCGGAGAAGTAGCCGCCGTGCGACACGAGCGCTGCTGGCGCCGCAGGAACGGTGAGGTCGGCAAACCCTCCGGTGATGGTGATGGGGCGCGGAGGGTTGGTTGGGTTCAGCCGGACGCCTTGCATGTTCACCGCGAGCATCGGGAGACCGAAGAGCGTCGTCTCGAGCAGCTGCTTCTCGTGGAGCGAGCCCATGTTCGCGCCGACGGCGCGGAGGTATTCCTTCTTCGCCGCGATCAGCGCCTGGCCGACCGATACCGGTCCGGTCCCGGTGCGCAGCTGCTTCGCGATCTCGAGGTACAGCCGCTCGCCGTACTCGATGATGTCGCCGGTGTCGCCAACGTCCGGTCCGGCACCGAACTGGTACCCGGTTCCGGCGATGAGCGCGCCGACCTTCTTGCGCGCCGCCGCCTGGGCCCAGTCGGTCGTGCGCGTCACGACCGGCACGCCGTCCGCGTCGACGGTGTTGTAGCCGAGGTGGCAGCCCTGCCCGAGGATGATCGTGTTCGTCAGGTCCGCCGCCGCCGTCGCGAGCTCGCTGGCGAGCGCGACGGTCGAGCGGTCCGCCGCGAGCGCCGCCGAGTCACTGGCGTGCGCGCCCATGAAGGTCAGGTCGTGGCGCTCGCCGAACCAGGCGGCGCGGAGCGCGTCGGCCGTCCACTTCGGGTCGTCCAGCGACCCCTCGTTCACGAGCCGGTACTGGGTCGGGACGCCCGCCAGTGGCACGGTCACGGTGTCCTGGTTGGGTCTCCCGGTCCCGTCGACGAACTGCTGCTTCACGTTGCGCGCGCCGTCGGCCATGAAGTCGTAGCCGGTCACGAGCGAACGCGTGGTGATCGGCGTCACTCCGCCGGTCGTCCTCGGGTACGCCTCGAGCAGGCCGCGCGCTTCGGTCGCGGTCTCGCCGATCCGACCGACGGCGAGGTCGAAGATCGGGAAGTTGTGGTCCACCCGCGTCACGTCCACGTTCGATCCGTAGGCGTCCTGGCCGAGGACGTAGCCGAGCCGCAGCGTTGCCTGCGACGGGCTGAGGTCACGCACCGGCGGGACGAACTGCCGCTCGTTCCCGAACGGCGTGCGATCCGGGTAACGGACGAACGGGATCACGAAGTCGTTGCCGACGATGACGACGTACTTCGTATCGGCCGTCCGGGCCTGCGAGATGATCCGGTCGATCTCGATCGCGACGAGATTCTTGGCGAACGGGCAGTTCTGGTTGGCATCCGCCTGGGCGTTGGCGAAGGCGACGCGCGGCTCCGTGCCGACGTCGAGGATCCGCGCCTGGACTTCCGGCAACGCGCCGAACGAGATGAGCGCCGCCTTCAGAGCGTCCTTGTCCGGCCCGCTGCCCGGGATACGCGCGAGGTCGGTGACGATGATGGACTTCGGCGCAGCCTCCGCGCGGAGCACGGTCGGAGAGCCGGCGGCGATCGTGGGCCGCGACACGCTGCCGCACTTGCCGGGTACGAGGGTCACCGTCAAGCTGAATGGCTGATCGAGGCTGAACGCTCCGTTGCGACCACGGACGCGGATGTAGTAGTCGCCGTCGTTGTCCCAGGTGTTCTTCATGATCAGCTCGTCCGCGGTCCCCGACCGCAGCGACGCGGCGATCAGGGTCTGCTGCTGCGCGCTCGTGAACGCTTTGGCCGAGTCGAACCCGACCGGGGAATCAAAGCCGACCGGCGAGTCGAATCCGACGGGCGAGTCGAACCCGACCGGG
>Ga0070707_100004983_pt1 | contig 12442 bp, 17 predicted proteins | sample KBSK5502metaG_FD_65468 | JGI IMG/M metagenome (GOLD analysis project Ga0070707, IMG submission 65468) | Corn, switchgrass and miscanthus rhizosphere microbial communities from Kellogg Biological Station, Michigan, USA - KBS K5-50-2 metaG | ecosystem: Host-associated > Plants > Roots >... | reverse complement strand
TACAGCCGTATCCAGGGCGCTCTGAAGACGGGTGGCCGAACGGGTCGGACTACGGCGAACCCTACCGCGCGGGGAAGGGCCCTCGCCTCATCATCGCCGCCACATACCAGCTTTGACGCTCTCCCGCCGTCCGCTCGTGAGTTAGCGGCACTTTCTCCGTGACTGACTCGCGCACCCGTCTCCACCGCGCCGCACGCTCGGCTTCCTCTCACTCGAGCCGCGCGCGGTGTTTGTCGGAGCGGTTTCGAGCGCTCGCTCACGTCGCATGCCGGCGCAGGTTGGGCACTGAGCCCGTGGTCGCTGTTTCAGAGCCTCTTCGACACCGCGCGCTGGTCCCAGCGCTGCGGTCACGAGTACCGGTCCGAGTATCCGGCGATCTCCGACGCCGAGTTCTTTCGCGACGCGACGGACGCCCCCCTCGAGATCGCTCTCGTCGACGTTCTGCCCGAAGGTGGCGAGCTCTGGGCGACGGCTAGGTTTCGTTCGTCGAACCCGCGGCGCGCTGCATGAGAGTGGCCGTTTCAGCAGACTGCGGAACCGATGGTTCCTCGTCCGGGATTTCATCGTCGGCCGATACTGGTGCGAATAGCGAGCGACGAGCCTCGGGAGTCTGCCGCTGCAGGAGACCCTGCCAGTCCGTCAGGCGGTTGCGAAGATTTGCAGTGAGATCAGCCGTGTCGAGCGAGCGGATCTTGGCCCGGCTCTCGAGGCGCTCCAGCTCTGCCGCCAGGTGAGCACGCCGTGCTTCGCGCTCCTTCATCGCGGCGAGGATTGCCTCGAGCGAGCCGGCCGCGGCGATCGCTTCGGCATACTGCTCGAGCTCGTCGTCGACCTTCTTCAGATTCGCCCGCAGCTCGTCCCGGCGCCGCGCCACCTCATCGTCAGGAACCTGCAGCTCGAGAATCGCGTCCAAGAGCGCTTGCTCAACAATCTCCGACCTGAGTAGATCACGCTCGACAGCACCCAGCACGGCACGATCGGTCGCCTCCATCGGCGCGTGAAGGCGGTTGTCGCACACCGTGTTGCCCCGCTCTCGGTGGTTGGCGCACACGTATGCGCGCTTGCGCCGGCTGCCGCTGGCGCGACTGGCGGTCACCATACCGCCCCCACACGTGCACGCGGCGAAGCCCGTCAGCAAATATCTGGACTCAGCTCCTCCCGGTGGACGCCCCGCGAGCCGGCCCGAGGCGCGGTACGTTTCCCTCGCGGCGCCGATGCGCGCGTGCGTCGCCGTCCAGAGGTCGTCCGATACGATCCGCAGGTCCTCACGGGGCGGCAGCCGTAACCACTCGCGCTCAGGACGCCTGACAGAAACGAAGCGCCGCCCCAAATTCGCGAATGTGACCTCGCGTGGAGTCTTTTCGCCTCATGCGCGCTAATTTGGCGGCGGCGCCACGAAATTACGTTTCGGCCGCCGAATTTCGTGGCGAAGCCGCCACGAAATTCCGTGCGCGGCGGCGGTTTAGTCATCCGTATTTGCCTCCGTATTCACTGTTCGCTCGCCGATATTCGACGGAATTTGACGGATGGGGTGTCCCGCAGCCATCGTGCTGCCGACGGTCTGCTTCAGGTCCGCGTGGTACGCGCCGATCTGCTTCCCGTCGACCTCGATGCTGAAGAAGAGGCGCGACACCATGTGCTCGTCATCGCTCCCGGCTTCCTGCGAGTTCTGCTGGCATTTCGTGAACCTGACGACGACCTCGGGCATCCGTGCCGCCCGACTAGAAATACTGCGCGGGCGTCCAGCCCGACCAGAGATCCTACCCCACCGCGTTCGATCAAGCGATGGCGAGCGCCGGGCTCGTGAGGTGGCCGTTCACGCGCGCGACAGCGCGCTCGCCGCAACAGGAGCATGAAGGTTTCATCATACTGCGACGGCCTCGGCTCGCTGTTCGAGAGTTATGGCCCTATCCCTTCCTTTCCGACGTGTGGTACGTTGCGCGCCGCGCGTGCCACCGGGGAGACGGAATGCCCAACCCAGCTGCCCTCATCGCTGTCCTGATCATGGAGCGCCCCCTCTGCGTCGCCTGTATTTCGAGTAAGTCGAAACTGACGACCGGAGAGGTCGAGTCCTATCTGAACCGGATCGAGGGGAGGGTTGCTGTGCTGCGCGGCGTGGACCGCTGTCGCGCTTGCTTCGCCTCCACGACGGTCTGCTCGTTGATCCGCAGGGATTAGAGCCGCCGACGAGCCGGTAGAACGCGCCATCACGCGATGGCGAGCGCAGGGGCGCTCGACGCTGCCGTTGAGCGTCAGGACACGGCCTCGTTGTCGTGTACCATGCCGCTCGTCCGCCCATGAAGCAGAAGGAGCATCGCGGCTACATGGTCACAGCCAACTCGCGACACGATTCGTGGAGAGAGTGGCGCTCGTACTGGAGCGCCGTGAGGCTCGCTGGCGGTCATGCGCAGTTCACGTCTCCCGGTCCGAATGCCGTGGCGTTTAGCACCGAGTCTGAAGCAGACGATGCAGGTCTGCTCGCGGGCTGCGCCTGGGTCGACTCCATCGGCAGGCACTGATCTGGCTCGGCTAGGCGATGGCGAGGGCGGTGCCCGCCACGTTGCCGTTGAGCCGCCCTAACCGTCCCAGGAGCAAGAACGCTTCACGCCGCTGTACCGTAGACCGGACGTTCCGGCCACGGACTCTTCAGTCGGAACCGGACGTGCAGCGAATCCGGCGTCTCGATCGCCGCGACGCGGTCCTTCAGCATCTTGGAGGCTGAGCGGCGATACCGCTCGAACGAGAACTTGACGTCTTCGGACGTCAGCGGATGGCCGTTGTGGAACTTCACGCCCTTCCGCAGCGTGAGGTCGTAGGTCTTGCTGTCGGGCGAGGCTTTCCACGACTCGGCCAGACTCGGCGCCAGGGGGTTCCCCGGCATTGCCTTCGCCATGGCGTCGTGGATGGCGTACATCACCATGAAGGGCGTGATGATGCCCTGCGCGTCGGCCGGGTCGAACCACAGCGGCACCAGCGACACGTGCACGCCCCACGTCATCTGCCCCTCCGGGACGGCCGCCGCCGGCGTGACGTACGGAGCGGTCGAAAGCGGCGCGAGGGCAAGCAACACCACCCATGTCAGTCGGGCGAATCGCATGCAGGGCCTCCGGGCAAAGGGCGGGCGCATTACGCTCCCTGGCGGTTGGTCATGCCGGAGCCGTCGCAGTCGGAAGCCGCTTAAGCAAAATGACCAGCATAGCGAGGCCATACACGCTTCCGCCCGCCGCCACTGCGACGAAAACTGGTAAGGCTTGCTCGTAGAGCACGAGAGCAATCCATCCCCCGCCAACGGCGACGATGAACCGTATAAGACTGGCGATGAGCGGCGGCTTGACCACCCTCGCGCCATAGCAGGCCCAGACCGCGGCAATGCCGGCGCTGAACAGGGGATAGACGGCCGCCTGACACGCGAGATAGAGTGCCCCGGTCGCCCGGATGGCGAGATCGCCGGTGAAGAGGCTCATCCACGCTTGACCGAAGATCGCGATTCCGCTGAATGGCAACGCGATCACCCCCGCGATAGCACATCCTGTCCGACCGATCCGCGCCGCTCGGCTGCGATCGCCGGCGCCGATCGCGGTCGCGACCATCGTCACCACCGACGAGCCGAACGCGAAGATGAGCGGATACTGAATGGTGTCGAGCCGGGCAGCGACACCATAGGCGGCAATCGGCCCGCTCCCGAGCTGTCCAATCAGACCTGTCGTGAATACGTTGATCGCCCAGAACACCAGAACGGTTGCCGCGGCCGGCGCGCCGATCGCGAGAATCGTTCGTGTCTCTGCCGCCGTGATCCGGACCCGGACAAGCTGTATCCGAGCGAGAGCCTGGCGGGAACAGAGGTAGCCCCCGATGGTGGCGGCACCTAGGGCATAGGCCGAGAGGACTCCCACCGCAGCGCCCTGGATGCCCCGGCGCGGAAACGGACCCCAGCCAAGAATCAGCATCGGTGAGAGGGCAAGATGCATTACTTCGCCGCCCACGATGCTGAACGCCGGCACGCGCATGTTGCCGGATCCGCGTGCGACGTTGGCAAGAATGTTCATCAGCCATACGAACCCGATGCCACCGAAGATCACGGCCCCATAGTTCACGGCCAGCTCCAGCGTCCGGCCCGTCGCGCCCATGGCTAGATAGAGCGCAGGACCAAAGACCAGGAATGTTGCGGTTACTGCGGCAGAGGAGATCAGGGCCAGTGCGACTGCCGTGCCGGCCAGTCTGCGGGCCGTATCAGGATCCGCGGCTCCGAGAGCGCTGCCGATCGATGCGGACACACCGGTGCCGAGGCCGGATGCCGTAGCGGTTTGGAACATGAGCAGTAAGGGAAACACGATCGAGACGGCGGCCAGCGCATCGCTGCCGATCCAGGAAACGAATAGCGCGTCGGCGGTCAGAAACGTCACGCGCGCCACTGCTTCTGCGACGTTGGGCATCGAGAGACGCAGAAGCATGGGCAGCACCGGCGCCTCGAGCAGGAGCCGCGTTCGGGGCGCGAGCACACGAGTCACAGTCAATCGCGAGGCCTGAGCGTTTTCCAGAACGGCGTGTGGCGCTCCACTTCGATATCGGTGTCCGTCAAGCCGATGTCTCTGGCAAATCTCGGATCGAGCGCGTAGCAGCGCAGCAGTCGTCGCCGTGCCGTCCAGTTCGAGCGCCAAGCTGCGAGCAGGCCACGCCAACCCGTCTTGCCCGCGACGCCTCTTCGCGAGTAACGGTCGCCGCATGAGCCGATGCGTTCGTACCGCGCGTGAGCGCTTTCCCAAAACAGCAAAGCGATCCTCCTGGGAGGACAGTCGCCGTCTCCTGCCTGAACTCCGGAGTTCGTCGAAGACGACGTGAGGCGAGGTTGCGATATCGTTTCGCGTACGTCGATTACCTGGGAGTAATGCCGCTCACCCTCACCACCCGCGTCCAGCAACGCGGGCGGGCGCGAAAAGTGCGGCGTCTACTTTGGCTGCCCTTCACGACAACGGGCCGCGGCGCCGAAGGCAGTTGCCTCGTCTTGCGCCGTCCGGGCAGTTAGGTGGGCTGCTGCTCCATGGCGTCTGAGAGCGCCGTCGCGGCCTGACGAACAGCCTTCTCCGTGAACGTATTGGCGGGATAGAGCATCTCGAGCGAAATCTCCTCGACCGTCGGAGTGGCCGGCGTGCCGAAGATGGTCGTCGAGCTGAGGAAGGATAGGTGCCCGATACGGGTGGCGATTTCAAGGGGAATGACTGGACTCTCGAGCGAGGTGGATGCGGATTCGTCGGGCCGCGGGTTCGGGAAGGACAGGACCTCGCGCAGGAGTTGCTCAAGCCGATGATCAGCGGTGAGGTCGACTTGCCGCCGCAACTGCGTTAGAAGATGCGTCCGCCACGCCGAGAGGTTCGTGACTCGTGGCGCTACCCCCCGCGGATGGAGCAACAAGCGAATGGTGTTGACAGGTGGGCGAAGGAGTTTCGGGTCAACGCCCTCGAAGAGCTCCGGAACGGCCGCGTTTGAGGCGACGATATTCCAGTATCGGTTGATCACGTAGGCCGGAAAGGGTTTGTGTGTCTCCAGCGTGACCTTGATGATTCCACGCACGGCATCGAATGAGGGATCGTCGAACGACCGCGTCTGAGAGATCGGAGCGAAGCCAGCAGAGATCAACAAAGCGTTTCGCTCGCGCAACGGGACCTGCAGTTCTTCTGTGAGTCGCACAATAAGCTCTCGGCCGGGTTGAGCACGGCCGGTCTCTACAAAGCTGAGGTGCCGAGTCGACACTTCGGCGCGCAACGAGAGTTCGAGCTGACTGAGACGGCGACGTTCACGCCACGACCGCAGCTCGTCGCCAATCAGTTGCTGCGACTGTCCCACGCGACGAATCTACCCGCGGCTGCGCCGACGCGCAACCATCCCTGCCCTCGTCCGCCCGACTAGCCTGTCATTACGTCGAGGTAATCGACACCCAACGCTTCACAGCCTACGGTGATTTCGCTCGAGTACGGAGGATGAGGATGCGAGCGCTCGAAGGCAAGGTAGCGGTGATCACCGGAGCGACCAGCGGTATTGGTGCTCGGACGGCCGAGCGTTTCGTCATGGAAGGGGCACGCGTCGTTCTCGCCGGGCGGCGACGGGACAGGGGCGAGATGCTCGCGACAGCATTAGGAAACGTCGCGAGCTTCGTCCCGACAGATGTGTCAATCGAGGCGGACGTCAAGAACATGATCGACCACACCGTACGCCTCTTCGGGCGTCTCGACTGCCTCTTCAACAACGCCGGCACGCCATCGCATCGCGGCGGCGTAGCGGATATCGATCTTGCGGACTTTGACGCAACCATTGCGGTGCACGTTCGCGGCGTTCTGGCCGGCATGAAGTACGCCGCGCCGATCATGGCCCGCCAGGAATCTGGCAGCATCATCAATACGGCGAGCATCAACGGCGTTCGGGCTGGCTTCGCCGGTCTCGACTACTCCACGGCAAAGGCCGCCGTCATCCATCTGACCCGTTGTGCCGCGGTCGAACTCGGCGAGCGCGGCGTTCGTGTCAACAGCTTGTCGCCGGGTCCCGTCCTCACGGGCATTTTCGGAAAGGGTGCCGGTCTCGACGGCAACGTGGCAGATGACGAGCCCGACGCGATGCAGAGCGCCTTTGCCGAGGTTCTGCCGAGGTGGCAGCCCCTGCGCGGGATGGCGACGATGGATGACATCGCGCAGGCGGCTTTGTTTCTGGCTAGCGACGCGTCGCGCTTCGTCAACGGCCATGATCTGGTGGTTGATGGTGGTATCACAGCCGGCCGCCCGGCCGGAGTCGGGCGAGCCGAACGCGCGATATTCGTGAAGGCGTTCGAAGCGTTTCGATCCGGCCGCCTCGACGCCCCGCAACCGCTCGACGGCAAACGGTGACCGGGCTCATGTCCACCACGAGCGCGATCGATCCTCATCCGCGTTCACGCGTCAAGATTCTCGAGACTGAGATGAGCTACGTGGATGTTGGGCAGGGCCATCCAGTCGTTTTCCTTCACGGCAATCCGACGTCGTCATTCATATGGCGAAACATCATCCCCTACGTCGTGCCACATGGTCGGTGCCTTGCCCCCGATTTGATTGGCATGGGTCAATCCGGCGAGTCGGGAGCGAGAAGTTATCGGTTTGTGGATCACGCCCGCTATTTAGATGCCTGGTTCGAGGCGCTCAGCCTGACGAGCGACGTCACCATCGTCGGGCATGACTGGGGCGGTGCGCTCGGCTTCCACCGTGCCGCGCGCTATCCGTCTCAGGTGAGAGCGATCGCGTACATGGAGACCTTTGTGCAGCCGCGGCAATGGCAAGACTTGCGGCCTGCCGGCGCCGAGTTCTTTCGGCGCCTCCGTTCTGACGAAGGAGAACATCTGATCCTGAACGAAAACGCATTCGTTGAGCGGGTGCTCCCGCGCGCAACTCTCCGCACGCTCACCGCCGAAGAGATGGCGGTCTACCGAGCACCTTACCTTGATCGCGAGAGACGCTGGCCCACGCTTGTGTGGCCACGCGAACAGCCCATCGATGGAGTGCCGGCCGACGTTGTCGCCATCGTCGATGGCTATGGTCGGTGGCTCGCGGGTAGCGAGCACCCAAAGCTGTTCATCGATGCCTTGCCCGGGGCACTCATCGGCGATCGCGCGAGAAACTTCTGTCGCCCATGGCCGAATCAGCGAGTCGTAACCGTCAAAGGCATCCACTTCGTCCAGGAGGACTCTCCGGCCGAGATCGGTGAAGCGCTGCGGGAATTCGTGCGGATGCTTTGGGCGTAGCGATATGAGCGAGCGCCACGAGCCCGAGCGAAGAGGATCGAGGAATGCAGGCGGTGTATGAGGCGTTCGGCGACCTCGTCGAAACGCGTGCGAGCGCCGGAGGTCCGTGGGACCCCTCACTCCAGCACGGCGCCGCGCCGGCCGCGCTCGTCGCATGGGCGGTGGAACGCATTGAAACGCCCGCCCCGATGAGGGTCGCGCGACTGACGCTCGATCTCCTCCGACCGGTCCCCGTCGCTCCACTCGAGATCCGCAGCGAGGTGGTACGCCAGGGCCGAAAGATACAGGTGGCGTCGATTACTTTGCTCTCGCTCGGGGTCGCGGTCGTAAGAGCGATCGTTACGAAGGTCCGCATTTCAGAGCCATCGATTCCACCAGAGCTCTACAAAGTCGCGCTCGACGTGCCCGCGCCAGAAGTCAGTCTCGAACTGAGCGGTGAGCAACGTATACGATCCGCGTTCCTGGAGGGAGTGTCAGCGCGGCTCGCGACGGGTACCGAGCGACGACCAGGACCGGCAGCAATGTGGTTTCGAGCAAACCAACCGATCATCGAAGGCGAACCGGTGAGCCCGTTGATGCGCGCGGCGATCGCCGCCGATTTCTGCAATGGCGTGTCGTCGCCGCTCGATGCGAAGCAATGGACCTTCATCAACGGAGACGTGACTCTGAGCCTTGCCCGCCTGCCAATTGGAGAGTGGATCTTGGTGAACGCCGAAACGTGGCTCGGGCCTGACGGTGGGGGCGTGGCGCTTGCACGGCTGGGCGACGAGACCGGCTACTTCGGGCGCGCGGCCCAATCCCTCATCATCGAGCGCCGCTGACCCTATGCGACCAGCCATAAGGAAGGGACAGCGATGAAAGCGTACCACCTGGACAAGTTCGGCAGCTTAGATGGGATCGTCCTGCACGAGGACGATCCGACGCCCAAGCCAGGCGCGCACGAAGCTGTCGTCCGTGTCCGCGCGCGCTCGTTGAACTAGCGAGATCTTCTGATCCTCCATAAGCAGTACCCCCTGCCGGGGATCCAAGGCATCGTGCCGGTCAGCGACGGTGCCGGCGAGGTGATCGCCGTGGGTGAGGGTGTCACTCGCGTCGTGGTCGGCGACCGCGTTGCCGGAACCTACTTTCCGCGCTGGCGCGATGGACGGATTGAGCCGGAGCTGGGAATGGAGCAGTTCGGGTGTACACGTAACGGCTGGTTGACTGAATGCGTGGTTGCGGACGAGCAAGCACTCGTAAAGACGCCCGCGGATCTGTCGTTCGAGGAGGCCGCAACGCTACCGTGTGCCGGCGTCACGGCCTGGTCAGCGCTCAATGGCCCGCGGCGCGTGCTCCCTGGCGAAACCGTGCTGACCATTGGCACAGGCGGTGTGGCACTGTTCGCGCTGCAGTTCGCGAAGCTCTTAGGGGCGCGCGTCATCGCGATCACGTCCAGCCAAGAGAAGACCGAGCTCCTCAAGCGAAGCGGTGCCGACGGCGTGATCGACTACAAGAAAAATCCTGACTGGGATCGGTCGGTGCGGGACCTTACCAATGGTCGCGGCGTCGATCACGTCGTCGAGACCGGCTCTATCGAAACAGTACCCAAGTCAGTCGCGACGTGTGCCTGGAATGCGGAAGTTGCGCTGGTGCTCGCGCTGCTGGGCGGGTCCGTCGATGTCGGGGCGTTTCGCGGGCTCGTCACCCTTCGTCGTCTCTTTGTCGGCAGCCGCGCGACCTTCGAAGCGATGAACCGAGCCATCGGACAACACCAACTCCGACCAGTGATTGATCGTGTGTTCCCGTTCCGTGAGGCGCGGGCGGCGTACGAGCACTTCGAGGCCAAACGTCACGTCGGCAAGGTCGTGATTACCGATTCCGGGGATTGATTCAGCGATGGAAACCATGGACATCGTTAATCGGTACGTGTCGGTGTGGAACGAACCAGACGCCTGTGAGCGGCGGAGACGTATCCGCTCCCTGTGGGCCGCAGACGGAACGACATGCCACAGACCGCTCGATGCGCACGGCTACGAAGCGATCGAAGCGCGCGTAACGGCCTTCTGGGGAAAATGGTTGCGAGACGGTAAATACATCTTCCGCCCTAAGCCAGATGTGGTCTGTCATCACGGTGTCGTGAAGGTGAACTGGGAGATGGTGACGGTGCCTGATGGCAAGCTCCAGGCGACCGGGCTCAGTTTCCTGGCTCTCAACTCTCGCGAACAAATCCAGCACGACTACCAGTTCAATCCGACTGCGACCGACGCCGAGGAGTTCGACAACCTCGTGAGACTCACATGGCACGTGCGACCCACCCGTGGTGGAGAGATGGCGGCAGCAGGCTCCGACTTACTTGTTCTGGATGAACACGGACGGATTCACGCTGAGTACCGATACGAAGAGCAGCGCACGACATAACGGTGGGGGCCATGATCACCATCAGAGTTAATCGAACTACGCGGCGAATCGATGTCGAGCCAGAAATGCCACTGTTGTGGGTTCTGCGCGATGAGTTGGGCCTGACCGGTACCAAGTACGGGTGCGGTATCGGGCTATGCGGCGCGTGCACGGTGCATGTGAATGGCGACGCGGTCCGCTCGTGCTTGACACAAGTTGCCGCCGTCGCCGGCAAGGACATTACGACCATTGAGGGGTTATCGCCGGATCGGGGCCATCCAGTGCAGCAGGCCTGGTTGAGGGAAGAAGTGCCGCAGTGCGGCTACTGCCAATCGGGGCAATTGATGGCGGCGGCCGCGCTTCTCAAGCGGAATCCCAAGCCGACAGATGCGGAGATCGACGCGACTATAACGAATATCTGTCGTTGTGGAACATATCCGCGCATTCGCAAAGCGATTCGCCGTGCTGCGCAGTTGGTCCGTAAATGAGGGAGGTCGCAATGCGCCACAACACGGCAACAGCGAATGCGCCTGGTGACGGGCTTTCGCGGCGTACGTTCCTGCTGACTGGCCTTTCCGCAGCCGGCGGACTGATGGTTGGCGTTGCACTGCGGGGCGCTGCGACTGCGTCCGCTGCGGAGCCATGGAGTTCGGAACGGACGCCTGCGAACGAGATCAATGCCTTTATCGTCATCGACCCCGATGGGAGTGTTCTCATTCGGTCACCGCACGCGGAGATGGGGCAGGGTATTACGACGGCGCTGCCGATGATCGTAGCCGAAGAACTCGAGTGCGACTGGACGAAGGTCAAAGTCGAGTACGCTTCGGGAACCCGGAATCTACTCGAGAAGAACGTCTACGGACAAATGTGGACGGTCGCGAGCTGGGGGGTGTACTCGAGCTATCAGATGTTGCAGCAGGCGGGCGCGAGCGCGCGGGCCCGACTCGTCGCCGCGGCGGCCCGTCGCTGGGCCGTGCCGGACACTGAATGCATCGCGCAAAACAGCACAGTCGTGCACACGCCATCGCAGCGAGTGGTTGGGTATGGTGCGCTCGCGAGCGACGCTGCCTCGATCAAGCTCGAGGGCGAATTCGCCCTCCCGCTCAGTTCGAACTGATCGGGAAACCGCTCGCCCGGCTCGACACGCCGCTCAAGGTCGACGGATCGGCGAAGTTCGCAATCGACATCAGCGTCCCGGGGATGGTCTACGCGGCGGTGGTCGCTTGCCCGGTGTCTGGCGGCAAGCTCGCCAACGTTGACGACAATCAAACCAAGGGCCGTCGTGGAATCGCGGCCATCGTCAGGATGGACGATGCGGTGGCGGTCGTCGGCAACAGCTTCTGGCGCGTGAACGAAGCGCTCAAGTTGCTCAAGATCGAATGGAATACCGGCGCATCGGCCAAGAGCGACAGCGCGCAATTCCGCCAGCTGTACCGCGAAACGCTCGATGGTCCGATGGCGATCGCGCAGGCCGCCGGCAATCCAGACGACGCCATGGGTCGCGCGACAAAGGTCGTCGACGCAGTGTACGAAACCCCACTCCTCGCCCACGCCGGCATGGAACCGCTCAGTGCGACGGTCGACCTGAAACCCGACCGGCTGGATGTCTGGATCGGGACACAGGGGCCGATGCTGGCGATCAAGCAGGCCGCCGGGGTATCGGGACAAGCGCCTGAGCCGCCGCTCGCCATCAACCAGGAGCCCGCAATCGCAGGCCTCAAGCCTGAGCAGATCTTCGTCCACAACTGCTTCCTCGGCGGGGGGTTCGGGCGACGTTACATGCACGATGAGATGCGTCAGGCGATCCTGATTGCGAAGGCGGTCCGCAAACCGGTCAAGGTCGTCTGGACACGCGAAGAAGACATGCGACAAGGCCGGTACCGTCCCCAAGCGGCGACTCGACTGAGGGCCGGGTTCGACGGCGACGGGAACCTCACAGGGTGCGAAATCAAGACTGCCACCGCATCGATCCTTCGAGCCATCGGTATGGACAAGGTCGAGAAGGGTGTGGATCTTCTCGCCGTCATGGGGTTCAATCCGCCGATCTACAAAGTTCCGAACCTGCGGGTCGCCTGTGCCCTTCGAAACACCCATATACCCGTCGGCGTCTGGCGTTCGGTGGGTCTTTCGAACAACACTTTTGCCCTCGAAAGCTTCATCGACGAGTTGGCTCACGCGAGCGGGCGCGATCCCTACAAGTTTCGACGCGCGATGCTCGATCGTCCGGACATGATTGCCTTGCTCGACAAGCTCGCCGAGAAGAGCGACTGGGGCAAACCGCTGTCTCGCGGCCGTGGCCGGGGCATT
>Ga0070707_100004979_pt1 | contig 12449 bp, 11 predicted proteins | sample KBSK5502metaG_FD_65468 | JGI IMG/M metagenome (GOLD analysis project Ga0070707, IMG submission 65468) | Corn, switchgrass and miscanthus rhizosphere microbial communities from Kellogg Biological Station, Michigan, USA - KBS K5-50-2 metaG | ecosystem: Host-associated > Plants > Roots >... | reverse complement strand
CTTCATAAGGCGCAGTATGCGGAACCGGGGATTATGCGGAACGGCGCCGCCGGGGTGGCGCGGGTCCCAGGCCGTGGCGGGGCTCGCGCAGATACCGGGCGCGGGAAGTTCTGCATAATCACAGGCTCTCGAGGAAGGCGAGGACGGGGTCAGGCGGGCGATACCGTCCCGGCGTGGTGTGCGGCGGGGTGGTGCGAGCGAGTGCCCGCTCTTTCAGCTCAAGGTCTGCGTGGAGGTAGATCTGGACCGTCCGCAGGTCCTCATGTACAGGATGGGCTGCGCGGCGAGGTCCCGTGTCCGCTTTAGGCGGAGACGGGCCTTTTCCGCGCAGCCTTCCTCCGAACCCGCCGGGCGGCTTTCACCGCAACGGGCTCTCCAGCGACTACGCCGTGTGCGTGACAGGGGTTGCGTGGATGGCCTCGTGGCAGGGCCGGCAGACCACCAGGGTCTTGCGCCGCATCCTGGCCATCTTGGCTGCCCACGCGGGCTGGCCGGGTCCGGGTTTCCCGAGCCTGGCGAGCTTGGCGACCTGGTGGACAGCCACCGTGGCGCCGTGCCCGCACAGTTCGCACCTGCGCGTGAGGAGCCGGTGGACCAGCTCCTTGCGGGGTGCGGGGACCAGGACCGGTGCGGGGTCGGTGATGACCTTGTTCTTATCGCGCAGCAGGGGTATCCCGCCGAACCGTGCTACCAGGTCCTCCTTGCCCTCGCGGCGGATCCGGGCTTCAAAGCACGTCCGCAGCCCTTGCGGTGTCTCGATCTTGGCCTTGTGACGGGCCGCCATCTTGGTCACCGTGGACTTGTGCTTGGCTGCCAGGGTCTTCAGCATGGACGTCTCGGCGTTCCAGCGCAGCATGCGGAGGCGCCACACGTCCTGGGCGAGGAGATAGTAGTTAATGATGCCCCGGTACCCGGCTCCGTAGACCCGGACGGTGTCGTAGTCGTCGAGGTTGACAAGCCGGGACCGGTGCCAGGGTTTGCCCCGGCGCCGGCAGGGGGCGCACTTGGCCGTGATCACGTCGAGTGGCACGCGCAGCGCGATGGTCCCGTTGAGCATGCGGCGCCCGCCGGTGATCTTGCTGTCGTCGTGCTGGACGATGATCTCATAGCCGGGGAACCGCGCCGCCTGGGTGCGGCCGTGGGTGATCAGCGTCTTCTCTGCGGACAGCTCCAGCGCGAGTTCGCCGCGCAGGAATGCCGCTAGCTGGCCCTTGATTTCCCCGGCCTCGGCTTTCGGCCCGGTGAACCCCAGGATATGGTCGTCGGCATAACGGCAATACCGTAGCCGCCGGTATCCGGGGTCCATGGGATCACCGCAGGGAATCCCGCGCATCTGCCTGAGCGTTTCCCGGGCGGATGCCCGGTCGCCGTGCTTGCGCGCGAGCTGCCGCCGGTCGTTCAGCCTCTGGTATCCGAGGTTCTTTTTCCGGTGGCTTCCCTGGGTGTGCTGCGGGAGGAGCACCTTTTCCACGAACTCATCCAGCTTGTTCAGGTAGATATTCGAGAGGACCGGTGACACCACGCCGCCTTGCGGGCAGCCGCTGAGCGTTTCGTGGTATTCCCAGTCCTCCAGGTACCCGGCTTTGAGCATGTTAGCGATCAGCCGCAGAAACCGGTTATCGTGGATTTTCTCGCCCAGGATCCTGACCATTATTTCGTGGTCCAAAGACCCGAAGCAGCCGGCGATGTCTCCCTCGATGAACCACACGGTCCCGGTCCAGGTGCGTTCTATCTCCCGTAGCGCGGTATGACAGCCGCGCCCTTTCCGGAATCCATGTGAGCGGCCAGAAAACTGCGGCTCATAATACGCCTCAAGGAGCAGGCGTACCACCTCGCCGACCAGCTTGTCCGGCCAGGACGGCAGTCCTAGCGGGCGGAGTTTCCCGTTCTTCTCCGGGATGAAAACCCGCCTCACCGGGGCGAACCGGTAGCGCTCGTGGCGCATCGCCCCGATGATCTCATCGATCTTTGCCCCGGACATGCCGTCCGCGGTTTCCCCGCTGGCCCCGGGGGTCATAGCGCCATGGTTGGCGTAGATACGCCCGTAGGCCATCAGGTACAGCTCCCTGTTGAACATCTGCCGGTACAGTTCGTTACACGGCAGTCCTTTCCTGCCTCGCTCGCGGAGGACAGCAAGTACCGTTTCGGCGTCCTGCATTGCGCATACCTCACAGTTCCTCATCATCCGTCGCCTGTGCCTCTTCGCCTTGCAGCCGGCTTTCCCGGCCTCCCTGGCAGGTCATTACTCCTGCGACTACTACAGGCACTCTGTCGCCATAGGACTCGCGTCCCTTAGACGATCCCGCGTTCGTCAGTGTCGTACGTTCTAGCGTGACTTAGGCGCCCCGTTCATTTCCTTGAATACCCGGACAGGGCATCGCTCCAGCTCCCGGAGGATTGCGGCAGGCGCTAGGACATCCTGCCGCAGGGACTGGCACCGGTTTCAGGCGTCTTTCCGGCGGGCGGCTCATTTGCACCTTCTGGAAACTAGGGTTCAGGCAGTTTAGCTTTCGCCATATCACGCGGATCTCCCGGCACGCCACCCCATACGCCTGGACATGTGCTGCCGGTTTCCTGGCATGCTATTTTTCCCTTCACTTTTCAGATCTTGGGTTAGCCATCAGATCCAGAGATAACTCCTCTCATCTCTGCCCGCTGGGCGGGCGATACGACAACTGCGCCTCGCGGCGCAGCCCAGCCATAGTGCGATGGTGGCCAGGTCAACCCCGCTGCGCAGGAGGGTCATCGCGCAGGTGTGGCGAAGGGTGTGAACGCCGATTTTCCTGGTGGCGAGCGAGGGGCAGTCCGCCGCTGCCCTGTGCGCGTGCCTGATGACGAGCTTGCGCACGGTGTCGCGGCTCAGGCGGTGCCCGGCGGGGCCGGGGAAGACCGGGTCGCGGGGCTGTCCGGCTCGTTCGCTGAGCCATGGGCGTAGGACTGCCACGGTGTGGCTGGAGAGCGGGACGGCCCGTTCCTTGCGTCCCTTGCCGAGGACCTGGACGTGCGCGCCGCGCCCGGTGGCGATGTCGGCGTTGCGCGCTGCCGTCAGCTCCGAGACCCGCAGGCCGGTCTGCATGGCGAAGGTGAGCAGGACCCGGTCGCGGCGCCCGGTCCAGCGCCTGGTGTCGGGTGCCTTCAGCAGCGCGTCGGCCTCGTCAGCCTCCAGGAAGCTGACGAGCGGGCGGTCGCGGCGCTTGGACGGGATCGCGAGCACCCGGGCGATGAGCGCTGCGTGCTCGGGATGGAGGTGCGCCGCGAAGGCGAACCACGAGCGCAGCGCGACCAGCCTGGCGTTGCGGGTGGACACGCTGACGCCGCGCTGGTGTTCAAGGTGGGCGAGGAACCCGCTGATCGTGCCGGCGTCGAGGTCCTCGAAGCCGAGCTCGGCCGGCTGCTTCCCGCTTGTCTGGGCCAGGTAGGCGAACAGCAGCCGGAAGCAGTCCCGGTAGGCGGCAACGGTGTGCGGGCTGGCCTGCCGCTGGCCAACCAGGCGCTGGGTGAAGTACTGCTGCAGCGCGGGGGCGATCGCGGTCATGACCGCGTCCGGGGCGGCGGCTCGAGCCGCTCGGCGGCGAGCGCGAGCAGCTCCGGTGATGCCCACAGGTAGGCGTACGTCCACTTCGGGTCGGCGTGGCCCAGCCAGGTGGACAGCTGCGGCAGCCGGGCCTGCACGTCGGCGCCTTCGCGATACCAGCGGATGAGGGTGCTGACGGCGAAGGAGTGCCTGAGCCCGTGGATGGTGGGCCGGCAGCGCTCCGAGCGGGCCCGGATACCGGCCCGGCCCAGCAGGACCCTGAACATCTGCTGCACGGCCGGGTAATTCAGCCGGTTGCCGGCCGGGTGGACGAACAAGGCCGGCTCACCCGGCACCGGTGACAGCTCCCCGCGGCGGCGCAGGTAGCAGCCCAGCGCGCTGATCGTGCTCGGGTGAAGCAGGAGCTGACGGGACGTGCCGGACTTCGAGCCCGCGATGGTGAGCAGGCCCTCGCCGGGCGACAGGTCCGAGCGGTCGAGCCGGATAGCTTCTCCGATCCGCATGCCGGTCACCGCAAGCAAGGCAATGAGCGTCTCGTAAGTGGCCGCCGACAGCGGCCAGCGCACCCGCCGGGCCGCCGCCATCAGCGCGGCGACGTCGCCGGCGGAGTACAGATATGGCGCCGTCCGCCGGCGTGGCGGCAGCCAGCCCAGCGGTGGCACCTCGGTGGCCGGGTCGCTGGCCTGCAGCCAGCTGGCGAAGCCGCGCACGATGGTCAGCCGCATTGCCAGCCATCCGGGGGAGGCCTTCGCTGGTGCGCTGACCCAGGCCAGCGCCAGCTCGCTGGTCACCCGGCAGGCGCCGGCCTGCTCGCAGAAGCTGACGAACTGCTCCAGCAGCAGGCCGTCCCGAGCCAGCTTGAAGCCAAGGGAACGGCGCACCGCCAGGTACTCAGCCAGCGCGGCCGCCAGCGGCCGCCCGCTCATGCCCCGCTCCCTGGCCAGGGAAGGACGAGTGCATCCAGCGCACGATGGTCGACCTTCGCGTAGATCGCGGTCGTCGCCGCCCTGGCGTGCCGCAGGACCTGGCCGACCTCGGCGAGCGAGGACCCGGCGGCCAGCATCTGGGTCGCCAGGCTATGACGAAGCCGGTGCGCCCCGGCCCGGGGGACCCCGGACCGCTCACAGGCGTTATACACCGCCCAGGTGACTGCCCGCGGCGTGACCGCGCCGATGGGAGCCGTCGCCCGCAAGAACACCGCCCTGGTCTGCACCCTCGGCCGGCAGCGCAGGTAGGCGACCAGCGCGGCGCCGACGTCGCAAGGCAGCGGAAGCCGGTCATCGCGGCCGCCCTTGCCGTGCACGGTCAGCTCGCCGGCCCGCCAGCCGATGTCGTCCAGGGACATCGACGCGACCTCGCCGGCGCGCAGCCCCAGGCGCGCCAGCAGCATCAGCATCGCGTAGTCCCGCCGCCCGAGCCGGGTCCGCCGGTCGCAGCTGGCCAGCAGCCTCGCGACCACCGCCGGCGGCAGGCCCCGGGGCAGGCCGCATCCTCTCCGGTTCGCCACGGCGGGGACCGCCTGCGCGACAGGGGTCCCGACCAGGCCCTCGAGGTAGAGGAACCGCAGGAAGGACCGCAGCGCGGCCGCGAGGTTCGCGGCGCCTGCCCGGCCGCGCCGCGGCAGCTCACGGACGCAGAAGGCGCTGACCGCTGCGGCGTCCGGTCCCGGCTGGCCGGCGGCCGCCCCCGGGTACTGGTCAAGGAACAGCGCCGCCGCCTTCACGAACTGCGAGACCACGGCCGGCACCAGGCCCCGCTCCCCGGCCAGGTGCGCCCGGTAGCGGCCAAGCAGCTCTTCCTCCGCGCTGGCCGGCCGCACGGCGTCCGGCGGGGCCGACAGCACGCCCCGCGCCTGCAAAAACGCCAGCAGCCGCCCGAGGGAACCCGGCGTCAGGCGGGCTACATAGCCCTCAGCCTTCCGGGCCGCACAGTACGCAGCGACCTGCTCCCAGCTCAACGTGTCCAGGCCCTCACGGGTCATCCAGCGGCTGAGGTGCGACATCACCCGCAGCTGCTCAGCGGTGGACAGGTCCGTGTATCCGCAGCCACGCAGCTCCCGGCCAAAACCCAGCGCGTACGGCGCCAGGACCCCGGCCACCCTCACCTTCGTCCACGACGGCATCGCTCCGACCTCCTCTCCCAGGCACCATTGCCTGAGGAGAGAAGCATCCGTTAGCCAGCCGCGATTATGCAGAACTTCCCGCGCCCGGTATCTGCGCGAGCCCCGCCACGGCCTGGGACCCGCGCCACCCCGGCGGCGCCGTTCCGCATAATCCCCGGTTCCGCATACTGCGCCTTATGAAGAATTCTTCATAAGGCGCATGTGCGCCGGCATTTCGTTCGGGCCGGGGACGCGAACTCGGCGCAGCTGAAGTACTGGACGGAAGCGTGGCTGGACCGGATCCGGGACCTTTACCACGCGCATGACGAGCTCACAGCCGCCTGGCACGGGGCCGCCGCTCCCGCCGCGCGGGACAGGCAGGCCGCCGCCGCGAGGCTGGAGAAGGCGCACGCCGCCTGGGACGACGCGATCACGGTGATCGACGCCGCCTGCAAAAAGCAGATGGCCGCCCCGGGCCTGGCCGAGCCCGCGAAGAAGGCGCTCGCCACCCTGGACCGGGAATGGGACGGGCTGACCGCGCACCGCGATTACCCGATGGTGAGCCTGGACAATAATGCCGCGGAGCGCCAGATCCGGGGTCCGGTCGTGACAAGGAAGAACGCCAGGCGGCTCCCGTAACGGCGACACCGCACGGAACGCCGCCGTGATCTGGACCGTCACCGCCACCGCCTCGATGGCCCGGCTGAACGTCGTCACTTACCTCACCGCTTACCTCGACGAATGCGGCCGCAACGACGGGAAACCCCTCACCAGCCCGGCGCTGGAACGGTTCCTCCCCTGCAACGCCAGCCCCGAAGACCTCCAGAACTGGGCGAAGCCCCCGCCCGCCAGCCAGGATCCGCCCGGATAACGACAGTACCGGCGTGGCCACCGCAAGCTGCCCCGTCGGCCATCAGCGTGCCCTTTCACGGGACTTCCGAATACTTACGAATAACCCTCACTGTAACGGTTCTACCGGGCACTATGCAGGTGAGCTGGGCTGATGATCAGCGGAGGCGACAGTGCCTCCCCCAACGTACAAGCCTTCGTGACACGTCATGCCTTGGAGCGGATGGCGCGGCCCCTCCGAGATGCGCTTCTCGGAGGGGCCGCGAGACCAGCAGTCTCCGGCTTCCACGTCGTCGACGCCACACCGTCATAGGCGACGGCCGAGTCATATCCCCTCGCTGCTAGGGCTGCAGAAGATCCGTGAGTTCTCGCGCATCCTCCAGCGAATCGAGGCGCCCCACGGCATCAACAATCTGTTCGCCGCGGCCGGCCGGCAGTATGCCGCTGACGAGGTCGCGGAACTTCTCCTCGATGTCGGTCGGCAGGGCCGGGTCGTCTGGCTGGCCTCGAAAGGTCTGCTGGCGACGGGAAAGCACTCGGCCGTCACGCAGTTCAACCTCGACGAGAGCGCTGAGCTCCGACTCGCCCGGCTGGAAGGTCATGGCTCGCACGTCGACTCGTTCGGAGAGGGCGACGACGGCCGGATCGCACCAGCGTCGCCCATCAAGGTACAGCTGCAGTGCATTGCTGTTCTCGAGCAGGCGTGTGGCCAGGCTGAAGCCGAGGTTAAACTGCGCGCTGATCATGTCGGTTGGCCGGCCGGTCGCGCCGCCGTGCAGGATCGCCCAGGGTGCAGTCCACACCGTGATGCGCTCGACCTCGTCGGCCTCGAGTTTCTCCGTCTTCATGAGATGGCGCAGAGCATCAAGGGGCGCATGGTGGGTGCCCACGGCCGGGTAGAGCTTATGGATGACGTCCAGAATATGGAATCGGGTCTGCCATACCGCATCGATTTCCGGCGGGGTACCGTCGCCGAAGAGTCGGTAGATTCCGCGCTGTCCTTCGAGGATCGTGAGCGGTCCGGTGAGCCCAGCCCGCGCGAGCAGTGCCGCTTCGATGCCGGACCGCGCGGCCATGCCAGGATGAACGCGCTTCACCTCACCGCCCGAGCGGTCGTATTCGGACGTGCCTGAGGCCTCGCTGCCGGCGATGGCGAGTGCTTGGGCCGTTCGTGCGACGTCAAGGTCGAGCAGTGCAGCTGCGGCAGCCGCCGCACCGAAGACACCGGCCACCTTGGTGCCGTGCCATCCGGTTGCCATGGTGGTCGGATGAATGGGGCCGACGCTCAGGACCATTGCCTCGTAACCAGCGACGAGCGCAGATAGGATGTCGCGTCCGGTCGAGTGCAAGTGCTCTCCGAGAGCCAGCACGGTCGGGATCACGCACACGCCAGGGTGGCCGCAGAGGAAGTGGCTATCGTCGAACTCGCAGCTGTGGCCGAACGTCGCGGCCACGAAGGCTGCATAGGGGGCCGGGAGTCTGACGCCCATCAGCGGCACCGTGCTCTCGGGCGCGCCGCCGAGGGCGAGCGCGACATCGATGGCTGGCCGTACGTGGGGAAGTGTCGCCCCCCTGATCTGAACGCCTAGCTGGTCTAGCACGCACATCTTGGCTCGATCAGCGACGGCACTCGGCAGCTTGGCCGATCGCATTGCGGTGAGGCGGGCAGCGAGTTGCTGCACCAGCGTGTGCCCCTCGTGAGCTTCGATCAATGCCCGGCTCCTCGGATCGTCGGAACAGCGGCGCGACATTGAATGGATTCTATAGCTTATAAGCGTCCGGCGTCCACGGGGAGGGTGCGCTGTCGTGACAACTCGGGCGTAGTCGCGGAAGTCGCCAGCGGAGATGTCATCGTTGATGACCCCCGCTTCGGAGATCGCCTCCTACGTGAGGCGATCTCCCGCTGCTCCGGAGCGGGTGACGTTCGCAGCCGAATCACCGACATCAGGGGGTCGGCCGACGTACAGATCGCAGGCGAGGTCGGCGCTGCCACCGTACTTGCCGAATTCGGTGACACCTGCTTCACGGAGGACTTCGACGTCGAGGTAGCTGCGACCTGTGCAGGTACTCGCGGGTCGGCTGAAGATCTCGATGGCCGCATCGGCCATAATCTCCGGGCTCCGGGCACTTGCCATGGCTGCCTCGCCACCCAGTAGGTTCTGTACCGCCGCGGTAGCGATGATCGTCTCGGGCCACAGTGTGTTCGACGCGACGCCCGCGTCCGCGTACTCCGCCGCCCAGCCCAAGGCAAGCACCGTCATGGCGTACTTCGCGACGGTGTAGGCGGGATGCAGGCCTAGCCAGCCGGGATCGAGATTTATCGGCGGCGAGAGAGTCAGGACGTGCGGGTTCTCGGATCTCCGCAGGAATGGCAAGGCGGCCCGCGTCAGCAGGAACGTGCCGCGTACCTGGATCTGCTGCATGAGGTCGAACTTCTTGACCGGTATTTCTTCCGTGGGCAGCAGAACCAGTGCACTCGCGTTGTTGAGGCACATGTCGATACTGCCGAAACGCTCGACCGCGCGGTCGACGGCATCCTGAACCGACGCCTCGTCCCGGACGTCTCCCTTCACCGCCAGGGCCGTACCGCCCACCCGCTCGATCTCAGCGGCTGCAGTGTGGATTGTTCCCGGAAGCCCGGAGGCGGGGCGATCGCTCTTGGCCAGGAGCACGACGTTCCCTCCGTGCTTGCCGACCGCGACCCCTATCGCCAGTCCGATCCCCCGACTACCGCCGGACATGATCAGGGTCCTGCCGTGCATGCTGCCGGTCACTTCGACCTCCCGCTGAGATTGTCCGCGTGGCCCTATCTAGGTACATAGATTGCTGCTAAACTCTTGACATAGATTGGCAGCGGATGAGCGGTTCCGCAACCTCACGCATACCGACGCTTTTGGGGTGGCCATGCGCAGCGACTGCGGCTTCGAGATGGAAGTCGGCATGACACTGACAAGTCCGGCCGGTTCTACAAGCGCATTCGTCCTGCGCCTCGGGACAGCCACGCACCCACCATCAGCCAACGGGCGGATGATGATCCGGGGGCGTCCGACGCCATGCAGCATGCGAGTGAGCCGGGGGATACGTGCCATTGGCGCGCGAGCTGGCTGTCGCTACATGGACGCCCTCACGGGTCTGCTCGTGCTGTGCACCCGCTCCGGTCCGGAATGGCTCACCTACGAGGGACGGCGAATGGTGATGCTAGCGAACGAAGAGGCAGGGCCTTGACCACCCTGGCTGAACAGCTCGCCGGACGGATCTGCTCGCTGTCGTTCGAGACCCTTCCGGCGGATGTCGTCGAGCACGCCAAACGATGCGTGCTCGATCAGCTGGGCATTCAGATTCTCGGCCAGACCCTCCCGGCGTCCCAAGCAGCGATGGCGTTGGCGAGATCCGTCGGAGCCGGACCGGCCGTTAGCCGCGTCCCCGGGCTGGGCGAGACAGTTAGCGCGCCGTACGCGGCGCTGGCCGGAGCGGCGTTCGGGCACAGCTGCGAGTTCGACGACTGCCACTTCCTCTGCGGGCACCCTGGCGCCTGCGTAATACCGCCCGCACTGGCCCTGTCGCAGCAGGAAGGGCTCGGAGGGCGCGAGTTCGTGACTGCGGTGGTCGCCGGGTACGAGGCCATGGTTCTTGCGGTGGGCCCGATCCACCACAACTTCGCGATGACAGGATGGCAGGGCAGCAAGATCGGCGGGGTTTTCGGCGCTGCCGGGGCGTCTGCACTGCTGCTGGGCCTGGGAGAGACACAGACGGCACATGCGCTGGCGATTGCTGGCAGCGAGGCGTCGGGCACGCTCGAGTACGACCGGGCGGGCGGCGATGTCAAGCGCTTGTTCCCCGCGATGGCGGCCCGCTCAGGTGTCGAGGCGGCGCTGCTCGCCCGATCGGGCCTGACCGGGCCGCTGACGATCCTGGAAGGAGAGCGCGGGATCCATCGCCTGTTCGGTGACGGCACTGCGCCGCGGATCGAGTCGATCTGGGGAACCGACTTCCATATCCGCGAGGCCTTCTTCAAGCTGGACCCCGCGGCGGGCACCCACCTTGCGCCGATCGAGGCACTCAGCTACCTGATGACGGAGCACGAGCTCAAGGCGGAGGACGTAGCGAAGATCGTCGTTGCCGTGGCGCCCTTCGCCGTGCATCACGGTGGCGATACCGGGCAACCTGCCGATGCCGTGAGCGCGCAATACAACCTCGGCTTCAGCATGGCTTTGCGTGTGGTGGACGGGAATAACGCCATCCAGTCCTATCTTGACCCCGCCAAGTGGGCTGACCCGGCCATCGTGCGGGTGTCTGAGGCGGTAGTTGTCGAGCCGCTGTCGCTGGAGCCAGGGGAGTCGCCGCTCGGGGCCCGTGTTGACGTCGTCTGCAGAAGTGGGCCAGTGCTCTCCAGACGACAACAGACATTCAGAGGGCACACCGATGATCCTGCACGCTGGGAAGACCTGGAGCGTAAATTCCGGGGCTTGGTCGCGAGCCGGCTGAGTACGTCACAGACGGATGCGATCGTCAAGGCAGTCGCGGAATTGGAACAGTTGTCCGATGTCGGAGATCTTGTCGATCTTACGGTCGGCACGAGCTCATGAGCCATTACCTCGCGCGGCGGCGGAGGTGTCCTCTGATCAGCAAGCGCGGCAGGAGGAGTCGCGCAGGGCAGGTGATCAGCGGGCAGAGGAGCGATTGCAAGGGCCCGGGCCTAGACAAGCTTTCGGGCACGAGTCGGCACCTGAAGGGCGGCAAAACCGTGTCAAGAAACCATCAGCAGTACGCGGGGGACCGCGCGCGCGACTTGAAGGGAGGATGGGGAAACGCGCCGCTTGCGGCACTGCGCCCTGACCACCAATGCCAAATTCACTGAATGGCGCAACCAAGGATGTCATCGTCGTCGGGTTCGGCGGGTCAGGGGCCGTAGCCGCACTGGCCGCCGCGGAAGCGGGCGCCACCGTCGCGATCGTCGAGAAGTCTCCGCGCGGCGGCGGGAACACCCAGGAAGCCGGCGGTTCGCTGCGCAAGATCGCCGACGCCGACCTCGCTGCGCGCTACTTCGAGCAACTGGCGAACGGCGGCACGCCCGCGGACTTGATCGAGGCCTTCGTCGCGGGCTGTAATCCGGCAATCGAATGGCTAGAGCGGTATGGCTTGCGCATGACCGAGGCCGGCGGGCCCTGGCGGGACTGGAAGTACCCGCTGGTCACTCATGATCCGTTTCCTCGGGTGCCGGGCAATGAAGGCCTGGGCGGCCGGGTCCGCGTCGAGCAGGACGTGCCAGGGCACGGCGGAAGCGCCCTTTGGGAAGGGCTACGCCGGAGGGTGCTCGACGCCAACATCGACGTAGTTCTGGAGAGCAGGGTCGTAGACCTGCTGCGCGAACGCACGTCCGGGCGGACATGCGGGGTGGCGGTTGTCAGCGCGGGTGGGACGACCACCCAACTGGAAGCGCGCAGCGGTGTCGTCCTGGCCTGCGGCGGCTTCTCGGGCGACCCGGGCATGCAGCGGGCCTACCTGGGTACGGAGTTGCCGGCTTTCGGGCTCCCCGGCGGCAACGCGGGGGATGGTGTTCGACTGGCTCAGGCCGCGGGCGCCGAACTGTGGCACATGAACGCGTTCGCCGCGGTACTTGGATACCGGATCCCCGGGTACCCCTCAGCGTTCAGGCATCACGTGTACAACGAGTCGTTCATCTATGTCGACCAGGCCGCGGCACGGTTCGTCAACGAGGTCGGGCTCGACAACCACGCGATGCCGTGGGCATTTCGCTGGATGGATCCGGCGCTGCCTGGCTATCCGCGCATCCCCGGATACCTGATCTTCGACGAGAGCGCCCGGCGAGCCGGTCCGATCGTCAAGGATGCGCTGGGCTATCACCGCCGGGACTGGAAGTGGAGCGCCGACAACTCACAGGAGATCGACAAGGGCTGGATCCATAAGGGCGAAACGGCCGACGAGCTAGCGGTTGCGCTCGGG
>Ga0070707_100004978_pt1 | contig 12450 bp, 10 predicted proteins | sample KBSK5502metaG_FD_65468 | JGI IMG/M metagenome (GOLD analysis project Ga0070707, IMG submission 65468) | Corn, switchgrass and miscanthus rhizosphere microbial communities from Kellogg Biological Station, Michigan, USA - KBS K5-50-2 metaG | ecosystem: Host-associated > Plants > Roots >... | reverse complement strand
CTCGTTGAGATCGCGGAGATGCCCGACCACCCGTTCTATCTCGGCACCCAGTACCACCCCGAGTTCAAGTCGCGTCCCAACCGGCCTCATCCGCTGTTCATTTCGTTCATCGATGCGGCGATATCGTTTGCACGCTCGAACGGACGCGCCGCCGAAGCGGCATCCCGACTGCAGGAGTTGCCAACGACATGAAGCTTTTCCTCGACACGGCCATCTACGAAGAGGTCCAGCAGGGCGTCACCTGGGGCGTCGTCGACGGCGTGACCACGAACCCAACGCTGATCGCCAAAGCCGGCATGGATCACGAGGAGCAGGTCAAGCGCATCTGCCAGATCGTTGGCAACGTTTCCGCGGAGGTCGTGTCGGAAAAGAGGGACGACATGATCGTCGAGGGCCGGCGGATCGCCACCTGGCACAAGAACGTGATCGTCAAGGTTCCACTCACACCCGACGGCCTCGCGGCGGGAAAGGTCCTCGCCGGCGAGGGCACCCGCATCAACGTCACCCTGTGCTTCTCCGTCAACCAGGCGCTGCTCGCCGCCGCGATAGGCGCGTACATCGTGAGCCCGTTCGCGGGTCGTCTCGACGACATCAACGAGGACGGGATGCGCGTCGTTGCCGACATCGTGGCCGCGTACCGGCAGCAGGAGATCAAAACGAAGGTCCTGGCCGCGTCGATCCGCAACCCGATGCACGTCACCCAGGCGGCGCTCGCCGGCGCGGACATCGCGACGATGCCATTCGGCGTGCTCAAGATGCTCTTCGAGCACCCGCTGACAACGGCCGGGCAGAAGAAGTTCCTCGAGGACTACCGGAAGACGCAGGAAGCGAAGCCCGTCCCGAATACGGCCCCGGAGGCCGCGACCAAGCGCTAGCGGCGCGGCGCCTCGACGAGCAGCATGTCGCGCAAGTCCGCGTTGGCCACGCCACAGAGGTCGAGCACGCACAGAGTCAGCGCCGCCACGTCCGACTCGGCGCGTCCTGTCTTGATGACCTGGTCCGCCGCGTAGATCGCCTCGTATGCGCGAACCACGTCCGCGCGCGTGACACGACGCGCGAACGCCGTGGCGCGCTGTATCGCGTAGGGACTCGAGCGGATCGCCTTGCCCATCCGCTCGGCGTCCGCATTCGTCCGCATCGCCGACGCGAACAGGAGCACCCGGAATTGCCAAAGAAGAAGCGCCAGGATCTGCTGGACCGCGTTGCCGTCGGCGAGGAGGCGGTCGAGCGTGGCCACGGCGGTCCGGGCGTCCTTACGGACGACTGCCTGCGTGAGCTCGAACACATCCGCTTCGATGGCGCCGTTCACGAGGGTTCGCACATCGGCGGCGGTCACGATCGCATCGCCGGCGTACGCGCCGAGCTTCTTTAACTCCTGCTCGATGCGCTCGGTGTCGCCGCCCGCCGCCGACGCGAGCGTCGCCACCGCTTCAGAGTCGAGCTTGACCGCATGGATCCGACCGCGCGCGGAGATCCAACCAGGGACGTCGACCGGCGCGAGTCGCTCGATGCGCTCGACGGATCCGCCGGCGGCCTCGACGGCTTCGAGCAGATTCGCCGCGGGCACGTTCGGCGCTTTCGGCTTTTGTGCACGGCGCGAGCGCCCAGCTGCCAGGCGCTCCACGGCAACGAGCACGAGCGCGGCTTCGCGCGGGAAGCACGCGATCAGGTCAAGGTCTTTCAACGCTTCGGCGTGGTCGACGATCACGACGCGGGCCTCGTCAACCGCGTCAAAGAGGCCCTGCGCCTGCCCCGACAGCATGATCGCGCTGGGCGTGTCGAACCGCGCGTCATGACGGGTGATCCCGAGCAAGGCGCCAAGACGCGGTTCGACCGTCGTCCTGAGATCGGTCGGTCCCGCGGGCAGCCCGCCCAGGAGCGCATGGGCTAGCTCACCGAGACGGAGGCGCGTGCGGAAGGGATCTTCCCCGTGGAGGAGGAAGACCATTCGCGTGGGTACGGACGACGAGCTGGGCGTTGCCACCTTGTTGATCGAGCTCCACCGTGCCGTCGCGGTCGGTCCGATATGTCGGGACTTGGCCGAGCGCCGCGAGCGTCTCGGGCGTGGGATGACCATACCGGTTCTGCGCGCCGACGGAGATCACCGCGGCGCTTGGGCGAACGGCGTCCACGAGCGGCACGGCGTACGCGCTAGCGGCCCCGTGATGTGGCGGAACGTATACGCGCGCGGCAAGCGACCGCGGACTCAGAAGAAGATCGGCCTGCGCCTGTTCGGTCGCGTCGCCCATGAACAACATCGAGAACGAGCCACGCTCGAAGCGAAGCACAAGAGATGGCACATCGACGCGGGGATCGCCGTTCGGCGCGAGGACGGCAAGAGTGGCGGTGCCGACGCGCACCCGCATACCCGCCGAGACCGCTCGTCGGGGGACGTGTGCGCGCGCGATTCGGTCGCCCCATGCCGTGGCGACGGTGCCAGGGTTCAAGCCGACGGGTTCGATCGCGAGGCCAACTTCGTATCGCTCCAGCACGCCGATGAGCCCGTCAGCGTGATCGGCGTGCGCGTGGGTCAGCGCGACGACGTCGATCCGGCGGTTCCAGGGAGGCAGGCTGGCGCCGAGCTCGGCGAGGAGCCGGGTCGGGTCGGGGCCGCCGTCGACCAGGAGCGTCCTGCCGTCGAACTCGACGAGGTAGGCATCGCCCTGCCCGACGTCGAGCGCTCGCACCCGTATCCCGGAGGGCGTCGGCCAGAGAACGGCCGCCGTCGTCCCCGCGACGAGGACGAGCACGAGCACTCCGCTCAACAACATCCCTCGTCGCGCGAGGTGAGACCTGGAAGGACGAGGGACGCGAAGACCGTGCGGCCGTCCGATCCGTCCACCGATGGCGCGTACCGCGCGTGACATCGCGGCGGGACCGAGGAACAGCACGACCCCGACAAGAGCGCCGTACGCCAGCCCAGCGAGGGGACCGTCCGGAACGGCGAGGGACGCGAGCGGCAACGCAGCCGACGTCTCGACGACGATCCGCAACAGGAACGCGAGCGCATATGCGAGCAGCGCAGGGAGCTGCGCGAGGTCGAGCGAAACGGCGCCGAGCGCGGCCGTCGCCGCGCCAGCGAGCATGAGCGGCGGAAACAAAGGGACCGCGACCAGATTCGAGAGTGGCGAAACGAGAGAGACCCGGCCAAACACCGCGGCGATGATCGGGATCGTGGGTAGGGTCGCGGCAAGCGTGGTGGCGAGACCCTGGCGGATCGCGCCCGGAAGAAAAACGAGCCGACCCGAAATGGGGTCTCCGAGGTAGAGGAGACCGCCGGTCGCGGTCGCCGATAGTAGAAAACCGACGTCACCGATCGCCGACGCGTCGATCCCGACCATCGTTGCCACGGCGAGCGCCAGCGCGTTGTCCGTTGCGGGGCGGCGGCCGAACGCAAGACCGAGCGAAGCCACGACGGCCATGACCGCGGCCCGCGCCACGCTCGGCGCGAGCCCGACCAGGATGCTGTACGCGAGGACGCACGACACGGTCAGCGAAGCCGTGACCGCGGGGCGCACGCGGCCGCGCGCGAGGACCGCAACGGCAGTCGCGACGAGGGTCATGTTGAATCCCGATATGGCGAGCAGATGCGAGGTGCCGCTGCGCGCGAAGGCGTTCGCGAGGTCGCCATCGACGGCGGCGCGCTCGCCCAGGACGATGCCCCGCACGATGCCGCCCTCAGGCTCAGGGACCAGACGCCGAAGCGGGTCCGCGAGCGCTTCGCGCAGCCCGTCGAGTGGGCCCGCGTGGCGGAGGTCGAAACCCGGAAGCGGTCCGAAGATCGTCGCCGCGCCTGCGATCCCGGAGACCAGCGCAGCCGCGCACCAGCAGAGCCGGCGCGTGCGATCGGCGCTCGCGACGGCAAGAACAGCGAACGCGTCGGAGAGCAGGACGGCGAGCGCGATCCCGCCGAGGGGGTTGATCTGTAGCGCGAGAGCGATGCACACCGCGGCCGCCGCGGCAGGAAGGAGGGGCGCCCTCAGGACCGCGGTCACCGTGTCGTGACCATGTCCTTGATGTCGGCGAAGACGCGGGCGGTCACGAGGCCGCGTGTTTGCAGCTCCTCGATCCGCGTGAAGGGATGGCCGCCGCGGGAGCGGACGATCCGCGCGGCGGTGGTGGGCCCGATCCCGGGCAAAGCCTCGAGCTCGGCGGGAGTGGAGATAGAGATATCCGAACTGCAACAGAAACGTACGGTTCGGCGCGGGCTAGGTTCTTACGTGAGTGCGGCTGGCAGCGCGTCCGCAAACTCCTCCAGCCTCTCGTACTGACGTAGCACCACGCGATGATCGGTCAACGGGACGTCGAAGATCTGACGCACGCGTTGCCTCGCGGACTTGTCTGGCGAGACAATAACCAGCCTCCTAAGTCTCGTCCGATCTTGCCTGAAGAAAGCAACGCGGAAGAGGGACTGCGCGTACAGATCGGTGGGAGCAAATGAAAAGCCGATAACAACAATGGTGTGCGCCTGCCGTATTGCCCAGCGAGCCCGCCTCCACAAATGTGCATAGACCGGGCTTTCGATCGCCTTGTTCCACACCGGCGGGATGATTGAGAACCGGGGAACGCCATGCTGCTGATGCAGCCGCTGCTTGAGTACACATTCTCCTCGACGCCGCCGACGGTAATTGCCAATTGATCGATCCATGAAGCTTCAGGAGCTTGACTGTTCTTCTGCTTTGAGTGGGCCGACTGGGATTCCACAGCTGCCAGCCAGACACGGTGAAGCCGTCGGGGAAGCCGTATCCCCAGCGCGCATTCCATTTCGCGTCCCCTACTCGACGAAGCGCGTCATCCATAAGGCAGTCGTAGTTGAAAGACAGGACGGTGTCGCCTTTGCGGAGCGCGTTCACGAGAGTCTTGTGCCGTTCGCAGCCACCATCGCTCCGCAGGATCTTGTCCGTTGAGCTCTCGAGAACGGCGTGGAGTGCCGCCATTAGGTTGCGCCTGCTTGCCGACAGCGCGGCCTCAATCCCAGCATGGCGTTGGCTTGCGACACGAACCACACGACTTAGAAACTCAAGTTCGGTGAAGTAGTCCTCGAGAGTCAGTGAAAAGTTCGACCCATGCAGTTGAACGAGGTCTTTGACAACGCGACGAACGCTCGCGCTGTGTTTGTCCTCTGTTATCCGTTGGAGCTGCGTGAAGAAGTCCGCGTTCAGTGGAGGCAGGCACTCATGAGGAACGTCGTTTGGAAACAATGCGCCTCGCGAGGCGCCAGCCCCGAGTAGCAGGACGGTCCCAGCCACGGCACGCCATAGTAGAAACCGCCTCGCGCTGTACCCAGGCTTGCGGTTTCAGACCACCTAGAAGCTCAGTCCACGTGAAGGGGTCGACCTCCGTTTCGACTAACGGTCGCGGTTAGCCGAACCGGGTCCCAAATCGCGTTGAGCCGCCCCTTTCGAGGTCCGCGTACGCTTATCTGCGGATAAGCCGCGACGGAGGGATTGCCAATGGCGTTTGGCGACACGATACGACAGGCACGTAAAAAGAAGGAGCTCAGTCTCAAGAGCCTCTCGGAAAAGATCCATAACGAAGAAGGCAAGCCGATTACGCCGCAATACCTCAATGACATCGAATTGAATCGTCGTCTACCTTCGCCAGTTCTGACCGGTCAAATCGCAAAACAACTCGGCCTGGACGCCGACATGCTGCACGCTCTGGCAGGTCGCATCCCGCCGAGAGCCATCGAGAACCACTCGGATGAGCGCATCGAGAGCGCGATGAAGCTCTTCCGCAAGGGTTTGCGTAGGTACTGATGCGCTACGTTCGCGACGCGACCGGGCGGTTTCGCGACCGCCCCTATTACGAACTTCGCGAACTAGACACCGAGTGTGAGACGCTGGTCGGCGACTTCCTCCGAAAGCGTCACGGCAGAGTCGACTATCCGTTCTCAACCGACGACCTAACCGTGCTGTTGGAGTCGATGGTCCTGGACCTGGACTTGTTCGCCGACCTCTCGAAAGAAGGGGAAAACGTCGAAGGGGTGACCTACTTCCAGGCCAGCGGCAAACCGAAGGTCGCGATCGCTGCCGTGCTTTCCGAGGAGCAGTGGCGCGAGAACCGGCTACGCACGACGCTCAGTCACGAGCTTTCGCACGTGAAGTTTCATGGATTTGTTTGGGCGCTCGAGATCGAGGAAGCGGCCCAGGCGGAGTCGGTCGGCCGGCGCCGGAGCGGCTGGTACGACCGCGATGACACTGTCCGGCCCCTGGCAAGCGCTGCAGTCGACGTGCGGGGTGCGGCGAAGTGCAAACGCGAGAACATCCTCGGGCCAACCAACCAGATCGACTGGATGGAGTGGCAAGCCGGCTACGGCTGCGGCGCGATCCTGATACCTCGCACGGAACTCGAGTACGTTCTCCGACGCGTCAAGGCTGATCCCTCGCCTCTACCAACTAGCCCCGAGGGCGCTCAGCGAATCGCCGCGATCCAAGGCGCGTTCGCAGTTTCCGCCGACGCAGCACGAGTCCGCTTGCTGCAGACCGGGTATCTCTCTCAGCCTGGAGGGGTTCCCAGCGGCATCTAGTCCACTGGAGCGCTCTTGACATCCGTCAGGGTGCCGCAGGCGATTTTCGGCTAATCAGCCGAACAGCTGATGGGCCGTATACTGTAAGAACCGCGCTCGCGCAAGGTGAGCTAGGCGGTCTTGGAGGCGATTCATGGCGATTCGGAATCCGGTACCGCTCGCGACTTTCTCGCTCGCGTACAACTTCGAGGCTTTCCTTCGTAACATCCGGCCGTCGTCCGAGCGCCGCGAGGCGGCCAAGAAGTACCCTGGCGTCGTCCGCGCGTTTCTGGATCGCACGCGGTTGCTCCAGACGATCGAGCCGCACTCTCGACTCACGGGATCGTACGGCCGGCACATCGCGATCCATGAGATCAAGGACGTGGATCTCGTCTGCGTTCTCGCCCTCATATACCGCCAATGGAGTCCGGTCCAGGCGCTCAAGGATCTGAAGAGCGCACTCGACGGCCTCGCGGACGAGCTCAGCGACCAACTCGGCTCGCGTCCAGATGTCGACCTGCGCGAACAGCGGCGCTCCGTCCGAGTCCACTTTGTCGAGCCTGACTTCTTCCTCGACGTCGTACCAGTGCTCGCGCCTGAAGGCATCCTTGGGATCCTCGAGGTCCCCGACCGGGAATGGCAGAACTGGCAGCCAACCGCCTGTGTGGCCTACGGCGAGGAATTCGCGCGGATGAACCAGAACGAATGCAACGAACATCTGGTGCCGCTCATGAAGACCGTGAAGCACTGGCGGTCGCAGTGGCTGAGGCGTGACCAAGCAAAATCGTTTTGGCTGGAAGCCATGGTGATCGGTCTGATCCGCCGCGGGAAGATCGTCTTCACTGACCGCGCCTTCGCCGACATCGTGGCCCAGACCTTCTTCGCCATCGAGAACGAGTGCACGCCCACCCTCGCGATCCCGACGATGACGCCGACCCTCCCCGATCCAATCATCCCTGAGCGGAACCCAAATGTCGCGTGGAACTGGGAGCGGGGGGCCTTCGAGTCGTTCATGCGCCGGATCGCCGAGACGACGGCGAAGCTCGAGAAGGCCCTCGAGGCTGAGTCGGCGGCGGCGGCCATCGTCGCCTGGAAGTCGATCCTCGGGGCTGACTGGTTCCCCGCGGACATCACGAACATCGCGGACGGAATCTCGAAGGCCGCTTTCGCCGGGACCACCCTCGTCGGCACCACTGGCCGCGTCTACTCGACGCCCCCGGAGCCAGACGTACGGACTGCTCGCCCGCAGCCGAACCGATTTCATGGTGACCGTAGTGCGTAGGGGTCGCCGTCCGCTGAACCGGATGGAACAGTTTCTGGACGCGCGCGCGTATTTCCCTAAAACGCGGTGGACCGGCACCGGCATCCTAGTGCCGCTTCAGCCGACGCCCTTCAGTGTCACCTACATCGTCCGCGTCGACTACGCCGGCCCCCATCACTTGCCGAAGGTGTCGGTGATTACTCCGCCAATTGTTGGGGCGCCGCACCACATGTACGACGGAACCTATCTATGCCTGTACTGGCGTGAGTGGGACAGCACGATGGGGTTCGGCACCACGATCGTCCCGTGGGCCGCGCGTTGGCTCGAGCTCTATGAGGTCTGGCAAGTAACCGGACAGTGGCATGCGCCTGAGGCTCCAGTGAGGGTCAGGAAGCCGGGCTCGCCATGAAGTCGCTGTTTCTCTGCCATCACACGCCGTACCTCGATGAAGTCCGGACGATCGCGGAGGAGCTGAGCGTCCGCGGGGTCGTCCCTTGGGTGGCGCCTGACGGTGGCTTCTCGTTCGGCGATGTCTCTGAGGACAGAGCTCGACGGGTCATTCGGGAGGACTGCTTCGGCCTCGCGCTTTACGCCACACCGGGGGCACTGAAGCGGCCATTCATCCAGAGGGTCGAGCTCGGCGAAGCGATCGCGGTCAAGAGGAGCCGTCCGGACTTCGTGCTCGCGGCGATCTTGCGGAAGACCAGCTTCGCCGCGGTCGCGACGGCGTCGGCGGCCTTCCTCGACCACGACTTGACTCAATACATCGGCGCCGACTTCACCGCCGCTGATCGTATCGATGCCTCGCGATTCGCCCGTTCAATCCTGGCTGCTCGGGTAAGGGCCATGCCGCGCATGACAGTGGTGCCGCTTCAGTTCAGCACCCGAGAGCTGCTTCCCGATGAGCCCAGCGATCTACTGCGGGTGAACGCCGTACCGCTGCTCGACCGCCGCGGGCTTGTCGCGTGGCCGGTAGTCGCTGCCGGCCTTGACGATGTCCGCTCCGAACTGTCCGCACACCAGGGCCGCCCCTTGCTGCGCGTTCACGGCAGCCGCGACCTCGTTGGTGGCTTCGTCTTCGGGCACGCCTTCCGACGCGCAAGCGGATTCGAGTTCGAGATGCGAGTCCGCGATGGCTGGTGGACAACGCTCGACGACCCCGGTGCGACGCTGAAGCTTGGACGCGCACGCTCCGGACCATCGCGCGCGAGCTCTCTCGCCGTGAGCTTGACAACCACAGACAAGAAGCCTGCCGTCGCCATCCGGGCCGAGTCCGTGACCGCAGCGATTCTCGATCTCGAGGCGCGCGCGCCGGCTCGCGGGATGACCAACGCAGAGGCTCTTGGTCTGGCGCGGCGTGTTCGCGAAGCGATCATCGATGCTGTGGATGATTCGGGGGCCACGAGGGTTTCCTTGTACGCTGCGATACCGATGGGCCTAGCGATGCTGGTGGGTCGTGAACTCAACGCGCTGCCCCCGGTCACGGTGCACCATTGGGACGGCCGTTCGTACCGTCCCGCCATCACGCTTTGGTCGAAACACAATGCTGTTGATGAGGGGCTTGAACCGGCGACCTCGGATCGCTAGCGCACTCACCCACGCGGCGCAAATCGTCTTCAGGTCGACCCCGGCGTAGGCTGTGCGCGCCTAAGTGCTCGCTGTCGGCACGCGTTCGAATACCAACGCCGTCGCCGCGGTCCCAACTCCTTACCGCAGCCGCACTCACAGACGCGCGTCTGTGAAGTGGCCGACTCAGCCGCCAGCAGCTGCGACAGGACGGCGGTTGGATCATTCGCCGGCTGGAGTCCTCGCCGGCGCAGCTCGTCGTGCGCAAAAGCGGCTGCCGCTGCGCTGAGCTTCGCGCGCGTCGACGCGCGTCGAGGGTTGGTGGCGTCCTGGATCGCACGCCAAACAGTCGAGGGATCGAGCTCCGCGAGACAGGCGACCTTCTCGCGTCCGATCATGCGAAGAACGGCAGCCACGTATGGCCAGGTGTCCTCTCGCGTTCCGTAGTCCGATCGGTAGTCTTCCGGTCGCGTGACCTCGCCTGTGACGCGCTCGAGCAGCTTGTTGCCTTCCTTACCTGCGAGGTGTGTGAGCGCTGGCGTGGAGCGGACCGGCCGCCTCCGAAGCAATCCGCAGGTCGTTCCTGTCGCCGGCGAGCCGTCCGGGGCGAGCGACTTGTGCTCGGGTCGGGTTTCGTAGCGTCGCAGGACGTCGCCGAGGGTCAGCACGACCACTTCGCCGCGCTCAGCGGCGCGTGCCGCTTCGTCCGCGCTCGCGTTCGGGCCGAGCCCGCGCACGCGAATCGGTTGCGCGTTGCGGCGGTCGTACCAGGAGACTTCTGTCCAGCACCTCGGGTCACGCTCATACGGAGCCGCCGGCCAGGCGTGGTCGTACAGGTTCTTCATGAAGGCGTTGGGGTGAGCCAACAGTCCGAAGGTCCCGGGACGCATCCGATCCACACGATCGAGCCTGGCGTCTCGGCCGCGGAACCATCCCGCGATCGTCGGGCTCGAGAGCGAGAACTGCGAGAGCGCATAGCGCTCCGCCCACTCCGGTAGGGGCGGGTCTTCACCGTGCGCGCGTTCCAACACCCAGCGCCATGCTTCCTTCACCCAGACTCGCCGGCCGTCGACGTCGCGGTTCGGTCGCGAGGGGTCGTCGTCGGGCAACGGATCGAGGAACTGCCCGAGACCGTGCTCGGTCCAGTCCGCGAGCTCCTCGTCGGCTACGACCTCTCCGTCGTCCTCGGCGCTGACCTCGACGATGTCGGTCGGGTTGCGACGGAAGAGCACGTAACGCTTGGCGCTGATCACGTACGCGAGGAGCCTGTGCTCGAGACTCCCGTGTACGACCTTCCAGAGGTCGGGGACGAGCGCGCGGTCGTAGGGGTTGAGGCTCTCGAAGCGCACCAGGATCGCGCGGACTTCGTCGTGCGAGAGCGCGCGAATTCGCCCCGAGCCGTCGGGGCTTTCGCATTCGATCCAGCCGCCCTCCTTGGTCGAGACGATCGCGAGGGCGTCCGTGTCGCACATCGCGTAGTGCCCGCCGGCGTCCTCGACGAGCTTCTGGGCGAGCCCGAGCATGAGCCTCCCGCCGGCGGTGATCGAGGCCGCGATCGGCGGAAAGGCGTACGGCCCCGGATCCTCGACCACGTCCATCCATGTCACCCGAGCAATGTCATCGGGGCCGTGCACGACAAGCTCCACCGGGTGCGCCAGTTCATGGCGGTCGAATCGCGCCTGGACGCCATACGAGCCCGAGTTAGCCGTGATCTTGAGGAAGAGCTCCAGCCGGTCGCGCTCTTCCGCTGCGAGCGTCGGGTCGTTCCGGATGCGGAGACGCTCCTCGACCATCGCGACGAACGGGTCAGCCTCGCGCGGATCGACATACCGCGTTCCGCGCAGTCGTACTTGGCGCAGGCCACGCTGCACGCCGCGGCCGACCAGACGCAGCGCTCTCCGGATAGGCGGCACTGGTCCCACGAGCGCGGCGTAGATGACGTCGGGAAGCGCGTACCACAGCGAGCCGTCGTAGTAGAGCGGGTTCACCCCGAGCCCAGGATCGTTCGCCGCCGCGTCGTACAGCGCACGAACCGGAAGCACTGATCCCTCGCTGCGCTCGATCTCGACAAGCGTCACTCCGATCGCTCTCCGCCAGAAGCGCCGATCGAAGCAGTGCGCGAAGAGCTCCGCCGAACGCAGGGTCTCCCGGACCTCGTTAGTCACGTCGCGAACCACGAGCTCGCGCGCGATAGGCAGCGAGCTGGTGTCGAGGTTGGCGTTCACGGTCGGGTACTCCGCGGTGATGTCCACCGGAACGACCGGGACGACCGTGCGCACGATCCGCGCCTCGGCTCGGGCGCCGAAGAAGGCGCTGGTGGCGGAGCCGAGAATCTTGGGGTCGATCGGCATCGCTACTCCGGCGCGTTGCGCCCGGGGCCGGTCCAGCCGAGCGCTTCCGGCGTGAGCGCGGTGAACTTCTCGAGCGGCCGCCGGTAGCCCATCGCTTCGATGTAGGCAGAGGCGACCGTCGCGGGTGAGAACAAGCGCTGCGGTTCGAGGCCGATGCCGGGGTGCCGCGCGAGCTCGTCGACGCAGTTCCGGAAGAGCGTCGCGGTGTGTGCAACATCCTCGCGCAAATAGGTCAGCAGCTCGGCGCTGATAACGCCGTACCGGACTGGGCGCTTGGTGTACGGATCACCAAAGGCGGCGCAGGCCCGCTCGAGCGTGAAGCTGCGGTTCGTGAGGGAGAACGCGAGCGTGCGCAGATCGACGAAGCGCGCGGCGCGGCCATGCTCGTCCTGGTCGCCGACCTTGACCCCGCCCCAAGCGAAGAGCGTGCGGCGCGGGTCGATGGACTTCACGAGCAGACGCGGGTGGTACCGCAGGTCGTGCCAATGGCCGCTCTCGTCGAACTTGCCCCAGAGGCCGAGGGACCAGCCGCCGCGGTAGTAGTCCTGCGCCGGTGCCCAGTACTGGGCACAGCGGCCCAGGTCGAACGCGAGGTTGAAGCCGACGACGAAGCAGCGGTTGCGGTGCTTGTGTCCGTAGCGGTAGAGGCGCTCCTCGAGCCATCGCGAGAGCGGCGACAGGAGAAGCTCCGTGGAGTAGCCAGGTGAGACTGGGGCCGAGTGAGCGGCGACGAAGCGTTGGAGCTCGGCGAAACCCGCGGGATC
>Ga0070707_100004977_pt1 | contig 12451 bp, 11 predicted proteins | sample KBSK5502metaG_FD_65468 | JGI IMG/M metagenome (GOLD analysis project Ga0070707, IMG submission 65468) | Corn, switchgrass and miscanthus rhizosphere microbial communities from Kellogg Biological Station, Michigan, USA - KBS K5-50-2 metaG | ecosystem: Host-associated > Plants > Roots >... | reverse complement strand
ACCCTAGCGTATTGCGTCCTAACAGAAGGTCCCACGCGGACTGGATTATCAAGCAGAGGGGGCGGCGGCTAACTTGGCGTGGGCGGCCGCGATGCTGGTGTTGGAAGCGCTTGACGGGCAACCCTTCCATAATCCGGAAGCCGTGAAAGAAATGACCCGCAGCGAGAAGCTCCGCGTAGCCTCAAAGATCCCAGGACTAGCTTTGGTGTAATGCAACTCACTCAACGCGGCGATCGGCCGGGCGGGTTCGAACAAAGAAACATTCATCAGTACAAATTTCTTCACTATTGTAGGACCGTAGTGATTTTGCTGGGCATCGTCAGCGAGATTGAGAATCATTGCAACCTGAACAATAAAGAGCAGGCTTCGAAAATTTGGCAGCGTTTGGCTGAATACAATGCGGCGGACGCTAAAGATATCTTTGAGATTCGTTACAAAACGATGCTCAGTTAGTTCGGTACAACTTCGGGACATTTGAGAGAGCGGAAATTTCGTCGATTTTCCGTGTAAGCGACACCAGACAAAGCATTTAGCGTTTTACCCCGGCCTGCTTTGCAAGCAGGGGGCCGCGGGTTCGAGTCCCGCCACGTCCACCAATCTTTTCCTCTTTTCAATCATTTGTGGCGATCTCGGCCGAGCACCTGCTTCCCAAGCAGACGCTCAGGACAGGTCTAAAAGCGATTCTGGATGAACGAAGCAGTGGCGCGAGCGTCTTGCGCAAGAGTTTCGCACGGTGTTGAATAAACTGGGGGCAGACAGATACACAAAGATTTATGGCATGCCCGCCTTTCGCCGCAACAGGACAGTCCTTTATATATTTGGATTACCTGCACTCATATCCCGCAGTTAGATTGTTAGCCGAGTAGACGGTCGTATTCTTCCTTTAGGGCGAAATAGCATTCGCAAGATATTTTTTCCAAATCTTGTGTGTGCTTGATTCGGATTGTGCCTCGCTTAGTTTCAATGACTTCGAGCTTTTTCAACTTTGTGGCAGCATCGGTGACGCTGGCTCGGCGTATGCCGAGCATCTCCGCCATAAACCCGTGCGTGAGTGGGAATTCATCGGACTGCACGCGATCCCGGACTTCAAGCAGCCAGCGTGCAAAACGCTCGTCGGTATCATGGAGACGGTTGCACGCTACATTTTGCGAAATTTGGGCGACAAAAGCCTGTGTGTATCTCAGCATGACATCGCGCATTTCTGTGTTACGGTCGAACTCGGCCGTCATTGAATTTGCCTCGATCTTAATCGCCTCTCCCGGAAGTTGCACCACGTACTCCGTCTGCGTGGTTTCCCGGCCTCCCATGAATGCATTGATCCCCACGACCTCTCGACTGCCAATCGCTCCAGCCTCGACTGTTCTGCCGTCGCGCATTCTGACCGTCACCGAGATCATGCACGTCGTGGGAAAGTACAGAGCGCGAATTTTGTCACCTGGTTTGTGAATTATTTGGCCGTGGAAAAGGGGAATCGGCGTTAGCTGTCCACTCAACCGACTGCGGACTTCGTCAGGCAGACGATCCAGCAGAAGGTTACTGGCGTTCGACGCACTCGTTTCCTTCTGAGAAAGAGACCTACCAAGGCGATGTTGGCGCACCGACGAGGATCCGGTATTCGTTCGGGTCACTGCGACTCCTGTCATCGCATGCAGGGGATTAAGCTGGATTGGCGATGGCGCCGCTTTCTCGGGCATCGTATCGCTGCGTTGCCATCCGCACAACGGATATAACGCGCCTGCGGTCGATGCTGTCACTGAATTGAGACAGCAAATGACGTGACCAGTTAACGACCGTTGTGCTTCGCCAAAACTCTATCCGCACCGGAGATCGGGCGATTCGCTGGCGCGACAGCTTGAAGAGAAGACTTGGATGGGACCTACAGGGCGCGAAATTCTCTCCTGCGGGGAACGCCCGCACGAGCTTCGCATATATACATATATAAAGGATGGAGGAACCTCGCTCTTTGGACGACTCTACAATTGGTGCGGATTAAGCAGCTCGATCGTAACGATGATGCAGACCCCCAAGTCGCGCACGAGAAAGAACAAGGCCTGAACCATCGGAGTGAGGTCTGCCGAACGGCGTTTCCTTCCCGAGCCCAAGATGCGTGCGATCCTCATGATAATAGCGGACATAATCGGAAAGCAGCCGCATGAGGTGCCTCCTGTTCAGAGGAATCACGTGGTCTAGCAAGTCGCGGCGGCAACTCTGAACCCAGCGCTCGGCAACGCCATTCTGCCAAGGACTCTCGAACGAAGTGCGAATCCTTTTGATTTTCAAAAGATCGAATCGCGGCGGGAACCTCGGTCCCATACTTGGCATCTCGATCAAAGATAAGAAACCGGGGAGCGGACTCATACGGGAAGGCTTCTCTCAGCTGCTGGACAACCCACAGGCTCGTCGGGTGCCGCGTGACGTTGAAATGCAGAATGCGCCGACGGTCGTGGCCGATGACAAAAAAGCAGTAGAGCACACCGAAGGTGATTGTTGGAACGGTAAAGAAGTCCATTGCCGCAATGGCTTCTCGATGGTTGCGCAAGAACGCAAGCCAGCGTTTCGCAGGCTCGGGATATCGCGGCGCTTTGCAGATCCAACGGGAGATGGTTCGCTCGGAAACGTCGAAGCCGAGCATGATAAGTTCACCATGAATCCGAGGTGCTCCCCACGTCGGATTTTCGGCGACCATCCGGAAAATCAAATCTCGGATCTCTTTTGAAATTCGTTTTCTGCCAGCCCGTCCAGGGAACCTGGAAATTAAGCGCCAATAGAGAGCAAACCCTGATCGGTGCCATTGAACAACCGTGTCGGGAAGCACGACGATGAGAAACTGGTTCCAGTCGGACCAGATTTGGCGGGCGGCGACCCAGAACAGTTTGTCGAGGAAGGTCAGTCGGGTCCTTGGATGCCGACGCTTAAAGACTGCGAGTTGTTGTCGCAGGGCGAGATTTTCTAGTAGGAGGCTGCGACGAGCGCAAAACAGACGGGCAATAGTGCCCAGACAGAGCCGCATGATATTGAGCATCGCTCAGGCGTAACATCCCACTGAGAAGAAAGGAACCGCCATAAGCTCTTGATTTCAAAGCCGAGCAGGATTTTGGCGAGCCACAAGGTTATCCTCGGAAGTATAAGCCTTGGCGGCAACGTTGTCCCGGTCGAGAATCTTTTCCGAATCGGCTCCAGGTGGCTCTTGATTCGGGTGCTCGCCGTATACTCCTCCCGATGGCAAGTGTGCGCGATATCCCCACGATCCCTGGAGAACTCTTTGCCAAGTTCAAACGAGTTTTTTCTCTGATCCGGCCGATGCAGTATTCAAAGCTTCAAAGCGCTTGGTGTGCAATGATCTTAGTCTCCGCAAGATCCTGTCCGGGGATCATTCCTGTTTTGGTCTTAACGGATAGGGTTGAACTGCCCTTATTCCCAGCTGAGCCTGCCTCTTGGCTGTTAGCGATCCTAATTATAAAAGAATCTTTGGCTTGACTACGCCCTCGGTCCATTGTTGGGACCATTTGCTCGAAATTTTGAAGACCGGATTCAATGTTTATAGCAGCTGATGGGCAAACCTAAAGTAATCCCAAGGTAAGAGTTGCCGACCACCCGCCGGGAACCGCCGTCAAGAAGCACGTGTTTCGATTTTCGCGATGATCTGAGGAATAATGCGACGTGCTTTGCCCGCCGAATAGCCGCCCTGTCGAATCTTCGACCAGCGCCCGCGTCATGGACCCGCTCGACCGATCTTCCCGCTGGCAGCGAAGGTTCTTCCCGCAGTGGGGTCATTGCGCGCCGCTTTAAGGGCCGACGTCGTAACCTAGAGATTCTGTCCGTATCCCAAAGGCGATTAGCAGCGTAGAGATAGATATGGATCATACGCGCGACAAGGAAGCCCATGGTGCCTTCGATGCACGCTATCTGGCGTTCCTTGAGACCATTACTCAACTCCGGCCCCGCCTGCATCGGTACTGTTCACGGATGACCGGATCGGTGATGGACGGAGAGGACGTTGTTCAAGATGCGCTATTTGAGGCTTATCGAAAGCTGGACCAGTACGACGAGAGTCGTCCTCTTGCCCCATGGCTATTCAAGATTGCGCACAATCGGTGCATCGACTTGCTGCGGAAGCGCGGCGTGCGCGTTGAGGTCGAAACCGCTGCGATGGGTCCAGATTCCGTGACTCCTGCCAATCCTGCCGTCCTTGGAGTCGGTCGGGCCGTTGAACAGCTAGTGATAAGTCTGCCTCCCAAGGAACGCGCATGCATGCTGCTCAAGGATGTTTTTGATTACACGCTCGAAGAAATCGCGGAGCTGGTCGGCTCGACTGTGGGCGGCGTCAAGGCCGCGCTCAACCGGGGCCGGTCGAAATTGGCTGCCTTGCCTGAACCGGTGAAATCACGCCGCAAAGCAAATCCAGAATTGTCGCGACTCTTGCATCTCTACGTTGACCGATTTAATAAGCGTGATTGGGATGGATTGCGCGAATTAATCAGCGCGGACGCTCAACTGTGCGTTGTAGATCGCTTTGCCGGTCCCGTCGAGAAAGCGCCATATTTCAAGAACTATGAACGCCAGACAGTGCCGTGGCGGCTGGCGGTGGCAGAAGTGGACGGCGAGTTGGTTATCGTCGCGCTGCATGAGCATCGCGACGAGTGGAGGCCTGCTTCGGTCGCTCGTCTCGAAGTGATCGATCAGCACATCGTGCGTATCGTGGATTACGCGCATTGCGCGTGGGTTCTCTCAGCGGCGACCTCCGTGGTCATGACCGATCCTTCCTGACCATTTTGTCGAGCCGTATCTTGGACGGCTCGAGAGTCGTAATTCGGAATGAGAGTGCAATTCCAGGAGGAAAAAATGCACACGAAAGATGCTATTCAATTCGCGCTGACCGTTTCGAATGGAGCGGTGCTGAGTGAAATCGACGAGATGAGCGGCGCTGCAACGACGTTTCCAACGTCGAACGGAGGGTGCCACCCGCTCTGGGTTCTGGGTCATCTGACGCTGGTTGAGGGCATGATTCCGGCCGTACTTTTCGGAGACAAGAATCCCGCGGCAGAGTGGCAACAGTACTTTGGTGAGAACTCCGAACCCGTCTCCGATCCTAGTGCGTATCCGCCCTTCACCGAGGTTCGTGAAAAATACCTTCAATTGCGCGAGCAAAACCTGAAGCTTTTGGAGTCCCTGAGCGAAGAGGACCTCGACAAGCCTACTAAGGCGCCGCCCAAAGGACGGGAACGGGAGTTCGCCACCTACGGGCAGAGCTTCCTCGTGCTGGCCCTGCACCAGACGATGCATCGCGGCAACGTCACCGACGCGCGACGCGCGGCTGGGCGTGCGACGGCGACAAGAGCCAACTGAAACTCTGCTAACCAGGGCCTCTGACAAGCTTAGGCACAATCTAAGCTTGTCCCCTGCAAATCCCCCTGTGTGCCAATCCTGAAATGCATATCTTGCGGCCGTCGATAGTCGTAATAGTGGATGTGAAAGCAATTTGATTTTTGACGAGGAGATTCTGAAATGAAAAAGCTTCCAGTGGTCCTGATTTTTTTACTTGCAACTCTGGATGTTGTTCCCATGTTAGCGCAAAGTCCCAAGTACCCTCAGCTCAGCGAATACACGATGGCGCGAGACGCTGAAATTGCGCTGGCCAAGAGCGCGGCTCCGGACTACGTTTCCGACCACGCGACGATAAAGGTCTTTACCGCGTCCGGATTTCAAACCGTGCACGAGGGGGACAACGGCTTTGTGTGCATGGTCATGCGCGGGTTTACCGGAGCTCCGACGTACACTCCGGTCCAAGTCCGGGACTACATCAATTACGACGCAAAAACCCGGGCTCCCATTTGTCTCGACTCACTAGCCGCGCGGACCGTACTGCCTTATTACGAACTTCGGACAAAACTGGGGTTGGAAGGCAAGACAGCCGAGCAAATCGCCGAGGCGGTACAAGCTGCTTACGCCAAAGGCGAGATCCCAAAGCGCCCCGAAGTGTGTTTTGCCTACATGTGGTCGGCGGACCAAGTGCTTGAACCGGCGGACCATTGGCATCCACATATAATGGTTTACCTTCCCGGCTACGAAACCCTGCTTGGCACCAAACACCCACAAAACTCTCTTCCATCCATCGGGGACGACGAGGGAACACCGTTTGCCGTGGGGGTTATCCCGGTGGATGACAGACTGGCCATAAAAGCCCGCGCGAAATAGCACGGTAGCCGGCTCCAGGAGGCGCTTTCCAATCACTCAAGTAGTGGATTATGTTCTAACGGCGTTCTCGGAAGTACCACCAGAAGGATCGTAACGTCAGGATTGCCGACAAACCACCCGGAACACGGAAATATTGACTCCAGGCCGCCTGGATAGCTGGAATGGCCTGTGGGCAACAACTGACTGAGGACGTAGGTGGAGATGCGCGGCTCTCCCCTTGCAAGTCGAAGAACCTATTCCAGCCTGTGCCGCGGTAGTCACTCCTCGCGCAGCAGTATCATGGGATTTATCGACAGGGCGCGTTGCGCCGGGATCCACGTAGCCAGCAGCCCCAGCAACAACATGGCGACAACAACACCAGCCAATACCAGCGGATCGCGTGGAGTTGCCTGATACACGATCAAAGCCAGCACCCGGCCCGCCAGAATTCCGAGGAGCAATCCTGCTGCTGAACCAAAAGCCAGCAGTTTGAATGCACGTCCTAACGCTGCCTGTAACACTTCCTTACGTTGCGCGCCGAGGGCCATACGAATTCCCAACTCCTTCAGCCGCTTGCTGACCGAATACGCAGCCATTCCAAAGATGCCGGTGATCGACAGCATTGCGCCCATCGCGCCCAGCACACCCAGGGACACCGTCGCCACACGCGAAGGAAACAGAACTACGTCGAGCAGGTTGTTCCACGTATCGATGTCAGCGGGCAGCCCCGCATCCAGCTCGCGCAGTTGGCTCCTGATGGCCGCAACAAGTTGCTGCGGATTGCGGGTCGAACGCACCACCAGGTAAGCTTGGCTCGATGGCGATTGCAGGAACGGGAGAAACATCGCCGGCTGTTGCTCTTCGGTGACGCTCAGATATTTTCCGTTTTCAACAACGCCCACAACTTGGACGCGCGCTCCATCCTGCATCCTGTAATATCGGCCGACTGCGTTAGCTTCCGAGCCAAAGATCTTTCCGGCAAATTCCTGATTCACGATGGCGACGGCAGGCGCGTTTTTGTCGTCATACCAGGTAAAGTCTCTGCCCGCCAACAAGGCTGTGCCAGCCGCATCGAAGTACTCAGGAGATATGTCATACCTGTAAGGCATGGCAGCAACATTCGATGGCCTCAGATCTCTGGTTTCTTCTTTGAAGACACTCGCCCTGCTGCCGGCGCCATAGACCAATGGAGGGTAATCATTCACCAATCCCACTCGCTCTGCGCCCGGGATCGTTTCCATCGCCGCGATCAGGCGCTTTTGCATGGTGGGCACTTTATCGGCGCTGTAACCCGCCGTGGTCAGATTTGTACTGACCAGCATCGCCTTGCGCGGCTCAAAACCGAAGTTGCCGTGCAGCGAACGCACGAGTCCACGGACCGCGACCATCGAAGAAGTGACCAGCACGGCACAGATCGCGATCTGCACGGCAAGCAACAGGTCTCGGACTGTAATGCGCCGCCCGACCGCGCCCATCGAGCCCGACTTGATGATCTGGTATGGGTCGGTCCTAAGCACTTGGCGCACCGGAACAATCCCAAAGAGAAATCCGCTGACCAAAGCCAAAACCAAAGCGACTCCGTAGACTCTTGCGTCCGGCTCTACGGGCACATGGATCGGAGCCCCGGGAAAAGGCTGCCATATGCTCAGCCGGCGCAACAACGCCACGCTGCCTAGGAGTCCCGCGGCGCCCCCGGCGAGGGAAATCAGCACCGCTTCGGTCAGCAGCTGCCGCAGAATGCGCATGGGGCTCGAACCAAGCGCGAGCCGCAGAGCAACTTCCCGGGAACGGTCGGCGGCGCGTGCGGCAAACAAACTACCGAGGTTGGCGCACGCGGCCAGCAGAATTAAGCCCGCGAGCAGCATCAACCCGGCCATGAATGCCCGCACCGCATGGTCAAAAGAAGTAAGGCCTACATGTCCGAGGGAAAAGCTTTTTTGACCAAACTCTTTGGGATAGGTCTTTTCCAGATACGCGCCCACTGCCTTTACATCTGCCACCGCCTGAGCGGGAGTAACTCCCGGCTTCAGATGTCCGAACGTCTCAAAAATCCCATGAGTGTTCCCGCGCGCTTCCAGGAGCTTTTCTCCGTTTACCTGCTCCTGATTGACGATCGGCATAAAGAAATCCGCGGAGACAAACAACAAAGTCCCGCGGAAACCCGGCGGCGCTACCCCGACGATCGTGAAAGGATGCTTGTTCAGCTGAACAGTGCGGCCCACCACGCCGCGGTCATCCTGAAAACGGCTGTGCCAATACGCATAACTGAGCACCAGATACGGGGTACTGTTGGGGCCGTGCTCATCGGTGCTGTGGAAGAAACGCCCGAGATACGGCTGAATCCTGAGAACGTCGAAGTAGTTCCCACTCGTTGCAAAGCCCGAGGCGCGGGATGGATCCTTGCCCGTATCCAGCCCGACGAAGGCAAAATTAAAAGCTGCCAGATCAACGAAGCTGCGGTTGCGATCGCGCAGATCGAGATAGTTGGGATAGGATTGGAATCCGGTATCGACCCCATACTCGGTTCCGTACAGGCTCTCGGCCTCTGGCACATTTAGCGGGCGCAGGACCAGCCCATTCAATACACCAAACACCACGGCGTTTGCGCCAATGGCCACGACCAGCGTCACAACGGCCACGGCGGTAAAGCCGGGAGATTTGCGCAACATGCGGAGAGCGAAGCGCGCATCCTTTACGAGAATTTCCACGAAAGATATGCCCCTCTCTTCGCGACACTCTTCCGCTGCACTCACCAGGCTGCCGAACTGCAAGCGTGCCTGGCGCTTTGCTTTCGCCGGGTCAAGATCGCGCCCACGGTTCTTCCGCTCCTGCATTTCCAAGTGAAATTGCAGTTCCTCCTTCAGCTCTTCATCCATCTGGCGACGGAAAAACAGCGCACACAATCGCAGAAGAAGGTCTTTCCACATGTCACGCCATCCTTAATACTCTGGCAATGGCTTCGCTAAGCTTGCCCCAGTTCGCAGACTCGATTTCGAGCTGTTTGCGGCCAGCAGCCGTGAGCGAGTAGAAGCGCGCTCGCCGGCCCAGTTCCGAAATCCCCCATTCGGCCTTGATCCAGGCACGATGTTCCAGGCGGTGAAGCGCGGGATAGAGCGAGCCCTGATTCACCTGCAAAACATCCTCAGAAATTTGCTGGATGCGCTCAGAAACCGCCCATCCATGCATCGCTCCAGCGCGGAGTGCGCGCAGGATGAGCAGATCGAGCGTGCCTTGGAGAAGATCGAGTCGAGATGGAGCGGGTGCCATTGGTGTCGATACCCTACAACAAGGTACCTTCCTTGATGTCGAGTGTCAACATCAATCGAACGATCATCGTAGCCGTCTAAGGGGTGGGAAGTTTGATGATCCTGTCCGAGTCACGAGCAACTCTGACGTTACGCCATTAGGTAAGGTTTGCCGACGATCCTGGAGTTGAGCGATTTCGGCCCAGACATCTGTTTTACCCAGATCTCTACGGGCAAAAGGTGACCTTCGTTGCTCTTGCACATTCGCGACCTCCTCGGGCATACTGTTGTCAGTAACTGAGGTAAGCGTCATGACCAAGCCGAAGGATCTCGTGCAGGGCACCTTGGACCTGCTCATCTTGAGAATCGTCGCCCTCGAGCCGATGCACGGTTGGGCGATCGCCCATCGAATTCGGCAGATGTCCAGCGACGTCTTGCAGGTTGGACAGAGCGCGCTTTACCCTGCATTGCACAAGCTGGAGCAGCAGGGCTGGATCAAGGCCGAGTGGAAGATATCCGAGACCAACCGCCGCGCCAAGTACTACTCGCTCACGCGACCTGGTCGCAAGGCCCTCACCGAAGAAGCCGCCAACTGGGAGCGGCTCTCAGCGGCTATTTCGGCTGTCGTGCGCACAGTTTGAAGGAAGCATGACGATGTCGCGCTGGCTCACACAGTTCCGCCTAGCCCTTCGCTCCGTTTTCCTAAGAAAGCGCGTTGATCAGGAACTCGACGAGGAACTCCAGTATCACTTGGAACGCCAGATTAGAGAGGGACTTAATACGGGCCTCACGCCGGAGGAAGCGCGCTACGCCGCCTCGCGTGCGATGGGAGGAATTGCCAAAAGCAAGGAGGAATGCCGCGATACGCGAGGTGTGATCTTCATCCATGACCTATTACGGGATCTCCAGTATGCCGGCCGCAATCTGCGCCGGAGTCCGGGCTTTGCCGCCCTAGCCATCCTCATTATGGCGGTCGGGATCGGCGCAAACACCGCGGTCTTCAGCGTCGTCAACGCCGTGTTGCTGAAGCCACTCCCGTATCGCGACCCAGGCCGCATCGTCACGTTGTCGAACGTCGTGAGGGCGCCGGCCGGTGCAAATGCCCTCGCGAAACTGATTTCCGTGCCCGATTTTCAGGACTGGCACGACCAGAGCACCGTCTTCGATGCGATGGCGTACTACGGAACGCGACGGGTGTCGGTCACGGTCGGTACGAGCGCCGAGTATGCGCGACTGACGAGGGTGACGCGGGAATTCTTCCGCGTCTTTGACGTACGGCCAGTCGCCGGTCGGTCGTTCACCGCAGACGAAGAAAAGGTCGGCGCGGGCGCCGTGCTCGTCAGTTCAGCCTATGCGCGACAGCATTTCGTTGAACCGTCGCACGCGCTTGGTCAGGTGCTTCGCGTGTTCGATCGCCCCGTGACGATCGTCGGTGTCCTGCCGCAAGCGTTCGACTTTCCCGACGGCACCGAGATCTGGTTTCCTGCGACAGCGCTCGCATCCCCATCGGTGACGCAACGTACGGCCAACAATAGACTCGCGATTGGACGGCTGAAACGCGATATCACGCTGCCGGCAGCGAGCGCAGAGATGACATCAATCGCGAGACGACTGGAGCAGGCGTATCCCCAATCGAACAGCGGCAAGGGTGTTGCTCTGACTCCGCTGCTCGACGACACCGTCGGGGATACGGGCGCGATGCTGTATCTGCTGCTGGGTGCAGTAGGTCTCGTGCTTCTCATCGCGTGTGCCAACGTCGCCACTCTATTGCTGGCGAAGGCCACCGGCCGCGCCCACGAAATGGCAATTCGCGCGGCCCTCGGTGCGAGCCGGTCTCGCATCGTCCGACAGTTGCTTGTAGAAGGCCTCGTGCTCGCGATCATCGCAGGCGTCGCTGGCTTGGTGGTGGCCGTCTGGGGAACGAGGGCCCTTGTCGCGATCGCTCCGGCGGGTGTTCCGCGACTCGCCCAAGCGGGAGTCGATGGGACCGTCCTCACGTTCACGTTGTGCGTCTGCACCATGGTCAGTGTGCTCTTCGCTCTGCCGCCGGCCCTTCAGGTCTCGCAGGTCGACACGAACGACTCGTTGCAGGCCTCCGCAGGACGGACCGTGGTGGGAGGTCGTGGCAGGACGCTGCGCGACGCGTTGGTCGTCGGGGAAATCGCGCTCACTGTGGTCCTGCTTACCGGCGGAGGGCTGCTCGTCCGGAGCCTTCTTGCGCTCCAGCAGGTGTCTCTCGGTTTCCGGCCCGAGCACGTCTTGGCGATGGAAACCACACCGCAGAACAGGCAGCGCAGCAGGGCGTTGTTTACAGGGCTCCTCAGCGACGTATCAGTGCTTCCTGGTGTTGTCGCCGTTGGCGCGATCAATGCGCCTCCTGGAAATGTTGATTCTACCAGTACGTATTGGATCGATTATCTTCCGAAGGAATTGAACCTCCTGACAGGTCCGAGCACGGTGATGTCGGTCGTGGCGCCCGGTACGTTCAACGCGCTCGGCATTCCGCTTCGACGCGGTCGAGACTTTCGTGAAGGCGACACGGCCGACGCGCCCCGCGCGGCCATCATCAACGAGTCATTGGCACGCCAGGCGTTTCGTCACGACGATCCGCTCGGGCACGTGATTTTCTGCGCGTTCGATTCTCTGGAGCCCATGACGATTGTGGGCGTCGTCGGCGATGTGCGACAGTACGGTCCCGCGGTCGAAGCCTCACCCGAATGCTATCTCCCATACCTGCAGCACGGCTTCAACAATGAGACGTTGAGCATCGTTGTGCGGACCTCGGGCGACCCGGGCCTCCTCGCTGACACCATGCGACAGAAGGTACACGAGCGCTCGCCCGACGTATCCGTCAAGGCGACGACGATGGAGGTGTTGGTCGGCGAGCACTTCGCGGCGCCTCGGTTCCGCGCCATCCTCGTGGCGTTGTTTGGCGCGGTCGCATTGAGCCTCGCATTGGCTGGCATCTACGGAGTCATGGCGTACACCGTCGCCCAGAGATCTCGTGAGATTGGCCTCCGAATGGCCTTGGG
>Ga0070707_100004976_pt1 | contig 12452 bp, 13 predicted proteins | sample KBSK5502metaG_FD_65468 | JGI IMG/M metagenome (GOLD analysis project Ga0070707, IMG submission 65468) | Corn, switchgrass and miscanthus rhizosphere microbial communities from Kellogg Biological Station, Michigan, USA - KBS K5-50-2 metaG | ecosystem: Host-associated > Plants > Roots >... | reverse complement strand
GGGCGCACCAGCACGATGTGCAGCGCCGCGATGAGGAACGCCAGCAGGCTCTGAAGACCTTTGAGGAGGTCAGCTTGCTCCTCGACCGGCGGTTGTACCGGATGCGGCGACTGTACTGGGCGGCCCGGCGCAAGGCACGGGGCACAGGTGATGAGGCAGGGCTTACCTCGGCCCAGGATGACTACCGCGAAGTCCTCGCCGCGTGGAACGACAACCTGAACCGCACCCTTGCCCTCATAGAAACCTATTTCGGCCGCCAGACCAGGACAATGCTGGAGGACGAGGTCTATGAGGAGTTTACCGTTGCGGGCCGGGGGCTTGAGGAGATCGTCAGGATGGTGCTGGCGGCTGGAGACGAGCGCATCGAGGTACCTCCATTCGGGTACCGGGTGACCCGGCTGAGCCACCACGTGTACGAACTGAATGTCCGGATGCTGCGCCTGCTGGAAGATGAAAGCATCGGCCGATCCGCACCGCGCATGTCGCCAGCTGCCGTCGGCCGGTCGGCCGGGAACCCGAGCCTTGAGATCGGCGACCAAGGCAGAGATGTACGTCGCCTCCAGCGTGCGCTCCGCCGGACTGGCAAGGATGTCGATATCGATGGGTTGTTCGGCCAGAAGACGTGGGAGGCAGTCTGCTCTCTGCAGCGCTCCCGTGGCCTCAACGTCGACGGCATCGCTGGACCTGGCACCTGGGCTGAACTCCCATCCGGGGCACCCATGCCTTTTCTGCGTTCCGGGTCGCGCGGTGACGCCGTCGCCCAGCTCCAGCGCGTCCTTGCTGACCAGGCGCAAGGTCGGTGGGAGTCCTCACCGCGAGCAGCCACGGGTACGTTCGACGTCAGTACGTCCACGGCAGTCAAGGCGTTCCAGAAGTGGAACGGCATCGCCAGTGATGGCATGGTCGGCGACCAGACGTGGGCGGCTCCGGCCGGAGAGTCCAGCCTTGAGGTCGCCGTCGGACTGGCATTCCTCGCCGATGACGAGCTCCGCTGACCCTGGATGGCCAGCGCCTAGGCTTAACGATGAAACCCAACGAGCGCTCACATGCTCGTACTCGGCTCGGCCGAGGGGTCACGTCTGCACAGGCTGTTGCTGCGCCGCGTGGCCGCCCCGGTAGCCGGAGGGTCGGCAGCCTGGCCTGCCTTGGGCAAGTGGTGAGCGCAAGCGTCAATTGCCTATGGCGTTCGGCGGCGCCCAGGGAACTAAAACCCAACTACGCGCAACTCTCGTGACCGGAACGGCAACAGCAGCATGCCAGGCGGACGGCGGCTGTCACAGTGGGTGAACGTCGCCGGGTACCGCCGCCCTTGGGAGATCGCGCCGAACGCCGATACTCTGGAGCGGTCGACCGCAGCCCCGTTGAGGGTTCCCATCCGCACGCAGATCCCTTGTTCGGGCGCGACGCGACAAGGCATGCTGGCGATCAGTTGGCCGTCCCGAAGGGCGGGTCTACGTGTGTGACATCACAGTTGATCGGTCACGTTCTGTGACCGATGGCGCGGTGAAGCGGCGGGGAGCCCTGCGGGCCCTGGCACACCGCAGAACAGGTCGAGATCGCCACCCTGGAGTAGGTCGGCTGGTACAACTACCGGCGGCTCTACCAGGCATGCGGGACATTCCGCCCGCCGAGCTCGAAGCCGCCTACTACAGTCAGAACACCGCCCTCACCGAGGCCGGGCCCTCAACAAACTGAGTCTCCGGACCCCGCCGGCGCGATTCAAAGGAAGGCATAACAGGTGGATTACAGCAAGGGGTATCCAGCGGTCGGCGTGAAGATCGAGAACGGCGACCTGTACCTGCTTACCCCGTTGGGCCGCAAGGGCAAGCGGTTCGGCCCCGCCGCCGGTGCGGAAGCCACGTTCTCTCCAGCAGAGCAGCGGCCGGGCCGCGCGATTGCGGTGGTCCGGCTGGCCGACGGAACCGAGCACACCCGCAGGGTGTCCGGCGACAAGGACATCGCGTACATCTGGCGCGAGATACAGGACCTCAACGAGGCACTCAAGGAACTCTGAGAAAGAGAACCATGTCCAACGACACGAAAGCAAAGCTCAGACACTAGCCGGGCACCCAGAGAAAGCCCTGTTCTACATCTGGGGACTGCTGGCATTCGGGCTGCTTCAGAGGATCGCCATGCCAGCGATCGTCGGCAACGGCGGCATCGTCATCGTGTCCGTGCCGCTGGTCCTGTGCGTCATGGCCGCCCCGGCATACCTCGCGGCAGTGGTGTTCCGGTACAACAAGGGGCTCACAGCCAGCGGCAAGGCGGTGCTCGGCATCTCCGCAGTAGCGACCGCCGTCTTCGGCGCCTACCTGTTCGCCTGGGCAGTCAGCTCATAAAACAACTGAGGGGGGAAACATGATCAGATTCACCCGTGCCACGGCTGCGGTCGCAGCAACTATGGCACTCACAGCGCTCGCCGCATGCCATAGCAGCGGCACCAGCACGAATAGCGTTAGCACAAGCGGCGGCGCCGGGCAGCCCACGGCGGCCGGGGTCACGCACCCGGCCACCAGCCAAGAATGGCGCAACGGCGGCCGGTTCGTCGGCCCCTGGCCGCCCACCCAATCCCCGCCTGCCAGATGGGGAAAGGCGATCGCGGTCAAGCCGCCGGTCTCGCTGAACGGCTACCGGTACACCGCAGTGCTGCGGTTCGGGCCAGCCTTGCACTACGGGCTGCACCAGCAAGGGTTCGACTGCCAGGCATCCTCCGACTACACGTTTGACCTGCAGCCGGGTCAGTACGCAGTCCCGTTCGAGGAAACCATCACCAACGTGCTGTCGCAGGAAGCGCCTGCGGACACCGGGGGTTTCGGCACCGGCCCGGACGTCTTGCAGGTGACCGGCCAGGGGTCGGGGGTGACGTTCGGGGACGGCTCGTGCGCTGCCGGCGCGGTGCCGCAGCTCCCCCCGCATGGGTCCATCACCGTATACGGCTACATCGGGCCGGTGGCAGCCAAGTACCTGAACCAGACGGTGATCACCGTGCCCAACGGCGACGGTTCGCGGACGGTGGGCAAGCTCGGGGCACTCACCCCCGGCCGGGCCCTGCCGACGAGCTAAGCGCGCCCGCAACAGCCATCCAACGAGGGGGTGCCGCGCGGGTGCCGAGGCGGCCGGCATCGCGCAGCCGGGCAATCCGGCGGTGCAGTGCTGGCAGCGCGCGCTCGGACGGCCGGGCGATTGCCCGTGCGACATCGGAGGGCACGGACGTCTGCTGGACGCCGATCCGGAACAGTGCCGGGCTGCGTCGGCGCCAGCAAGCCCGCCGGGGGGCAGAGCTGCGCGAAATCGAGCCGGTTTAGCTGTGTCCTGTCGTACACGTCGACCGCGAGCAAGCGGATCGGCACCAGCGTCTCGTACAGGTTGCCCCATCGCGACTGCACGGTCACCGAAGCGGTGGCGCCCACCGGAGGGCGCCACAGGTAAAAGCATCTCTGTCGGAGCGAGGCTGCGCCGGGCAACGGCCGTCCACTGTGATCAGCTACCCGAGCTGCTTGTGTCACACGCGTGAGCTGGTGGTTGTCAGGGGAAAGGGCTCCTGACCTGTGGAACCTGGGACGCCAGTCGGCAGGTCAACGGCGGTGTCAACATCTCTGCTGCGTCCGCCAACTCACGGCAAGCCCCCTGACGTGAAGCTTCACAACTCCTGACCGGGTCAACAGCCCATTGTCGCTTGCCAGCGTCATGCTCGTGGCAGAAAATCCCTCAGAGTGGTCCCATGCTCGTGGCAGGCGACACCCATGACACAAACCCACGGCTGCCAGCGGCCCGAGCCGTTGCCCTGGCCCATGGTGGAAGCTGCCCCCTCACCCGCCTGTGTCACCCGTGGTCGGGCATCGCGCGTCCTATAGGCAACGTCCCAATGGGGGCGTACTTATGTCAAGGGGGGAACCTTGCACGCCAGCCGCCACCCGCCCGACCACCGCCCGCCGCGCCGTTGGCTTCGGCTTGCTGCCGCAGCCGCAGCCTTGGCAGAACCTGGCCAAGCCGCTGCCGCTACCGGGCCACGCGCTACCGGGCATAGCGAACTGATCTAACAACGAAAAGGAAAAGATAATGACCGCTACGAACGGCGGAGATAACGGCACCCAGCAGCCCAGGGGCACCAGGGGTAAAGCCCATAAGGCCGCCAACGCGGGCATCAGCATTGCCTATGGCGTGCTCTGGACGCTGGTCGCACTGATCGGCGTGGCTGGCATATTCATCGCGCAGACACGCTGGTACGGCGTGATCCTCGCCGTCGGTGCTGGCTGGTTCGCTTGGCGAAACTTCAGCCGTATGCTCAGCCCCTAACCCGTAGACAGGGCACAAGACGATAACCGTGTGCCTATTTGGCCCTGTACGGCTCTCTGAGGGCCGTACACCATCCCGGACGCAAGAGCCTGTGGAGCAACGCCGCTGGGCGGTGCCTGCAGCACAGCCAGATTGCCCCGCTGAATGCCCCGGGCTACCGTCCGGGGCATTCAGTCGACGGATGTGCTGGCCACCGCCGTACGCACGCTATTCTGGGCTGCGGCCCGCTCCCGGCCGATGCCGGGGCATCCGCGCCTGCAGGCGGAACCACGGACGACATGGAATCCCGCAATCTAGAGCTGGCAGGCTCCACACTCAAGCGGGGCGAACGCCCACCCCCCACCAGGGCACATGACAATGCGCGCACATGTGCCACGCCACATTATCCGCGCGCGTTGCATCAGGTAATCCAGGCCGGGGATCAGCCGATGACTACGCGCAGATCATCCTGTTCGGCGCGGCCTGTCGGCGTCCCTGAAGACCGAGACCGGCGCGCATAGCGGCGGGTCGGCGCGCGATTATCTACTGGGCTTTGCGTGGTCTGGCGCAACCGTTATGGTCCAACGCGCGAGCGGCTGTCCGTATGTTTATTCATCGGCGCCCTCGGTGTGAACTTCCGCTTCTGCCGCGGGTAGTAGGTCGATGGCGGCGTTCCCGCACTACGGGCGAGTCAGCTGGTCCCGAGGACTCGGATATACGATCTTGGTGTCTGCGGCGTGCCCGCCAGGGCCTGCCGCTCGTGTAAGGGTGCGGTAAGCGATCCCTTCGGTGCGATACCGCTCACGCCCGCTCGATCGCAGCCGTCTCCGGATGCCCTGATATCGATGCGGTGACCGCGAGTGCGCGTGGATGACTGTCCTGGCTGGCACGCAGCGGGCACCGACCATGAGGTTATGCCAGGAATGACAGGTTCGGCCGACCGTTGCCCGGGAAGACCTGTTCATGCGTGTATCTGCCACGTTACTGTCCGGCCGAGTTAAGCTGAGCGTTCTCCGGCACCTCGACCTGAGCGTGCACTGACCGGTCCCGCTGCATTAAGCTCCGGTATCCGGCATTTCATGGTGCGGGGGAATACGATGCTGATCATCCCTGACGATGTGGTCACCGGCGCTTTGGTCAACGCGATCGCCGTGGTGGGACGCCAGATCACCAAGGCGGCGTCCGGCCTGCGCAAGCCGGACGAAGACCTGGCGACCGCTCGCTGGTTTGAGACCTTCCGCCTGACCGGAACCCTGCCTGACCAGCCTGACCTTTCCCCGGCATCAAGGGACCAGCTCGCCGAGGTCCTCAGCGGCGCTGAGATCCAGGCGGCCTTGCAGGGGCTGCTGGCTGTCAGGCTGACGGATGCGCCCGACACCGACGCTTCGCAGGCGCGGGACGCCGTCCGCACTGCGGTGACCACCGCCGACCCTGATGCGGCCGCGTTCGCCGGGGCGCTGGCCTGCTACTACGACGACCAGATCTGCGGTCTCGTTGCCCGGCTTGAAGCGGAGGAGCCGCCGTTGCTGGCGCAGATCCGCAGCGAGGCCTTCTCCTCTCGCATTATCAGCATCCTGCACGCGATCGAGCGGCACACTGCTGCGCTGGCGGACGACGAACGACGACCCAACGAGAGGCATTCAGGCTCTGATCTGACAGGAAGGCTAATCGGTGACTGGTCGCCGGTTGCCCTGGGCGTGCATCCGTCCATTGGAGGATCGCTTCCGGCTTACGTAATGCGCCAGCATGACATCCTGCTGCGCGCGGCGGTGCATCCGTGCTCTGCCGTGAACCGGCTGATCGTGTTGCGCGGCGGATCCTCCACAGGCAAGTCTCGGAGCGCTTTCGAAGCTGTTCGCGCGCAGCTGGCGACCTGGCGCGTTGATTATCCGCGAAGCGTCGGCGTGCTGGTCCAGCGGCTGGATTCCGGCCTGCGACCCCGGACGGTGCTCTGGCTGGGAGAACTACGAGACTACGCGCAGTCGAGGGCTGGCCTGGATGCGCTTGCCCGGCTCGGCGACTTGCTGGGCCAGGCGGGAGAGATCATTGTGATCACGACGGTCTGGCCTGAGTTCTGGGACCAGTACACGAGAGATCCGGATTCCGGAACAGCAGAGCCCAGCACCGGGCTCCGGGACCTGCTGCAAGCTTTGCCGCAGCTTTCGGACGCAGAGGAGGCGGAGGACGTCGATCCGGCTGCTGGGGGCGTCCTGGACGTGCCCGACAAATTCACGGGCACTGATCTCAAGCGGGCGCATGACCTGGTACGTCGGACACGCGACGCCGCGCTACAGGAGGTCATTGAGGTCGCGGCCCGTGCCGGCGCGGCCGAGGAGATCGCACAATATTCAGCCGGTGCCGCGGACTTGCTGAACCACTACGACGGACACGGCGCTGACCCATACGGCCGGGCGTTGATCACGGCGGCGATGGACGCGAGCCGCCTCGGGCTCCCTGGTCCTTTCCCGCTCCAGGTGCTGACGAGTGCCGCCGAAGGCTACCTAACCGGTCGGCAACGAGCGACGGCGCCTTACAAGTGGCAGTATGCGGCTATTGAGTATGCAAGCCGCCCGCTCAGGGGTGGCCTCCGTGCGCTGGAGCCTGTGCCGCCGGAGCGTGGCCTCGGCGTCGCCGGCTACCGGCTTGCTGACTATCTTGATCAGTACGGAAGGCAGCAGCGCGGAAATCTGCTGGTCCCGCCGCAACTATGGGATGCCCTGGCCGCTGAAGTCAGCAGTGCAGAGGAACGTCTTCGTCTCGCCCACGAGGCGGAGGCACGCGGGCTTAACAGCCTCGCGACGCAGTTGGCGGCCAGTGCGGCGGAAACTGGTGATGCGCAGGCAATGCAGCTGATTGCTCGGCAGTGGATGCGGATGGGCTCGGCAACCAAGGCGATCGCGTGGTACCGCAAGAGCATCGCCGCGGATCCCGAGGACGGGAGTGCGGCCGGACGGCTTGCCGACCTAATGGAACAACTTGGCCACGAGGAAGAAGCGGATCGATTGCGGGTCGCCGCGCGCCCACCCGAGACGCTAGCGCGGACAATAACTGCCATCCTCCGTGGTACCCGGGAAGCAGCCGGTGAGGACGAGAGCAGGCGTAGAGCTGAGGCCGGCGACGCGGCTGCGATGCTCAGCCTCGGTGATCTTCTGCACGCCGATGGGGAAGATGATGAAGCGGCCTGCTGGTACGAGAGGGCAACCCGGTCAGGACAGCAAGAGGGCGCATGGAAACTTGCTGATCTGCTGGAGGGGCAAGGTAAGGATAACCAGGCGGCTGCTTTGCTGCGGACTTATGCGGAGGCCGGGAACCGGGAAGCGATGTGGCGACTTTGTGAGCTGCTCGATCGACACGGGCATGCAGAAGAAGCACTCACCTGGATCCAGCGCCAGGCAGACCTAGGCAATCCTGTGGCTCTAGTACTGCTCGGCAGCCGGCTGCTCCAGGAAGGCGCCGAAGAGGAAGCGGAGAGGCTTTACCGCGTCTGGGCCGAGGAAAAGGAAGAGCCGGCCGCCATGTGGTACCTGGCCGAATTGCTGGCCAGGATGGGTCGGCTATCGGAAGCGATCACCTGGTTTCAACGCAGTTACCAGGACAGCATGTTCGGTATGAACGCTCTGGTGGACCGGTTGGAAGAACTAGGTTGCATCGAGGCGGCCGAAGCTCCCCTTCAGGCCAGGGCGGACAAAGGCGACCCTTCTGCATTGGATCACCTCGCCAGGCTCTTCGAGCGCCTCGGCCGCAACCACCAGGCCGAACGTGTTCACAGGCTTCTAACGGAACTCGGCCACCCAGACAGGGCGCGCTTCGCGCAGCGACCTGGCTACGAGGAGAGATCCAGCGCTATAGCCGAATTCGCGGCTTTTTTGGAAAGAATCGGCCGCGGGGCCGAGGCCGACCAGGTCCGAAAGTTCGGAATCTCCCCCGGCGGCTTGACAGCAAAACCATGGGAGCCGCCTGAACCGTAAAAAGCACGCGGATGCGGTAGCAGCGCACCGGCGCGCTTGGCACAAGATAATCGACTGCTCACGCACGTTATGCCTTTCGCTCCTCCTGATTCCACCATCCTTGGCAGGCTGGTCGTCCGCGCGACAACGGCGGGAACCTGCAGTGCGCACTGGGAATCCAATCTGGTTTGTTTCGCGCGACCGTTTCGGTGAGGGCGAACACACCCCTAGCGACCAAGACATCGCTAGCCCGCAGGCGCGCAGATCATATAGCGTGCATCCACCGCAATCCGAAGCACCCCAACACTCAAACCGCACCGATCAGCGGGGCTGTGCGCCCGTCCTGGATGGGAGTTATCACTGAGTATGCCTGCGTTCGGAGGTGACCATGCGACGCCACCAGTGCGCCACCTCCGGCGACCGCCGTACGGGACCCAGCCGTTCCGTGGCGCCTAAGAAACGGTGCTGATGGCCGACGCGTTGGAGCAGGTATGGGGCTCGGACAGCGCCGATCAAAACGCTGATCCCGTAAGGTTGGTGGTGAAGATACGAACCCGAGGCGCAAACCATGGATGAATTGATGCCCCTGTCGGGCCGCTCGCGCAGTCCCGATAGGCGTTGCTATCTACTACTGGCCGGGGTCGCCTCATCCGCCCGTTGCCGGTCTGACAGCGGTCGAGTTCGCCCACGACCTAACCATTCGCGGGATCGGTGGCCTGAGATGATGGCGCAGGGCACCTTCGTGGCGCGATCCCTGCTGGTACGTGCCGATTGGGCGTTGTTCCGTCCGCCTCCGGTGCGATGGGCATATCACACCTCCTGCGGGCCCCTATGACTCCAGCCGGACCCGAGGAGAGCGCCGAGCGTCCCAACAAGGCGACCGAAGCCTTGGCGATCCATCGTGACATCATGCCCGATGCCTTCCTGGCGTCCTCCAGGGTGCGTCCGGAGCCGAGCGCAGACAGTGTGCTCATCGAGTTGTATTCGTTGCACTACTCGGCACTTGTGCAGTTGGCCGAGTTGCTAGTGTGGGATAGGCCAACCGCCGAGGAAGTGGTGCAAGACTCCTTTGTGGCCATGCACGCGGGCTGGCAGCGGCTGGAGGACGCCGAGAAGGCGCTCGGTTATCTTCGGCAGGCGGTGGTGAACCGGTCACGGTCGGTCCTGCGGCAGCGAACGGTGGTCGATAAGAACCTGCAGGAGACGCCGCCGGATATGCCCAGTGCCGAGCACGAGGCACTGGCCTTGCTCGAGCGGCAGGCGGTCGTGGCCGCGCTGCGCGGCCTGCCGGCTCGTCAGCGCGAGGTTATCGTGCTGCGATACTACGCCAGCTTGTCCGAAGCGGAGATAGCTACCGTCATGGGTATCAGCCGCGGCGCGGTAAAGAGCCACCTCGCCCGCGGTATGGCCGGGCTCCGCGTGGTCCTGGAAAATTATGAAGCTAAGGTGGAATCACCTGACAAGCGCTTGCGCCTAGACTCGCAGATGGTCGCCGGAAGCGCCGAGTCGTCTCAGAGTGGTCTTGAGAACTCCTCAAGAAAATCAGCCACGAGAAACCTTTAGGAGCTGACCTCGGCCAGCACAGTTCAGGGGAAGGCGAGCGGGCCGGGACAAGGCTCCCGGACGGAACACGAACCGGCGGCTGGTCCCTGCGATGTCCCAAGGGGCGATGGCCGACCTGTATGTTTTTGCATCGCCGCGCTCGAGGCAGACGCTCGCTCATGCCGCGATGGGCTCGTCGGACCCGACAGGGCGGTACATCTCGTCCTTTGCCAGGCCGCGTCATGCCGTCGGTGGCGGTTCCTGGTCCGTGCGCTGTTCGGGTGCAGGTGCGGCCGGCGGTGGTTCGGCCGGTGCCGGTTCGGCCGGTGCTGGTGGTGGCCCGGCTGACGATGGCGCCTCGAGGCTGTTCCTGGCCTGGGCGGCAGCGACGCCACGGCTGGCCAGGCGGTACTGCTGCAGTGGGCTTTGCGGCAAGGTTGGCAACCAGGTGATGCTCCACGCCCGGGCGTCGAGGCTCGCCGTATGCCAAATATCCTGCTCGATTCCGCTGGCGGCCCTCCGGGCGGCCGCTCGCAAGCTTCCGCCGGTGACACCCAGCGCGGCGGCCACGGTCACCAGGCTTGTCCATACTTTGGCCGTCCCGCTGCTGCTGGTGATCGCCAAGTAGAGCAATCCCCCGGTGGCAGCGGCCAGGACCACCATGACCGGCCAGAATCGCCGCACGGCCGTCAGCATCAGTATCCGGGCGGTGCGCAATATGGACTGCCCAGCGTGCACCCACGCGTCCAGGCTCGTTGGGCCGGGCGTATCCGTCTGCGCCGCGAGCAGGGCATGCCAGGCCCGTGCCTGAGTGCGCAACGCGGCCACCACCGACCGGTTCGCTGTCGCCCACCTGGCCCTGACCCCGGGTGCGTTGATGTCGGCCCAGTCCTGCCAGTTCTGCAAAGACCGGCTCACGGTCGCGGCCGATAGTGCCGGGAGCGCGTCGCCTGCCTGGGCCAGCCAGGTCTGCAAGGTGGCCAGCCGGTGGCGGCCGAACTCCTGCAGGAAGAACTCCGGTCCCGCCTCCTTGCTGGGCAGCCAGCATGTGTCGCTCAGCGCCCGGCCCAGCTGATAGGCGTTGAGCTGCCGGGGATCGCCGGCCACCTGGTTGAGAAGGTCCAGGTGCAGGGCAGTGACCGCCGCCGTAAAGCCCTTGTGTTCAGGAGATTTCCAGGCGGTCTCGATGTCCGCGCTGGAGAGGCCCGGGTAGGGTCCGAGCAGGTCTTTCAACTCCAGGAAGGCCAGCCCCATCTGCTGGTCTGTGTCCAGCTCAGCGATCGTGGGCAGGTGCATTGTGGTTTCGCCTCCTCGCCGGTGCTGAAGCGGGCCGAATAGCTGCGCCATCAACCATCCCAGCGAGAACATGGCGCCCGCTGGCGGGGTCTGCGCCTGGGTGCCCGCCGCGCCGGCCGTCATGTGCACCTCCGTGAGGTCTTACGACAGACCATTCGAATGGCCTGTTGCCATATGATGCGACGCTTCAACAACGTCGCCAGCCAATGTGGCGAGAATTTCCAGATTCTTGCAGTGCACCAGTGCGCTGTCAACGGTCAATAAGACCACCGTGGACCATGCCCTGCATACCACGAGACACAAAGCGGCCGTACCCTGCACATCGCTCATGCCGCCGTGCGCGAGCTGCTTCCCAATTAGCGGCTCGTTCCCCTTCAGGACGCAGCCATCACGCGTTCGTGACACGCCACGCGAAGGCGTCGCAAACCAGCAGCCCGCTGACCTTGATCCTGGATTGCCTTGGAGCAGCAGGCTCACTGCACCGATGTGGAGTACGGGTTCTGCCCAGGCGAACTGGCCAGGGTGATCGAGTTCTTGGGCACCCTGACCGCGGGAGCCCTAGCTCGACCGGATCGAGGCCAAGGCTTGACGGGACGGTCAAGCGCGTGGCGGCGCAGGCAAAGCACGACCCCAAGAGAGCAGGCCCCGAATCTCACGACACGAAGCGGGCCCGCTGCGCTACAGCGGCCTGCCGTCGACGGTGATCTGGGTCAGCCTGAACTGCTTGCCGATGTTGCTCTGGCCGTTGGCCTTCTTACTGCGCGTGTAGATCCGTGCGTCACGGCGCAGGTCGTCCTCCAGCCGCTTGGCGTCGTCAGAGTCAGTGATCGTGAACGTGAACTGCATGGCGCTTTCTCCTGTCGAGCCTGCACTCTCGCATGCACTCGGCGCGAGGCCAGACATAGTGTCGTTGGCTCCCAACAGGATAGGTGACCGGCACCCGATTAAATCGCCTTGTTCGACCGGCTCTAAACAGTCTTCTCTCAACGTCTGGCGATCGAGGGAAAGCGGGATTGCCCACACTCTCATGCCGCCGTCCGGGTGGGCAGCTGTCGTGCGGGTTAAAAGGAATGCGCGCCAGCATCACGAGGGCTCGGCGCTTCCCGGCGCCGAGACAGCCGCGATCTTACCCGGCTGTACTTTCCGCGGGGACCCACCAGCGGGCGGGTCGGCGAGCTGCGCTCGTGTCAGGCAGCCTGGCGGGCTGGGCTGGGCATATGGTGGCCGGCATGGGGATATTCGCGCGCCGGGCAGGGCCTGCGGGGCGGCTGCCCGACTACCTGCGCAGCCAGCTCGCCGCGGAGGGGATCCTCGTCCTCGAGGAAGGTGTGCCGGCCACCATTAGTTACCGTCACTACCGCGCCCCCGGGCGGCGCGGCAACTGGCGGGGGA
>Ga0070707_100004974_pt1 | contig 12454 bp, 8 predicted proteins | sample KBSK5502metaG_FD_65468 | JGI IMG/M metagenome (GOLD analysis project Ga0070707, IMG submission 65468) | Corn, switchgrass and miscanthus rhizosphere microbial communities from Kellogg Biological Station, Michigan, USA - KBS K5-50-2 metaG | ecosystem: Host-associated > Plants > Roots >... | reverse complement strand
GACGCGCCCGCCCTGGGTGCGGGAGGTGATGACGACGGGCTTGCCGTCGGCGACCCAGCGCTGAATTCCCGGCACCATCGCTGGCGGAACGTTGCCGCGTCCCATCGCCGCCAGCACCAGCCCATGCGCGTCCTGGCGCGATGCGTCGAGGAGGCGTGCATCCGTTCCGGCGGCGGCGAAAACGATGTCGATCGGCGTCGCCAACTCATTAGGGTTTAGGATGGGGGCCGACGGTGGCATCTCGCGCCGCAGAATGAGCTCGCCCTCATCAAGCACACCCAAAGGCCCCAGGCCGGGGCTTTCGAACGCATCGAGCAAGTGCGTGTTGGTCTTCGTCGTGTCCAGCGCCGCGAAAATCTGACCGCCGATCACCACCATCACCCCAAACCCGCGCGTCTCGTCACTGGCGGCGACCTGCACCGCCTCGAACAGATTCGCCGGCCCATCCCAACCCAGATCGCTGACGGTGCGCATTGCTCCGGTGAAGACGATCGGCTTCTCGCTCGCCGTCGATCGCGCAACGAGGTACGCGGACTCCTCGAGCGTGTCAGTGCCGTGAGTGATCACCACGCCCCTCACTTCGGGACGCGCAAGATGCTCGGCGATTCGATTGCGCAGCGCCCACATCCGTTCGACCGTCATGTGCGGCCCGGGAAACTGACCCCATTCCTCGACCTCGACTGCACTGATAGCCCGAATGCCTTTCGTAGCCTGAAGAATCTCGGCAGCGGTCAACCCCGGTTTCGCTCCACCGCCGCCGGGATCGTTGCGCATCGTAATCGTCCCGCCGGTGAAAAGAATGACAATCATCGCGAAGCGATGCGATGCATGGCCTGTTCGGGAAATTTCTCCAGAGATTTTGGATCGCGAGTGGCGATCTCCAGCGCGTGGGTCATCAGCGCATCGACCGTCAGTAGGTCGAGCGCCGACGAACGGCTTTCGCACTCGGTACGCAGCACCTGATCGAGAAGTCGCTCGGCCGCTTCCAAAACTTCGGTCGCGGTTGGCGACGAGTTTTCGGGGAGGGCGCGACGCATGGCCGCGTCCAGCTCCTCAGGAACGCGGCGCTCTTCGCTCATCCAGCGAGATGCTTGCGGATCAGGTCAGGCGCTTCCGCGACCACTGACGCCATTCGCTCGGCGTCGGGAATTCCGGCCTGAGCCATGTGGGGCTTGCCTCCGCCTTTCCCGCCGGCGGCGGCGGCGAGCTCCCGCAGGATTGTGTCGGCGCGAACGCCGCGGTCGCGCAGATCATCGCTCACGACGGCAAGCATTGTGTTCTTGCCGTTCTCAAAGGATGCCGCAAGAACGCCGACGCCTGATTCCATCTGCTCGCGCAGCGCGTCACCCATCGCCTGCAGCGCCGGGAGATCGGGAGCATTCACGTTGGCAGCAACGACCTTCACGCCGTTCACGATCGAGCCTTGATCGACGAGGGACTTGATCGCGCCGCCGCCACCGCTCCGCATCGCGCCTTCCAATCTTTTTTCGAGAGTGCGACGCTCCTCGACGAGGGTCTGCACTCGTCGCACGACTTGCCCTGACGGCGCGCGGACGAGGTGCTCGATCTCCTGCAGCTGCCGTTCGTGGGCGCGATAATAATCCAGCGCTGCACGTCCGGTCACCGCTTCGATGCGACGCACTCCGGCGGCAATCCCAGTCTCGCTGACGATCTTGAAGACGCCAATCTCTGACGTGTTGCGAACGTGCGTGCCGCCACAGAGCTCCATGCTGATTCCGGGAATCGACACCACGCGCACGATGTCGCCGTACTTCTCACCGAAGAGCGACATCGCACCCGAGGCGCGTGCCTCGGCGAGCGGTTTCTGCTCGAAGGTGAGCTGCACACCGTCGAGAATTCCGCGATTTACCAAAGTCTCGACTTCGCTGATCTGTTGCGGCGTCAGCGGTCCGTGGTGCGTGAAATCGAACCGCAGCCTGTCGGGGGCGACGAGCGAACCTGACTGATGGACGTGCTCACCCAGCACCTGACGCAGCGCGGCGTGAAGCAGATGCGTCGCAGTGTGATTGCGCTCAGTGTCGCGACGACGATCGCGTGGGACTGTCGCTCTTGCTCTCCCCAACTCGACCTTGCCGGTCACTTTGCCGAGTGCGGCGATGCGACCATCGACGCGGCGAACCTCGTCGACGTCGACGCGCCAGCCTTCGCCCTGGATCTCCCCACGGTCGGAGATCTGGCCGCCTGATTCGACGTAGAACGGTGTCTCGCGCAGCATTACGGCGACGCGTCCGTCGGGGAGGTCTCTCTTGGCAATTACTTCGGTGCTGACCTCGAGCGCATCGTAGCCGACGAAAGCAGTATCCTCGTCACCCTGCGCCCACTCGCCTTCGCCGAGGACATCTTGTGCGATGCCGATCTTCTTGGCGCGCCGGTCCTCCTGCGACTGCGTGCGTTGCGCCTGCAGCGAGGCTTCGAACCCGGCGATATCGACGGAGTAGCCGCGCTCTCGCGCCATCAATTCGGTCAGATCGATCGGGAAGCCGAAGGTGTCATAGAGCTTGAACGCATCCTCGCCCGAGATGGTGCCGTGGATCGCGGTGGATCCTTTGCTTGTCTTTGCCGGCGCCAGCTCGTCGAAGCGCCGCATGCCGCCTTCGATAGTGGAAAGGAAACGTTCTTCTTCCGCGCGCGTGGTATCGATGATGTGCTTGGCGCGGGCCCCCAGCTCGGGATATACGTCGCTCATCGCGTCAATGACGACGCGAACTATTTCGACCAGTGTCGGTTTGCGGCGACCGAGCAGCCAGGCGTGGCGGACCGCGCGGCGGAGAATGCGTCTCAGCACGTATCCCCTGCCTTCGTTCGACGGAAACACTCCATCAGCAATTAGGAACGCGACAGCCCGACTATGATCAGCGATGACGCGGAATGATGCTCCTTCTTCCCCCCGGTCGTATTTCTTGCGAACGGTCTTCTCTACCGCCTTGATGAGCGGCTGAAAGAGATCGTTGTGGAAATTGTTCGATTCGCCCTGCATGAAGGCGGCGATGCGTTCCAGGCCGGCACCTGTATCAACCGACGGTTTCGGCAACGGAACGAGCTTGCCATCCGGCTGCTGGTCGAACTGCATGAAAACCAGGTTCCAGAACTCGAGGAACCGCCCCGCCTCGGCGCCTTCGACGAACGCATCCTTCGAGAATTCCTTGCGGCCGATTTCGGTCCACTCGCCTTTGGCGCCTTTGGGAATCTTGAAGTCCTTGGCGACATAGGCGAGGTCGATGAAGATCTCGCTGCACGGGCCACAAGGACCGGTGTCAGCCATCTGCCAGAAGTTGTCGTGCGCACCCAGACCGTAAATTCTGGAGTCGGGTAGTCCCGCGACTTCGCGCCACAGCGCGCGCGCCTCGTCGTCTTCCTCGTAAACAGTTACGCGGATGTGCTGGGGCGGTAGCTTCAGTTCTTTGGTGACGAATTCCCAGGCGAATCGAATGGCGTCGCGCTTGAAGTAGTCGCCAAAGGAGAAGTTGCCGAGCATCTCGAAGAAGGTGTGGTGTCGCGCGGTGTGACCCACTTGCTCGAGGTCGTTGTGCTTGCCGCCTGCCCGCACGCACTTCTGCACCGTCGTCGCCCGCCGGCCGCCGGGTGGCTGCTGCTGGCCGAGGAAGACTTTCTTGAACTGGACCATGCCCGCGTTGGTGAACATGAGCGTCGGGTCGTCGCCGGGCACGACTGGTGAGCTCGGGTGGACGATATGGCCGTTCTTTTCGAAGTACTCGGTGAACTTTTTGCGGATTTCGGCGGCGGTCATTGTCTGAAATATACGCTCGTCGGGAACTGCCTCGACTTGCATCCCCGTGGGGGTCGGCGCGGGTGTCCTCTTCGCTCTGAGATCTCGCGCTGGGTCACTTATAGTCGCGGATCGATCCTCGGGGAGCAGAGCCAGTCTGTGCGATCCGATTCGCTCGATGGTCATCGCTCCGAGGACGCCCGCGCCTCCCTTTCAGGTGCGTGACTGCGCCCGCTCCGGATAGCGCCGCCTCGGCCGCAACGTTTGGCGGCGATGCCGAGCTGCGCTCGGCGCGCTAGCGCGTGCGAAGCCAAAGCGCGAGCAAGATCTCCGTGCGGCCCTACAGATCTCGATGGGAAGGTGGAGCGGGTCCTCGTAGCGATGACCATCGAGCGCCTCGGATGGGCACGAAAGTGAGAAGATGCTCAGAGAATCGATCCGCGACTCGAGGTGACCCAGCGCGAGATCTCAGAGCGAAGAGGACCCGCTCCGCCGTACCGGCGACAAAACTCAGGTCAACAAGCCGACAACCCGCTTGATCTCATCGACATCATATCCGCGCCGAGCCAGAAACGCGAAAAGTCGCCGACGAATCACGAGCGGCTCGAGATCGCCCAGTTGCGCGAGCTTCTTACGCGCGACCCGCTCGACCACGGCGGCGGTGTCGATCTCTTCGTCCTCGATCACATTGGCGATCGCAGTCGAGGCCACGTCCCCTTTGATTCCCTTGCGATAGAGATCCTGGGTCAGCCGCCGCTTGGACGCGCCCGTGCTCAATATTTTCGAGCGCGCGTACTGCTCGGCGAATTTCTCGTCGTCGAGCAGCCCGTTATCTACAAGGCGGCGGATCGCGTCATCCGCGTCCGCCGCCGGGTACTCCTTCTGGATCAGTTTTTTGTGCAGCGCCCGCGTGGCGTAAGGACGCGCGGTGAGAAGTTTCAGAGCGTAATCGTACGCGCTCGGACGGTTCAATCAGCCAGCTCGACCTCGGTCTCACCAGGAACCGGAGGCCTGATGCCAAGGACGGTCTTCACCTTCTCCTCGACCTCGGCGAGCAGCGCCGGATTGTCCTTGAGGTACATCTTCGCGTTCTCGCGACCCTGACCAATTCTCTGCGCGCCGTAGCTGTACCACGCACCTGACTTGTCGATAATCCCCGACTCGGACGCAATGTCGAGCACGAGCGAGGCGTGGCTGATGCCTTCGGCGTACATGATGTCGAATTCGGCCTGCTTGAACGGCGGCGCGACCTTGTTCTTCACGACTTTGACGCGCACGTGCGACCCGATGACCTCTTCCTTCTCCTTCACTGGAGCGATGCGACGAATGTCGAGGCGAACCGACGCGTAGAACTTGAGTGCCTTGCCACCAGTGGTCGTCTCGGGATTGCCGAACATGACACCGATCTTCTCACGCAGCTGGTTGATGAAGATGACGGAAGTCTTCGAGCGCGCGATCGCGCCGGTAAGTTTGCGCAGCGCCTGGCTCATGAGACGGGCCTGCAGACCCATGTGTGAGTCGCCCATGTCCCCCTCGATTTCCGCTTTCGGCACGAGAGCGGCAACCGAGTCGATGACGACTACATCGACCGCGCCCGAACGGACGAGGATCTCGCAAATCTCCATCGCCTGCTCGCCGGTGTCGGGCTGGGAGACGAGTAGGCTCTCGACATCAACACCGAGCTTGACAGCATAGTCGGTGTCGAGCGCGTGCTCGGCATCGATGTAGGCGGCGACTCCGCCGGCTTTCTGAGCGTTGGCGACGACGTGGAGGCAGAGCGTGGTCTTGCCGCTCGACTCAGGACCGTAGATCTCGGTCACTCGTCCGCGGGGAATTCCGCCGACACCGATCGCCGCGTCGAGGTTGATGGCGCCGGTTGAGATCGACTCGACGCGCACGCGGGCATCGCTCGAGCCCATCTTCATGATGGCGCCCTTGCCGCAGTTCTTTTCGATCTGCGCGATCGCCAGGTTCAACGCCTTTTTCTTGTCTTCGTTAACGGTTGATACGGCCATCTCGCTCACCTTGTCGTTAGACGTTTAGACCTGGGTAGAGCCGAAGGGAAGGGGCGGTTCTACCACCCGAACAAAATACGAAAATACAATCGCGCGGGCAAGGACTGGAACCCATTCTCTTCGGCCGGAAACGAACGGACGCATCAGGTCTTGGCCTGGAGTAGAAAGGCGTTCTCCACGTGCTGGACGCGCACGTTCTCCGCTCCAAGAATGACTCCGATCACATCGAACCGAAAGGTATCTCCGGGCTTCTGGAAGCGAGAGATCCAAACCTTAGCCGACCGGCTGAGCTCGCGCTGCTTCCGCCAATTTACCGCGCTCACCGGACCTCCGAATTCGGCCGACTTACGCGTCTTCACTTCTACGAAGGCAACCGTTCGTCCGGAATCGGGTTCCGCGCGGGTCGCGACCAAATCGACGTCTCGGCGACCATTCCGAAACCGCCGCTCAGCAATCTCCCAGCCGTGGACTCGGAGCCATTTCTCGGCCACTCGTTCGCCCCTGATACCCATCGCCTGCTTCGCCATTGACATGCGATCAGGATATCGCTGATCCGAAGATCAGGCTCACCACTTTTTTTTCCGCGTGACTGTTTTTTTGCGGAGCATCCGAGCAGACTCTGCCCATTCGCCTCTGCGGAACACACTAAGGGAAATCCCTTGCCAGAAAGGAGAGCGAGTAGAATTACCCGGTCTGGGGGTGTTGCATCAAGATTGAAAAACGTATAATCGCGTCTCCCGTTTAAAACTTCGGTGCAAAAAAAAATGAATGAGGAAAGGCAGCAGCAAATCCGACTTCTCATGGTCGATGAGAACGAGGCGGACGCGGAGAAGATATTCACGCAACTCCGCGACGCTGGAATTCGTCTCGCCGCCGAGAGAGTCCAGTCCGAAGAAGGTCTGGCCGACGCGCTTCGAGAACTAAAACCACATGTGGTGTTGTCGGAGCACACGTTGCCGCTACTCGATTATCGGACGACGCTAAAGGTCGTGCAGTCGATTCGGCCGGGGACACCGGTAATCGTGATGAGCGGCCCGCTGCGCGAAGACGATACAGGTTCCTGCGTCCGCGCCGGTGCCGAGAGTTTTATCTCGAAGTTGAATGCGGGCATGCTACCCGGGGCGATCCTCACCGCGCTGGAGGCGCGTGAACCGCTCTCAAGACTCACGTCGCGACAGATCCAGGTCATGCGTCTCATCGCCAGCGGTTATCGGACGCATGAAGTCGCTGAGGTGCTCAAGCTCAGCGCAAAAACCGTCGAGAGCCACCGACACCAGTTGATGCGCAAGCTCGGCCTGTTGAGAACTACTTGCCTGATTCGATACGCTATTCGTGTCGGATTCATGCCTGTCATGCCGCCGACGTCGATCATCCAGTAGCTAGGCGGCTGGAGCCGCGTCGTTACAGCGTAGGCGCGATCGACTGATCTTCCGGATTGTAACGCGCGTGCGTTCTCGACTGAAGCCGGGTCGCGTCCTCGCCCCATAGCGGCAGTACGAACGAGAAGACGCTGCCGCGACCGACCGTGCTGTCGACGGTGATCGTTCCGCCGTGTGCCTCGACAATTCCCCGCGCGATTGCCAGGCCGAGGCCGACGCCGCGATTGTCACCGCGCTCCGCCTGCCAGAATTTTCCGAACAATCGCGGAATTTGAGCAGGTGGAATTCCTGGGCCGGTATCGCTCACCGAGCACACGATTTGACCCTCTGATCGCACCGCCGACAACGTGACCGATCCACCTGAGGGGGTGAACTTGATGGCGTTGCCGACGAGATTCGAGATAACCTGGAGCAAACGCGCCGGGTCAGCACGCACCGCGGGAAGATCGTCGGCTGCGTTCACGGCCAGCTTCAGACCCTTCTCGCGAGCGACCGGCTCGAGCATCTCCCACGCTTCGTTGAACAGATCGGAGATGGCAACCTTGCGCGGCGCCATCGACAGCCGGCCAGCCTCGATCGTGGTTACGCTGAGCAGATCCTGAATGAGACGGTTGGCGCGCTCGCCGGCGCGCTTGATGATGCGCAGCTGACTTGCACGCGTCTCCTTGGGACCGTCCGTTTCCATGAGCAGCGAAGTCGCCATGGAGATCGTATTCAACGGATTGCGCAGATCGTGCGCGACGATGCGCAGAATCTCTTCGCGGGCATCGATCACCCGCTGCGCTTCGCCGTAGAGTTGGTCGAGTGTCGCTCGTGAGACTTCGTTGACTACGACGCGTCGAATCATCTCGGTGACGGAGAGTGCCAGCGCGCCCGACAAGGCGACCGCCACCAGACTTCCACCGGCCGCCAACCACGGCACCCACCCGAAAGCCGCGGTCAACAACAGGGCAGTTGCGGCCAGGCCCGCCGTGAGCTTGACGGCTGAGCGAGTCAACCGAAAAGCACCGGTGAACGCGAGCACGACGCAAAGCGCGGCGAAGGTCGTCGCCAAACCGGAAGGACGCGCGAATGGGTCGGCACCGACCTGACTCAGTCCCAACCCGACGACGAGCAGCGTCGCGTCGGCAATCGGAAACGCGCGCCGCAGCCACGACCTGTACCAATCGCGCCGCAGCAGGGCGAGCGCCGCCGCGGCGAATGTCATCCACACGAGCGCGGCACCGAGACTACCGATCGTCGGCGGCGGAATCGGGGAGATCTTGCTGAGAAAAAGCTTTGCCAAAACGAACAGCGAGAACGCGCCGGCCGCCGCGCCGCGCAGATAAGCCAGTTTCAGCTCTGCGCGGCGCGCTTCTTCGAGAAGACTCTTCTCGATTGTCGCACCCAACTGTGCGGCGGACTGCTTCGCGCGCAGCTCTCGCCTGATCGACTCGGCGATCTCGGCGGCCAGAATTCCTCGCGAATCGAGCGGATTATCGGACACGGCTTTCACTCCGCTACCTCAACTACACCGGGCGTTGGAAGAACTCGACGGTTGTATAGTCTGTTCTGGGATCGGGTGGAACAAAGTGGGTAAATGTCGTGACTTTGAGACGAGTCGCCGAGATATACTCGATCAGCATCGTTCTCGTCGCAAAACCCTGATCCCAGAACACGCCCAGGGATTGTTTGGCGAGCCAATCATCGGTGTTAGCGGGCGCAACACCCCAGTCGCAATTCGTCGGGACGCAGGCCCCGAATGCCTGGACGCCGACGGAGTTTCCATCGACGAAAATATTCAAGCTGGCGAGGTTCGGGTTAACGGTGTTCTCATTCTGCCACACGCCCTGAATCGTGCTGAGAGCAGGGACCGCGGGCACGGTCACGGTGAAAGTCACCGGCCCGCCCCGCACCTGACCGTCCGCTGTAAGCGTGTAGGTTGCCGGCGTACTGGGGATCTGCCAGTTCACCGCTGCATACCCACCGCCACCCGCGGGCTGATCGGGATTGATTGGAGTGGAATTGGTAATCGCCACGAGCTGGGTGGCGGTGCCGCCTGTTTCGCCTTGTGGACTCAACGTCGCGGCGCCGGAGGTTACGGTGAAGGTAACGGGTATGCCTGCCAGTCCGACGGTATTCTCGTTCAAGCCGTCGTGGTGATTGCTGCCGAGAAGTCTCACGAACGGCGTAACGGTTCCCCCGCCGACCAATGTGACCGCTGTCGGGCTGATCGCCTCGATGTTGGCGGTAACCGCAGGGCCGACATTGGTGAACCCGTCGAGGGTTCCGCCGAGGCCGAGGTCGACGCCGTACGCGGTCTTCACGCCGAAGAGCGCCCCGAAACCTGATTTCACTTTGCGCCATCCCGCGCTTGCGAAGCGCGTGAATCGGTTTGAATTCTCCATGCCGATTACAGGCGCGGTCGAGCAGTTTCGTGTGGACGCGGAAAGGATGCCGGCGTCGGGCGCATCCGGCAGCGCGTGCGGCGGCTCGTTCGGGCCAGACGCCCACATCTCGGCGAACTGCTCGCGGGTATCGGGCGTGCCGAACAGAACGAAACAGACCGCAACTCTCACTGGCGTCGCGAACTGACGGCCAGTTTCGGGGTCGATCGGCACCAGGACGGGCGTCGTCTGGAAGTGGAAGCAGCCGGGGAATTGCATGAGTGGCAGGGTTGGATGGCACGGAGCACTCTCGGTGCCTGCCGTCAGATCCGTGGTGCCCACGTCCACCTGGCTGATGGTGACGACCACGCTCTGCGGTCCAGTCAACGGCAGCCACCCGTTCGGGAAGCTGGCGCCCGCAATCGCGCCGGCTCCGCCATCCACGGTTACAACCTGAAAACCGGACGGATCACTGTTGGTGACCGTCGCCGAGACACATAGGCTGGCTCCGCCGCAGAGCGTAGGTCCACCGCCTTTTTCTATCCGGAAGTTGATGGGAAGCGTAGAGCCGTCGTTCAGGGGAATGACCTCGCCCGTGCGCGCGTTGCGCAATTCTCTCATGTTCGACACCGGATCCACATCAGCAACGCCAAACGGGATATCCGATCCCGCGACCAAGGCCTTGATGCGGTAAAACTTCGTTACGTCCAGACCGGACTCCCGCGTATTCCAAAGGACCTGGTAGAACCCGTCCGGTGGGTTCTGCAGTCGGATCGTTCCGGCAGGGAATTTCTTCACCGGGTCGCCCGCGATACAATCAGTTGCTATCGTCGGTAAACCTTGCGCATCCACGGGTGCGCCCTGAAGCTCGCAGATCTCGACCGTGAGGCTTGGCTGCAGAGTACTGTTGAATTTCCCTTGGTCGAAGTTCTGATCGTTCACCGGGTTCGGCACCAGCGGCGGCAGCCAAAAGAAATCGGGATTTCCGCCATGAGCGCCGTCGGTGATGGCCTTCGAAGGATCGGTGGGCGCACTGATCTCGGTTGGGCGTCGCGCGCTTTCGCACGCCATTGCGAGTGTGAGAGCTGCGAGAGCGAACAGGCGGACTTTCATGGGACCCTCGGGGGTTAACCGGTTGCGATCAGGTTCTTAAAGCGCGGATCGTCCTGGAGCGGACGCCACCACCACGGATTCACTTTCGAGAATCCAGCGCGGTGCTCAGGATGATCAGTGAGATATCGTTGCAGTAAATCCACCGCCTCCTTTTTGTCGCCCATTTGACCACGCACGAATGCTTCGTATCCCATCAGCTCGCCGCGGGGATCGATGGTGCGATCGGCACGCGCGCGCACCAGAACGCGGCGCGCGCTGTCGGCTAGACCCGCACGCCCCAGCACATCGGCGACGACTATTTGTCCCTCGCGCGTCGTGTATTCCTTCTGCTGCGGCGGCACCGATTGGGCGTACGCAGCGGCGCGTCGCCAGGCCTCGTCGGGATCAGCCGCGATCCCCTTCGCCGTCATGATCCAGAGCTGACACCGCGCGGCGAGCGGATGCTGGGGGAATCGGCGCTTCAACTCGTCGCAATGATTCTTCGCATTGACGAAGGATTCCAGATCGTAGGACGTGACGTAGAGTCGCCACAATATGTCCGGGGCCGCCGTGAGATACGCATCGGCTTCGTACGCGCGCTGCGCCAGGTTATGCGATTCGACGGCGTCGTGTTTGAGGTACTGAAGGGCGCTCAGCACGTTGAGCGCGTTCGCCTGGGTCGGATTGATGGCGATCGCGTCACGGAGGTCCTTGTCGGAGAGGCGCACCAGCTCTTCGACTTTCCTTTGATCCTGGACGAAACCGCGCACGATCGGACGGACGCGCAGAGTGCCGCGCAGCTCCAGTGCGTCCGCGTCGCGTGGATCGAGAGCGATGGCGCGATCGGCGTGGGCGATTCCGGTGTCGATCCACTTCTCTGCCTGAGCGGGATCTTTGGTGAGCTTCTCCAGACGACCAGCGACGAGCCCGCGCGCGACGATTGGCTCCGGCCATTTGGGATCCAAAGCTTCTGCCTGCGCGAGCAGAGTGTCAGCAGCGAGCAGTTGTGTTGACGCACCGGCGCTGTTGCCGCCTTGATCGAGTGCGTCGGCATCTTTTCGTAGCTTGCTCGCGCGTTGAACCAGAGACCACGCCGTCGGATTCTCGGTGCCGGCCCGCGATTCACGGAGTCGAACCTCTTCCCCCAGCCACAAACGGAGCATACGCGTCAGTTCGTCGGCCAGCTTCGATTCGAGGCCGAGCGGATTCCCCAGCGCTTCGACTACCGAAGCCCGCTTGTAATCCGTCCCGTCGTTTCCATCAATGAGCCGGAGCGTCACGCGCGCATTGTTGCCTTCGGATTCAACGGCCCCCTCGACCAGCGTCCCAGCCTCGAGCGTGTGCGCGATACTGTCTCGTGAGATGTCCTTTCCTCGAAATTGCTTGACGCCGTTCGTCGACACGACATCGAGCGCACTCACCTGACTCAGATCTTTGATGAGAGATTCAGTGAGGCCGTCGGCGAGGTAGCCGAGTTTCTTGTCGGGACTTTGGTCGGCGAAATAGAGGACGGCGATGCGTTGGGGTCTGAAGCCGGTGGCTCCGCCGCCGGGCGAACCAATGCGGCTACTTCCCCAGAGAAAGGCTCGCCCGGCCCAAGCGGCACCGCTGAGCCCGAGCAGAACGAGCAACGCGATTGGGGCAATGACGCGCCAGTTTCTCGCTGGGCGTTTGTGTTGTTTCGTTCGATGACCCGTGCGAAATGCGGGGAAAGTTCCGCTCTGTCGAGCCGCCTGGAGCGCCTCGGCGAATTCGGCGCCCGTCGAGAAGCGATCGGCTGGCACTTTGGCCAGCGCTCTCATAACTACGTCCTCGACGTCCTCCGGGATGGTGCTGCGCACGACGGTGAGCGAC
>Ga0070707_100004971_pt1 | contig 12457 bp, 11 predicted proteins | sample KBSK5502metaG_FD_65468 | JGI IMG/M metagenome (GOLD analysis project Ga0070707, IMG submission 65468) | Corn, switchgrass and miscanthus rhizosphere microbial communities from Kellogg Biological Station, Michigan, USA - KBS K5-50-2 metaG | ecosystem: Host-associated > Plants > Roots >... | reverse complement strand
GATCCGGTTAGGGAGTACACATACGAAGGATGGGAGATGCTCCGAATCCTCGAGCGTACCCTCTATCAGTATTCGGGACGCCCGACGAACGAGGGCGGCTCGGTGCTTCGGCCCGATCTTGCCACGGGGCCTCCCACGGTTTCGTCCGATGGTCTGACGTGGACCATCCATATCCGGGCGGGCATCCACTACGCACCGCCGTTCGCCTCGCAGGATATCGTCGCGGGCGACTTCATCAACGCTTTCAAGCGTGAGGCACGTTTGTCGGTCAGTGACGTCTCTCTCGGCGGCGATTATGGCGTGTACTACTCGGTCATACACGGGTTCGAAGCGTACGCGAAGGGGACAGTCGACTCTATCTCCGGGATCTCGACTCCAGATCCGCACACCTTGGTGTTCACACTCGATGTACGCGACGGCGATTTCGCGGATCGTCTCGTCATGCCGGCGATCTCTCCGATCCCGACGCTCGCCTCGGCGCCCTCCGCCGCGTACGGAGCGGCCGCCGGACACGACTCAGGATACGGCCCCTTCCTCATCGCCTCAGGGCCGTACATGTTGGAAGGGAGTGACGCGCTCACGCCGAACGCCTCTGCGAAACAGCAGAAGCCGGTTGCCGGGTTCCCTGCACAGTCGAAGATGTTCATACTTGTTCGCAACCCATCCTGGGCGGCAGGGACCGATCCTCTGCGTCCCGCGTACCCGGACCGGATCGAGATCCATCTCTTCCCCTCTCTCCCCGATATCCAGAAAGCGATCGACGCCGGACGGGTCGACCTGCTCATGGGCAACCCCCCAACTCCCCAGCTGCCGATCGACCAGTTCCATCGGTACCAAGCGAACCCCTCCCTCGGACGTACATCGGTGTACCTACGTGACACGATCCGGTACGTGACCATGAACCTCGCGGTCCCTCCATTCGACGATGTGCACGTCCGAAAGGCAGCCAATTACATAGTCAACAAGGCGGCCTTCATCTCGTCGTTTGGGGAGCTCAGTGGCGAACCGGCGACCCATGTCATCTTGGACAGCCTTGAGAACGATCAGCTCGTCAATTACGACCCGTACCGCACGAATGGTGGGGTAGACGCGCTCGCAAAAGCCCAGGCCGAGATGCGCTTGTCGAAGTACGACCCCAAGCACATCGGGATGTGCGACGCGCGGCAGTGCTCACACATCAAGGCGCTCGCCTTATCCGTGGACTTCCCGCCGGCGGTACGAGCGGCGAAGAGTGTGGCGAAGGACCTTGCTCGGATCGGGATCAAGCTCAATCTCGACATCGTCGATGCAGACTCATTCTTCAAGAGCATCACCACTCCTCCGGATAGGATCGGGATCGGAATCGCCCCCGGCTGGGGGCATGATTTCCTCAACGCTTCTAACTTCGTCACGCCTCTCTTCGCAGGACCGAGCGTTAGCACGGCGTTCTCCGTTCCGGGTGGCGGCCCCGGTGGGTGCTGCAACTACGCTCTGGTTGGTGCTAAGTCGGCTTCTCTCAAAGGATGGGGCTACTCGGTGACGTACGTCCCGAGCGTCGACGACCGGATCAATCAATGCCTTCAGCTCGTTGGGATGCCTCAGACACAATGCTGGACTTCACTGGATCAATACCTGTCGGAAACGATCGTTCCTTGGGTACCGCTCTCATACGAGAACTCGGTCAACGTGGTGCCGGCTCGAGTTGTGAACTACACGTACGACCAATTCACCACGGTTCTGTCGTTGGATCAGATCGTGGTCAATGCCGGTCCGGTTGCATCGCCGTCTTGACCTGCCCCACGGTGATCGATCTGTGTTACTTCCGCTCGTGGGTGGCGCGCGCACCACGCGGCGTGTAAATCTGATGCTCCGTCAGATTTCAGGTGGAGACCGAGATGCGCGGCGACCTCGAGTGGGGGACGATCCCAGGGCTGCTCGACAGCGCAGCCGAACGATTCGGCGCGCGCGAAGCCGTCGTCGACGGGGATACGCGGATCACGTTCGAGCACCTTCGCGTGGCCGCCCGGCATGCTGCGCGCGCTGCGATAGCCATGGGAGTGGAACCCGGCGACCGCGTCGCGATCTGGGCGCCGAACATCCACGAGTGGATCGTCGCGGCGCTGGGCACCTTGTACGCCGGTGGCGTGCTGGTGCCGATCAACACCAGGTTCAAGGGGCGCGAGGCGGGGTTCGTGCTGCAGAAGAGCCGCGCGAGCCTGCTCTTCACGGTACGCGGGTTCCTCGACATCGATTACCCGCAACTGCTCCGGGACGCGGACGTAGACACCTCGGGATCCAAGATCGTGCTACTCAGAGGTGAGGGTGGAACCGACTGGGGGACGTTCGCGAAGCGCGGAGAGGAGGTCGACGAGGCGCTCGTGGACAAGCGCGCGCACGCCGTGACGTCCGACGACCTTTCCGACATCATCTTCACCAGCGGCACAACCGGGGAGCCCAAGGGTGTCATGACGACGCACGCGCAGTCGTTGCGCGTGTTCGAGGTTTGGTCCGACATCGTCGGGCTGCGCGAGGGCGATCGCTACCTGATCGTGAACCCGTTCTTCCACACCTTCGGATACAAGGCCGGGATCCTCGCGTGCTTGATGCGCGGCGCGACGATCGTGCCGCACGCCGTCTTCGATGCAAGCCAAGTCATGCGGCGCATCGAGGAGGAGAAGATCACCGTCCTCCCCGGTCCCCCGACGCTTTACCAGTCGATCCTGAACGACCCGGCGCGCGCACAGCACGACCTGTCCTCCTTGCGCCTTGCCGTCACGGGCGCGGCCGTCGTTCCCGTCGAGCTGATCAAACGCATGCGCGACGAGCTGACCTTCGAGACCATCTTGACCGCGTACGGCCTCACCGAGTCGACCGGCACCGCGACGATGTGCCGTCCCGACGACGACGCCGAAACGATCGCCAATACGAGCGGCTGCGCCATCCCAGATACCGAAGTGCGAGTCGTGGACGACGACGGCAATGAAGTCGCGCGCGGCGAGCCCGGCGAGATCGTCGTCAAGGGTTACAACGTCACGCAGGGGTACTTCGAAGAGCCTCAGCAAACCGCCGCCACCATCAAAGACGGCTGGCTCCATACCGGCGACATCGGCGTGATGGACACGCGCGGCTACGTGAAGATCACCGACCGCAAGAAGGACATGTTCATCGTCGGCGGTTTCAATGCGTACCCCGCAGAGATCGAAGGCGAGCTCTTACGGCATGAAGACATCGCGCAAGTCGCAGTCGTCGGCGTTCCGGACGACCGTCTCGGGGAAGTGGGCGTCGCGTTCGTGGTGGCCAAAGCGAACCGATCGATCGATCCAAATCTCATAACTTCCTGGGCAAAGAGCCAATTGGCCAACTACAAAGTGCCGCGCCTGGTCGTCCCCGTCCAACGGCTACCCATGAACGCCAGCGGCAAAGTTCTCAAGTACGAGCTGCGCGAGCGCGCGCGCACACTGATGGAGGCGAAATGACCGACTACCCGATCAAGCTCGGCTCGATCCTGTTCACGATGGTCGAGCCCCACAAAGGCCACGAAGTCGAATACAACCGCTGGTACGAGCGCGACCATTTCTACGCGGGCTGTCTCGTCGGCCCCGGCATCTTGGCCGGCGCGCGATGGGTCGCGACGAAGCCGTACAAGGACCTTCGTTACCCAGCGAGCACGCCGATCGCGGCCGATCCGCAGCTCGGGTCGTATCTCGCCACGTACTGGATCGAAGCGAGCCAGTCGAAGGAGTGGGGCGCCTGGGGCGGCAAGGAAGTGCATCGTCTGCACGATGAGAACCGGATGTTCGAAGAGCGCGACCACATCCACACGAAGATGTACCTCTACCGCGGTGGTGTCTTCCGCGATGACGATGGTGTTCCTCCGGAGATGGCGCTCGACCACAGGTTCAAGGGTCTCGCGGTGACGTTCGTCGAAGGGGAGGACCGCAAGGCGCTCGACACGTGGTACCGCAACGAGTACCTGCCCGGCGTCTTGAAAGGGTCTCCCATCGCGATGACGCTCGCATTCACCGCGATCCCGATCCCGTCGGACGCGCCCGGTGACGTCCCCCGCGTTGCCGACGATGCAAAGCGGATGCTGTATCTGTCGTTCTTGGATCGCGATCCGATCGAGGTCTGGGACCCGTTGTTCGTGAAACAGGGCGAACAGGTCGAGGCAGGGGGGCTCGGGAAAGTCATCTGGGCAGGCGCGTTCATCCCCACGATCCCGGGCACGGATACGTACACCGACCAGCTCTGGTAAACGCGCTCAGGTTCGTCTGGTAGCGTCGCTCGCGATGGCATCCCCCGCCGTCCGCCGCCGCCGCCTCCTCGTAGCCGGCTTCGCAGGCATCCTCTTGATCTCGTGGGCGATGAACGCGATCGGGGGAACCGGGCCGAAGAAGGCGCCGAAGCCGCGCGCATCGGCATCGCCTTCCGTCTCGGTTTCGCCGCTTCCGCCCTCAGCGGTACAGCTGAGCGCCGACGGGTTCACGTTCTCGCCCGATGCGTGTATCGCGTTCCCGCCTACCACTGCGGGGCCCGAAAAGGCGACTGTCTTCCTGGATGCAGGCCACGGCGGCGTTGATCCGGGAACCGGCGGCAGGACAAGCGCCGGGCGCCGCATCCAAGAGAAGTCGGCGACGCTCGCAGTCGTGAAGAAGGCGACCGAGCAGCTGCGTGCGGCCGGCTTCCGCGTTGTCGTCTCCCGGTGGACCGACGACGCGGTCGGCGTCCCGCGTGCCGGCGACATCGTGAACGGCGTCTTCAATGCCGACGGTGCGCGCCAAGACATCCTCGCGCGCGTGGCGTGCGCGAATGCGTCCGGGGCCAAGGCGTTGGTGTCGGTGCACATGAACGCGTTCGGGTTGCCGAGCGAGGGAGGCGCGCTCACGATCTGGGACCCAGACCGGACGTTCTGGCGCGCGAATCAGCAGCTGGCGACGCTGCTGCAGAACAGCGTGATCTCGCAGCTGCACGCAGCCGGGTGGCCGGTGCCGGACCGCGGCACGCTCCGCGACACGAAGAACCACGGCACTGCGCTAACCGCCGCGGGGGCGCGCTACGGGCACGAAGCGTTGCTGGGGCCGTACACGAGGGGATGGGTGTCGCATCCGTCGCACATGCCCGGCGCGATCATCGAGCCGCTGTTCCTGACGCGCCCGACCGAAGCCGACATCGCGTATTCAGCTGCGGGGCAAGCGGTGCTTGCGCGCGCGATCACCGCTGCGGTCGAGCAGTTCCTCGGCGTCTAGGCCCCTGCGCTTGTCACCAGACGCATCTATAGCGCCCACGGATGACATACGCAGCCCCTGGGGTTGCGTTACGCGCGCGGGAGGGCAGGCCGCTCGTCATCGCCGATCGGCCAATGCGGGTTGTGCGCGACCTCCCACAGGTCGCCGTCCAGGTCCGCGAAGTGGCCCGAATAGCCGCCCCACTCGGTCGCGACCGGCGGCTTCACGATTGACCCGCCGGCGGCCTTCACGTCATCGAAGGCAGCGTCGACCGCCTCCCGACTCTCGAGGTTGATCGCGAGCTCGGTCCGCACCCCGCTGCCGGTCTCGATGCCGATGTCTTTCGCCATCTCTTTCCGGTCCCACAGGGCGAGCAGCCCTCCCGCGGTGTTGAAGAAGCTGACCTCGCCTTCGACGGACGCGGGGGAGAGCGGCCAGCCGAGCGCGACGTAGAAGGCGGTCGCGCGCGCCACGTCGGCGACGCCGAGCGTCACGAGCGACACGCGCGCAGGAACCGCCACGGGCAACAGTATCGTCGGCTGCGGGACCTGATAGGTAATCCGCGCGCTAGCATCGGCGCGCGATGAGCGACGTGCGGTACGGAACGATCCGCGGGAGCTCGATCGGACCGGTCGAGTCCTTCGAGGGGACGAAGCTGTACGTCGGCGAAGCGGGCCATGGACCGACCGTCGTTTTCGCGCACGGGTTTTGCCTTAACGCATCGAGCTGGCACTATCAGCTGCAAGACCTGTCCGACGAGTTCCGCGTCGTCGTCTACGACATGCGCGGCCACGGCGAGTCGGAACGACCCGCGTCCAACGACTGGTCGATGGAAGCGCACGCCCGCGACCTCAAAGCCGTTCTCGATGCGGTCGGTCCTGCGATAGTGGTCGGCCACTCGATGGGCGGCATGGCCCTCATCCAATACGCGGGTCTCTTCCCCGAGCAGATCGGTAGCAAGGTGCGCGCCGTCGCGTTGGTCGACACCGCTGCGCACGACGTCATGGGCGGAATGGTTCCGTCGGCCGCGCGCCTCCTGACGCCGGCGCTCAGGCTGCTCGAACAGGCGGCCACGATGGCGGCTGCGCGCAACCCCGAAGCATTCGATCGCGTTCGAAAGAACCAGAAGAACATGGTCGCGCTTCTGATCAAGCTGATGGGGTTCGGGCCGCAGGCACACCGGCATCAGCTCGCGTTCATGAATCAGATGCTGCAGGCGATCCCCGCCGAGATCCTTGTGCCGATCGTCAAGACGTTGCGCACGATGGACGTGACGTCGGCGCTGGACAACATCGACGTGCCGACGTTGGTGGTGGTGGGCGCGCGCGACCGGCTGACGCCGCGCGCGGCTGCTCGATATCTGGCGACTGCGATCCATGGGGCGGAGCTGGCGGTGATACCGCATTCGGGGCACATGCCGATGCTCGAGCACCCCGAAGAGTTCAACGCCGTGCTTCGCCGGTTCTTGAGGCAGCCGGGCGCGTCGTACGGCGGGCGCGCGCTGCTCGGCTAACGCGCGGTGCCTTGCGGAAGGAGTCCTAGGCCCCTCCCTCGAACCAACCGCTTGATGCGTATCCGTTGGCTCGCCTGCGCGATGGTGCTGACCACCCTTGCGGTCCCGAGCACGTCGCGAGCCGCACAAGTGCCGACCCTGTCAGAGCCGATCCAAGTCGTCCCCTCCTCCGGCTTGCCTCCGCAGCTCAAGGACAACCGGTCCAACAACAACGTAAACACCGTGTGGCACGCCGGCCGCATCTACATGGTCTTCCGGACCGCGATGTGGCACATCGCGAGCAGCGACACACGGCTCTATGTCGTCAGCTCGGCCGACCAGATCCATTGGCGTTTCGAGGGAGCGTTCTCCTACGGGCGCGACATCCGCGAAGCGAGATTGCTGTCGTGGAACGGACGTCTGCTTCTTTACTTCGCGCTTCTCGGTGCGAACCCGGCGTCATTCGCGCCGGGGGGCACGATGGCGACCGAGTACATCGGCCCGGGTCGCTGGACGACGCCGAAGCGGATCCTGTTCGACGACTTCATCCCGTGGGCGGTGAAGTTGCATGACGGGAAGCCGTACATGCTCGGCTATACGGGTGGCGGCGGAACGTTCTCGCCCAACCCCCCGGCGAAAAAGGTGTACTGGCTCACGACGTGGAACGGGTTCGACTGGCACGCAGTGAATCCCGCGCGCGCGGTCGTGTACGAAGGTCAGTGCGGCGAGACCGACTTCGAGTTCCTCGCCGACGGCTCGCTCGTTACGGCATGCCAGACGGAGAACCCGGATCGACTTGGGTGGGGCGCGAAGATCTGCACCGCACCTGCGTCCGACTCCTCTCGCTGGACGTGCCGCGGCGATCCACGGCGGCTCGATTCACCGTTCGTTTTCCGCCATGGTGCCGATGTGTACGTCGTTGCGCGACGCCAACCCGCCTTCAATGGAAACTACGACCTAGGGATCCCGGATCCCGAGCCCAACTCGCAGTTCGCCGCCTACGATGCGCTCTACGCGGGGACGCCGAAGCGGTGCGCGCTGTGGACGATCGACGTTAGGAGTCGCACCTTCAGGCCGCTCGTCGATATCCCGGGCCACGGCGATACGTGCTACCCGAGCGTTCTCCCAGACGGCCGCGACCGATTCCTTATCTACAACTACACCTACCCCTTGAGCGGAGCCGACCTCCCCTGGGGAGTCGCACTGCTGGCAGGGCCGACTGTGATCTATCGCATGACGCTAACGTTTCCGGCCGGGCGCGTATGAATCGGAAACGAGTCTCGACTGGGTGCACGAGAAAAATCTGACGGACCGTCAGATATACTGCCGGTCCCGTGGATCTTCGCTATTCCGAGTCGGACGAGCGCTTCCGCGCCGAGGTGCGCGCGTGGCTTTCCGGCGCGCTTCCGAAGCTGCCGCCGAAGCCCGGGCCGCACGATTGGGACGCGCGCCGCGCGTACGACACGACCTGGCAGCGCATGCTCCACGACGCCGGGTATGCGGGCATCAATTGGCCGGCCGAGTACGGCGGCCGCGGCGCGTCCCCGACCGAGCACCTCATCTTCTTGGAGGAGACCGAGCGCGCCGGCGCTCCTTACGTCGGCGTCAACTTCGTCGGCTTGCTGCACGCGGGGCCGACGCTGATCGCAGAAGCGTCCGTAGAGCAGAAGGCCGCCCACCTTCCGAAGATCCTGCGCGGCGACGAGGTCTGGTGCCAGGGTTTCAGTGAGCCCGGGGCCGGCAGCGATCTCGCAAGCCTGAAGACGCGCGCGGTGCTCGACGGCGACCACTACATCGTCAACGGGCAGAAGATCTGGACCTCGTTCGCGCACGTTGCCGACTTCGGCGAGCTGCTCGTGCGAACCGACCCCGACGCACCGAAGCACAAGGGCATCACGTGGCTAATCCTGCCGATGGATGCGCCGGGCATCGAGGTGCGGCCGCTGCGCACGATCGCCGGCTCCAGCGAATTCAGCGAAGTCTTCTTCACCGACGTCCGCGTCCCGGTCGAGAACCGGGTCGGCCAAGAGAACGACGGCTGGCGCGTCGCGATGGTCACGTTCAGCTTCGAGCGTGGGACCGCGTTCGTCGGCGAACTGGTGCGGTCTATGAAGCTGGTTGAGGAGCTGGCCGAGCTTGCCCGCAAGCTCCCGCGTGGTAGCGGCTCGGCGTGGGACGACGGTGGGGTGCGACGCGAATTGGGGTTGATCGCCGCCCAGCTCGACGGGCTGTGGCACCTGACGAAGCGCACGATCACCGAGTCGGAGCGCACCGGCGTGCCGGGGATCGGCGGCTCGGTCTTCAAGCTCTACTACTCGGAGGTGCGGCATCACCTCGGCGATCTCGCGATGAAGATCCTGGGGACAGCGGCGCTTGCAACGGAGGACGAGCCGGCCGTCGATCACGTGCACGGATGGATCCACGCGATGTCGATATCGATCGCCGCAGGTACCACGCAGATCCAACGGAACATCCTGTCCGAGCGTGTGCTCGGCATGCCGAAAGAACCGTCGTGAATTTCGACCTCGATCAGGAGGAACGCGCGCTTCAGGCAGCGATCCGCGACCTCTGCAAGGGCGTGTTCCCGATGGAGACGGTGCGCGCGCTCGAGACAAGCGGCGGCGTTTCGGCGGAAACGTGGCGCGCGCTGGACGAGGCGGGTGTGTTCTCGTTGCGGTTGCCGGAATCCGACGGCGGCGCCGGCCTGGGCATGACGGCAGCGGTGATCGTTTTCGAGCAGCTTGGGCGCGCGCTCGTGCCTGGGCCGCTCGTTGGAACCCATGTGACGAGATCTCACGGCGCTCCTGTGGAGAAACTGACGCTGATCTCGCGGGGTGATCAGATGATCCCGTACCTCTCGTCATCCGACGTGGTTGGTGTGTTGGACGCCGAGGGTGTTTGGGTTATCCGCCAGAATGAGATCGCGGCCGAGGAGATCGCTCAGCCTTTGGACCCCTTGACACCCGTATTGCGTGTCTCGTCGCTGCCTCAAGGCAAGAACGTCTCGGATGCCGAGACCGCATCCTTGGTTCGTCTCGAATCGACAACCTTGACCGCTGCACTGCTCGTCGGCATCGCGTCGGCCGAAACCGATCTCGCCGTCGCCTACGCCAAGGAGCGCCAGCAGTTCGGCCGTGCCATCGGTTCCTTCCAAGCGGTGAAGCACATCTGCGCCGACATGCTGACGCGGGCGGAGGTTGCGCGCGCTGCGGTCTACGCGGCCGGCGTGCATCTGGACGGCAACGGCGACGGTGACACCGCGCGCGCGGTGACCGGGGGGATGCTGCTCGCAAGCGAAGCAGCGTTCGCGAACGGGAAAGCGTGCGTGCAGGTACATGGAGGCATGGGCTTCACCTGGGAGATCGACGCGCATCTGTACCTGAAGCGCGCGGCTGCGCTGGTCGCGTTGCACGGCGGCGCGGACGGATATGCGGAAGAGATGGCGGCGATGCTGTGACGATCCGCAACAAGAACCGCCAGCCGGTGGTCGCCGGCCTGCATGCGCTGCCGTATTCGAAGGACATCGGGATCACCGAGCGCCACTCTGGCGCGCTCGCGATCCTTGGCGCGCTCGACGACGCGGGCCTGAGTGCCGACGACGTCGAAGGGCTGACGCGATACGTCTGGCAGCCGACGACCGAGATGGAGATGGCGCGCGTGACCGGCATCCCGAACCTCAAGTGGTTCGGCGCGCAGGACTACGGCGGCGGTGCCGGCCCGCCCACGGTTGCATTGGCGTGCGCGGCGATCGAGCTTGGCGTGATCGACGTCGCCGTCGTTTGGCGCTCGCGGAACCGATCGTCCGGCGGCCGTCCGTGGGCAGGCCAGATGCTCGCGGAAGGACAAGATCAGTTCGAGCGGCCCTTCGGCATCGTGCGCCCCGCGGACGGCATCGCGCTGATCGTGCGTCTCTGGATGAAGCAGTTCGGCTGGACGCGCGAAGACTTCGGCCGCGTCGCGATCGACGTGCGAGGGATGGCCAATCGCAATCCGATGGCGATGATGCATCACAAGACGCTCGACATGGAGCAGTACCTATCGTCGCGCTGGATCGCCGAGCCGCTGTGCTTGTTCGACAACTGCTTGGAGACCGACGGAGCGCTCGCGATCGTGTTGGTTGCCGCTGAGCGCGCGCGCGACCTCAACGCTTCGCATCGGCCGGCGTACGTGACCGGCTACGCGCTGGGCAGCGGACCGCAGGTCTACGCGATGACGAATTACTACGGCGAGCAGCTCGGCGTGTCGCCCAACGCATACGTCGCGCCCGAGCTGTGGAAGAACACGGGCCTCAAGCCAGAAGACATCGACGTCGCGCAGATCTACGACGCATTCACGCCGCAAGTGCCGCTGTTCTTCCAGGAGTTCGGGTTCTGCGGCGAGGACGAAGGCGCCGACTACCTGAAGTCCGGCGAGTGCATCCCATACAACACGAGCGGTGGGGGACTTTCCGAGGCCTATGTGCACGGCTTCAACCTCATCGTGGAGGGCGCGCGCCAGATCCGTGGCGATTCGACGTCGCAGGTGAAGGATCCGAAGCACACCGTCGTCACGGGCGGCAATGTCGTGCCCACCGGCGCGATGGTCCTGTCGAAAGAGCCGTGGTGAACGCCGCGACGCCCTTGCCGCCGAAGCCCGTTGCGGACCGCGACACCCAGCCCTTCTGGGACGCGGTTGCGGAACATCGACTCGTGGTGCAGCGCTGTAGTGAATGCGGTCGATGGATCTGGCAGCCCCGACCGTTGTGCCCGGACTGTCACTCACCAGATTTGGTCTGGACCGACGTCGGGGGCGATGCGAGCGTCGTGTCGTGGACGGTCCTGCACCCGCCCGTGCTAACGGTCTGGCAGGACAAGCTGCCGTTCGTATTGCTTCTGGTCGAACTGAACGACGCGCCCGGAGTGCGGATGGTCGGCCAGCTCGTCGACCGCGCCGGCACCCTCTTGCAGACAGACGGCACGTCGGAGGGCGTTGACTTCGACGCGCCGGTGTCATTGCGTTGGCGCGTCGACGAAGCCGGTCAGACGCTCCCGGCCTGGGCTCGCTGAGGCTGCCGCACATGACCTATTGACCGTGCTTCGTCCCTGGCTATACTCAGTATACAACCTGGGTATGGGCGGAGTGATGGGGGGAGCCCGATGTCGGTACAGATGAGCCTGCTGGCCATCCTTGCCGACGGGCCCGGGTACGGGCTTCAGCTCAAAAATGAGTTCGAATCCCGCACCGGGGCCGTGTGGGCTCTCAACGTTGGGCAGGTCTACACGACCCTCTCACGCCTCGAACGCGACGGTCTGGTCGAGCAGCATGACGGCGAGGGCGGAGAGAAGCTCTACTCGATCACCGCCGCAGGCCGCGGTCGCCTGCGCCGCTGGTTCTCCACGCCCAGTCCGAACGGAACCCCCACCAGGGACGAGCTTGTCCTCAAGATCGTCATGTCTCTCGACAGCGATGAGATCGACTCGCGAGACGTGCTGCAGGCGGAGCGGAAAGCCGCCGTGCGCGCGCTGCAGGAATACACGTTCCTGAAGCGGAACGCGGACGAGTCCGACCTCGGCTGGTACTTCCTTCTCGACTCACTGATCTTCAAAACAGAAGCGCGCGTCCGATGGCTGGACGCGTGCGAGGAACGGCTGACGCGCAAGGGCGCTCCCCGTAAGCGAGCCGCCGCTCAGCCCGAGACAGAGGAGGTCCGTCGATGAGCCTCATCCTCGAGATGGTCGATGTGACGCGGATCCACGGCGAAGGACATCTCGCCGTGCAGGCA
>Ga0070707_100004970_pt1 | contig 12457 bp, 10 predicted proteins | sample KBSK5502metaG_FD_65468 | JGI IMG/M metagenome (GOLD analysis project Ga0070707, IMG submission 65468) | Corn, switchgrass and miscanthus rhizosphere microbial communities from Kellogg Biological Station, Michigan, USA - KBS K5-50-2 metaG | ecosystem: Host-associated > Plants > Roots >... | reverse complement strand
CTTGTGCGCGCGTGCTCCGCGGTCAGCTCGAGCGCCCGTTCGGCCACGCCGAGCTGAGCGGCGCAGACTCCGATCGTGGCGCGGTCGGCCAGCCAGCCGGCGACCGACTCCTCGGCGCTGGCGAGTAGCCGGTCGGGCCCGACTTCGGTGCCGTCGAGGGTCAGGCTTGCAAAGCCTGGGCCGTCGGTCAGCTCTTGAGGTTCGGCTGTTACCCCCGGGTCGGCCGGGTCGATGCAGAAGACCAGCGTGCCCCCAGGCGTTGCTGCGGGAACGAGGAACAGGCCAGCGACGGCGCCGGCCGGCACGGCCGTCTTCGTCCCGCGCAGCAGCCAGTTCGCGCCAGCGGGCTCGGCCACAGTGGTCGGCGTTCCCGGGTCCTGGGTGCCCGGTTCTTCCAGCGCGATGGCGATGATCAGCTCGCCTGCCGCCGCTGGCACCGCCCACCGCGCGACCTGTTCGTCGGAGCCGAACCGGGCGATCGCCCCGGCACCCAGCATGATCGAGCTCAGGTACGGCGCCCGCGCCACGGCACGCCCGATCTCGATCAGCACAGCGCACTGCTCGAGCAGTCCGAGTCCGTCGCCGTCGGCGTTCTCCGGCAAGGCGGCGCTCAGAATGCCGGCGGTGGCCAGCTCGGACCAGAGGCTTTCGTCGAAGCCGAGGCCGGCTCGGTCGAGCTCGGCAAGCCGCTCAGGGGTCTGCTTGTCGGTGAGGATGCGACGGGCCAGCGACGACAGCTCGTCCTGCGTCTGCGTTATCGAAAAATCCACAGGTCCTCTCCGCTGGTCAGCGCCGGTAGGGCAGGCCGAGGGCGAGCATTGCGATCATGTCGCGCTGGATCTCGTTCGTGCCGCCGCCGAATGTCAGGATCAGCGCGGAGCGGTGCATGCGTTCGATCCGGCCCGCCAGCAGCGCACCCGGTGAGCCCGCCCGCACGGCCGCGCCCGAGCCGAGCACTTCCATCAGCAGCCGGCAGGCCTCGATGGTCAGCTCGGTCCCGTAGATCTTGGTCGCCGACGCGGCCGCGGGCCCGAGCGCCTGGCCGGCGTCAAGCCGGGCAGCGATCTGCCAGTTCAGCAGTTTGAGCACCTCGGTCCCGGCGTGCACGCGAGCCAGGTGGACCTGCACCCATTCGGCGTCGATCACGCGCGAGCCGCCGGCGGCGGGCGTCCGGGCTGCCCAGTCGCGGACCTCGCGGACGGCGTTCTGCATGGGCGCGGCGGACGTGAGCGCGACGCGCTCGTGATTGAGCTGGTTCGTGATCAGCGGCCAGCCCTGGTTCTCCTCGCCGACGAGGTTCGCCGATGGGACACGGACATCGGAGTAGTACGTCGCGCTAGTAGAGATTCCGGCCACGGTCGGCACCGGGGTCCAGGAGAAGCCGGGGGAGCTGGTCGGCACGATGATGATCGACAAGCCCTTGTGCCGGGGCGCGTCCTGGTCGGTCCGGCAAGCGAGCCAGACGTAGTCCGCGTAGCCGATCAGCGACGTCCACATCTTCTGTCCGTTGATCACATAGTCGTCGCCATCGCGCACTGCCGTAGTCCGCAGCCGGGCCAGATCGGTTCCCGCCCCAGGCTCGGAGTAACCGATCGAGAAGTGCAGCTCGCCGGCAGCGATCTTAGGCAGATAGAACGACTTCTGCTCATCCGTCCCGAAGCGCATGATCGTCGGGCCGACGGTGTTGATGGTCAGGAACGGGACGGGTACGCCGGCCACGGCCGCCTCGTCAGTGAAGATCAGCTGATCGGTGACACTGGCCTGACGGCCGCCGTACTCGGCTGGCCAGCTCGAGGTCAGCCAGCCGTCCCCGCCGAGCTGCCTGACGACCTCGCGGTATGCCACGCCGTCGCCGTAGTCGCCGCCGGTCCTGGTTAGCCCGGCCCGCCGCTCGGGCGTCATCAGGCCGGCGAAGTACTCGCGCAGCTCGGCTCTCAGCTTGTCCTGCTCCGGCGTATAAGTCAGGTGCACGCTGCCTCCGCTGTGCCGCTTCCTGCCGACCCGCGGTGGTATTTGGTCGGCGCGAACGGCAGAGTCACTAGAACGTGTTCTACTTTAGTCTGCCGTCCTGCGGTGCAGGAAGATGCCGCACTTCTTCGACGATGCCCCCCGGGCCGGGTCCTCCCGCAACGAGGTATGAGACGCCACCGGACCCTCGCACGCCCTGCTTCGCGGCTCTGCCTAAATCGGGCGTTCAACTGACACATTCGCATAACCGATTTATGCTGCTCAGAGTACTGAGACGGACATCACGGATGCTTGCGTCAAATCCTGCAGATCCGGCAATCATCGCAGGCTCCGCACACCCCGCAGAACCCGCAGACCCCCATGGAGGCCCGTCGTGAAAGATATTAACCGTCGCAGCGCTCTCGGTGGCTTGCTCGCAGGATCAGCCGGCGCTGTCCTGCTGGGACGTCGGAACCACGCCGGAGTCCGCCCTGTATCGGCGCAGTTTCTGGCCGCCACCAGGGGGATCAAGAACTGGCCGTTCTGGCAGCACTTCGACTCGAGCCCGATCAGCCCGGCCACAATCGAGACCGAGGCTCCCCGCCGAGGGCTAGTCGCTTTCAACGCATGGGAGGGGCATTACATCCCGGCATTTCGCGCAGCGGGCTCGAACAATCCACAACTAAAGCTCTACGTCTACAAATGTTTCTCCTCCACGCGGTCGTTTGATCCGGGACCCCAGGGCGAGACCTCCGGTGCCCTGCTGTACTCGTGGGTCAGCGCCAACCACCCCGAGTGGTTCCTGACCCGCAATGGTTCCCGCATCCAGTGGTCTGGGTATCCCCACACTTTCGCCATGGACATCGGCAACCCGGCATACCAGCAGGCATGCCTGAACGCCATCGTCACGGATGCAAGGAAGACGGGATGGGATGGCGTCTATCTGGATAACATCCTGTACTCGCTGAGTCAATACTCCGTCGCGCCCTGCGACCAGTACGCGACCGATGCGAAGTTCCGTGATGCCTACATATCAGCGCTGTCTGTGATCGGAAAAGGGATCTCAGCCGCCGGTCTGCTGAGCATGGGCAATATGGCCGGAATTCGCGTAGTCCCGGGTCTGTGGGCCACCTATATCGGTGCAGGGCTGGGAGGCGGGTTCGACGAGTGGTTCGCGTGCTTCGGCGATGGGCAGGAGCTGACGGACTACGGAAGCCCTCCCGAGGGGCTCCATGCCCAGGTCGAGGAGATCAGGCTCCTCAAGCATGGGGCGCGGCCATATTTGGCTGGCGCGTTCCAGTCGCACTCCGTGACTGATACGCAGTCGTTTCGATACTCCTTCGCCGCATGGCTGCTCGGAGTGTCGTCCGCGGCGTTCTTCTCCGAGAAAGCGGCTGGGGGCGGACCGCCTCGGTGGCGCACAGAATACAACTGGAATTTCGGCTGGTTCACCGGCTCATACCAGACGCTGCAGCCCTCCGTGTACCAGCGGATCTTCACCGAGGGCATGACCCTGGTGAACGCCCGCCCGTCCGGCAGCAACATCACAGTCAATCTGGCGAATCGTTACGGCACTGTTTACCTGGATCAAGACGGCAACAACCGGACCTCGGTAAGCCTGCCCCCGAAGACTGGCATGGCGATGCGCAAGGTCAGCTAGCGCGACTATGCCGAATTCTGGCAAGCGGACAAGTTTGCGTCCCGAGGGCCAGGGAAACCCCGAACTGGACATCAGAATCGGGGGAGCAGCTACCGTCGAAGGGGCGTACGTGGAGTCTTCGCTTGAGTGCTGAGGCTGGAAGTAATCCTTCCGCCCGGGTCAGCGGCTGACCTATTTAATCCACACCGTATGTTGCTCGGTGCTGCCTGTTTGCGGGCCGTGCCGATCCATAGGGCGCGACGACGTCGTCGAGGGGGGCCCGCATATGGGGACGAGTGATCTGTCCCAGGACATCGCAAGCGCCAGCAGACAGCAACCGGAGACATTCACATCGATTCCAGGCACTATTGAGGAGCAATCAGCAGGAGAAGTCGACAAGCAGGCGACGGGAGTTGTCGAGACGACACCCCCGGCCAAACCAGGCCGTCGGCGGGTCATGGCCGCCCGGGGTTCGTTGCTCCTGTACTTCGACGCAGCGGCTCTCACCTTGCTCGCCCTGCTGGTCGGGCAGAGATGGCCCGCAGTGGCATATTCGGCGGTCGTGCTGCTGGCGCTGAACATCCTTGGCAGGCACAGGCTTCGGATCTGCATGCGAGTCTCAGATGAGGTGCCGCGCCTTGCAGCCGCCGCGGCGTTGCCGCTCTTGGTGCTTGTGCCCTGGCAAAGTTCACTGGCCAGGCTTCTCATAGTCGGCGCGGTGACGACAGCCGTCCTCATCGCGATGCGCGCTGCTTTGTACGCGTCATTCCGCGCTGCCTACCGGGCCAACTGGCTCACCGAACCGGCGCTGATCGTGGGTACTGGCGACCTTGGCTGCGAGGTGGCTGAACTGCTGCAAGAGCACTCTGATCTCGGGTTGCGACCCATCGGACTCGTCGGGGAGACGACGCAGACTTCCGGGCGATCACTGCCGGTCCTTGGCGGGTTGTCGCGAGTTGCGGATCTGGTTCGCCAGTATGGCGTCAGCAAAATCATCGTCTCGCTTCCCTCTGGAGTCGACGAAGGCATGGTGTCGGCACTGCGGGCTGGTGGCTCTTCCCCCGCGGATGTCTACGTGATCCCAGCCGTGCACGAGATCGCGAGCGCCATCCCGGCGAGCTGCATGGATGAAATATGGGGCATACCTCTTGTCCCGCTCCGACGGTCCGGGCTCGAGGTGTTCGGCCGAATAGTCAAGCGCGTCTTCGATGTCGCGGTTGGTGCGGCGCTGCTCGTGGTCCTTGGGCCGGTCTTGCTGATTCTCGCTGCACTGGGATTCCTGGGCCGGATCCGCCCTGTGATGTTCCGGCAGGATCGAGTAACCCGCTCTGGTCGGATCATCACGATAATGAAGTTCCGCACTATGAGCTGTCCGAACCCGGACTCGCAGTGGGCCGTGAGTGAGGAGAACTGTTCCGCGCTAGCACGCTTGCTCCGGGCAACTCATCTTGACGAGCTGCCGCAATTGTTCAACGTGATTCGCGGCGACATGTCACTGGTCGGCCCGCGACCTGAGCGTCCGTTCTTCACTGCCAGATTCGCTGAAACCGTTCCGCACTATGACGAACGGCACCGAACCCGTGCCGGGTTGACCGGGTGGGCTCAGGTTCATGGCCTCACAGGCGACACGTCAATACCAGAGCGAGTCCGCTTCGACAACTACTACATAGAGCACTGGTCGTTGTGGCTGGACCTTGTCATCATGGCCCGCACCGTGGGGGAGCCCCTCGTTGGTGCGCTCAGGGCACGTCAGGTGGATGGGCAGCCGCCAGAGGCAAGGCGCTGAGAATCGGGCAGCGGGATGCGGATTTTGCACGTTCTGCCCCAGCTATCGCCCGGGGGGATGGAGAACCTGGTCATCCAGCTCGCGGGAGATGCGACCAAGCGAGGGGACCGCGTGGCGGTCGCCGCGGGACCTGGGGATTGGCGCCCCAGGGTGGTCCAGACAGGGGCTGAGTACGTAGCGTTGCCTGGCAGTTCACGTCGTGCCGCGGTGAGCATGGCCGTGATCGCGGCTCGGCTGGCCGACTGCATTAAGCGGCTGCGGCCAGATGTCGTGCACTCGCACAACGTGCGCGCGACAGCCCTCGCACGGTTCGCCCTAGCTCTGTCGCGGCACCCGGCGGCGCTGATCCCTACGCTGCACGGCGTGGCTCCCGGCGACTATGGCCTGGCGAGCCAGATCCTCAGGCGCGTCGCGCCTAGGGTCATCGCCTGCGCGCCGTCGGTTGGCAGGTCGTTGCAGGCGGCAGGCTTTCCCGGGGACAGAATTGATGTCATCCCCAATGGGGCCGCCCTTTGCCCGGCGGGGCGGCAGCGCCAGGAAGATCTACGGCAATCGCTGGGGCTCGGCGGGAGTCCCTTCGTGGTCGGCATCGGTCGGCTGGCGCCACAAAAGAACTGGCCTGACTTCCTCACTGCCGCCGCCTTGCTCGACGGGCCGACTTTCGTGCTGGCCGGAGATGGCCCGCTGCGCAGCGAGCTGACGGAGCAGGCCAGGAAGCTCGGCCAGCGAGTGCAGCTGGTCGGGCCGGTCAATGACGTCGCCGCCCTGATCGGCCTGGCAGCGTGCGTAGCCTCGACGTCGATATGGGAAGGTCTGCCGCTCACGGTCCTTGAGGCGCTGTCGCTCGGTGCCCCCGTTGTGGCGACCGCGGTCGACGGAGTCAGCGACCTTGTGCCGCGTGAAGCGGCTCTGCTCGTGTCGCCGGGGGACGCGAGGGCGGTCAGCGTGGCCGTCGGCCGGGTACTCACCGAGCCTGGCCTTGCGAAGCAACTGCGCCGGAACGCGCTGGCTGCAGCCTCGCTTTGGCGTCCCGAGTCGATGCTCGCACGGTACCGCTCCGTCTATCGTGCCGCCGTTGAACTAGCCTGCCGCGGCTGTTTACCCGCACGCGCCATGATGCGGTGCAGCGACCACCGCACCGCTCGCCGGGTTCAGCGTAACCGCTGACTCTGCGGCTCGCCGCCTGTCTAGGTAGGTGCCGCCTAGCGACACAGACGCCGGGAATCTGCCTGGGTTGACCACGGCGATGCCTCCGGTGAAGCGACGCTGCCAAACCCTCCCTGTCCGCCGCGCAGGACCGGCCGGGCGGCCGAGTTGCCGGCATGGCGCGCGCGGTGTGTGAGCCGTGTCGCCGACCGCGAGCAACTGCCGGCCGTCGGTGGCGAGCAGGAAGGAAGCCAGCGCGTACACGCGTGTCCGTGCGCTGACGGTCGGCGAGTAGCTCCCTGAATGGAACCAGCAGGTCTTGTGCCGGGCGGCGCACGCGGCGACCTCGGCCTGATAGGCACCCCAGGCATGACCGAGTGCGTTCGGCTGCTGCGAATGGGACAGGTAGAACTCCTGCTCGAGGCCATCGACCGGGGTAAGCCAGCGGTTCCATAGGCCGGGAAAACGCGTCACGTACCCGACATTGAAGACAGCCGGTATGCCGACACGATGCAGGGCGCCGCTAATCGTACGCAGCGCCGAGTAGGTGGCCGCCTGGACGGCCGCGTCCGTCGGATACTTCGCCGCCACGCCGTATGCGTTCGCGGTTGTCAGCGCGTTGTCGATCCGCACGCCGTCCCAGCCGCGGGCGCGCACGTCAGCCAGCACATTGCGAATCCAGCGGCGCTGGTAGGCGCGATTGCCGTAGTCGGTTTCCCAGATACGCGGATAGCCTCTGAATTCGAATGGCCGCTTTGTGCCCGCGGCAGTGAGCAGCCAGCCAGGGCGATAGCGCCTGACCCAGCAATAACCCATTCCCGAGCTGAGGTATTTGCTATCCATGACGCCGTGGAGGCAGGAACCGCACCCGCCGCCCGCCGAAGTGCAGTCGTCTGACCGTATTCCGGAGAGGTCCTTATACATCCACACCTGTACTTGTGGATTCGCACGCTTGAGCAACGGAATAAGCCAGTAATCCCAGGAATTCAGCACGATAACCGAGTTGTGCCGCGCGATCGCGGCCCACCTAACCTTGCTCGTTGCCCGCACCGCCGATTCGTCTTGCCACAGGCTGAACGTCCTGATCGGGGCCGCGTTCGTGACCCATCCCGATGCAGCGGGCGTCTGTGGCGAACCGGCGAGCCCTGGAGCAACGATGATCAACGCGGCCAGCATGGCGGGCGCAATCCACCATCTCATCGCGAAGAAGTTGCTTCGTTTCACCATCGCTTTGTACGGCTGAGTTGCGTGTCACGTACATGTTCTTTCTTGCCCTGTCCAGAATCTGGTAAGCATTTCAACAATACTGACCTCCCCCGCTGTGACAGGTTTATCGCCGGATGCCATGGGAAGCCGTAAGTGTGGATGCCATGACAATGAAAATTCGCCAGCGCCGAGACAATGAGCCGCTGGTACGGCGACGGGCGAGGTCGGCCATCAAACGCACAGTCCGGACGATCGCGCCCGCTCCAGTCGATCAGCGCCGTGTCCTGCTGGTATTCGGTTGCCAGCGGTCCGGCACTACGATGGTGCAGCAGAGCTTGCTCGACCGTTCGTGGCATACGTCGATCATCGGAGAGCATGATCGGCGCGTGGTTCGCGCCGACGATGCGGAACGGGTCAGGTGGGACGGCATCCATGTCGTTTCCCCGCGCCTGATGAGCCTGCCGTTTGAGCTTGTCATCGCCAAGCCGCTGGTGGAGTCGCACCGTGTCCGCGAGATACTTGCCGGTTTCGACCGGGCCAGGGCGATCTGGATGCTGCGCCACTATCGCGCCGTGGCGCGGTCCAACCTCCGCCGGTTCGGCACCGAGAACGGCTACCGGGACCTGCGGATGCTGCTCAGCGGCGGATCGGCCGACTGGCGCGCGGTTGTCCCCGGCGACGTGCGTGAGCTCGTCGGGCGGCTGCAAAGCTCGGGGCTGTCGCCGCTCGATGCTGCTGCGCTCTTTTGGTGGGTGCGCAACCGGCTCTATCTCGATCAGGACTTGGCGGCGGAGGACCGGATCAGGGTATTGCGATTCGAGAAGGTGCTCGAAGACCCGGAGGGCTGCCTGGCGGCGCTCTGCGAGTTCGTCGGACTGCCGCTGCCGATCACCGCAATGCAGCGGGGCATCCGCCCGGTCATGCAGAGCAGCGAGGCTTTGCGGCCGGACATTGAGGCGATGTGCCGGGATCTTCTGGCCGAGTTGGAGCGGGCTCCCGCCCTGCATCCTCGCTGAAGAGCTACAGATTGACAGCTGTGAGTAACACAAACAACACTCAAGGTAATCAAACTCGGTACCTAGTTCAGTTGATATTGGGGGAACAGTGCCCGGTTCACTTCTGACGCTGGCGCAACTCCCGTCCGGCGGCGAATTTCCTGCGCGGCCGGCTGAGTTTGCGCACGGCCTGAATGACGACCAGCGGCTGACTTTGGAGGCGATCGCTGACCTGGCCGATCGCCTGCCGCGGCAGTCCGTGATTTACGACACGGCCAGCCAGCCGCTGCTGGTACCGCAGGGCGGCCCGCCACGCGGGGCCCTTTCCAAGCCAGGAGACGTGATCAGGAGTCTGGAATGCGCCAACGCCTGGCTCACTCTCCTCAACATCGAGGCCGATCCGGCTTATGCGGACCTGATGAACTCGACGCTCGACGAGCTCGAGCGCGCGATGGTCGGCCCGGGCGGCGACATGCGCAAACGGGTCGGTTTCGTTTTCGTCTCCTCGCCTAACTCGGTGACGCCTGCTCACTTCGATATCGAGCACAGTCTGCTGATGCAGGTAAGTGGCTCGAAGACCGTGAGCTTCGGCCGCTTCCCCGACGCCCGGGCGCGGCGCCACGAGGTCGAGCGATACTGGGACGGCTCGCATGGGCGGATTGAGAATCTGCCTCAGGAGGAGGCCGCGTACACCCTGGTTCCCGGCCGCGGTGTTTACATACCGCCGATAGCGCCGCATTGGGTGCACAACGGCCCAGCCCCCTCGCTGTCCATCACGCTGACGTACTTCACCGCCGCGACCCAGCGCGAGAACCTGATCGAGGCGTGCAACGCCAAGCTCAGGCGGTTCGGCCTGCATCCGCGTCCGGCCGGTCAGGCCGGTCTTCGAGATACCGCCAAGGCGGCGGCCATGCGCGCCAAGGCGCGGCTGAGCAAATCGCAGCCCGCTAGCTAGCGGCCCGGTGCCCGCACGCGTCTCGCCTGCTCAAGCCGGGCCGCGGCCGACGGGGCCAGCGCTGCGGCCAGAAGTCCTGCGGAGGCGCGGAAGCCGCTCGCTGGCAGCGCGGCGCACGCAACGCGACGCGCCTGCTGGCGTTCACCGCGCGCCGCCAAGTCCATCGCCTCGAAGAAGCTGAGCTTGGCCGTCAAGGCGGCGATCCCCGAGCGGACCGCGGCGGCCTCGGCCGGGGATTGTGCGCCGCGCAATGCAGCGTTCAGGTAGGAGACCGCATGCTGGGCCATTCGCGCCGAGTCGAAGGACAGGCTGCCAGGGTGCACGCGGTGCAGGGCTGTGGGATGACCGGCCATCGTCAGCTGCGCCCCAGTGCGGAGCATTCGTATCCACAGGTCCCAGTCCTCGCAGAAGTACTGCGCTCCGAAGCCGCCGGCCGCCTTGTAGAGGTCACGAGAGAAGAAGCCGAAGTTGACGAAGTTGCCTCGCAGCAACGCCGTGAGCTGGGTGTCGCGTCTGCCGAGCCGCCGCCGCTGCGTCGGCAGGCGCAGTCCGGTTCCGGGATACCAGGCAAGTTCCTGGGCGCTGACCAGGCCAGGGCAGTCCGCATAAGTCCTGACCATCGTCTCGAGGTGATCGGGCAGGAAGAAGTCATCAGCGTCGAGCATGGCGAGTAGCGGAGCATGCGTTGCACGGATCGCCCGATCCCTAGCGAGACCTGGCCCGCTGTTGCATTCCAGTCGTACGACGGTGACGGGAAGCCGGCCTACCCACCCGCGTGCTCGATCCGAGGTGTCGTCGTCCGAGCAATCATCGGCGACGACCACCGAACTGGGTGGCAAGGTCTGGACGGCCAGCGACGCCAGCGCCTGATCCAGAAAGCGGCCGCTGTTGAAGGCGGCGATGATGACCGCTACCTCTGCGCCTTTGGAGACCACAGTCCTGGGCGTCGCCATCTCGCGCGCGCTGCCCTCTGGTGGCATAGAGTTGCTGGACGTCTGGATCTCCCCCACAAGGTCTCCCTGATTCCTCAGCACGTTAACGCCTGGTGGCACGCTGCACTCCGCGCGCTGCCATCTCCGCGGCGGTAGCCGCCTTGGCAGGAAAGCTCACCGCTCCCTGCAGCCGGACGAGCTCTCGGCGCTCGGGCGCGAAGCCGGCTTTGTAACCCTCGTTCCCGCGCAAGAAGTCGACCTCCGACAGTCCGCGCTCCCGAGCGTCCGCGATGATCGTATGTAGCAGCACGGTGGTGGCATCGCGCCAGCGCGGATCGGTCAGCCTCGCGCTCTGGTACAGGCTCACCCGGCCGGCGACCTCGAACGCGACCAGGCTTGCGATGACGGTGTCCGCGACGTGCAGTTCGTGCACCACCACCTCACCGGCCGCGGCGCCCAGCTCGCAGGCTGCCGCGAAGCGCCCGAACCCAGGGAGGAAGCGCGAATCGGCTCCCCACTGCGCCTGGTGCAGAACACGCAGGGTCGCGAGGGCGCCCGTTACCGCGGCGCCGCGGTGCGCGCGGTGCTCAGCGCCTTGGGAGGTCAGCTTGCCGGAGGCACGCCGCACGTTGCGTCGCAGCAGCGCCGGATAGTCGGCTAGGTCGCGGGGAAGACGGGCCCACGGCGCCACGTCATGTACCTGCTTACGGACGCGCCAGGGAAGGGCGGCCGTCAGCATCGGCTCGGCCCGCACGCCTTGCAGGTCGACCAGCCCGACGCGGACCCGGCTAAGCGTCGACCGGAGGAGGCTCGCGACCGTCTCTTCGTGCCCTGAAGCGGCAAGCAGGTCCAGGTGGTCAGGACACAGTGTCCCGCTCCCCAGCATGCGGAGGCTGTGCAGTCCCAGTCGGCGGTCCGACTGCACGGCCAGCCCGCCGAGCAGCTGATCATCGCGCGCGACCAGCAGGAAGCGGCTCGCTGGGCCACTGGCCACGGCGAGCCACCAGGACCGCAGGAACGGCGACGGCAACGGCGAGCGGTCGACGAGGCGGTCCCATTGCGCGGCCCAGCCGCCGAGCCGGGAAGTAATGAGGACCGTAGGTCCGCCGGCTACTTCAGCCGGGGCCAGCTCATCGTGCGGCCAGAGTTGTCGAGCTGTCATTGCGTGACTCCCGGTGCGCTAGCTGCATTCATCATTGATCCGGTCCTGAGGCGGCCGCAGCTGACAAATCGCCAGGCCCGCTGCCGCGGCGGCCTCGGACGGCCGCCCGCCCTTTGCGCACGGGAGTCGGCATGAACAGCCGCACCAGCACCGCAAACACGGCCAGCGCCAGCGGGCCGGCCACTAGCAGCGACTGCCAGGACGGGAGGGACAGGACGGGTAGCTGGGTGAGGAGGATGACCACGGGCGCCATCCCTAGAGCCGCGAGGACGGGTAGGGCGACCGATCGAGTTAGCGCTCCGGCGCGCAGCGCGGCGCGACGCACTAGCCACACGGCGGTCAGGAGGAAGATGACGCAGGCGACAAGTGCCTGGTCGAGCGCGACGATCGTGAAGCCATGCCTGACGGTGGCGATCAGGACCACCGTGAGGATCAGCAGGTGCACGCCCCTTGCGACGAAGACAAGGTCGGTCCTGCCCACCGCCTTGAGTACTTCAAGCGCGCTGAGGATCAGGGACAGGAAGAGGGCGTAGACAGCGAGGAACCTGATCGCGCCGACCGCAGGCGCCCATTTGGCGCCCAACAGCGTGATATCGCTGGCGAACAACACCAGCCCGGCAAACCAGGGCACACTGAGCGTGGTGATCAGCGAGAGCGCGTTCTCGGCGCTGCTGGCCTTGGCGGCCCTC
>Ga0070707_100004967_pt1 | contig 12460 bp, 13 predicted proteins | sample KBSK5502metaG_FD_65468 | JGI IMG/M metagenome (GOLD analysis project Ga0070707, IMG submission 65468) | Corn, switchgrass and miscanthus rhizosphere microbial communities from Kellogg Biological Station, Michigan, USA - KBS K5-50-2 metaG | ecosystem: Host-associated > Plants > Roots >... | reverse complement strand
CGCCGCCCGGCACCGCCGCGGTACCCAACACCACGATTGAAAGCGCCGACTACAATGCCGTCGTGGCCGATATGTCTCAGGCGCTCACCGAAAGCGTCAATGTCGGGGGCACGGCTCCCTTCCAGGCCAACCAGTCGATGGGCAACAACAAGCTGATCGCGCTGGCGGCCGGCACGGCCGCCGGCGACAGCGTGACCCTTGCCCAGGCTCAATCGGCCATCGTTGCCCATGCGACTTCACTCGGCGGAACGGTTGATGCGATCACGGCGGCCTTCTCGCCAGCCTTCACCGCCTATGCGAGCAAGATGCGTTTTCGCTTCACGGCTTCAGGCGCGAATGCGGTCGTTGCTCCCACGATCAATGTCGATTGGCTCGGCGCCAAGACGATCAAGAGGCTTCACGGCCAGGCGCTCGACGTGGCCGATATCGCCGGCGCCGGGCATGTGTGCGACTGCGTCTATGACGGGACGGACGTGCTGCTGCTGAACTTCGCGCCGATCACGGTGGGTGAGGCGAATATTTTCACGGCCACGCAGACTTTCGGCAAGCCGACCGTTCATCCTTATAGTCTGCTCATCGATGCGGCGACGATCGCCTGGGACATGGCGGCGAACAGCGGCAATGTCAAAATCGTGCTGTCCGCCTCGCGCAATCTCGGTGCGCCGACAAATCTGGTTGCCGGGCAGAGCGGCCTGATCCTCCTCCAGCAGGACGGCACCGGCGGCTGGTCGCTGACACCCAATGCGATTTTCAAGCAAGCGGGCGCGCAGACCATTTTCGATCTGGACAAGACCGCCAATTCCAAGACGGTCTACTTCTATGAGGTCATAGAAGATCATACCGCGGCGAAGGTGGTTTTGATCAAGCGCCTGTGGTCCGAGGGTAAAACCTCTATGGGATTCTATAAGGAGTATGATCTGGGTGCATACTCGGCCGTCGGGCTCGTGAAGACGCAGGCTCACGGCCTTGGGCGCTATCCAGCCTTTGCCTTGCTCTTTCTCGAAAATACGGCGACTGATTTCGGCTATGCCGTGGGGGAGCGCATTTTCATTCCCTTTGGTGCACCGACCGACACGGGTGGCGGGGGCAATAGTGGCGGCCTGGGCGTATCGATGGATGCGACAAATGTCTACATCATCCTTCCTTCAGGCATTGCTGCCTATGACAAAGGACTAGCTGGTTTCGGCCCCATAAGCTTCTCCAAATGGAAATTTGTATTGCGGGTGTTCGAATGAGCAGCCTCTCGGTGGCGATGAGACCGTTATGACGACCTTCAAGAACTTCACGATCGCTGGGACTGCAATCATCAGCCCCTTCTGGCTGGATATTCTGAAGGACATGTCGCAGGTCGCAGCGGCTCTATTGCCATTCTTTGGGATTGCGCTTGCCGTCCTTCAAATTATCAAATTGAAAAACGACAAAAGAAAGTAGCAATCACCCATCAACGCTTGCCGTCTCCGGCGAAAAGCTTGGTCAGGCCAAATGCCAACCGCTGCAGGATGTTGGCCGGAACGTGGTAGGCGGTCACGACTCCGTCATTTGTCTCAAGGCTCAGGATCGGATTCTTATAGCCCTTCGCGCCGCCAACGCTCAGTGTCTTGACATCGGCGTACTCGCTGAGGAATTCCGTTTTCGTGCCGCCCTTCCGCAGTTTCTCATGCGCTTCGCGGGTTCTGGCGGTCAAAAGGCGGATCAGGTGACCACCGAGGGAAACCGGCAGATTGAGGGTTATGAGGCCCGAATCCTCGGTATCGAAAGTGATGGAAATGCTTTTTCCATCGGGGGCGACTTTTGTCTCGCCGATGCCATTGGGTTCGAATGCGGTCATGATCTTCAATCTCCAGAAACAACGACTCCCGAAGGCGGGCAATCTACCCGTCTTTCCGTCATGCTGTCATACGAGACTTTTGGGATCTAGGCGTCCGGATTGGCGTTCTTTGCCGGCTCGGCAACGACTGGACAGGAATAAGTGTTGGGTTGATCGGCTATGCTGTTCTCGAAATTCTTGAACGGCGTCCAATAAATACAATAGGTGTTCCCGATATTGTCGCGCTCGCGCGAGTAATAGACGCCCTGCGCATTCATATAGAGATAGGCCAATATGCCGGCCAGCCCCACGACACTGCAAATGCCCAGATGAGCCAGGAAAGTTCCCCGGTCACGGCGATTGTCAATCAGCATTGAATTCATTTTTGGACTTTTCCCGCCAGTTAACGATCACAAACCCTAGGGCGATAATAATCAGCGCTGCAAGGACTGCCCAGATCCCCCAGTCAACCGTTACGATGAGCCATTTCGAGGCAATGGCAACACCGAACAGCGCGACAAGGATCACCAGCACCGCAGCCAGTCTGCCCCCGCCGGTCTTGGGCCCGTCCATGGAGGGCAGAATATCAATTCCCCAGGGTAATTCCAATCCCTTGCGCCGCGTTTCAACGCATTTTTGAACATCCATCGCCAGGAACGGATCAGGCATTTACGGCCTGCCGGCCGCACCGCCGCGTTTGCTCAGTAAAGTCTGTGCCGGTCTTCGGCTGCTGCTGCGGGATCGGCGTCCTCAAAAAAAACTGCAAGCCCTAGCTTCACAGGAACTCCCTATGACAAATCTTCGCCGCTATGTGGCGGGGGCGCTTTTGGGGGCGCTCGCCGTTCTTCTCCTCCTGGCCGCCGACAAGGCCCATGCCCAGACCGCCTGCGGGCCAGCCGATCAGATGATTGCAGCCGTTACCGGCCCTAAATATCAGGAAGCTCCGCTTTTCGATGCGTTTGTGAAAACGCCTCTCGGCCCCAAGCCGATCAGGATGTTCGCGAATCCAGCGACCGGCACATGGACGCTCATGACCCTGCAGGAAAACGGCATGGCCTGTCTCGCCGGGACGGGGCAGGGCTTCAAGCTTCCGCGCCAACGGGGAAATGACGCATGAGCTTCGCCCCCACCAAATCCGACGAGCGCCAGCTCGCGAAGGTCCATCCTGATCTCAGGAAGGTCGTCTATGCGGTCTTCGCGACCTCTCCGATGCCCTTTCGCGTTCTCGAGGGCGCCAGGACCAGGGAACAGCAACGCAAGAACATCGAGGCGGGCGTTTCGTGGACCATGAACAGCCGGCACATTCCCGGCCGCAACGGATACGCGCATGCGGTCGATCTGACGCCGCTGGTCAATGGGCAGGTGACATGGGACTGGGCTGTCTATAGGCGGTTTGCGCCGGTCGTGAGGACCGCAGGGGCCGGCGTTGGCGTTCCGCTTGAGTGGGGCGGGGACTGGCGGAAAACGCCCGATGCACCGCATTGGCAGCTTCCCCGCATGGCAAAATATGCAGCCATGGGCGGCCCGACCGGCGGGCCTGATGATTGCTGCGGTGCACCTCGTCAGATGTTCGATTCCGAGGCTGTCGGCACTGACGATCAGCCCTCGAGCACCGGCCCCGGCAAATGGGCCACAGCGCTTTTCGGCGGCAGTGGCTTCGGCGTCCTGGGCGGTTATGGCTACGGCATGCCGCCGGTCATCATCGCGGGTCTCGCTGTCGTCGCGGCGCTGGGCATCGCCGGTTTCTTGATCGCCATCGGCTATGACCGGCGCGAGCGGCTCTGGGACCGTATGGTCGGGGGGCTGAAATGATCGCCGCGCTTCTCGCCCGCTTTGGTCTTGGTAGCTTTGGCCTCAAGGGCCTCGCCTGGCTCGGCCTTGCCACTGTCGGCCTTATCTTCGCCGTCTGGCTCTCCACCAAGCTCTACATGGCCGGGGTTTATGCTGAGCGGATCAAGATGCTCGAGGCGACCGTAGAGCAGGTCAAGGCCGATCTCGCCTCCAACGAAGCCATCCGGCGCCAAGCCGAGGCGGACGCCGCCAAATCCGAAACCGATGCCCAGAAACTGAAGGAATTGCTTGATGAACTTCAGAACACCAAGTCTTGCCCTCTTACTCGAGAGCATATTAATGGGCTGCGTCGGATCGACAACAGCCCCTGATGTGAAGATACCGTTGCCGAGAGCACCTGGCCAGCTTGAAGTCCGGTGTGAGGAATGTCGGATATGGGGGCTAGCATTACAAATCAACCCACGGCATCGGCTCGCTGAGTCTCAGTGGCCAGGCGACATGATTGGGCTTGAGGCCCTCCGGTGCGGCCGCCGGTGATCGCCAGCCTCGACAGTCCGATGTCCGGTTATAGAGCCTGTCCGCAATCGTTCTCAGCTCATCGACGGTTGCTTTCCGAATTTTGTATCCTGGATCGGATTTCATCTGCTCAGCGAGTGTGTGGCTGTCGAGCAGTCCGGCTTCACGCAGGGAAGCGTTGCGCAAGGTCCGGCCGGAGGGTGTCTTCACCACATGCGTGAGGACGTCGCTCGGTCCCCACATTCCTACTCCATCGACGGCATCTACCAAGGTCGAAGGGATTAGAAACCCCAAGGCAAGGGCAATCGCGCCAGAAGGGCCGGCGATGGCGAATCTGGCGCGGCTGACAGCTGCGGCTTGAAGCAGCAGGCTATCGCGCTCCCGACTGAGATCGACGAAGCCCTCTCTCGGCCTGAACGGCGTCATCTCCGGATGTCCGAGCCTTACGACCTGGCCGCCGAGGCCAATAATGTGGTCGATAAGTTCGTCAAACACCTTGGGATCGCTATCCCGATCGCTTCCTCCTGGCCGATATGTGTAAGTGCTTTCGCGATGATGAATAACAGCGAACCAGTTATGAGGATTCAAGCCCTTTGCGATGAGGCGGGATGTCAGCTCATCGGTCTTGTTTGACGGGATGCGTAATGGAACCGGGTTCGGCAGCGCGTGGATCGATTCGTCCCGGGCCATAAGCGACGTGACAATCATGTCATAGAGTGGGACGTGAGCTCCTTTCTGGCTGCCGATATGCAGAGATTCACGCCATGGCTTCGCATGCGGAAAAAATCGGCCCATCCACTTTGGCCATTCGCCACCCAGGGGTTCTGCAAGGTCAATCCAGGGCGAAAGCGACATGATCTGCCGTGAATAGGGACGGACATCGCGGAATTTCACATGCAGGCGAACGTGATCGAACTGATTCGCCAGCGTCGAAAGAAATACCACATTGCAGATGAGATCGCCGAATTCGTGACTTTGCAATAACCCCAGGATCTGAAAGGGCCGTTCATGCGAGTAGCCGTCTGTGAACTTCACACCAGCCGGCAAGTCAGACTTCTGAAACAGCTTAGCCATTTTCAAGGCTTCGAGAGCCAACTCGCCGGCGCATTCGTCCAGTCGAATTTTCTCAGCATCAGGCTGGGTTGCGTCTCAAGGAACTCATCCACCGCTTTTGTTTCGCCTGGCCAGTCGTGGATCGAATATTCGTCGAATATGACAACGCCACCGCGGCTAACGCGCGGCCATATCGCATCGAGCGCGGCCTTTGTTGGCGCATAGAGATCGCAGTCGAAATGCACCAGGCTGAAGCGAATGCCCGGATTGTCGGCAAGATGCTTAGGGACCGACTGCTCGATATGGCCATCGACGAGATTGATGCGCGGCTTCCACGGAACGAAACGGTCACTATCGAAAATCGCGATTGCCTCGGCAAGCTCGGCCTTGAATGCCGAGGGATCGAAGCCGGCGACGATTTTCCCGGCCTCGGCTTTCTGGCGGCCATCTTCTGGCGAGAAGCCGCTGAAGCCCGACCAGTTGTCGAAGCCGATCACGGTTTTCGTCCGGTCGCCGATGCAATAGGCTTCGAGGAGGTTCGCCCAGGTCATCAGGCCAAGGCCGCGAAAAACACCGAGTTCGGCGATATCGCCAGGGACGTCGAGGGTCATCTTGAACAACTCGGCATGCGCCAGGAAACGCTTGAGATTCTGCCGGCGTGCCAGCACCGGGAAAAGCTTTACTGCATCAGCCGGGCTGATGCCGTGTTTCTCGCAATGCTCGGCGATTGCGGCCTCTACCTTTGCATCGGGGCTATAGACCTTGAAGCCGCTGCCCTTGTCGAAAGCCTCATTGTCAGGCATTGACGGTCTCCGGCTTGCAGACTTCCCAGCTTTGCATGTCGAGATAGTGTTTCGCGCTCGGCGATGTTGCAGGGAAGAACCGGTAGTCAAGCGAGAAACGGACGCGATCGGATATGTTGGGCATCGAGCCGTGAACCAGATATCGATCAAAGATCAGCACGTCACCAGGGCTCATCGGGACGCAATTTTCAGCACTAAGATCATCAGTGGGAATGCCTTCGATCCACACGCCATTTTTCACCTTGCTGCTCACTTCGATTTTCCGTTTCGGCGCTCCGACAAAGGCGGTCACCCCTCCACAGCTTGCATCGACCGGAACGAGCGGCACCCACACGGTGATGAAATTGTCCATGTGTTCGTTGTAGCTGACGTCCTGGTGAGGAGGGACGCCGGCTTCGACGTTACCCGGCATAATGAAGCGTGCCATGGGGGGCATATGCATCTTGAGCCGGTCCGTCCGGTGGACAGCTTCAAGTAGGGCCCGCACATTTGCGTTCTTTGGTATGTCGCGAAGCATTTCATCCAAGCGTATCTGCGTTGGGAAATGTCCGGTCATCAGGACTCTTAGATCCTGGGGTAGGGAGGCGTCGGTGCGCAGCAAATTCGCGATTTCGGCTCCCGCGCTCTTCAAATCCTTCGAAACGCCGATGGTTTCAATCATGCGGTCTACATGGGACCGTAGAAAGTCGTGGATGCGCGTCACAATATCGGTCGGTATCACCTCTCGAATGACCTGATAGCCGTCCCGGTCGAATTTCCCAAGATTAAATTTTAGCAATAGTTTCCTCCTGTTAGCCGTCCGCAACTTAGCAGCGAAAGCATGGGGGGTAAATCCCGGCGATCAGGAAACTCCTTACTCGAAGGTGGATGAGCCAGAAATCGGTGAAACCCGCGAGAAGGCGGATTTAGCGACAAGACAAAGAAACGATTCAAGACTGCTTTCACGGATCGACTGAAAATTCCTATTCGCACAGAGCAATAGTCCATGTATGCGTTTCTACCGATATAGTTCTCAGTGTGCGGCCGCTAAGTAGAATGGGATTGAATCAAAAGATTTCAATGACTTAAGACAAGTGACCGATAGCAGTGTCGACTGTTTCAAGAGCGGACATGGAGGAGGCACACCCCGTATATCGCCGGGCAACGTGCTGCGTTGCTCGTTGTTTTTATGTTTGTCGGCTGCTACCAAATGCTAGCTTTGCTTCGCTATTTAGGCGCTTGGCAAGTACCGTCTTAATCCGATGAACCAGTATGAATGAAACCTGCCCTTATTCGCAGCTTCCGCCGGCTTCCTTCTGGAGGAAGGTCTTGCAGCCCGGATTGGCCAATTTTGATCCGCAATCGCCCCCACGTTTCAAGATCACCCGCAAGCTTCCGATCGCGACCGCCGGCAGTTGTTTCGCTCAGCATATGCATCGCGTCCTCACGGCACGGGGCTACGGCGTACTCGATTATGAAGCGGCGCCCCCATGGCTGGATGCGCAAAAGTCGAAAGCGCATCAGTATGGAATTTTTTCGGCCCGCTACGGCAATATTTACACGCCGACCCAACTGCGCCAGCTATTTGACCGCGCCTTTGGCAAGTTCTCGCCGAGCGAGGATTATTGGGAGGACAGCGGCACTTTCTACGACCCTTACCGGCCATCCGTACAACCCGGCGGATTCGAAAGCATAGCGGCGCTCAAGGAAGATCGTGAAAACCATTTCGAGGCCGTGCGCCGCGTCTTTCAGGATGCGAAGATTTTCATTTTCACCCTGGGATTGACGGAGGGCTGGCGAAGTAAAAAAGACGGGGCGTTGTTTCCCGTCTGCCCTGGCTGTGGCGTGGGCACGTTCGATGCGGCGCGCCATGAGTTTGTCAATCTTGGGGTTGCCGAGATCGTGCGCGAAATGAGCGCGTTTTGCACGTCGCTCAAGGCGCTCAACCCAGAGTGCAAAATCCTGCTGACCGTCTCTCCAGTGCCTCTGGTGGCTACATTTGAGAACCGGAACGTCGTTGAGAGTACAGTGTACTCAAAATCCGTATTGCGCGTGGCCGCCGAGGAGATGCGGCGTGCTTATGACCATATCGATTATTTCAGCTCATACGAAATAATATCCGTGGGATCGAGGCGTGGGTCGTATTTCGAGGATGACCAACGCAATGTTTCGGCTGCCGGGGTTTCACATGTGACCCGAATCTTCCTTCAGAAATTTGGAGACGGGCAGCAGGAAATGAAATCCGTGTCGGCATCGGACAAGACTCTCTGGCAAAGGCTGCTGTCACGCCTTCAGGTTCGGAAAACCGTTATCTGCGATGAAGAGGTATTGGAGCAGGCTTTGGCGCAGAAGCGAGCAGGGGAGCTGGAGAAGGTGGAATGAACGCCATACCGTGCCGTATTTCGGGGCGCTTCAAGCCGATCTATGTGTTTGGCGACAGTCATTGTCTTCCTCTGCGCGATACTTGCCTGGCGGTGGGAGAGGCGGGCGATCAATATATCATCAATGCACATTACATCGGTGGGTTCCGCAACCAGTTCCTTCAATCGAAGACCGGCAATCTTCCCGCACCAATCAAGTCCGCTCTGACTGCGTTTGGCCTGATCGACAAGAAAGACAGGCCAATCTGGAAGGCGGCCTCGATGGGCGCCATCAATGAAGCCTTTGCGGCCGGGCGCCCGATGCATTCGCCGATCCTCGCAATGTCCTGTGGTGATATTGATCTGAGGAACCACGTTTTTAAGCAATTGGGCGAAGACTATGACATCCTGATTCCCGGCAACACCGCGCCGGGATCCGGCCGCAAGCTGGTTTCCGCGGGCGATGCCAAGAAGCTCATTCTGCCTCACCTGTCCTTCATCGTGCCCGCGATCAAAGCCCTGCGCAATGCAGGTTTTCCACAATCGCATCTTGTGATGATAACGCCGCCATCCATGGAGGATGACGCGTTCGAGGCCATGCACAATTACCGATGTCCGAAGCCAGTCCGGGCCAAGCTCGTGGCCTTGGCCAATAACCTGCTGAAGGAAGAATGCATCAAGGCCAAGGTCGGCTTTGTCGACTATGCTTCTGAAATTTCTGACGGCAGCGGCGAGTTGCTGCCGCAATATTTTCTCGACGGGATTCATGCCTCAAACGAAACGTCAGCTCACTTCATGAGCCGGCTCTTTGCGCAAGTCCTTGAGTCGGCATCGAAGTCGAAGCAGGATAACGCCAATCTCTACCGCATGGCAGAGCTAGAGGGCGCCAAGCCTCACGCGCAATACTCCAGCCAATACGCGACGGCTGGTGAAGAATTCAGGCGTTCCGGCATCTGCACGGCGGCCGTTCCGGCAGGTTTCGTTTCCAAGATGAGTGTTGGCCTCAATTTCGATCAGGATGTTGGCAATCGTCATGTCGACATAGATTGGAATGGCAACAGTGCAAAGTCGTTTTCAAGCAATTTGAAGACTGCCACGCCTTCGCAAGATCATCTCGAATTGGTTTACCAGCTGTTCTTTGAAGAGGGTTATGCCGGCCTGTTTCAGGCCGCGCTTGGCAAGGACGTGCACATTTTAAACTGCCGGCTGCTTCAGTCGCTGCCGCATGAAGATCAAGGCATCGGCCCGCAATCCTATCACCACGATGGCTGTCCACCGGGTTTATACAGAGCCCTCATCTATCTTACCGACGTCGATGAAGACTCTGGCGCATTCGAATATCAGGACAATGAGGGCAAGCCAGTAAAGGTTACCGGGCCTGCAGGCACTTTGCTATTCTTCGACGCCAACCGTCTCTTGCACCGCGGCTCACCGCCGCGAAAGGGCAAGCGTCAGGTCATCGATCTTTGTGTCACCGTCCGGCCCGAGCGTATGGCGCCGCGGGTCATGTGGTCCGGTATGAACAACTGGCCCAAGGATCCCTTCAATTATTCGGTCCGAAACATGCGCGCGTGGCCACCATTAAAGACCGAACGTGTTGTAGTTCACCCGCTGCCGCAAAGGATGGTGGTGTCGGAGGCGGAGTCACATGTCCGCGCGGCTGCGCAACAGGAAAAACGCAAAAAGCGCTCGCAGCCGGGATTGCGAAACCTTGCGCGATTGATCGGATGGCCTGCTTGAGCCTTGACCAGAGAATCGGGATTCTTGCGGGCTTTTTCCAATAGGGCAGGCCATTCGTCAGCGCGAACGGGGTAATCGCGTACACAGCCCACCAGTTGCCTCACCACATAGTTGTCCGCATGAGATCGCAACAGGCGCGCTCGGCAGTGGCAGGACTTCCTGAACCGTCACGTTGAGCCAGACCGCCCCCTGCTTCGCGCGCAGGGCCTGGCGTGAATCAGCTCACGGATCATTCGGCCGATGCGGAAGAACGCAAACTCAAGGAACTCATCAATGCCCATCAGAATGACAGGCCCTGTTCTCCTGCTCACGAGCATGTTGACGGGCTGCGCCGGATCGGCGACAGCCCCTGATGTGCGGATACCGCTTCCAGATGCCCCTGCCCGACTCCAGATCAAATGTGATTTTCCGCGTGTTTCCGTCGGCCAGGATGCAGTTCAGGCGCTTTATCAGAGCCGAGGTGCGCTCAAGCTGTGCGAGGGCAAGCGGCGCGACTGGCAGAAATTCTATCTTCTGGTACGCGAGAAGAGATAAAGAGATGCCAAAAAACTGACCCTCAAGGGAACCCGAGCTCGGCCGTGAACGGGCCTCCGGTCAGGCCTTTCCCAACGATGGTCGGATCGAAATCAATCCGCGACGGGATGCCTCGCCAATGGCTGTCGACGCTCGTCCACGAGGCTGTGCATATGGCCAGGTAACTACGCCGGACGGCCAAATCCTGAGGAATGAGTCGCTGCTCGAGTCGGGCCTGACGCCCTGGTTGGACGTCTGACAATTCAGACTGCGCCTGGCTGGGAAAGCGCTCTTCACAAAAGCCGTCGAGACCTTTAAGCCTCGCTGAAAGACGGAAAGCAAGGCGGCGCAATGCATTACAGGAGAGAGATCGACGGTCTCAGGGCTGTGGCCGTGTCGTCGGTCATTCTGTTTCATGCCGGCGTCAAACCCTTCACCGGCGGGTTTGTCGGCGTCGATGTCTTCTTCGTCATCAGCGGCTACCTCATCACCTCGCTGATAGTGACGGAGAAAACGGCCGGTAGGTTCTCTCTTCTGGGATTCTATGAACGCCGGGCCCGGCGCATCCTGCCGGCCCTCTTCTGCGTCGTGGCGGCATGCCTCCCCTTCGCCTATTGGTGGCTGACGCCATCGGACCTTGCCAAGTTCTCCAAAAGCGCCGTCGCTGTCTCGTGGTTCACCTCGAATATATATTTCCTCGGCGAGAAGGGGTATTTCGACCCTGTCGCCGAGCTCAAGCCGTTGCTTCACACATGGAGCCTTGCGGTCGAGGAACAGTTCTATGTGCTTTTCCCGCCAATGCTCATGCTGATTTGGCGCTTCGCTCGGCGCCGGCTGATATGGGTAATGTCGGCACTGGCGCTGGCGAGTCTCGTCTTTGCGCAATGGGCCGCAATCTGGAAACCCGACCTCGCCTTCTACATCCTGCCGACCCGGGCCTGGGAACTTTTGATCGGAGCGATCCTGGCGATCTATCTGGCCGAGCACAAAAACTCGCCAGCAGCGACTCCGCTATCTCAGATGATGAGTGGCCTTGGTCTCGCTCTCATCCTCTATGCGGTATTGGCGCTCAATCGGAATACGCCTGATCCGGGCGTTTATTTTCTCATTCCGACGCTGGGGGTCGCGCTGATCATCGCCTTTGCCCGGCCAGGCACCGTCGTCAGCGCTATCCTGGGCAGCAAACCCTTCGTAGGCATAGGCTTGATCAGCTACAGCGCCTATCTGTGGCACTGGCCGCTCTTCACCTTCGCGCGCTATCGCAGCCCCTCCGAGCCGCCGATCGCCATCTTCGTCATTCTCATCGCTGCGACATTCATCCTGGCTTATGTGAGCTGGCGATTTGTTGAGCAGCCCTTCCGGAACAGAACGCTTTTCACCCGAGCACAGATCTTCAAGCTCGGTGCATCGGGCTCCGCGGCCCTCCTGGCGATCGGCCTATTGGGCGACGTCTATGGAGGCTTTCCGCAGCGCCTGCCGCCAAATGTCATTGCAGGCGATGGCGGCGAGGTTTGTCGCCCAAGGACCCGCCTGCCGGAAAATCCCGATGTCAGGATGTGCGAGTTCGGTGACGAAACCGCGGCCCGGACCGTCGTCGTCTATGGCGATTCCCATTCGCGCGCGCTCAGCAAGGAGATCGACAGGCATCTGAGGGAAGAAAAGATCAAAGGCATCATGTTCGATATTGACGGTGACTGTGAGATCATCCCGGAATTTTTCGAAAGAGATGGCTTCGGAAGGCGAGCGCGATGCATGAAAGCGTTCCACGATCTGTTGGCCTATTTCAAGAGGACGTCCTTCGAGATCATCGTCGCCATGCGCTGGACTGTCCGCATGTATCCGACGCAGGGCGAGGTTGAGAACCTGACCTTCACCAATAGCGATGGCGCGACGGATCG
>Ga0070707_100004958_pt1 | contig 12468 bp, 8 predicted proteins | sample KBSK5502metaG_FD_65468 | JGI IMG/M metagenome (GOLD analysis project Ga0070707, IMG submission 65468) | Corn, switchgrass and miscanthus rhizosphere microbial communities from Kellogg Biological Station, Michigan, USA - KBS K5-50-2 metaG | ecosystem: Host-associated > Plants > Roots >... | reverse complement strand
CAGGATCACATTGTCTTTGGCGGTAGACAGCAACACCTGGATGGAAAGATCTTCCGCGTGGGCCACCTTGGCTTCTTCGAAGAAGTAGACCTGGTCGAGGCGATGGATAAAATGGAGATGCGCCTACAAGAGTTCGGCTTTAAAGCATAATAGAGAGGAACGTGGAACGATGGGAGAGGAACGAGGAAACGTGGCAGAAGCAATCAAGATACTCGTTGCTGATCATATCGCGCAGGAGGGCATCGACCTCTTGCGCACCCAGCTTCCAGAAGCGCAAATAGATATCCGCTACAGGCTTAAGCCTGAGCAGTTAAGAGAGCTGATCGGCGATTATACAGCCCTGGTAGTCCGCAGCGAAACCCAGGTCACAGCTGAGATACTGGCAGCGGCCAGGCAACTCAGGATCGTAGGACGCGCCGGCGTTGGTGTGGACAACATTGATCTCGAAGCCGCAACGCGCCAGGGCATCATGGTTGTCAACTCCCCCACCGGCAATATCGTAGCGGCTGCGGAGCATACTATTGCCATGCTGATGGCACTGGCCCGTCACATTCCCACCGCCAATAATAGCCTCAAAGCTGGGAAATGGGAAAAGAATCGCTTCCTGGGTGTCGAGGTACGCAATAAAGTACTCGGCATCATTGGCCTTGGCAAGGTCGGCACGGAAGTAGCTCGACGCGCACAGGGGCTTGAAATGCAGGTCATCGCCTTTGATCCCTATGTCGCTCCTGAGCATGCCCGCAAGCTCGGAGTAAGCATGTTGAGCATGGAAGATGTGCTGCAACAGGCCGACTTTGTGACATTGCATACGTCACTTACCGGCGGTCCGCAGGGGACCCGTGGATTCATCGGTATGCATGAGTTGAACCTGCTTAAGCCAGGAGCGCGGCTGATTAACTGTGCGCGAGGTGGCCTGATCGACGAGGAGGCACTGCTTGATGCCCTCAATGAGAACCGCCTGGCAGGAGCCGCTCTTGACGTCTTCAGCCAGGAGCCGGTACGTGATGATGCTGTCTTAAAACAATTGCTGGCCAACGAGCGTATCATCGTGACGCCCCATCTTGGGGCTTCAACGGAAGAGGCGCAGGTGGGAGTCGCCACGGATGTCACCGAACAAATTGTCACGGTCTTGCGCGGTGGTTTTCCGCGCGCAGCAGTCAATGCGCCTCTCATTCTCCCCGAGACGCTCAAAGTGCTGCAACCCTACATGCACCTGGTCGAGCAGATGGGCCGTTTGTTCACGCAATTGCAGCCCGGCCCCCTCAACAAGATCGAATTATCCTGTAGCGGCGACATTGCGAGCTACGATCTGCGCCCGTTGCAGGCTGCGCTAATCAAAGGCCTGCTTGAATCGGTCTCAGACGCGCATGTCAACATGATTAACGCGCCATTGCTGGCAAAACAATGGGGGTTGGAGATCATCGAGCAAAAATCGACCATGCCGGCCGAATTTGCCAACCTGGTCACGATGCGTGTTTTAAGCGCCAATGGCTACACCTCTTCCTTCGCGGGCAAACCCGGCTCCGGCGATGAGTATGTGGAGATCGTGGGTGGTACAGTCATGCACGGCGAACCGCGCATTGTCCGTATCGGTCGTTATTGGCCCGAATTCGTGCCGGAAGGCTACATTCTCTTCTGCCGCAATCCTGACCAGCCCGGTATGATCGGTCGCGTTGGTACCATCCTGGGCAAAGCCAATGTCAATATTCGTCATATGGATGTTGGACCCAGCGTACGGGCCCCTCGTATCAGGGACTCAAAGCGTCTTCCTGATGCTGCACTGATGATTATCTCGGTGGATGACCCCATTCCCGCCTGGGCGCTTGAGGAAATTGACAGGGCAGGAGACATTTTTGGGCTAACGCTGGTGAAGTTGTAGAAGTTGCTATTGCACTTCTACAACTTCATCCGATGACAGCAAACTCGCTATTGTAGCTCCACTACTTTCTGGTTCTTTGAACGTATAGTATGCGTAAGTGAATGGTTTACAGGAGAGGAGAAACTAGTAGTCAGTCCAGTTTGCATTTTGCGGTGGGGCCTGACCCCCGCAAGGGGGGTCACTACATTGGGTAGGAACCTGACCCCCGCAAGGGGGGTCACTACATTTCGTTGACCCGACTCATCACATGGTGAGAGACAGACCACTAGTGTTTAGTGAAGCAAAGCAAGGATATGCTCACATCTAGAAATATAGGTACAGCTAAGTCAGAGAGAAAGAAATAGACTATGAAGACGGTTACCACGCAGCCTGCGCGAGAAAAAGTCCCTCTCAGACCAACACAAGGGCAGGCTCGTTTTGCCTTTACCATCCTGCTTATCATCAATATACTAAACTATGCAGACCGTTACCTCCTGCCCGCAGTACTCCCGAAAATCCAGAAAGACTTTGGATTGACCCCTTTTCAAGAAGGCCTGCTTGGTTCATCGTTCCTGTTTGTATATGCAATTGCTACACTGCCTGTAGGCGTTTGGGCAGACAGAAGCATACGCAAGAACATCATTGCCCTCTGTGTAGGAATATGGAGCGTGGCAACGGCCCTGGCGGGCTTCACGAGCAATTTCCTGCAGTTGTTTACTGTGCGTTCTATCTTAGGCGTAGGCGAAGCAGGCTACGCACCGGCCTCCCTCTCGCTGCTAGGCGATCTGTTCTCCAAAACCAGACGCGGCCGCATTCTTTCCTACTGGTCATCGGGCCAATTGATTGGCGCCGCTTTCGGGCTTACTGTAGGCGGATTGATCGCAGGTGCTTTCGGCTGGCGCTACGCATTCTTCATTGTCGGCATACCGGGCTTGATTGCTGCATTTCTGGCATGGCGCATGTTTGAGCCAGCACGCGGCGCATTTGACGGTGAGGAAGACAACGCAGGCGAAACGCTTACTACACCTGCACACGCGAGCCTGGCAAAAGACTTCTGGGGCTCCATCAAAAAACTGCGCCAGATTCCAACCTACTGGACGTTAGTCGTCGCCCAGGTGTTTAGCTTCTTCACCATTGGTGGTACTACATTCTGGATGCCAACTTATGTTGTTGATACGTTTCATCTTTCAGTAAGCCAGGCAGGGGTCATCGCCGGAGGGGTCGTGGTGGGCAGCGGGCTGATTGGAACCGTAGCCGGGGGCTGGTTAGCAGATTTTGCGCAGCGTCGTCGGCCCGAAGGGCGTTTGCTGGTTGCAGCACTCGGTTTCCTCCTGGGAACGCCCCTTGTGCTGATTGCACTCTCCATACACACTTTGCCGCTTTTCATCGCTGTGTTTGTCGTCGCTGGCATTTTTCTCACCTTCTGCGTCGGGCCATTGAATGCTGTAATCCAGGATGTTATCATGCCCGGAATGCGTGCCACCGCTCTTGGCCTGGCTCTACTGCTCGCCCATTTGCTCGGTGATGCCGCCGCGCCATTAGTTATCGGCGCCATAGCGAGCGCCCATTCACTCTTTTTTGCGCTGATCATCACGGCCCCAATCTGCTTGTTCCTGGCAGGGTCGATCTGTCTCCTAGGGCTGAGAACGGTCGCACGCGACATGCAGCGGATGCAAGAGCAGATGCGCATCTCGGAAAAAGCTAGTTGAAAATAAAAAGATGACCTCTATCGAGATGATAGAGGTCGTTCGGAGAGCGGGTTACGGGATTCGAACCCGTGATCTCAACTTTGGGAAAGTCGCATGTTGCCACTACACTAAACCCGCTTGCACTCTGCTGACAACGTGGAGTATAGCCGATTGAGGAGCAAAAGTCAATGGTTTGCACTGACACTTATCAGGTATGGTATCATCAGATTCATGAATAGGTTTTTTATCGCATTCTTATCGTCGTATGTGGAATAATGAGAAATCTCTGTACATTGCAAGCTTCATCAGGAGGACGCTATGGGCTTCTTCTCACGTCTCGCAACCTTCTTTCGTATTCGCGCCAATGCAGCGCTAGATAAAGCCGAAGACCCGGGCCAGGTGATGGACTACTCTTATAGCAAGCAACTCGAGCAGCTCCAACAGCTTCGCCGCTCGATTGCCGATGTCGTAACCAACGAAAAACGCCTGGAAATGCAGCAGTCACAACTGATCGAGCGCATGAATAAGCTCGACCAACAGGCGATGCAGGCATTGCAGGCCAATCGCGAAGACCTGGCACGCATGGCCCTGCAACGCAAAGAAACGTTACTGCCACAAATCAATAGCTACGAGCAACAATTAGCACAATTGAAGGCCCAGGAAGAGAAATTGATCAGCATGGAGCGCACAGTCTCCGGGCGTGTAGAGGCATTCCGCACGCAAAAAGAGATGGTGAAAGCGCAGTATGGCGCGGCACAGGCCCAGGTAAAGATCAACGAAACGCTTACAGGCATCTCTCAAGAAATGACGGAGATGAATCTTGCAATGCAACGGGCGCAGGACAAAGTGCTCTCGATGCAAGCTCGTGCTAATGCTATGGAAACCCTGATCGAGCAGGGGGCGCTTAGCGAGCAAGGGGCGCTCGGGCCAGGTTCTGGAGATACGCTCGACCGCGAGCTGCAAAAGATTACCGTCGAACAAAATGTAGAAGCGCAGTTACAAGCGATGAAACAACAAATGCAGCTCGGTGGGCCGAACTCATCCCAACGACAGATTGAAGGGCCAGCCTCAGAGGAATGAGGCTAGCCCTTCTTCTCTTTTTCTTTCTTCGCCTTCGCCTTATAGAACGACTTGGGCTTAGGATGGCGCTCGGTATCCATATACGCAGCCGGAGCTGCGTCCTCGTGGGCTGCGATTTCAATCTCATCGCGCTCGCTGAGCAGCTCCTGCAGGTCGTTATAAATATTGTAGTTGTCGATAACCTCCCGCATGTGCAATATGTGGCGCAACACCTGGACCTGGCTGATGTTGGTTTTATCTCCCCTGGCAGGCTCGGCCTTCTGCAGGAGCTTGTCTACTAAATCCATGCTATCGTCATGAGCGCCAATGCCTTCAAGCCGTTCGTGTACTACTAATAGTTGCTCATATAAATTCATGCTTGCTCTCTCCTCAAGTTTATAGATAATCTTCCCCTCACGAGCTAATGGTAACATAGTGTATGGCACCCGTCAAATTCCATGCTCTTCGGCAACCTCCACCGCTACCAGGTTCGTATAGAACGTACTACCACCGCCCAAATCGGCCAGGCAATCCGAGGTAGTCCAGTTAATGTTGCGCTGATCCGGGCTGAACCTCGGCCACCAGACCGTCGTTGTAGCCAATACACCTGGACGAATTTCATCAGTCACTTCTGCAACCAACCTGCACCATCCCCGTTCGTTACCTACGCGCACCAGTTGTCCGCTGCGAATATTTCGTGCGGCGGCATCACTCGGATGTATGCGCAGCGTAGGAGCGCCTTCCTTGGCAATCAGTCGTTCTTGATTGCCAAAAGTCGAACTGACAAAATGGTGGGCTGCAGGACATAACAGCGGAAGGCGACTTTTGGAGGATCCCTGGGCATCCAGTCCCGTTCTTGCTTCGACTTCAGGTTCCCAACCAGGAACAGGATCATACCCCTTAGCAGCCGCCGCTGCTGAATAGAACTCCACTTTACCCGATGGCGTGGGGAAAATACCATCTGCAAAAGGAATCTCTTGATCGGCAGGAATGGCAAGGGGAATTGAACCCTCCGCCTGCAGGCGTTCTACTGTTATATCAGTAAGTAGTGGATCATGACATGCGGTTGCCTCCACGATCCCACGAATAACCTCATTCGCGTCCTCCTGCAACCATGGCTCGTTGAAACCCAATGCCGAAGCGAGACTGCGCATCACATCCCAGTTACTGCGCGTCTCACCTAAGGGAACAATAGCGGGCGTGTTGTACTGCAATGAAAGGTGCCCATACGGTTTATGCAAGTCCACGTGCTCGAGTTGACTGGTAGCTGGTAGGATGATATCAGCGTAACGCGCTGTATCTGTCTCGAAGAGTTCATGCACGATAGTGAAGAGGTCATCACGCATCAAACCCGCTATGATTCTTCCCGCATTTGGTGCAGAGGCAACCGGATTGGCGTTATAGATGAAGAGCGAGTAAATGGGTGGATCAGCCTCTCCCGTGAGGATCGCACCCAGGCGATTCATATTCAGCGAACGCGGAGGTGGAGGACAGGCAGGATCATGCGCATGGGATACTGCCTCGCCATCCCACTGTAACCAATCACTCGTGCTATACATCAGTCCACCGCCCAGCAAACCATACTGCCCGGTAAGAGCAGGAAGGCAAGCGAGTGTACGCACCGTCTGACCTCCATTTGTATGGCGGTTGATACCATCCGTCACGCGCAATAACGCAGGAGTGGTTGTTGCATAGCTGCGAGCAAGGTCAAGAATCGTCTCAGTTGGAAGGCCTGTTATCTGTGCTGCACGTTCAGGTGGAAATTGCATGATACGCTCGAGTAGCGACTCCCAGCCGGTGGTATGTGCAGCAATCCAGCCGCGGCTGTGAAGTTCCTCTGTCACCATTACATGCATCATAGCAAGCGCAAGCGCCGCGTCGGTGCCAGGAAATGGTTGTATATGCCGGTCAGCAGAACGCGCGGTCAGCGTGCGAATGGGGTCAATGACGATTACACGGGTGCCCCCCTTACGCTGAGCCTCCCGCAAAAAAGGCATGATATGCGGTGCGGTGCTGGCAGGGTTACTGCCCCAAATCAAGATCAGTTTACTATGCACCAGCATCTGAGGTGAGGGAGCCAGGCGACTCCCTATCGTGAGCACGACGGCCTCCTCAGCTGCAGCGCCGCATATAGTTCGTTCGAGCTGGCTTGCCCCCAGGCGATTCCAGAAGCGGGTATTGGTGACAGAGTTATTAACCAGCCCCAAAGTGCCTGCATAACTGTACGGGAGGATGCATTGCGCCCCATATCGTGCGATAATATCACGCCACCGCGCTGTGATCTCAGTGATAGCCTCATCCCAAGAAATACGCCCGAATGCGCCACTTCCTTTAGGGCCAACACGTCGCATAGGGTAGAGCAATCGTTCGGGATGATAGACACGGTCCAGGTAGCGATTGACCTTGGCACAGAGCCATCCCCGAGTTACTGGATGGTCGCTACGACCACGCACACTTACAGCTCGCCCTTGCTCATCTACTTGCGTTTCGAGCGCACAGCAGTCAGGGCAATCATGTGGACAGGCACCGTAGACAACGCGGAGATTGCGGCTCTCTTCCGTTAGCGCAGGGGATTTGGGGAACATGTTGCATCCTTTCAGTACATATCAGGTGTAGTGTCAGTACTGTAACTGTGCAACATGCTCTTTTCACACGTCAAGAGCCAAGAGAGGATTCCAAGGGGAGCCAGAGAAAGGATTTCAGTCCCAAGAACCTGTTGCTGTGAGCCAATCAAGAATGATCTCAGGCATATGTGACACCGCGCCCTGCCGCTGCGAACACTGCGGGAGGGAGTGCAGCACTGTCCCACCATACTCTTTTGAAGTGACACGGCGATCAAAAAGTACGACGGCATTTCGGCTGGTGCCACTCCACGCCAGCCGATTCAGGGCACGACGCACGCGAAGAGATGCCATTGGCACCGTTACCTGGTGTAGCTGGTCAGAATACTGCTCTGCACGTGCCGCGATGAGTGGATCATTCAACACAGGCATGGGCAGGCGTGCAAGCAATATGCAGGCGGGAGTCCGACTGACTTCATCCGTGCCATCCCAGAAACTGCCGGTGCCGAGCAACACCACTCGCTCCTGGTCGTGGAACATCTGCCAGAGTTGGCGTGGAGAGCCATCGATGCCATGACCCAGCACAAGTATTCCTCGAGCTTCCAGCAATGGCCTGATCGCGGCGTATGAACTGCGCAGGGCAGCATATGAAGTGAAAAGCACGACCAATTGACCATCCAGCATGGTGGCAAGCTGTACGATCGCATCATCCAGGTGACGTTGATACTGCGGCATATTTGGTTCTGGCACGTCATTGGGTAGGTAGAGCAACGTCTGTTCGTGATGTTCAGTGACGACGGAGAGCGCCGGGCATATGTCTGCTTCGAGGCCAAGGCGACTACGATAAAACGAAAAGCTGTGATCAACAGAGAGTGCCACGCCTGCAAAAACGGTAGATGCACGAGGTGTGAGTACATGATCTCTCAAAAGAGCGGCGGTATGTATATGCTGGGCATACAGGACCGGCGAACTTTCTGCATTTTGCATCGATGACGTTTGAGATAGCGTATTTGAAACGGCTGCACTGGATTCCACCTGACGTTGTTGTGTGAAAAGCGACGGCGCTGGTGGCATCCGTAGCCAATACACCATATCATTATCCTCATCTGTGGCATTCACGCCTGTGTGATTTTCCATCAGGGCTCGCTCGCCAAGTTGTTTTTGCTCAAGGAGTCGTTGGGCTAGCGCAGCTAATTCCCAGGCTACGGATTCGTCTTCCCCACTTCCCAGGTCCAATCGATGGCGGCTGTGCTGTGTAGTAAGCATGATCTTTTCTGCTACATGGACGAGATCAATAACCGCCTGTAGACGATGGGCAGCCTGCTGCCAGGCTTGCTCTACCTCCATCCAGGTCGCCATATTTCGCAACTGCCTGGTAAATCGAAGCGATTGATCGATACGTTCGTTATTCCGCGCACTGTAGTTGCGCCCAGCAGCTTCGCTTTTTCCTTTATCACGAGCGCCGCTGTTCACGCCTTCCTGGAGAAGATTGGCCAGCGCAACAAATAAGTTGTCCACAGATGTGCAGGCCTGGCGTAACGTCTGAAACCAGGTAAGCATACGCGTATCAAGCTCTGATTTTCCAACTGTAGGAGTAGTCGAGAGACCTCCTGGCCCATTTTCACGTAATGCAGGTGCTGCGAGTGCAAGCAACCCTTGATAGCGGCCATCGGGCAATTCAACGCCGATGGTGTTCAGCATTCCCAGGAGGCGTGTATGATCAAGTTCGATACTATTCCAACGACCGCTTTCTTCTTCCAAGAGATCGGCGTCGAGTATCAATCGGTGCTCAATAGCACGCAGGAGCGAATGCGGGGAAGAAAGATCATCCAAAAGTCCAGCTTGTGTGGTTACAACTATTCTTGCTGCCTTGACACGCTCTTCTGCCTTGCTGACAAAGCAATATCCTCTCTGTCGATAGAGACACCGTTGATACGCAGTTTCTGCTCGACCATCAGCGAGGGGAACCTGTTCTACACCAGAGGAGATACGCTCCCAAGCAGAGATTTCCTGGGGTAACAGGGTCAATTCACTTCGTTCGCCCGTCAAAGTTTGCTGTGCCCACAGTGCCAATTTAGCTAATCCCCTTGCTTGTTCTGCGGATAATTCCCCGCTGGTGCGCCGTAAAGCCGACCCAAACCAGCGATGGATGCAAAGATACCCCCCCCGCTCAGCCAGGTAAGCCACCGGCAGTTGATCTCTGAGATACAGTTGTAAACGTGGCAAAACTCGCTCAACTAAACGCCGTACTCCCTGCTGGTTTGCACAGGCGATTACAAGACGCCTGGGGGATGTATTCGCAGCCGCAGTATCTTCTGGCGGCTCACAGAGCCATTCCAGGGCGGGCAATAAAGCGGGGGTGTAATCATTGGCTCCGGTAGTAACTTCCATGAGCAGAAGCGTTTGCTCTTCAAGCGCCTGGCGCACCGCCTTATATGCTGTTTGATAGCCAACATGCATGTGAGGTTGATGGAGTTGGGAGCCATGTTGATCTTGTTCGGAGGGCGCTGTCAGGATCTCATTAGCATTCGATGTAGCTCCTGAAAGAAGGACTACCTCTTCGGGAATCACTTCAATGAGTGTTTTCAGAGTATCGGTGATTGGGACATCAACCGGCGAAGCAAGGACTGAGGAGGGAGTCTGGTTCACTACATGCTCAACCGGGATTTCCACTGGCTCTTCGTTTTCTGTTCCTGGCTCAGCTTGACGAGCAATTGCAAAAGATAGTATACGAGGGTCCATTCCCAATTGTGCGGCGAAACGGTCCCCAAGGCTTCCACGTAAGCTGTTCTTTTGCAAGCCATCGCGGGCCATACGATCCTGCAATTCCTGGCGAAAAAATATCAGGAGTGGCCAGAAGCGAGGAGCATCCAGATTCGCCAGGTCTTTGAGGAGTGAAAGATCAATTGACTGGAGACGTTGATGCAGCGCTAAAAAAACCTGCATCGCCAGGATCGTATCTACCATAGCGCGGTGTCGTCCAGGTGTCACCTGCACATCCAGGGCTTGTGCAACTTGCCCCAGGTTATAACTTGGCAAGGAGGGAAGCAGGACGGTCGCCAGCTCGAATGTATCTATGAGAGGATTGGTACGCACGAGTCCGCGCCGGCGCAAAAAACCCACGTCGAATGGGATACTGTGGCCCACAATAGGATAGTCGCCAAGAAACTTTTGCAATGGCCTCGCAATCGATTCAAAGTCGGGAGCATTTGCTACCTGCTGGGGAGTGATTCCGGTTAGACGCTGTACTCGAAGAGGGATTAAGCGCCCAGGGGAAACAAGTGTCTCCATCTTATCCAATATCGTAGCGCCTTGAAATTTGACCGCTGCAACCTCAAGAATTGCATCCTGTTCTGCATGCAGACCCGTCGTTTCCAGGTCAAGTGCTACACGAATTGGAGGTTGTCTTATCATGATCATTGAACTCGACTTGCGGAGACCCCTGTCTTTGGAGGCAGGGGAGGAAGCAAGTCCTCCTTTTTTGGGGCAGGGGACGTGGGGATCGGTACGAGAGGCACCAACCACGTTCTCCACCGTAACAGTTTGATGGGCTGACAATCGCTGACTCTGGCCATCTGCGTCAGCCGTTTGCCCGTCTGTGCGTCATGTAAGCTCAGTTTGCTCTCCATGGTGCCGCCTACGGCGCTATACGCCAGCACCCAGGCATCAACGCAATGCGCCTCCCACACTTCGGCCAGCTTCTTGCTGATCTTTTTGAACCCCAATTGGTCACGCAAGGTTGATGTGTCATAGCCCTGCCTGGTCACCACGGGGGCAAGCTTGCCGAGTTCTGCATAAAACCAGTGTTTCCCCACCTCCAACGGCGAAAACTGCTGATCCCAGCGCCTTTTTCCCTGGGTGCGGGCCTTGATGTCTTCGACCACGAAGACACGCACCGGGAAGAGCTGACAGAGGAACCGTGCCAGCCGGAGTTTCCGAGGCCCTCGCGCTTTCGTCGAGGGCGGCAATTTCTTCTTGCTCTGCTGCCGATTCTGCCGTGGCTTGCGGCAAGGGGTCTTGCGCCCCCGGCGCGTTCGGCGCTGTCGCGTGCTGTGTTCCTCCGCTTTTTTGACCCCATCCCTGGCTTCGGCCTGGATGTTCAGGTAGGTATGCGCGGCTCCGAGGACGCTATACCCCTCTCTTTTTGATCCAGGATCGATGCCCACAGCAATGGGCTGAACTTCCCGTGCTGCTGGCTCGACGTTGAGCCGCACGCGAGATGTTCCCCCCTTTCCAGAACGCCGTGGCCTTCCCGCTTGTGATCCAGCGACGGGCGCGCGATGGCGTGGTTGGCATCAATGGCTGTTGCTTGCGGTCGAATACCGGGACAAACATGTGCGATAAGCCTCTTTCGAGTAAAATGTTCCCTTCGAGGCTTCCGACCCAAGCGGAGCGAGATTAGGGAGGCGTCTCGCTCGTTGCTGTGGGCTGCCACGCCCAGATCGTTCAGCTTCCGATCAGCCGCCCGAGGCTCGAGCTTGGATAAGCTCGTTTCGCAGTTACCCTCGCTGGTTCCCCGATGGCAAGTCGGTTCGCTTCACAAGCCCCCGCATTCTATGCGGGGGTGCTTGACATGCTTGCAGAACACCAACCAGATCAGGTATGCTTGTCCTGGAGAAATATCCATCCATTTTGAGGAGTTTTCTCCCCCGCTGAACAGGTAGTTGGAGATCCATAGCTACGTCTTTTTCTGTAGTGCCAGGTACGCAGCCACAGCGGACTCAGCAACGATCCTATAATCTTCTCGCATACGCTCCTCCAACACTGCCCACGGCTGTAACGTCATATGCTGCATGCAGCGTTGCATATATGCTTCATACGACGCCTTGGCAATGGCGTCCCGTGTCTGGTTGTCCATCGTGCCTTCTTCCGGCGTTCGTGTTGCCTGTTGCCATACCCGATATCGGGCGTAGTCCGGTGGACGGACATGGAGTGTTTCAGTGTCAGGCGAATCTTCAGTGTGTGTGCCCATGAAAGGTACTCCTTTCAATTTCCTTTAACAACATCCTTAACGTCCAGAAGAGGCATAGACATACCCATATCCTTCATGCTTACAAAATGAACCCTCTACAAAAACAAACCGAACAATGCAATTTTAGCACAAACGACAAGGACATCTCGCATTTTGGCATGTGGGATGTCCATTCTCTCGCGAAGAATCATCTCAAGGCCGCTGGAGAGCCTACACTCCATCATCTCAACTTTTGAAAGGAAACCAGCACATGCCACGGCGAGTGCCAGGCGCGAAACGCATTCAGGCTGAGGCGGAACCCGGAGTCTCGCACGTACTCAAAGACCAGCA